>Ga0316226_1003709_pt1 | contig 12783 bp, 13 predicted proteins | sample TBH18017metaG_FD_206009 | JGI IMG/M metagenome (GOLD analysis project Ga0316226, IMG submission 206009) | Freshwater microbial communities from Trout Bog Lake, Wisconsin, USA - TBH18017 | ecosystem: Environmental > Aquatic > Freshwater > Lake > Hypolimnion/Profundal zone | place: USA: Wisconsin... | reverse complement strand
ATTTTGCCGGCAAGATTGACCTCGGCTTTGACTTGTCCGCCGCCCCGCGGGGGGATGTGCCAGGGATTGGCCGGGAGGCTGGCCGTGGTGCAGCCGCAAGAGGCATGGACTCTTTCAATCACAATCTCGTTGGTCCAGACGTTCGTCAGGTTGAAGGTAAAAGGGGCGATTTGTTCGCCGGGGGAGGCGTCGTATTGTTTGGTTTCGGCGTCGAAGACCAGGGTCGGCTCGTTTGGCGCATTTTGGATTTGGCCTGGCGCCGCCAAAGCCGCGGGGGGCGGAATTGGCAACGGATGAATCACCATCGGCTGCGCGGCCCGGGTCCCGGCGGGCAGCAAGGCAACGAGAAGGAACGCAATTTCACGACGGCGCATAAGCAGATACATTAACATGGGGCGGCAATGGTTCAAGCGCCGCGCGGATGCCTGCGCTGGAAGATCATGACGCAGCGATGTCCAAATGGAACATGCTGGAGGCATTCCGGCCCCCAGATGTACAGGTTGGGCGGGAAAGTGACGACGCCGCAGGGGTCATACTGACTGTCGGTGTAACGGAACATCCAGTCGCGAATTTTTTCCAAACATTCGGGCGGATAGGGCATCCAGGAATACACGACGTTCACAAAGACAATATAATCCGGGCGTCCGCGCTCCACTTCGGAAATCATTTCCTTTTCCATTCGTTCCCGGAACGGCTGATCCTGGACCAGATCATACATGTAAATATAGCCCGTGACCGAGCGCCGATGCGCGTAAAAGAGCAACTCCGGCTCGGAGCCGAGCACGGCGATCGTGGCCGTGGGCGGCAGATGGCGTTTGAGATAATCGCCGATGACGGGATATATCTGGAAGTCGTTGCGAAAGTATATTCGGGCAATGACATCCTCCGGCTTCCACAAAAAGAAGGCGCCGACGCAGAACCACGAAACGACAGCCCAAAGCAGGGCAAAGAGAATCCATGGAGCCCCGCGCGCGAGCGACAAAGGCCGGGCGGCCAGCCAGGCCGCGGCCGGAGTGAAGGCCCGCGCCGCCAGGAGGGATACCGCCGGAAGCATCAACACAAAATAATGGCCCGTAAAACCCAGGGTGGGACAGACGGCGGCGGCGGAAAAAAACAGGAGCGACAGGAAGAAAAACTTTTCGTCGGCCCTGCCCCTGGCCATGAGCAATCCGAGCCATCCCGCCAGAGCCAGCGCCCAGAATAATTTGTCCGGGGACCCATCGGTGAAAAAATGGGCCAGCCTGGTTTTTCCCTCGCTCCAGGGCAGCAGGGTCGCGTGAATGCGCGCGTAGGTCACCGTCCACCACCAGAATTTATCCCAGACGCCGGCCCGCCACAGGATCAAACCTGTCAATACGATGGGGGCCGCCACGCCCGCCGCATAGGCCGCCAGGCGCCATCCGTCTGTCTTCCAGTCTCGCGGTTTTCGACGCAACGCCGTCCAGAGGATGAGGGAGCAACCGAAAAAGGCGAAGGCGCCGCCGGGCTGTTTCATCAGGAAAGCGGCGCCGAAGAGCGCGCCGCTCCAGAAGAACCCGGCCGGACGCCCGCGCTCCCGGGCGCGGAGGAGCAGGAGAGTTCCTGCCAGGGCCGCCAACACCACGAAGTGCGTGGCGTGGGCGGCAAACCCCTGGACGGACTGGCTGACGGATAAAAGCGCGTAGGCGGCGCCAGCGGCCAGCGCGCCGGCGGTTTGGAGAAAGCGGCGGCCGACAAAATAGACCAGGATGACGGCCCCGAAATTGACCAGCATGAAACCCAGGTGAATGCCTTCCCTGCTCTGGCCAAAGACCGCCATGATCAACGCGTAGGCGGCGTAGGTGCCCGGCATCTTCATGTTGTAGATCAGCCGGTAAGGAGGCTCTCCCTGGAGCATTAATTGTCCGGCGTAGGCGTACTCGCCCTCGTCGCGCTCCAGGGGCAGGGAGAGCAGGTGAACCCGGACCACCGCGACCAGAGCCAAAATGAGCAGAAGCCAGAGCGCGGGCCAATGGTTCCGCCACGACTTCATGAGCGGCCGCGGACGAAGGTTTCGATGCGGTCGAGACCTTTCTCGATGGTTTCCATGCCGGCGGCGTAGCTGATGCGGATGTAGTTGTCAGCCCCGAAAGCGGAGCCTGGGACGGCGGCGACTTTCTGCTTTTCGAGGAGTTGGGCGCAAAAATCCAGCGAACCCAGCCCTGTTTTGGAAATGTTGGGGAAAAGGTAGAAAGCGCCCCTGGCATTGACGCAAGAGATGCCGGGGATGCTGTTCAATCGCTTCCAGGCATAAGCCCGGCGGCGGGCGTATTCCGCGAGCCAGACCGGCAAATGGTCCTGCGGCCCGTTTAACGCGGCGACCGCGCCTTTCTGGGAAAAGGAAGTCGGGTTGCTGGTGCTGTGACTTTGAATGGCGTCAATGGCCTTGGCGATGGGTTCCGGGGCGGCCGTCATGCCAATGCGCCATCCGGTCATGGAATAAGCCTTGGCCAGGCCGTGGACGATGATGGTGTGCCGGGCATGTTCCGGGGAAAAGCTGGCGACGCTGGTGTGTTGCGCGCCGTCATAGACCAGTTTTTCATAAATCTCGTCGCTCATGATCAGCACACCCTTCTCGACGCAGATGTCGCCCAGGGCCTTGATTTCCTGGCGGGTGTAGACCGAGCCGGTCGGATTGCTGGGCGAATTGAGAATGAACAGGCGCGTGCGCGGCGTGATGGCGGCGCGCAACTGTTCGGGTGTGATTTTGAATTCCGTTTTGTCGTTGGTTTCGATGATGACCGGGGTGGCCTCGGCCAGGCGGACCATTTCCGGGTAGCTCAGCCAGTAAGGCGCGGGGATGATGACTTCGTCGCCGGGATTGCAGGTGGCGAGAATGACATTGCAACAGGCGTGCTTGCCGCCGCAGGAAATGATGATTTGCGAGGGTTTGAAGGCCAGCCCGTTGTCGCGCTTGAATTTGTCGGCCGCCGCCTGGCGCAATTCGGGGATGCCGCTGCTGGGGGTGTATTTGGTGAAACCGTCGCGCAAAGCCTTGATGGCCGCCTCGACGATATGCGGGGGCGTGGGAAAATCCGGCTCGCCTGCTCCGAAGCCGACGACATCCATGCCGTCGGCCTTCATTTGTTTGGCCTTGGCGTCAATGGCCAGGGTAAGAGAGGGAGTGAGGGAGGCGGCGCGGCGGGAAATTAAAGGATGATTCATAGTGAGAAAACCGGGTTCGGATTCGGAGCCGCGTGTCAGCCCTTGAATTTTTGGGCGATGACACAGGCGTTGTGGCCGCCGAATCCAAATGAGTTGTTCATGATCGTGTTGACCTCCATGTTGCGCGGGGTGTTGGGGACGTAATCCAGGTCGCACTCCGGGTCGGGGTTTTCCAGGTTGATCGTGGGCGGGACCACGCCGCATTCGATGGCTTTGGCACACAAGGCCATTTCCACTCCTCCAGCCGCGCCGAGGAGGTGGCCGGTGGCTCCTTTGGTCGAGCTGACAGGCAGTTTTTTGGCGTATTGGCCGAAGACTGTTTTGATGGCCAGCGTCTCCGCCAGGTCGCCCTGGGGTGTCGAGGTGCCGTGGGCGTTGATGTAGGAAATATCGTCCGGGTTCAGGCTGGCGGAACGCAACGCCATGCGCATGCAACGGGCGGCGCCCTCGCCGCCGGGTGAGGGCGAGGTGAGGTGATGGGCGTCGGCGGCATTGCCGTAGCCGGTCATTTCGGCATAGATGTGGGCGCCGCGGGCCTTGGCGTGCTGGAGTTCCTCCAGGACAATGACGCCGCCGCCCTCGCCCATGACGAAACCGTCGCGGTCGCGGTCAAAGGGGCGGGAGGCGTGAAGGGGGTCGTCGTTGCGGGTGCTCATGGCGCGCATGGCGCAGAAGCCGCCGAGGCCCAAAGGCACAATGGTGGCTTCGCTGCCGCCGGCGAACATGACGGCGGCATCGCCCATTTTGATGGTGCGCCAAGCTTCGCCGAGGGCGTGGGTGCCGGTGGCGCAAGCGGAGCAAGTCGCCACGTTGGGGCCGCGCAAGTCGTTGTACATGGAGAACTGGCCGGAGCCCATGTTGAGAATGAGCATGGGAATCATGAAAGGGGAAAGGCGGCCCGGCCCTTTGGTGATCAAAATGGAGTGCTGCTCTTCCATGGTGTGGAGGCCGCCGATGCCGGAGCCGACAAACACGCCGACTTCGTCGCGGTTGACCTTGTTCAAATCGAGGCCGCTGTCCAGGAGAGCCTGGTGGGCGGCGAACACGGCTAATTGCCCGTAACGATCCGTGCGCCGGGCTTCCTTTGGGGAAGGGAAGGCGGGAATGGGATCGAAGTCGGGGATTTCGGCGGCGATGCGGGTGGCAAAGGCGGATGCGTCAAAAAAAGTGATCGGCCTCACGCCACACTTGCCGGCAAGGATATTGTCCCAAAATAAGCCCGGGGTGCGGCCCAGGGCGGTGACAACTCCCAAGCCGGTCACGACGACTCTGCGTTCTGTCCAATTGCAAGCCATAAAAAAAGGCAGCGCCCCTCACGCGCGCCGCCCTGGCAAACAGCCGTGGTGATTACTTCTTCTGGCTGTCTTCAATGTACTTGATGACATCCCCGACGCTTTGCAGTTTTTCGGCCTGCTCGTCCGGGATTTCGCTGCCAAATTCCTCTTCCAGAGCCATGACCAGCTCGACCGTGTCCAGGGAATCGGCGCCGAGGTCCTCAATGAACTTGGCTTCCGGCGTGACCTGGTCGGGATTGACGCCGAGTTGTTCGACAATGATTTCTTTGACTCTCTGCTCTATAGATTTTTCAGCCATCGATGCACTCCATTATTAACTGTTTAGTTTGTGTCTATGCCTGACGCCGCGAACAGCGTCAAGCCCTGAATCGCATTTTTTCCATTTTTCATTCACATCACCATGCCGCCGTCCACGGCCAGCACCTGGCCGGTGATGTAGCCCGCCCCTGGTCCCGCCAGGAATAGCGCGCCGTCGGCCACGTCTTCGGGCCGCCCAAAAGTATTCAACGGAATCTGTTTCAGCAACTCCGTCTTCAACTCCGGCGAAAGGACCGCCGTCATATCCGTCTCGATCAGCCCCGGCGCCAGCGCGTTGACCGTCACGCCGCGGGAGGCGAATTCCTTCGCCACGGACTTGGTCAAACCGAGCAGCCCCGCTTTGCTGGCGGCATAATTGCATTGTCCGGCGTTGCCAATCAAGCCAATGACGGAAGAAATATTGATGATCCGGCCGGAACGCTGTTTAAGGAAGGAACGGCTCAAGGCCTGCGTGAACAGGAATGCGCCTTTTAAATTGGTGTTCAGCACTGTCTCCCAATTCGCCTCGCTCATGCGCATGAGCAAACCGTCCCGCGTGACGCCCGCGTTGTTGACCAGGATGTCCACTTTCCCGGCCTCGGCCAGGATCTTCTCCACCGCCGCCGTGACGGCTGACGCATCCGCCACATCGAGGGCGTGAGACCATGCCTTGCGCCCCAAGGCGCGAACTTCAGCGGCGACTTTCTCCGCGTTTTCCATCGTGCGCGAAACGCAGACGATGTCCGCCCCGGCGGCGGCAAATTTAAGAGCGATGGCCCGCCCGATTCCGCGGCCCGCGCCGGTGATGACGGCGATTTTATTGGCAAGTTGCGACATAAGCGTTTAAGCGTCAATGGGTTGTTGATAATGTTTTGACCGTTGCCTCCAGGCTGGGAACGTCAGCGACATTGAGTATCGAGGCGGTTTTATCTATCCGTTTAACAAATCCGCTCAAGGCCGCGCCCGGCCCCAATTCTATGAACCGCCTGACCCCCTGTGCCAGCAAATAGCGGATGGACTCTTCCCACCGCACGGGCGAAATGACTTGGGCGGCCAGCGACTGCCGGATGTCCTCCGGCCCGCCATGCGGGAGGGCGGTGACGTTGGAAATCACCGGGATGGCGGGCGGGTTCATGGGGACGGCGTTGAGCATGGCCCTGACTTTGGGTTGTGCGCCCGCCATGAGACGGGAATGGTAGGCGCCCGCCACTGGAAGCATGACGGCGCGTTTGGCGCCTTTGGCCCTGGCGAGTTCGCAGGCGGCGGCGATTTTTTCCGTTTCGCCGGAGATGACGATCTGGCCGGGGCAGTTTAAATTGGCCATTTCGACATCCGCATCGGCGCAGACTTGGCGCAAAACAGCCGGTTCCAAGCCGAGGACCGCCGCCATCGCGCCGCGCGTCAACTCGCAGGATTCCTGCATGAATCGGCCCCGCTGGCGGGCGGTTTTCAAACCGTCCGCAAAAGTGAAGACCCCGGCGGCGGTCAGCGCCGTCAGTTCCCCCAGTGACAGCCCCGCCGCGGCGTGGAATGACAAATCGGGCACACGCTCCTTGAGCAACTGGAACGCCACCCAACTCGTCAGAAAAATGCCGGGTTGCGCGATTTCCGTCCGGGTCAATTCCTCTTCCGGCCCGTTGAAACAAATCCCGGGCAGATCGAAGCCGAGGATGTCCCGGCTTTGATCAAACAAGGTTTTGGCCTGGGGGAATTGGGCGGCCCAATCCCGGCCCATGCCGGGGCATTGGGCCCCTTGTCCGGCGAACAGCAACGCAGTTTGCAGCATCATGTCATGCCACTTAACACGAAGACGCGGCGCGGGAAAAGAGATATTTAACGGCACACGATGAAAAAACGGGGGTGGTTTGGATTGTTTTCGGGCCAGACCGCCGGGCGCGGGGTGTGTTCAAAGCCATGAAACTGGAACCGCACCATTTACCACCTGATTTGGCGCTTGCGAGGCAGCTCGGAAGGCCGATTTTGACGGTTTTTGCGCCCCGCTAAAACCGGGTGAGCGCTTCCAGCGCGCGGCGGCGTTTTTCGATGCCGGCGCGGGTGGCGCGGGTGGTCGCCGTGACTCCGAAACCTTCGCAACAGAAGGAGGCGACAATGCTGCCGTAAATCATCGCGCGGGGAAGATTGTCCTCAATCGGCCCTTTGGCGCCGGCCAGGAAGCCCATCATCCCCCCGGCAAATGAGTCGCCCGCCCCGGTGGGGTCCACCACTTTTTCCAGCGGGAAGGCTGGCGAGAGGAAAAAGCCGCGGCGGTTGGAAAGGATGGCGCCGTGCTCGCCTTTTTTGATGATGACGAAATCCGGCCCGAGGCGGCGGATTTTTTTGGCGGCGCGGAACAGGTTGTCTTCGCGCGCCAGTTGCCGGGCCTCGCTTTCGTTCAGGACGAGGCCGTCCACGCGGCGGAGGAGTTTGAGCAGATCGGGCATGGCGATGTTGAGCCAGAGGTCCATGGTGTCGGCGACGACGAGCCTGGGGCGGCGCATCTGGTCCAGGACGTGAAGTTGGAGGGCGGGGGCAATGTTGGCCAGGAGGACGAACGGGGTGTCCTGGAAGGAGGGGGGCAGGCGCGGGGTGAAGGTTTCAAAGACGCCCAGTTCGGTCGCGAGGGTGCGGCGATTGTTCATGTTAACTTCGTATTCGCCGGACCAATGGAACGTTTTGCCGGGGGCGATTTGGAGGCCCTGGAGGTCAATACGATGTTTTTGATAGAGGCGGAGGGAGGACTTGGGGAAGTCCTCCCCGACGACGCCGACCATGCGGACGGGGGAGAAGAAGCTGGCGGCGAAGGCGGCATGGCTGGCCGAACCGCCCAGAAGGCGCGTTTTTTGCGTTTTGGGAGTTTTGATGGAATCAAGGGCGGTGGAACCGACAATCAGAACATTCATATTCATTTTGGTTTCAGAAATTCGCGCGGCGAGTGTAGGCAATAACAAGGGAGCGGCAAAGTGGAAATTGAGGAAATTGAAATTCCATGTTAATAGATGAGTATGAGTGAGCCTGCATTGGATCCAAGGCAGTTGGCATCGGCCGCGCAGTTTAACCGGCAAAGCGACCGTTATGGGAAGTCACATATTCTGGCGGACACGCGGGACGTGGCGATGGGATTGGCGGGCATTGTGGCGCCCCCGTCCGGGGCGGCTTTGGATGTGGCCACGGGGGGAGGACACACGGCGCTCTGGCTGGCGCGCCAGGGTTGGAGGGTGACAGCTGGGGACATAGCGCCGCGGATGCTGGAGAACGCGCGGGAATTGTGCGCGCAGGAGGGGTTAAGAATCGAAACCCGGCTGTTTCCGGCCGAAGAGATGCCATTTGCGGACGGCTCGTTCGATTTGGTCACAGTGCGCGTGGCGGCGCATCACTTCAGTTCCCCGGAGGACTTTGTCCGGGAGACGGCGCGCGCGCTCAAACGGGGCGGTCATTTTCTTCTGATTGACAACAGCGCGCCGGATGACGACCCGGAAACCGAGCAGTGGCTGCATCGGGTGGAGAAGTGGCACGACCCAAGTCACGTCCGGCTTTTGTCGCAAAAGGCGTGGGTCGGATTGGCGCGCGAGGCGGGACTCAGCGTGATTCGTTCGGAGCTGCACCCGTTCAAGCAACCCGATATTCAATGGTATTTCGACACATCGGCAACGCCGCCCGAGAACCGTGAAAAGGCGCTTGAAGCGGTGCGAAACGCCCCGGAAAAGGTGCGCGCCGCGCTACGGCTTGGGGAAGAGGACGGCAAGATTGTTTGGTGGTGGCCGCGACTGACTCTTTTGGCCGCGAAGGATTGATTGTCAAGCGCGTCTCAGGCGGCGGACCAATACCGCCGCGGACAACTGGCCGGGGGCGGTTGGTTTGTCCACGTAGCCGTAGGTCAGGCAGGAACCGAGGGTGGCAAATTCAATCCGGGTCTTGGACCACGCCCGGCCCATGCCGATGACGCACAAGGGCTTGTCCCACCGGCGCCGGAGCAGGGAGCGGAGCACGTCCGCGTCGCTCTCGCTCGTGATGAGGGCGGCCACTTTGGCGATGGAACCGAGGGCGTGGGCTTTCTCAACGATGGCGCAAAGGTCGCGGAGGGGGGGTGTTTTCTGGAAATCGTGAAAAGACAGGATGCTGGCCTTTTTCAGCCGAGCCGCCTCGCGCGCGACGTCCCGGCAGATGGCGCTGTTCAATTCCACGTCGGCGGCAGCGAGTTCGCGGAGGCCTTGTTTGTAAATTTCCAGGCGTTGTTCGCCGTCGGTTTCCCAATCGCCGCCTTCGGAGCGGAGGCGGACGGTCAGGATCACGGGTTTGCCGGAGGATTGAAGGGCGGCGCAACGTTTCAGCCAGTCGGGCGGGGGCGCCATTTTGTCGAGGCGCACTTCGAGGATGTCGCCGTTGAATTTGCGCGGGGGCGGGAGCGAGGAAAGGGTTGCGACGACGCGGGGGACGGGACCGACCGCCAGCGCGGCGTCGGCGGCGCGAAAGGACACGGTCGGGAGGGTCGTCATCATCGCGGTGATCGTGGCTGAAAAAGCTTTCAACATTCAACCTTAAACTTTACGCTTCGGGCGTATGAATAAGACCTACATCAAACCGTCGGGCATGCCGCCCGCGGGAGGACCTTACAATCATGGAGTGCGCGTGGGGGATCTGCTGTTTTGCGCGGGACAGGTGGCCATCATTCCAGAGACCGGAAAGCTGATGGCGGGCGACATCAAGGCGCAAACAGAGCGGGCGTTGCAAAACATCCACATCATTTTGAAAGACCAGGGGCTGACGCCGGGACACGTGGTGAAAGCCACCGTGTTCATGGCGGATCTGAAGTATTTTAGCGTGATGAACGAGGTGTATGGGCGTTTTTTCGCGCCGTCTTATCCGGCCCGGACGACGGTGCAGGTGGCGGCATTGCCGCAGGGGGCGCAGGTGGAGATTGAAGTGGTCGCCCATTATTGAGCGCCGTGCCACTGGGGGCTTACATCGCGATTGGTTTTGCCGCGGGCGCGGTGGTTGGGTGGGTGCTGTGCCTGTTGAGGAGGCGTCCGCCGGACGGACGGCTGGAGGAGGAGTTGCGCCAGCAGGCGCTGGGGCGGGAACGGGAACTGGCCGCGAGCCGCCAGGAGTTCACCAGGGTGAGCGGCGAACTGGCGGCTGCCAGGGCCAATGAGAACGCCGCCAACCGGCTGCTGGATGAGAGCCGCAAAGCGCAGGAAAAGGCGCTGGCGGATTTGCGCGAGACGTTCAAGGCGCTGAGCGCGGACGCGTTGAGGGAGAGCGCGCCGCAATTTTTGCAACTGGCGAAGGAAACGCTCGGCAAATTCCAGGAGACGGCCAAGGGGGACCTGGCCACGCGCCAGGAAGCGATCGCATCTTTGGTGCAGCCGTTGAAGGAGCAATTGGAGAGTTACCAGCGGCGTTTGCAGCAGGGGGAAACCGCGCAGGCCCAGGTGCTTGGGGAGGTGAAAAAGCAACTGGAAGGATTGGCGCAGAACAGCCAGTCGCTATCCAGCGAAACCTTCCAACTTCGCAAAGTGCTCAGTTCAAACCAGGCCCGAGGCCGGTGGGGGGAGGAGACGCTGCGGCGGGTGATCGAGGCCGCCGGCATGAGTCCGCACTGCGATTTCAGCGAGCAGGCGCAATCGGACGACAAGAAGCCGGACCTGCTGGTGCATCTGCCGGGCGGCCGAGTTATTATTATTGACGCCAAGGTGCCCGACCTGGATTTTCTCCAGGCGCTCGACGCGGCCGATCCGGCCCAGCGGGCGCAGGCCCTGAGCGTTCACGCCAACAAACTCAAGGAGACGATCAAAGACCTTGCGCGGAAGGATTATCCCGCGCAGTTTCCCGGCGCGCTGGATTACGTCGTGCTGTTCATGCCTGCCGAATCGCTGTTCAGCGCGGCGCTGGAGGCGGACCGGGACTTGATATTGTGGGCGGCGCAGCGGCAGATCATGCTGGCGACGCCGGCGTCGCTGATCGCGCTGTTGCGCGCGGTCAGCGTGAGCTGGCAGCAGCACGCGCAGACTGAGAACGCGCGTGAGATCGCGGAAGCCGCGCAGGAACTGTTCAATCGCGTGGCCACGTTCAGCGAGCACTTCGAGAAAATCCGGGCGGGGCTGGAGAGGGCCAACGCGGCGTTCGACGCCGCCGTGGGAAGCTACCAGCGGATGGTGCGGCCCAGCGGGGAGAAGCTGGCCCGGCTTGGCGGGGGCGCCGCGAAAGAACTGGCGGACGTCGCGCCCCTGGACGCGACGCTCCGGCTGCCGTCTGGATGAGGGGGAACTTCACCACTCAACCGGCAACGAACGATTCGCAACGCTTCCACACCGTCCGCTCGCCCTGACACGTGGAGGGTTGATCCAGAATGTCCTGTCTCGCAGGCCGTGTTTTACAGGGGAGTGTCTCAGCAAGGCGGATGATTTTTCCTGTTTCAACTCGCGGGCGGAGCGGCTATGCTTGCCGCAACAATTCTATTTATGGCGACGACGCAATGGCAAAAGGCCCTGGAAATTCCGGGGCGTGTCCTGTTCTCCGAAGGCAACGGCAACCTTCCCAAACTGGAAATCAACACCGCCTGGAGCACGGCCGAAGTGTATCTTCATGGCGCGCATGTCACGCATTTTCAACGGAAGGGTGAGCCGCCGGTGTTGTTCATGAGCCAGTTGAGCCGGTTCACGGAAGGGATTCCCATTCGCGGAGGCATCCCGATCATCTTTCCGTGGTTCGGACCCCGTGAGGGGCAATCCTCGCACGGATTCGCCCGCATCCAAACGTGGGACTTGCGCGAGGTTTCCCAGGCGTCCTCCGGCGAAGTCGTTCTGCGGTTCAGCCTGCCCGATTCCCCGCCGGCGGCGCTGTTTTCCAAGTTCACGGCCGATTACTGGGTCACGGTCGGCAAGACGCTCGCCGCGCAACTGGTCATCGCCAACGTTTCGGACAGCCAGGATTTCACCTTTGAGAATTGTCTCCATTCTTATTTCCATGTTGGCGACATCGCCGCGGTGTCCATCACCGGCTTGAAGGGGTGCGATTACCTGGACAAGACGGAAAAATCCGCCCGCAAAACCGAGCGGGCGGAGCACATTAAAATCTCGCAGGAAACCGACCGAAGTTATCTTGACACCGCCGGGCCGGTGGAAATTCACGATTCGAAATTGGGCCGCCGCATCCGCATTGAAAAATCCGGCAGCCTTTCAACCGTCGTCTGGAATCCGTGGGTGGAAAGGGCGGAGCAGATGCCGGATTTTGGCGGGGAGGAATTTCGCCAGATGGTCTGTGTCGAATCCGGCAACGTGGAGGACAACCGCCAGACCCTGCCCGCCGGCAAGAGCCACACGCTCAAGGTGGAAATCGGCGCGCTGCCGTTGTAAGCAGGCCCATGAACCGCCGGACGATCGTTGCATGTTGTTTGGGACTCGGCGCGCTTGCCCTGATCGCCTTGCAGTTTGCCAACCCGCCCCGCCAGAATCCGCCGGTCCTGCCCGGACACGACGTGATGGCCGGCAACGCTCTTCCGCCAGCCCTGGCCGCGGCCCTGAAGAATGCCTGCTACGACTGCCACTCATTTGAAACCAGGTGGCCCTGGTACAGTTGCATCGCCCCCGTTTCATGGTACGTGGCCCGCGACGTCAACGCCGCGCGCGCCAGCCTGAACTTTTCCGACTGGCCGCGTGACGACGCGGGGCGCGCGCGCAAACGATGGCGTCACATAGCCGGACAGGTTCAAAACGGCGAGATGCCCCCGCGCAGCTACACGTGGATGCACCGGCAGGCGCGTCTGAACGCGCGGCAGCGCGGGGAGTTGATAAAATGGGCGGAGGAGCAATCGCGGCAATAACCCGTTGCAAATCAGCCAGGTTTTCGTAATCTGTCTGTGACTACCGGCAGCGCTGTCTGCCTGATCAAGATGCGACAATTTGTAACAATCGCCGGCAACGCCTTCATGGAGTTGATTCGGCAGCCGGTTTTCCTGCTGCTGATGACCCTTTCCTCCTTGTTTGAGGTTTTCCTGGCCTGCGTCAATTAT
>Ga0316226_1003700_pt1 | contig 12806 bp, 15 predicted proteins | sample TBH18017metaG_FD_206009 | JGI IMG/M metagenome (GOLD analysis project Ga0316226, IMG submission 206009) | Freshwater microbial communities from Trout Bog Lake, Wisconsin, USA - TBH18017 | ecosystem: Environmental > Aquatic > Freshwater > Lake > Hypolimnion/Profundal zone | place: USA: Wisconsin... | reverse complement strand
GCCGCCGATCTTGGCGCCGCGCACGTCAATGACGGTGTCCTCGGGGTGGAACTCGCGTCCCACGAGCTTGTACGGCTTGAGGATGGCGACCACGCGGTCGACGCCGGGCATGGCCTCGAGCGGAAGCTGCGTGATCTCCTCGCGGTCGCCGATGACGCCGATGATCGTCACGCGGTCGCCGGACGAGATGTGTGCGCTGGCGCCGATCTCCTCGATGCGTGCAACGACGTGGGCGACGTCCGCTTCCGTCGCCGCCTCGTGCATGATGACCATCATGCTCAGCTCTACCTCCCCTGGACGTCCCGCGGCGCATCCACCTCGAGGGCGGACAGCTGCTGCAGGAAGAAGTCGATCTCGGACTTTGTACCCACGCTGACCCTGGCCCACCCGGGGCAGCCGAGGGCGTTGCCGTCGCGCACGATCGCGCCCATCGAGAGCAGGACGCCGCAGACCTTGTCGTGCGGGTGGCAGAGGTCGCGGGTGTCGACGAGCATGAAGTTCGCCTCGCTCGGCACGGTGGCGCGGCCGCGCGCCGCCAGGGCCGCGACCATCTCGTCGCGCAGGCGGGCGTTCTCGTCCCGCCGCCGGGCGACCTGGTCCTGGTGCCTGAGCGCCTCGATGGCGGCGGCCTGCGCCAGGCGATTGACGTTGAACGGCTGCCGCACCTTGTCGAAGGCCTGGCGCAGCTCCTCCGGGCCCAGGCCGTAGCCCACGCGCAGGCCGCAGAGCCCGTAGATCTTGGAGAAGGTGCGCAGGATCACCACGTTCTCGTGCTCCGCCTGCAGCCTGAGCGCGTCCTGCGCGTCCGGCGAGGTGACGAACTCGTTGTAGGCCTCATCGACGACGACCAGCACGTCGTCCGGGACAGCCTCGACGAGTCGCGCGATGCCCTCCACAGGCACGTAGGTGCCGGTCGGGTTGTTGGGATTGCAGACGATCACCATCTTCGTGCGCGGCGTCACCGCGGCAGCCATGGCCTCGAGGTCGTGCCCGAAGTCCACCAGTGGCACCTTGACCGCGGTGGCTCCGTGCATCAGGCAGACGTCGTTGTAGACCACGAACGACGGGTCGGCGAACACGACCTCGTCACCCGGCTCGAGGAGCACGTCGCCGAGCAGCAGCAGGAGCTCGCAGGAGCCGGCCCCCACCGCGACCTGCTCGGGACCGACGCCATAATGAGCCGCAAGCGCGGCGCGCAGGTCGGTCGAGTAGCCGTCGGGGTAGCGGTTGAGATCGTCGATGGCGGCGACGATCGCCTCCCTGACCTCTGGGAACGGCGGTTGCGGGAACTCGTTGGAGGCCAGCTTGACGACTTCGTTGAGGCCGAAGCGCCTCATCACGAGCTCGATGGGCTGGCCGGGCTCGTAGGCGACGATGTCGTCCAGGGCGGGGATGAGACGCATCAGGTCACTCCGGGAGGTCGAGGCGAAGTTGCCGTGCGCCGTGCAGGTAGACGTGATGGACGTCCCCGCCGCCGGCCAGATACGTGTGCATGAGCACCCGGACGCACCGCTCCACGGCGCCCTCCACGGGGATCTCCTGGCAGCAGAGCAGCGGCGTCTGCGAGAGGCCGATGCGGCGCGCCGCGACCGCAGGGAAGTCGGCGCGCAGGTCCGGCGTGGCGCTGAGGATGACGCTGACGATGTCCGCGATCTCCACGCGGTTGCGGTCAAGCATCGCGCCGAGAAGCTCCGCCGTGCGCTCGGCGATCGCGGCGCTCGTGTCCTCTTCGACCGTGGTCGCGCCGCGCAGGCCATACATCCGAGGGGCGTCCGCGCTCATCGTCCTCCTCCCCGCACAGGCGGACCGGGGCTACGCATCGGCAGACTCGCGAGGCTCGCCGGCATTGTCGGAGGCGTCCGCGTCATCGGAGGCATCCGCACCCACGGAGGGATCCGCGCCCGGGGAGGCATCCGCACCCGCCGTCGCGGCCGTCGGCTCCTGCTCGCGCAGGCCGAACGTGAGTCCGTCCTCAGGTCGCTCCGTGGGCGCCACGACCTCCGCGGCGAGCATGAGAGGGTCCCCCTCGGTCTCGCCGTCCACGGAGGTGGCCACCTCTTCCCCGGCGCGGCGCAGCGCCTCCACCTCGTCGTGGGAGAGTTCGCGGAAGCCGCCCGGCTCGAGGCCTTTGTCGCCCAACGGCCCGTACCGGCGGCGGTGCAGTTCCTCGACGGGCAGGCCGACGGCGTCGAACATGCGCCTCACCTGGCGCTTGCGGCCCTCGTGGATGGTGATGTCGACGAGGGCCGTCTTGGCACTCTGCTTGCGCAGGTTGACCTCCGCCGGCGCGGTGAGCCCGTCCTCGAGATCGACCCCCTGGCGGAGCATCCCGAGCGCGCGCCGGCCGACCTTGCCGCGCACGCGCGCCACATAGGTCTTGGGCACTCCATAGCGCGGGTGCATCAGGCGGTTCGCGAGGACGCCGTCGTTGGTGAGGATGATGAGCCCGGTCGTGTCGACGTCGAGCCTGCCCACCGGGAACAGGATGCGCCCGTTCGGCACCAGGTCCACGATCACGCGCTCGGCGTGGGGGTCGCGGCGCGTGCTCGCCACGCCGCGCGGCTTGTTGACCAGGAGGTAACGCAACTCGCGCACCGTCACGGGATCACCGTTCACGGCAACGACGTCCTCCGGCGCGACCTTCTCGCGAGGGAACGTCACGACCTCGCCGTTGATACTCACGACGCCCTGCTTGATGAGCTCGTCGCAGGCACGGCGCGACCCCACGCCGGCGCGCGCCAGGAAGACCACGAGGTTGCTCGGCTGCGTCACGCCCTTCTCCTCTCGGCGTTGGCGAGCAGGCGGCTGCGGATCTCCTCGACCTCCGCGGCCGCCAGCGAGAACTCCTCGAGCGGCGGCAGTTCGTCGGCGACGCGCAGCCCGAACAGCTTGAGGAAGCGCTCGCCGGTGGCGTAGAGGATCGGCGCCCCAGGCGTGTCGGCCCGGCCCCGCTGCTCGATCAGGCCGCGCTCCTCAAGCGAGGTGAGCGCCCATTCGGACGAGACACCGCGGACCTCCGCGACATCAGCCCTGGTGACCGGTTGCAGGTAGGCCACGACGGCCAGCGTCTCCAGGAGCGCCGGCGTGAGATCGTCCGGGCGCTCGGCGCCGGTGAGCCGGCGCACGTCCTCGGCGCAGTCGTCGGCGACCGCGAACGTGGCCCCCCCGGCGACCTCGGCGAGGACGACGCCGTGGCGCTCGTCGGCGTACTCGTCGCGCAGCACCTGAAGCGCCTCGGCGACTTCGAGATCCAGACATCGACACGCAGCCGCAAGCTCCGCGGACGGCACGGGTCGCGACGATATGAAGAGAAGCGCCTCGAGGCGCCGGGCAAGTGCGTTCATGGGGTCCGGTGTGTGCGAGTGGACGAGTGGGACCGATGCTACCGCACCGGAGCGCCTGGCGTCACCCGGCGGCGGGCGCGGGGCTGAGCCCCGGGGATGCCTGCGAAACGACTCGGGTGACGACGATGTCCCCGAAGTGCCGCGTCTGCCGCAGGAGAGCTTCGCCGCTCGAGTGCAACTCAAGCAGCGCGAAGAACGTGACGGCGCGTTCCAGCCGATCCTCCGGCGCGACGCCGGCGAAGGTGAAGCTGCCTTCGGCGCCGAGGATGAGGCGCAGGCGCCGCAGTTCCTTGACAAGCGAGACGGCGAGGTCGGCGAGGTGGCTCGTGTCCGGCCTCGGCGGCTCGCGGAGCAGGGGCGCGAGCGCCGCCGGCAGGACGTCCGCAGACAGCGCGCCGGGCACGGCCGGCCGGCGCAGCAGGGCCGGCGGCACGGCGGCGTTGCGGTAGAGGCGGCCGCTGTGCTGCTCCCAGCGCTCGCGCAGCGAAGCGGACGCGTTCTTGAACTGGCTGTAGCGCACGAGGCGCTCCAGGAGGCGCTGCGCCGCCTCATCCGGATCGAGGTCCTCGAGCTCGTCCTCGACCTCCTCCTCCAGGAGGAGGCGCGACTTCATCTCCAGCAGCGCCGCCACCAGCACCACGAACTGCGAGGTCGCGTCGAGGTCGAACTCCCCGCTGTCGGCGAGCTGGAGGACGTACTCCGCGATGATGCGCGAGACGCGCACCTCCCAGATGTCGATCTCGTCCTTGAGGATCAGCGTGACCAGCAAGTCGAAGGGACCGTCGAAGACGTCCAGGTCCAGCTCGAGCGCAACCGGCGGCGCCGACACCGCGCCCACCTCGGCGCGCATCGCCGCCGCTCCTCTCGTCATCGGGCCGTCTACTCCTCGGGCTGGTTGACGAAAGACGGGATCTCGAAGTCCGAGCCCTCGAACGTGGGAGCAGCCCCGAACGGCGTGCCGCGATCGGCGGCGCGCTCCTCGCGCGGCGCGCGTCGCGACGTCGACTCGTCGGGAGCCGGCTTCTCGGCGCCCTTGCCCTCGCCGAAGCCCGTGGCCACGACGGTGATCGAGATCTTGCCCTCGAGCCGCTCGTCGACGACCGCGCCGAAGATGATGTTGGCGTCGTCGTCCGCTGCCTCCCCGATCACGCCCGCCGCCTCGTTCACCTCGTACAACGTGAGGTCGCTGCCGCCGGTGATGTTGAGCAGCAGCCCGCGGGCGCCGTTGATCTTCGTCTCGAGGAGCGGCGAGTGGATCGCCATGTCCGCCGCCGCTTGGGCGCGATTCTCGCCGCCGGCGACGCCGATGCCCAGAAGCGCCGTGCCGGCGTCCTTGACGATCGTGCGCACGTCGGCGAAGTCGAGGTTGATGAGCCCCGGCACGGTGATCAGGTCGGTGATGCCCTGAACGCCCTGGCGCAGGATGTCGTCGGCGTGCTGGAAAGCCTCCACCACGCTCGTGTTGCGCTCCAGGACCTCGAGCAGTCTGTCGTTGGGAATGCTGATGACCGTGTCGGCCACGCCCTTGAGCGTGTCGATGCCGGCGACGGCCTGCTTGAGCCGCCGGTGACCCTCGAAGCCGAACGGCTTGGTGACGATGGCGATGGTCACGGCGCCGAGCTCGTGAGCGACCGCGGCCACCACGGGCGCGCCCCCGGTGCCTGTGCCGCCGCCCTCGCCGGCCGTGACGAAGACGAGGTCGGCGCCGCGCAGGGCGGCCTTGAGCTGATCGCGCGAGACCTCCATCGCCTCGCGGCCGACGTCCGGATCGGCGCCGCCGCCGAGGCCGTGCGTGATCTCCTGGCCGATGTGGATCTTGACGTCGGCATCGCACACGTCGAGCTGCTGCACGTCGGTGTTCACGGCGATGAACTCGACGCCCTTGACGCCGGAGTCGACCATGCGGTTGATGGCGTTCGTGCCGGCGCCACCGATGCCCACGACCTTGATGGTCGTGACGTACGGGCGGCCCTTGACGACCGCCTCCTGAGCGTCCCGCTCCGCGGGCGCACCGCCGGAATCCGTGCGCCGGAAGAGCTCGCTCAGTCCATCTTTCATGCTAGGACGATCTGCCATTCAGCACCTCCCGCGCGAGGGCGCGGTACGATTCTGCCCCTCTCCCCTTGGGATCGTACTTGAGCACGGAGGCCCCGATGACGGGCGCCTCGGCGAACTTGATCGTCTTGCGCACCACCGTGTCGAACACCAGCGGTCCGAAATTGTCGCGCAGCACCTCGATCGACTCTTTTCCGTGGCTCGTGCGGGCATCGAAGAGCGTCGGCAGGATGCCGAAGATGCGCACCTCGGGGTTGAGGTTCTCGCGGATCATCTCGAGCGTCTTCTCGAGTTGCAGGAGGCCGCGGAGCGAGAGGTACTCGCACTGCACCGGCACGATGACGCCCTCTGACGCGGTGAGGGCGTTGATGGTGAGCAGCCCCAGAGAAGGCGGCGTGTCGATGAGGATGTAGTCGTAGCGCTCTCGCACCGGGTCGATGGCGCGCTGCAGGGCCCGCTCGCGCCCGATCATCTGCGAGAGCGCCATCTCGGCGCCGGCGAGGTCGATGGTCGCCGCGGCGACGTCCAGCTCGCGCTCGTAGATGACGTCCTCGATCGCGGTGCGGTGCACGAGGACGTCGTACATGCTCTTGTCGAGACCCTCGGTGTCGATCCCCTGGCTCATGGTGAGGTTGCCCTGGGGGTCCATATCGACCGCGAGGACCCGCAGGCCGTGCTCACGGAGCGCCGCGCCGAGATTCACCGTGGAGGTGGTCTTGGCCACGCCGCCCTTCTGATTCGCGAAGGCGATGACATGCGCCATGGATGCGTTACCCCTTAATCGACACCACGTCAGGACGCAGTTCGTGCCGCAGGCAAGAATCCCTGCATGCCCCATATGCGACGAGCCCTGCTGCGGGTGCAGGGCTCGTCGCGGTGTTCTTGTTGACGATGACGGTCACGAGACGGTCGTCAGGCCTTGGGCTCCTCGGGGGGCGCCGGAGCGTCCGGAACGGCCTCGCCGTCGGCGGACGCTTCGAGCTCGCCGGTGTCCGTGCCGGCCTCCTCGGTGACGTCGTCGTCTTCCGCCTCGATGTACTCGTCCTCGTCCTCATCCTCGTTGATGCTGGTGATCGAGGAGATGGAGCGCTTGAGAAAGCGCACGCGCGTGCGCTTGGCGACCTCGAGCTCGATCCAGTCATCGCCGATCGCGGTGATGGTGCCGAACATCCCGCCGATGGTGACCACTTCGTCGCCCTTCTTGAGCATCGTCACCATTTCCTGGTGCTGCTGCTTCTGGCGGCGCTGCGGCCGGATGGCGAGAAAGTAGAAGATCCCGAAGAAGATCAGGATCCAGATGATGATGGCCGCGCCTCCACCCATGCGGCTCAACCTCCTGCGGAGTAGTGCTCCGCGACGTGATTGGCAAACTCGTCAAAACGCCCGTCGCATATGGCAGCACGGGCGTCCGCGGCCAATCTTAGCAGAACGCGCAGGTTGTGAAGACTCAGGAGTTGCGCGCCGAGGATCTCCTTCTGCGTCACGAGGTGACGCAGGTACGAGCGCGTGAACGTGCGGCAGGTGTAGCAGTCGCAGGTCTCGTCCAAGGGACGCAGGTCTTGCGCGAAGCGCGCGTTGCGCAGGTTGAGGCGGCCCTCCATGGAGAAGGCCGCCCCCGTGCGCGCCAGGCGCGTCGGCAACACGCAGTCGAACACGTCCACCCCGCGCGCGATGACATCGACGATCCCGCGCGGGTCGCCGATGCCCATGAAGTACCGCAACCGGTCGTGAGGCAGCAGATCGTCCATGAGCTCGACAGTGCGCAGCATCTCGTCGCCGCGCTCGCCGACGCTGAGGCCGCCGATGGCGTAGGCGTCGAAGCCGACGCCCATGATCTCGGCGGCGGAGCGGCGGCGGAGCGCTTCGTCGACGCCGCCCTGCACGATGCCGATCAGCAGCTGGTCGTGGCGCCCGTGTGCCTCCTTGCAGGCCGCCGCCCAGCGCGTCGTGCGCTCGACCGCCTCCTCGATCTCGGCGCGCTCGAGCGTGCCGGGCGCGCACTGGTCGAAGGCCATGATGACGTCCGCCCCGAGCTCCTCCTGGATGCGCATCGCCAGCTCGGGCGTGAACACGTGGCGCGAGCCGTCATAGGCCGAGGAGAACTCGACCCCGTCGTCGCGGATCACGCGCGTGCCCTCAAGGCTGAAGACCTGAAAGCCGCCCGAGTCGGTGAGGATGGGGCGGTCCCAGCGCATGAAGCCGTGCAGGCCACCGTGCGCGGCGACGATCTCGGTCCCGGGCCGGAAGAAAAGGTGGTAGGTGTTGGCGAGCACCACCTGCGCGCCGAGCTCGCTGAGCTCGCGCGGGGAGACCGCCTTGACGGTCGCCTTGGTGCCGACCGGCATGAAGCAGGGCGTCTCGACCACGCCGTGCGGCGTTGTGAGACGGGCGGCGCGGGCGGAGCCGTCGCGCGCCTCCACCTCGAAGGCGAAGCCCTCGGCGGCCATGGCGACCTCACCGCCCGCTCCCGGGTCTGCGGGGCTCATGCGGCGGTACTCACAGCGCCAGCATCGCGTCGCCGAAGCTATAGAAACGGTAGCCGTCGCGCACCGCGTGCGCGTAGAGGCGCCGCGTCTCGGCGACGCCGCAGAACGCCATCACCAGCGCCAGCAGGCTGGTGCGCGGCAGGTGGAAGTTCGTGATCAGCGCGTCGACGACGCGGAACTCGAACCCCGGCGAGATGAACAGCGCCGTCTCGCCGCGCAGGGCGGATCCGTCCGCCGGGTCGGCAGCCGATGCATCGAGCGCCCCGGCCGTGCGCGCCAGGTGCTCGAGCGTACGCATCGATGTCGTGCCCACCGCCACCACGCGCCGCCCATCGGCGCGCGCCGCCAGCAGGCGCGCCCATGCCGCGGCGTCGACCGCGTAGGTCTCACCGTGAAGACGACCGGCCGCCATAGTCTCCTCGCGCAGCGGCTTGAACGTCCCCAGCCCAACGTGCAGCGTCAGCGTCTCGACGGTCACTCCGGCGCCGGCCAGGGCCGCGTCGAGTCCCGGCGTGAAGTGGAGACCGGCGGTCGGGGCGGCGGCGGACCCGACGGCCCGCGCGTAGGTGGTCTGGTAGCGTTCGGGATCGCTCAGGCCCTCGTGGATGTAGGGCGGCAGCGGCGTGACACCTGCCTGTTCGAGCAGATCGAGAACGGAGCGCTCTCCATGGCTGCGGACCAGCCAGCGGCCGTCGCCGAACGGGGACGCGCACGCCAGCGACCACGCGTCCCCCAGAGTCTCGCTCGACAGCACCTCGCCCCTGCGAGGACGGCCGCGCAAGAGCACCTCCCACTCCTCAGTCCGGGGACCGGCCGCTTCAGACGATCCCGCGAGCGCCCCAGGCGGCGCGCTGGACGGACGCAGAAAGAGGGCCTCGATGCGCGCGCCCGTGGCGCGGCGGAAGAACGTCCGCGCCGGGAAGACGCGCGTGTCGTTGCGCACCAGCACGTCGCCCGCGCGCAACACGGCGGGCAGGTCAGCGAAGACGCGGTCCTCGAGCCGCCCGTCCGAGCGCCTGTACACGAGCAGTCGCGAGGCGTCGCGGGGGTCCGCCGGATGCTGGGCGATCAGGCTCTCGGGCAGTTCGTAGTCGAGGTCCTCGAGCGACTGAACCACGCCGGCGGCGGCGCCCGATGTGCCACTCGCGTCATTCGCGTTCGCCGAACTCCCGCGCGGGACCGGGCCTCCCCTGTTTCCCGCGCCCGCCTGCGGGGCCGCGCCTGCTGTGCTTCCGGCGCCCGTCATCCAGCCTTGCGGCGCGCCGCCCGCTCGTGCCACGCCTCCCACTTGCTGGCGGCGCAGCCGCAGTACGGCTGCCGGTACAGGCCGAGGCGGCGGCTCTCGCTGTAGCTCCGGCGAAACGAGTCCCGCAAGTCGAGAGAGACGAATGTGACGCCGTGCTCGTTGGCGGCGGCCGCCCCCGCGCGCTCGATGAGATCGTGCCGCTGATAGGGGCTCACGGTCAGCGTGGTGCTGAAGCGCGTGACCCCGAGACGTGCCGCCGCCGCGGCCGCACCGCTCAAGCGCAGATGAAGACAGGACGCGCAGCGTTCGTCGGGCGTCGCCGACTGCTCTCGCAGCGCCCAGAGGTCCCACGCGCCTGAGTCGCCGGACTGCGATTCCGGGACGAGCTCAAGGCCGGCGGCGCGGCTGTAGCGCCGCATGCTCTCGGTGCGACGCTCCAGCTCCGCCGCCGGCTGGACGTTGGGGTTGTGGAACCAGGCCACCGGCTCGACGCCGCGCTCGCGCCAAGCGGGGACGGCGACGGTGGAGCAGGGGCCGCAGCAGGCGTGCAGCAGGAGGTCGTTCATCGGCCGAGTATAGCGCGGCGAGCTCGGGCGAGGCTCGCCGGCAACGACTGTCTCGAGCCGGATGCGCGCCGCGGCGGTGGGCTCGGTGGCGCCTCGCCTCGCGGCGACGCGTCTCCGGCAGCTCAACCCTCGCCGAACAGCGTGTCCGTCGCCACGGGTGGCGTGAGGCCGCAGTGCTGGTAGCCGGTGCGCGTGAGCACGCGGCCACGCGGCGTGCGCATCAGGAAGCCCTGCATGATCAAGTAGGGCTCGTAGACGTCCATGACGGTGTCCGCCTCTTCGCCCAGCGCGACCGCCAGCGTGTCCAGGCCCACGGGACCGCCGTCGAACTTCTGCGCGATGGTGCAGAGGATGTCGCGGTCGAGCTTGTCGAGCCCTTCGCCGTCGACCTGGAAGAGCTGCAGGGCGGCGAGGCAGATGTCGCGATCGATGACGCCCTCGTGACGCACCTCGGCGAAGTCGCGCACACGGCGCAGGAGCCGGTTGGCCACGCGCGGCGTGCCGCGCGAGCGCCCGGCGATCTCGAGCGCGGAGTCGTCGTCGATGGTCACTCGCAGGATCCCGGCGGAGCGCCGCACGATCTGCGCCAGCTCCTCGACCTCGTAGTACTCGAGCCGCTGCCAGACGCCGAAGCGGTCGCGCAGCGGCGTCGTGAGCAAGCCGGTGCGCGTGGTGGCGCCGATGAGCGTGAACGGCTGCACCTGCATGCGGATGCTGCGCGCCGCCGGGCCCTCGCCGATCATGATGTCGATCTCGTAGTCCTCCATGGCGGGGTACAGGACTTCTTCGACGGCGGCGTTGAGCCGGTGGATCTCGTCGACGAACAGGACGTCGCCCTCCTGGAGGTTCGTCAGCAGCCCGGCGACGTCGACCTTGCGTTCCATCGCCGGCCCGGATGTGGTGTGCATGCCTACGCCCAGCTCCTGCGCGATGATCCCGGCCAGAGTGGTCTTGCCGAGTCCGGGAGGGCCTGCGATGAGCACGTGGTCGAGCGTGTCGCCACGATTCTTCGCCGCCTGCACGAAGATCTCGAGCTGCTCCTTGGCCACGCCCTGGCCGACGAAGTCGGCGAACCGGCGCGGCCTGAGACTGAGTTCGAGGTCGCGGTCGTCGGCGCGCTCGTTGGGATCGCCGATGCGCTCGCCGGAGTCGGCCATCACGCCTCCTTGCGCGAGAGCGCGAACTTGAGAAGGTCCTCGAGCGGAGCGCCTTCGGGCGCGCCGCGCAGAGCCTCCTCCGCTTCTCGCAGGCTCAAGCCGAGGTTCTGCAGCGCCGAGCGCGCCGCCATGAACGAGTCGGCCGGTGCAGGGGGGCCGGCTTCTCCGGCGCCCACCGGCGGCAGCTCCCCGACCTTGTCCCCGAGCTCGACGACGAGCCGCTGCGCGAGCTTCTTGCCGATGCCGGGGATGCTCTCGAACTTCTTCACGTCGTCGCGCGCCACGGCGAGCTCGAGCTCCTCGACCGGGTACCCCGAGAGCACGGCCAGCGCGACCTTGGGGCCGACGCCGCTCACGGCCACCAGCCACAGGAAGAACGTACGCTCGCGCACGCTGCGGAAGCCGAAGAGCTGCAGCGCGTCCTCGCGCACGTGCAGGTGCGTCTGCAGGCTGACCTCCTGGCCCAGCCGGCCGGAGACCGCGCCGAGCGTCCGGCTCGAGGCCAGCACTTCGATGCCGAGCCCGCCGACCTCGACCACCGCCCGCTCACCGTCCACCAGGAGGAGCTGCCCGCGGATCGAGGCGATCATCGCCGCCCGCCCGGGACGCGGTTCACGGCCGCAGTGAAGGCGGCGCTGTTGTGGTGCGTGTGCGTGATGGCGACGGCGAGCGCGTCGGCGGCGTGGTCCGGCTGCGGGATGCGCGGCAGTCCCAGGATGACCTTGGTCATCTCCTGGACCTGGATCTTGCTGGCGCGGCCGTAGCCGGTGACCGCCTGTTTGATCTGCAGCGGCGAGTACTCGCGCGGCGCCTCCTCGAGGTCCGAGGCCGCCAGGTAGAGCACCCCCTTTGCCTGACCCACGGCGAGTGCCGTCTTGACGTTGACGTTCACGAAGAGCTCCTCGATCACGACGATGTCCGGCGAGAAGCGCTTGATGAGGCCGCGCGCCTGATCATGGATCTGCCGCAGGCGCACGTGCGTGTCGTCCCTGGCCGAGGTGACGATGCAGCCGTACCCGAGCGAGGTGAGACGGTTCCCGTCCTGCTGGATGACACCCCAGCCGGTGCTCGCCGTGCCGGGATCGAACCCGAGGACGATCATCCGCGGCGCGCCCGCGCCCTGCCCGTGGCCGGGCCCCGCGGCCCTGGTCACCGGCTACCCGGCCAGACTCTCGAGGACGTCCTCGGGGATGTCGAAGTTGGCGAAGACCTCCTGGACGTCGTCGCTGTCCTCCAGCGCGTCGACGATCTTCATGGTCTTGCGCGCGTCGTTCTCCTCGAGCATGACGGTGTTCTTGGGGATCATCGTGAGCTCGGCCTGCTCATACTCGATGCCGGCGGCGGCGATGGCCGCGCGCACGACGGCGAACTCGGCCGGATCCGTGAGCACCTGGAACTCGTCGCCGTCCTGCACCACGTCGTCGGCGCCGGCGTCGATAGCGGCGGCCATGATGTCGTCCTCGGCATACTTGCCGCCGTCGACGACGATCGATCCTTTGCGCTCGAACACCCACGCCACGGCACCCGGCTGCGCCAGCTGGCCGCCGTGCTTGCTGAAGATGTTGCGCACGTCGGCCGCCGAGCGGTTCTTGTTGTCGGTGAGGACGTCGACGATGATCGCCACGCCGGCCGGGCCGTAGCCCTCGTACATGATGCGCTCATAGGCTTCGCCGTCGGCGCCGCCGCCGCCGCGCTGGATGGCCTTCTCGATGTTGTCCTTGGGCATGGACTCGCCTTTGGCCTTGTCGATCGCGTTGGCCAGAGAGATGTTCATGTTGGGATCGGTCCCGCCCTCGCGAGCCGCGACCGTGATGGCGCGCGAGAGCTTCGAGAAGAGTTTGCCCCTCTTCGCATCGGTCTTGCCCTTCTTGTGCTTGATCGTGGCCCACTTGGAATGCCCGGACATGAGGCCACCTCCTCCCTGTCAGCGATTGGCGCCCGCAGTGGCGGCG
>Ga0316226_1003699_pt1 | contig 12807 bp, 10 predicted proteins | sample TBH18017metaG_FD_206009 | JGI IMG/M metagenome (GOLD analysis project Ga0316226, IMG submission 206009) | Freshwater microbial communities from Trout Bog Lake, Wisconsin, USA - TBH18017 | ecosystem: Environmental > Aquatic > Freshwater > Lake > Hypolimnion/Profundal zone | place: USA: Wisconsin... | reverse complement strand
GATTTCGGCCGCGCTCTACCTCGCCGTCGCACTCATCTGGCTGATCCCCGATCGCCGGATCGAGCGGGAACTGGCTAAACACGAAACCGCGGAATGAGTGCCACGCCATGAAACCCACGACGCCGTCTGAATATCTCGCCGCGCTGGATGAGCCCCGACGCTCTGAGCTGAAGTCGCTCCACGCTGCGATCCGCAAAGCCGCCTCAAAGCTCAAGCCCTACCTCGCCTACCGCGGCACAATGATCGGCTACGGGCCGTATCACTACGTCTACGCCACCGGCCGCGAAGGCGACTGCCCGATCGTGGCCCTCTCCAGCCGCGCGCAGTATGTCAGCGTCTACGTTGCGGGTCACCGCCACGGCAAGAGCATCGCGGAAACGGCGAAGTCCAAGCTCGGCAAGGTTTCCGTCGGCAAGGCGTGCATCCGGTTCAAACACCTCGAGGATCTCAATCTCCCTGCTTTGCTCGATCTCCTCCGGGAAGCCGCGCCGCTCCTCGACAACGGCAGCACCGATTTTTCGCTCTGAGCCGCCCGCCACGGAGGTTTGGCCACAAAGAGGCACAAAGACTGGCCCGAGCTTCGTAACTACTCTCCCGCGCGCCTATAGGCGCAATGGAGGCTCTGCCGCAGCCCCGAGGCCCTTCGTGCCTCTTTGTGGCCAATGCGTATTACAACAATTCGAGCTTCACCCGCACCTCGAGCTTCCCGCTGAGGCCGCGTTGGGTGAGCGTCAGGCGGGGCTGGGTCTCGGCGTGCAGCGTCGCCACGAGGTAATGTTCCTTGCGCTCCTGCATCACGGTCTTCCACACCGGCTCCTCGAGCGGCAGCTGCTCGACCGCGGCCTCCACGCCGGCATCCCACGTGAGGATCGCACGGCCGCGACGACCGGTGATCACGGCGCGGCTATTCTTCGCATCGAGCGCGATCGGCAGTGTCGTGGTCCAGTGAAACGCCACGCCGTCGCCGCGCTCCAGCGCCCAGTCATCGGTGATCGTAAGCTCGGCGGGCGCGGGTGAATCCCACGCGCGCGTCCGGCGCGTGAACCAACTCTCCCAACCCGCGGCCAAATCCATCGTCGCGTGAAACTCCGCCGCGTCGCCCCGCGCCCGCGGCGTGATGTCCGCCAGGATCGGGTTGGCCGGACGTGGACGCGCCCCCGCGGCAACCGGCACGAGCATGTTGTGGCGCTGGGCGTGCTTCAGCACGTCGGCGAGCGGGTTGCTGTAGTCGCAGCTGCCGAAATCCCGCGCAAACGCGTCGCCGGCGAACTCGAGCACGAACGACCCCTTGTCCTCGTGCGTGTGCGACGCCCCCGCCTGGTTGCCCATCAGGAAAAGCTTCACCCATTCGCCACCGAGCTTCCGGTGCGACGCGACCTGGCCGATCTTTGGCATCTCGACGAGCGGCCGGAAATCCGGCGCCTGCGCGGGGACTTCGCGGAGGAGATTCTGCGCCAGCAGCGTCATCGGCTGGCCGCTGCTGCGCGCGATCGACTTGTGAAAAACCGTCACCCAGTGCGACTCCGGCATGAGCCACGCGAGGAACGCTGCGCCTTCCTGCGGGATGTATTGCGCGTCGCAGATCAGGATCATCGAAAGATCGTCCGCCGTGCTCACCAGCACCTCCGCCATTTGCGCTGTCGCGCCCATCGCGGACGGGATCAGTTCGCGCGCCACCTTGCCGCGGGCGCGGGCGTAGTAGTAGCACGTGAGCATCGCCTGCCGTGCGGTGAACGTGAAATACATCGGCCCCTCGGTGTAACCGCCATCGGGCAGCAGGATCTTCGCGAGGTTGTCGTAGAGGTCCGCCAGCGCGAGGTCGGTGTAGGGCGCGACCCGCGACGCCGCGGGCTTCGGATACGGCTTCCAGCACGCGGGCATCGCGCGCTCGAGCACGAGGTAGGCATACATTCGCCCGGGCATGAACCACGCCGTCTGGTTGCACCAAAAAAGGTATTCCCACCACCAGGAGTTGTAGTTGTTCGTGCCCTGCCCTTCCTCCGCCAGCCGCCGCAGGATCAGTTCGCGGCCGTAGTCGGTGAACCACTCGCCGCAGAGGTCGAGGATCAAGGCCAAATCATACATGACCAGGCTCGGCACAAACGCCCGGTGCTCCCACTTGCAGCCGGTCAGCCAGCTCAGGAATGACGGGTCCCAGCGCGTGCTGTGCGCGAGGCACATGGCGTAGCGGGCGGCGAGCCGGCCAAGCCGTTTGTCACGGAACAGCACCGAGGCCTGCGCGGCGTTCGCGCCGTGCGTGAGCAGGTGCTTGCCGTAGTCGCGGTCGCGGGGGAACCGCATGTCGTTCCAGAAATTGACATACTCCGTCGTCATCTTCTCCGGCACGAGCCGGGTGGCGTCGCTCGCCAGTTCCCACAGCGGTGACGCCTGCGGTCCGCCCGCCTGCGCCAGCCGCGCCCGCGCCTCCGCCAGTTCCGCGCCCGTAAGGTGCAGGCCGTAGACCGGCTCAAACGTCGGCTCGAAGCTGTCCGGCTGGAGATAATCCTCCCACCGCTCGTCGAACCGCTCGAACTGCCGCAGGTACCGCTGCAACTGCCCGCCGTGCTGCAGGCCGATCCAGTTCAACCAGCCAACGACACCCACGGGCGACGCCGGAGAGACGTAAATTTCCAAGGTCAGCCCCTTCACCCGCTTCGCGCCGTCCAACGCCAGCAGCACCTCGCGCTTCCGGTGCTCGAAGGGCGTGCTGCGCATCCGGCGTTGACCGGCGTCGGTTTCCGCCACCAACGCGACTTCGGCGCCGGGCGGCGCCACCAGCGAGAACATCATCGCCTCGTAGTCGCTACAGTCCACATCCAGCGCCCGGCTCATCCGCAGCGCGGGCGTGGCGGCGTCGGCGGGCGGTCGCTGCCATTCGTAATGCACGAACGACCAGCTCTGCGCGACCTGCAGGCCTTCCGCGCCACCTTCGTGCACCGTCCACTTCGGGAGGCCGCTGAGTTGTTCGTCGAAGAACGCCTCGAAAATCGCCTCGGCCGAATTGATGGGGGTGAGCTTCATGCGCCGTCGAAAATTTTTCATTTCTTTTCACTGGTGGCGAGCGGCGAGTCCCCGTCCGGATGCGATTTTGGCCCAGCCCACGTGCCTCGTCCTGCTCCTTCCTGCTCCTTCCCGCTCCTCTCCTTCTCGCCTCGCCCCGCCCCTCCGGGCCCCAAGGGCGCCGCCAGCCTCGTGGCTTTTCACTTAATAGGTGAAAAAGCCCGGGGCCATGGGCAAACGATCGGGTTCGTCTCTGGTCGACCAACATCCGCTACCGCCCCGAATATACGGAAAGAATACGCCACGGCTTTTCACTTAATACGTTAAAACGCCCCAGAATCCGGGAAATGTCACTCTATGCCATGGCCCGGGTGGATCGGGCGCTTCGACGCATGGATCCTTTGGTGATCCTCGCCGAGGAGCTGGCTCGCGCGGCCCGCCGGACCCACAACAAATTAACCCGCCGTCGTCGCGGCTCAACCCGGCGGCCGGGCGCCGCAACCCCGCTGTGGAATGCCCTGGTCCACTCCGTCGCACCGCTCCTGCGGCCTTGGGGCGAGCAATCCCGGCTGGCCCGCATCCTGGGCGTGCCGCCCCAGCGAGTGCATGACTATTTTGTGCGCCGCACCGCGGCACCCGATGCGGAACGCACGTTGCAGCTTATGCACTGGCTGGTGCTGCGGCGCCAGGGCCTGAACCCGGGTTAACCCTGCACCGGCTTCGAATCTGGGACGCGGCTTTTCACTTATTGAGTGAAAATAGGTTTTTTCGCTAGTGGCGGGCGGCGGTCTGCGCGTAGGCTCGCCGTCCCCGCCCCAACCCTGACCCTTCGCCCCATCATGGCTGAACCACCGCTTCGCTACGGCATCATCGGTGCCGGTGTCATCGCCAACTACATGGCCCGGGTCTTCACCGAGGGTCGCGGCTCCGTCGCCGTCGCCGTGTCCGACGTCAATCCCGAGGCCGCGCGGAAACTCGCCGACCTCGTCGCGGTGAAGAAGATCTACCCCGACTACCACCAGCTCCTCGCCGATCCGGAAGTGGACGCGGTCTACATCGCCACGCCACCTTTCCTGCACAAGCCGATGACGATCGCCGCCCTGCGCGCCGGCAAACACGTGCTGTGCGAAAAACCTTTCATGCTGAACCAAGCCGAGGTGCGCGAGGTCATCGCCGCCCAAAAGACCGTGCCCCACCTCAAGGTCCTCTGCGCCTCGTCGCGCTACCACGGGGCCGGCATCGCCCTGAAGGCGCGCGCGATGGTCGCGAACCGCGAGTTGGGCGAACTCTACCATGTCTCCTACACCCAGGTCACCGGCGCGCCGAAACCCGGCACGACCCTGCCCTCGTGGCGCAATGATCCGGCGAAAAATGGCGGCGGGATGACCTATGACTGGGGTCCGTACGACCTCGACTGGCTCAGCTGGGTGCTCGGCGACCTGTTCCGGCCGCGCGTGGTCTTCGGCACTATGGGCAACTACTTCCCGCTCACGCCGGAGCGCGTGCCGCCGTGCCTCGGCGTGGACGGCCATTATTGCGCCCAGCTCATCTGCGAAGGCGGACTGACCATCCTGTGGGAACGCCGCGCCGCCGAGCACGGCCCGTCCCGCCACACTATCGAGCTGCGCGGGAAAAAGGGCGGCCTCGACACCTATTTCATGCCGATGCCCGAGAAGCCGGGCCTGCAGCACTACGCCTACGTCGGCACGGACGAGCTGAAGACCACGGTGCTGCCGGACGCCCCGCCCAATTGGGACGATGCCATCGTCCATCCCATCCGCGAACTCACCGCCGCCATCCGCGAAAACCGCGCCCCGTCCAACACGCTGGAGGACAACCGGCGCATCCACGGCGTGATCGACGCCCTCCTCACCTCCGCCCGCACGCAGCAGGCGGTGAGGATCGCGGACTGACGACGGCGATCAGTTGAGAGTTGAAAGCTGAAAGTTGAAAGCGTCGGCAAACAAAACCTCCCGGTCATCTGAGGACGTCAGCTCGCAAGGGAACCGAAGGCTCGTCCGGTCTTTCAACTTTCAACTAGCCCCATCCCATGCCCCCGCTCAATCCCCTCTACCTCTTCAACAACCACTTTGCCGGCCACCGCCGCAATTATCCGTTCCGCACACGGCTCGCGATCGCGGCGGACCTGGGCTTCGACGGCTATGAGCTTCACCCAATCGAGCCCGACGACGACAAGTCCTGGAACGAGGCCGCCGCGGCGTTCAAGTCCAGCGGGCTGAAGCACGCGGGCATGTATGTCGTCGCCAAGGGCGCAACCGACGACGAATTCCCGAAGATCGACGCCGAGATCGAGCGTACGCGGCGCATCATTGACCGGCTTCATGCGATCGACCCGCACGCGTTCCTCAACTTCACCGTTTTCAGCAATCCCGCCGGCGCGAGCCCGCCCGACTATCGCGAGGCCGGCTCCGCCAAGGCCGAACCGCGTCACTGGGAACGCACCGCCCGCATCGTGCGCGCAGCCGACGACGCCCTCGCCGCGAAGGGCATGACCGGCAATCTCTACAACCACGTCTGGTTCATCATCGACACGCCCGCCGCCGAGCTGCGCGTGCTCAAGGAGTCAGGGGCCAAGGTCATCCGTCCCGGCGTCGCCATTTTTCACTCCCACTTTCACCTCGGCGTGCCCGATTTCGCCGAACTGATGGCGCAGCCCGGCATGGAGCGCCTCGGCTATTTCGCTGTGCTCAATGGCTGGCCGAAGCCCGCCGAGCCGTTCCGCACGCGCCCGCTGCACGACGGCAACATCGACATCGCCGGCGCGCTCGGCGTGCTCTGGTCCCGCGGCTACACCGGCCCGATCGTCTCGCAAGCCTACGACCTCGGCGGTGATCCCTACGAAACCGCGCGGCGTTCCCGCGATTACATCCGCGAGGTCCACGCCCGCTTCCTCCGCAACCCCGCGCTCAGCCCGGCCACATCGTGAGCAAAATCGATTTCCCGATCCATTTTACAGGAGGAAGCAGAGGAAGCGGAGCGCAGATCAGTTCCATTTCATCTACTCCGCTTCCTCTGCTTTCTCCTGTAAAAGTCCGTGTTCAAGCTCCATGAGCCCCGTCGTCAAAGTTGAAATCGGCCGCTTCGACTACCTAGTCGCGGGCGAATTCAAGTTCTTCGCACCCGGTCCCGACGGCCGTGTCACCCGGCCCAGCGTGCTCGTTCGCCTGACTGACGCCGACGGCCGCACTGGCTGGGGCCAGGCGGTGCCCGTCCCTTCTTGGACCTACGAGACGGTTGAAACGGTGATGACTACGCTGCGCCACTACCTCGCGCCACTCATGCTCGGACGCGACCCGGCCGACTTCGCCGGCCTCCACGCCGCGATGAACCACGCGATCCGCCCCGCGTTCTCCACCGGCCAGCCCCTCTGCAAGGCCGCGCTCGACCTGGCGTGCCACGACCTCGCCGGGAAACAGCGCGGCGTGCCCGCGTGGCAACTCTTCGGCGAGGTCGGTGGGCCGGGCGCTCCGTCGCACCTCAGTTCGGAGAAATCGCGCACGGAGCGCACGCTCCACCCCCTGACTTCGCTCACGCTCAGTTGGACGGTCGCATCGCCGAAGCCCGCCGTCATCGAGCAGCAACTCGCCGAGGGCCGTGCCCGTGGCTATCGGAATTTCAACATCAAGGTCGGTTATCCGCAGTCCGCCGACTACGATCTCGACCTCGCGCGCCGCGTGCGCGCGTTCGCGCCGGACGGCTTTCTCTGGGCCGACGCCAACACCGGTTACACGCCCGAGCAGGCGCTCGCGATCGCGCCGAAGCTGCGCGCGGCCGGCGTGGACGTGCTCGAGTCACCGCTGCCGCCCACGGCGATCCGCGGCTACCAGGCACTGAAAAAGCAGGGTGCGCTACCCATCCTGATGGACGAAGGCATCGTCGGCCCGGAGGTCGCTGCGGAATTCATCGCGCTCGGCCTGATGGACGGCATGGCGCTCAAACCCGCCCGCAACGCCGGGCTCTGGCCGTCCGTGCAAATCGTCAACCAACTCCACGCCGCCGGCCTGATGGTGCTCGGTTCCGGTCTCACCGACCCGGATTTCTCGCTCGCGGCCGCCGCGCAACTCTACGCCTGGGCCGGCATCACCCGGCCGTGCGCCCTGAACGGCCCGCAATTTCTCGCCGATTCACTCGTCGGGAAAGCTCTCGCCCCGGCCCATGACGTGCTCGCCGTTCCCACCGGCCCCGGCCTCGGCCTCACGCCCGACGAGCGGGCCACGCGCTGCCTTGAAGTCGTCGCCAAGCCCTGACGTCAGAAGTTTGGCCACGAAGAGGCACAAAAATGTCGTCGGCTGCGAAGCAACTCTCCCGCGCGCCTATAGGCGCAATGGCGACTCCTTCGCAGCCCCAACGCGTTTTTGTGCCTCTTTGTGGCCAAAACGGATTGGCTGCAGAATTCAAAACTGCACCGACCACGCCGTCACATCCGCCGTGGCGATCAGCGGGAGCTTGCGCACGCCGCTCACATCCGGAACCCCGGCGATCATGATGAAGCCCGATTCGCCCGTCGGTCGCAGCAGCTTGCCCGAGAGCGTGCGAGTCGCGGCGTCCCAGCGCACGTCCGACAATTCCCGGCCACCGCTCTGGTGAAAACTCGTGCCCACCGGCCAGGGATGTGGCCGCGGTTTCCGCAGCACGACGAGTTTCACCGACGGGCCGTGAAAGCCGATGTCGAACAGCCCCGGCCCTGACTCCTGGATCGGATTCGCGAAGTCGCCCGGGTGACGGTAAGACGACGCCGGCCGCTCCATCCGCGGAATCACGCCGAGAAATTGGCCGGACCAGAATTCGTAGGCCCAGAGTTGCGCCTTCGCCGGCAGGCCGAGCCGCGTCAGCTCGACTTGGAATCGCCGCGCCAGGTTCACCCCCGAGCCAATCTCGGCCGCGGGCTCGCTCCAGTTGCAGACCGCCACGAGCGTCCATTCATCCCAGTCCGCGCGCACCGGCAGGGTCCAAATCGTGGCGCCGCCAGGCTCGCGCTCCGCCGGCGTCTCCCGCGCCAGCAAGCGCGCGGTCTTCGCGTCCGTTTTCTCCTTCGCCTTGATCAGTGTCAGGTACGGAACCGTGCCGGTTTTGACGGGGTGAAAAAGGTCCACCGGCGTCGCCGGCGTGCCGTTTGGCGGCAGCGTCGCGAGCAACACCGCCCACCGATCCTCCGGCAGCGTCGTCAGGTCGTCGCCGATATCCACGTGGCCCGCGCCCATGAACGTGACGGTCGCGCGCATCCGCGCCTCCTCGAGCGTGCCGGGCAGGCCCACCACGAGGCATGACGGCTGCTGCAGCGCCCAGCGCTGTTTGAAAAGATGACAGGCATAGCTCGTGTAGACTTCGCGCAGGTGCCGCCAGCCGAGCCCCGTGTTGCCCGTGTCCATGTTCGCGTAACTCAGCGCGGTGATTCCCGCCGCCGCGGCGTCGGTGCCGGAGCAGTCAATCATCAGCGCCGTCTCGCCGGTTGAGTTCAGCGCGTCCTGCGCGATGCGGAACGCCTTGCGCACTGCCTCGATGGCGCGCGGATTCACCAGCCGGGGATCGTGCCGGTGGCGCAGCTTTTCGCCCGTGACGACGCCCGCGAAATCCCACTTCACGTAGCGCACACCCTTGTTGGCCAGCGCGGTGAAGTTATCCCGCAGCCACGCCTGCGCGCCGGGATGCGACACATCGAGCGCATACACCGGGCAAAACGGCTCCCAGAACCAGTGATAGTTGACGAACGGCTTGCCGTCGGCGCCGCGCAGCAGCCACTCGGGGTGTTCCTTCGCAATCGGATGCGCGTCCGCCACGCAGAGCACGCCCACCCACACGCCGAGTTCAAACGACTCCTTGCGCAGCTCGCCGCTCAGCCAGCCCAGCCCGTGGGAAAACCGGTCGTTCTCCTCGAAGTAAGTTGGGATGTTGTCCTTCTCCCAGCCCAGATCCAGCTGCAGGTATTTCAACCCCAGCTGCTCCAAGTGCCTCCCGCGCGCGACGCGCGCCGTCGCCAACACATTCTGCTCGCTCACACCAAGCCGGTAGGGATACCAGCTGCACCAGTTGGCGAGCGGCGGCGGCGCGGACGCGAAGTCGTTGCGCGACTTGATCCGGTCGCCATGCGCCCCGAGCAGCGCCAGCGGATCCGCGCCCGCCTCGATCACAAAATTTCCCAGCGCGAGGCTCTCCCCCGGCGCGAGCGGATAGTCGCCGCCATCAAAATCGATCGTGAACCGGCGGAAGGCCGGGACATTCACCACGGCGTCCGGGTCCTTCGCCGCGACCGACTTGGTCGCCCCGCCGTCGACATTGTCCGCGCCCGAGATTGCCCGTCCGGCCGCGAGCCGCATCCGCCCGCTGAGATTCGGCAGCCAGCGGTCCACGGTCTCGAAGCCAATCAGCAGGGAGCGCCGCGTCGCGGGATTGTAGAAAACCGTGTGATTATGGCTGGTGAACCCGCCCATCGTGGCGTCGAGCGCCTTCAGTCCGTCACTGCCCGTCAGCATCTGCCGCGGCGTGCGCACGCGGCCCATGTACGCGCTTTGCTCGAGGATCCGCACGTCAGCCGGCGCAGGTCCCAGCGCCAAGCGCGCGCACTCGAACAGCGTGGCGTGATTCAGCGCCACGGGTTCCGAGCCAAGGTTGCGCAGCGTGGCGGTCACGCGCACGCGGTCCGCGGATTCCTGGGCAATTTCCAACCGCAGCTCCGCCTTCGCCCCGGCCCACGTCGCCGTCCGCTTGCGCACGGTGCCCTTCACGCCGACGAAGCGCAGCCCCGCCTTGCGGCCATCGAGCATCAGCTTCGGCCCGCCCGGACCGAACGCGAAATGCCCCGCGCTCCAACTGAACGTGCCGGCGTGGAAGGTGATTTTCATGAAGGAGCGTGGTTCCCGACGATTGTCATTCTGAGCGTAGCGAAGAATCCAGTTGGAACCGGTCGGCAGCGTCAGACTGGATTCTTCGCTACGCTCAGAATGACAGAATAGGAGGAAGAGCGGACAAGGGGTTCGCCCTGGTCTACAGCAGCACTTCCTTGCCGCCGTTCGCGCTGCTCTCGTTCGCCGCCTCGATGAAGCGGATGAGCTCGATCGTCTCCTCCGGGTCGATCGGCGTGGGTCCGCCCTGGAAGAACGCCAAAAACGCCTCCGCCAGGCTGGCGTAGAACGGCTTCACCTGCGTCTGCACGTTCACCGGCACCGTCGTTTTCTCAAAGTGCACCAGGCCGTGCATCTCGTAGTTCCCCGTGCGGCTCCCGCGCACCGTCCCGATGCGGCCATCCGCCCACACTCCCGTCGCCAGGTCGTAACTCTCGTTCGAGACGCAGCGCACGCTGCGGCAACCGCGGCCCATCGTCGTGTAGAGCATCTCGACGGCGTGGATGCCATACCAGTAAAGCCCCGGGTTCGTCGCCTCGTGCGCCGCCGCGCCGCAGAAATCCGCGCCTTTGACCGTCGCCTTGTTTTCCGGCGTCACGACGTTCACCAGCGCCTCGGTGAAGCGCAGCGACGATGACGAAAACAGCTTCACGTTGTGCTTCTTTGCCATCGCGAACATCGCCTTTGCGTCCGCCGTGCTCACCGCAAAGGGCTTGTCCATAAACACCGGCTTGCCGAACGGCGCGATCCGCGCGAACTGCCCGGGATGCGTGCGGCCGTCGAGCGAGGTCAGCAGGATCGCGTCGCACGCCTGCGCCACCGCCTCCGGGCTGTCCACGATCGTGACGCCAAACTTGTCCTTCAACTCGGCCGTGTAACCCGCCACGCGGCTGATGCTGGAAGGCAGATCCGGCGAGCCGCCCGGCCAGGCCACGGTCACCCGCGCGCCCTTCATCGCTTGCTTGGAGGCGGGATTGTTGAACGTGTCGCTGAACACGAGCACGTGCGACGTATCGAGCCCGATGATGCCGAGTTTCAAATCGCGGGACGGATTCATGGGGAGCCACTTTGCGCCCGCGCGCCGGGCGATTCCAGCGCAGACTATGCGCGTATTCTGTATTTTCATCCCGCGCGCCGTTGTGCACTATCCGGTCACCGATGGCCCCGCCTGCCCACCCCGCCCGCCCTGAGCCCACCGAAAGGGCGCCCTTGCCGCGAGTCCGCGTCCTCGCCACCGGCGGCACGATCGCCGGCGCCCAGACGGGCAGCTCCCGCAGCTACCAGGCGGGCGCGTTCTCGATCGAGGCGCTCGTCGCGGCCGTGCCCCAGCTTGCCACGCTCGCCCGCCTCGAGGTCGAGCAGGTCGCCGCGCTCGGCAGCCAGGACATGAATGAGGCCATCTGGCTGAAACTCGCCGCCCGCGCGGAAGCCGCGCTCGCGGACCCGGACATCGCGGCCGTGGTCATCACGCACGGGACCGACACGATGGAGGAGACGGGCTATTTCCTGAATCTCGTCGTGCACAGCGCCAAGCCGATCGTTCTCGTCGGCGCCATGCGTCCGGCCACGGAGATCAGCGCCGATGGTCCGATGAACCTCTACAACGCCGTGGCCGTCGCCGCCCATCCCGACACGCGCAACCGCGGCGTGCTGGTCGTGGCCAACGACGAGATCCATTTCGCCCGCGAGGTGAGCAAGACCAACACGACCCAGGTCGGCACGTTCAAGGCCTCGCACCGCGGCCTCGCGGGCCTCGTTCACGCCGGCCGGCTGCACCTCTACGCCCCGCCCGTGCGCCGCCACACCGTGGCCAGCGAATTTACCGTCGGCGGGCTCACGAGCCTGCCGCGCGTGGACATTGTTTACGCCCACGCCGGCATGGGCCGCGAGCTGATCGACGCCGCCGTCCGCGCCGGGGCCAAGGGTCTCGTCATCGCCGGGGTCGGCGACGGCAACCTCAACGAACCCGCGCTCGCCGCCGCCGCCGCTGCCGCGCGCGCGGGCGTCGCGATTGTGCGCAGCTCGCGCACCGGGGGTGGCGTGGTCGAGCGGAACATCGAGATCGATGATGACGAGCTCGGCTTCATCGCCGCCGACGAGCTCAATCCCCAGAAATGTCGCGTGCTGCTGATGCTCGGCCTGACGCGCACCGCCGACCCGCGCGCGTTGCAGGAGCTGTTCTTCACGTATTGATGAAAGGCGGGTGTCCCGAACCCCGCCTTGGGTGGGCCGGGCGCTCCGCGCGCGGCAGCTCCGCCCAATCCGCCGGGCAACGGAGCGCCCGGCCCACCTCAAGCAATTGTTCTCCGCAGGAGTCGGCGGGGCTCGGTGACCCCGCCCTACAGTTTCGCCGGCGGCAGGGGCGGCGGCTCGGCCAGCTCCCGGTCCTGATCCGCGGAATGCCGCAGCGCGTAGGCCATGTAGAGCACGACGGCGATGTTCGTCACGAGGATGCTGAACTTCACCGGACCGAACTTGTGCATCAGCTCGTAAATTTCCACGGGCAGGTAAATCGCGCTCGAAGCCAGGGCGAACCACTCCGCCCAGCGCCGTTCGTTCCACAAGCCGTAGGCCTCGATGGCGCGCACCACGGAATACAGCGCGGCCAGCGCGGCCAGGAACCAGAGATTCGCGTCCGTCACGCGTTCCGACGCGTCGAGAAAGATGCGGGGGTATTTGCCGGCGGGATTGAGATGGCTGTGGCGGACAAATTTTTCCGCCAGCGCCTGGACATCCTGATGGATGAGCGCGAGCAGCCCGAAGCCCGCCAGCAGCACGAGCGCGGCCTTGCAGGCCTCCACGATCGCGACGGCGCGAACCCCGGTGAGCAACGGTTTACGAATCATTCAACCCCATCCTACCAGTATGAGGCCCGCCGCGCAATGCCCGGCAGCTTGGGGCTCGCCTCCGCCGAAAAGATAACTATGCCAGTCGTGAGTCCGGGAAG
>Ga0316226_1003696_pt1 | contig 12813 bp, 19 predicted proteins | sample TBH18017metaG_FD_206009 | JGI IMG/M metagenome (GOLD analysis project Ga0316226, IMG submission 206009) | Freshwater microbial communities from Trout Bog Lake, Wisconsin, USA - TBH18017 | ecosystem: Environmental > Aquatic > Freshwater > Lake > Hypolimnion/Profundal zone | place: USA: Wisconsin... | reverse complement strand
TACGATGTGGCCATCGCCGGTCAGGTCTCGACCTTTGGATACAAACGCAAAGGGAAGCGGGTTTACGTGACCATCGTGGAGGGGGAACAGGAGTGCCGGAATTTCCTAGATAACGTCCAGGCCTGCGGGTCCGGTCGCAGTGAACTCCAAATCGCGGTCCGCCGCGAAGTCCGCCGCCAGTTGAAGAAACTCACCCCCGCCGCCTGAGCCATGAAACGCAAACCGGCATGGACAAGGAGCAACACGGAAGAAGTGCTGGCCGCGCTCTATCTGGTTGCTGGAAACACCGCCTACATCGCGGGCATTCATTGGTTGGCCTGGCTGTGCTTTGGGAAAGCCGCGCTCGACACTTTGGCCGCGCTGATAATTGCGGAACGCGAACTCAACGCCCCTAAGCCATGAGCGCCTGGACGATTACTCTTCGGCTTCTGGAACACCAGAAATCTGGCGGGCAAAAAATCCCCGGCCATGGCGCGGCCACCATTCCAGCAGGAACCAGCGCGCAATCTCCCGGTCTGTTTGCCCCTGCGGCGTTGGAATGTAATCCTCCAGCAGGGCGACAAAATCCGCAGCCGCATTCATGCGCATGCGGATGCAGTAGCGAGCCCCATCAGAAAGCTCCGGCCACTCCCCGTCAATGGTCCATCGTTCTATGGCGCTTTGAATTTCGGCTGCGTGCGGGATCTCCCCCAGCGCCCAGTCTTGTTCGACAGCTTCAGCGGGCGAGCGGGTGTTCTCGAACTCATTGTAAGAATCTCCTGGCCCTGGCCAAAGAAGAAGGAGATGCCGCGAAAATAGTCTGTGCATATCTCTCCAGGTCATGCCCGGAGATTAACAGCGCGGAGGGGCTTCCGAAATGAAAAAGCCCGACCCGACAGTGCAACCCGAGCTGGAGTTCGATCTCCGGCTGCCGAGCGGGATGGAGAGCTTCGCGGTGCGCTTCCTCGCCGCGTGGTTCCACTCCTCTCCCCAGCATTGGATCAACCTGGTCGAGGACGGCGCGATCAAGGCCGTCGATCTCCGCACGCCCGGAGCCAGCAAAAGCATGATCCGCATCCCCCGCGCCGAGCTCGTGAAATTTCTCAACGCCCAGGACGCCAAAGACGCCGCTCTCAAATGAAAACCGTCCTTCCAGATCTCAGCTTCTTAGCCAGGCAAACGCGACAAGGCAGACTACTGCGATCGCTAGGCTCAAGTAAGCTCCTGGCGCGCTGGCTCGGAGCCACCAGGGTTGTGGTCCTGTTGACACTGGCACGGGGAACCCGCCGCTCTTTTCGGCACCTGGGCGGGAATCGGCTCGGAGTTTATCTGCCACCTTTTTGGCCAGAGTCTTTGCGGCCCACACTTCTCCGTATAGCGCGACTGATCCGAGTAGGATTCCCGATCCAAATAGTGACCACGCACTTCGCAGCGCCCACAGCGCCACGCCCGTGCTGCCCGTGCCCGCATTCAGGCTCACCAGGACGGTCAACGCTCCGCTCGCAAGAAGAAGCAGGTGTCGCAGGAACCCAAACAGAGCCGCGTTGCGTTTGTCCCCCAGCTCAAATAGCGCCCGCATGTCCTGCTCAGTCATCCGCCCATTCCACCCCAATCGCCTGATTTCCACCATGAAAAAAACATCCTCAACACTCTCGACACTCTCCGCGCCCGGCGGACGTCACAGCCGCGAACAGTTGCAACCAGCAACCGCAGCCCCGGGCAATCTTTCAGACTCCGACATGGGAGTCCAGCTCACGGCGCAATACAAGCGCGCCGTCTCCGGCATGCGCGAAGTCCTCATCTTCGGGGCCATGCTCAAGCAGGTGGAGGAGAGCGTGTCCGCGCGTGGACACGCACATCTTGGAAATGAGGCGAGACGCGGCACCGGTCTGAAAGGCTGGCTGGAAGCGAACGCGCCGGAGATCAGCCGCCCGACAGCGCTGCGGTTTCTCGGCGTCACGGAGGCCATCGCGGAGGAATACATGCAGATCGTTGGGGCGAAGGTGGCGAAAGCCTACGACCTCCCTTCCCTGGTCCTCGCAGACGCCTCGACCCTCGACGCGCACGCTGCGCTCAAGCAGGGGGAACTCTTCGACTACGTGGCGGGCACGAGCCAGCGTTCATGGCTCGACCGCTACAAGCCCGCCCCCGAGCCCGGCGGAGGGTATCATCCGAAAAAGCAGCTCACTCTGCCCGAGGCGGACGAGCTGGCCCGCATGCAGGCCAACGCGGCCTTCAAGGCGATCCACCGGGCGCTCTGGGATGTCGAGCACACCCGCAAAGCCTCCATCGCATTTCTGCCGGACATGTCCCGCGACCTGGAGGCGCAGATGGACATCATCCACATCGAGCAGGCGGCGCTGGATTTCCTTAAGCTCGTCCAGGGCGAGATCATCAAGCGCGGCGCACAACCCACCAAATACCGGCTATGAGCGGGCTCCCTCTCAACTGCGCGATGCTTGCGCGCGCCGAACAGTCCCAGGACCCAGGGCAAATCCTGCCCATGCCGATCTGGAACATCATCGTGGCCATCGGCAAGCAGCGCTGGGTTTTCCAGCGCACGCGGAACTCGGAAACGCCGCCCGAGATCGGCCAGGTCATTCCCCAAATCATCGACGACAAGCTCAAAGGCGTCATCAGCTTTTTCACACTATGACACTCGAAATCTCCAACCCCGATGACCTTGGCCGCGAGGCCCAGGGCGCGCGCGACGAAGTCTTCTACTGGCTCCCGATCATGGAGAGTATCGCAAAATCCCCGCACCCGACCCGCCTCATGCGGGAGCTGGAGTTCCAGACCGGCGTGGACGAAAAATCCCTGCACCGGAAATACTACACCTGGAAAAATTCCGGCCGCGACTATTCCACGCTCATCAACCGGACCAAGTATCCCGACAAGCGCGTCAGCGGCCTGCCTCCCGCCTTTGTCCAATACTGGCGGGATCTGGTGATGAACAACCAGCGCGACACAAGCGCCCTCGCAAGCCACCAGATGCTCGTGAGCCAGTTCGCTCTCTGGGAGGCTGACCCGTTCAACGCCGAGCGGGCGATCCCCGGCTATGTGAGCCCGCCACTTCGCACCAAGGACGGCCTTCCGAAAGGCTGGTCCTACACGCGCCTGCTCAAGCTCCTGCCAGACCGCTACAACCGCACCCTCAAGCGCCAGGGGCCGAAGGCGGCCAGCGAGTTCATGCCGAGCGTTTACACGACCCGCGTCGGGCTCGGGTTCGGGCAGATCGTCTACTTCGACGATTCCCTGCACGACACCTATATCAACCTCACCGGCACGAACTACCGGGCGCTGCGCCCGCTCACGTTCAACTGCCTCGAAGGTCTCTCCGGATCGCTCGTCGAAATGCTCCTGAAGCCCCAGAGCGAAAAGGAGGGCGGGCGCATGGAGCTCAACCAGCTCGACTTTTTCTGGTTCGTCATGCTCTACCTCTGCCGGCACGGCTACAACGCCAAGTGCGGGACGATCCTCGTGTTCGAGCACAAGACCGCAAACGTCGACAAGGAGGCGGATTTTGACAACCGCATCTCGCAGATCACGGGCGGGCTCGTGCGCGTGGACCGCTCTGGAAAATTCGGCGACCCGGCATTCAAAGGCATGCTCTTCGGCGGCCAGCCAAGCGGAAACTTCCGCTTCAAGGCCCCGATAGAATCCTTCTTTAACATCGTGCGCAACCGCGCCGGATTCCTGCCGGGAGCTACCGGAAGAAACCCCGACCGCGCCCCAGAGGAAAACTACGGACTCATCCAATACAACGACCGATCTCTCGGCCTCATCGACAAGATCCCGGAGCGGCAGTTCATGCGCCTGCGCCGCCCGGTCCTGGAGTGGGAAGACTACTGCTACGCCGCCCGCCTCGTTCACGACCTCATCGACACCCGCCGCACGCACGACCTCGAAGGCTGGGCCAAACTCGGATTCACCGGACAGCGATATCGCCTCTCGACCGATTCACAGCACTGGCTCGGCGAACGCGAATACTTCGCGCTTCCCGACCAGCAGCGCCAAGTCCTCGACGCTCTCGTCTGCCAGCCGGGATACCACGAGACATTCAACCTCTCCCCCCGCGAAGTCTACCAGGCAAACAAAAGCCAGCTCACAAAACTCAAGCCAAACCTGATCCCGATTCTCGCCCCTGCACGCGCATGGGAGGAAATCACGGTTTCCCAGAAATTCGAGATGTCGGTCGAGGACCCGTTCATCGACTGCGAGCCCCTGCTTTATATCGCCACCGTCCGCAATGAACGCGGCGACGAAATCCACCTTGAGCGCGGCAAAACCTATCTCCGCCTTCTCAATCCGTTTGACCCGACAAACATGTGGATTGCCGAAAAAGACGGAGCCCAGCGCGGGCGCTGCATCGGCATTGCAACCCGCCGACACATCTCCTGCAAAACGGATTCCGCATCCCTCACCGAGGCCATGGGCGAGATCGTCCACCTCCGCGCCAACCATAGCAAGGATACCCTCATCTCCATGGCCCCTGAAGCCGCCCGCCGTGTCGAGATGCACAACTACAACCGGGATGTCCAGGCCGGACGGCCGGTCACCGCAGACGAAAAAGCGCTGGCCGGATCCGCCCGCCGCCGCATCGCCCGCGAATCGGGCGAGATCGAAGACCTGATGCCCGAGGCGCTTCTCCCCGCCGGAGATCCCGGCATTCCGGCCGACGACGGCACCGACGATATCGACCAGCTCATCTAACCCCCGGCCCGAGATAATTTATGCAAACCCTACCCGCCGCAGAAGAACCGAACGACGACCGGAAAGCGCTCACAGCCGCCGATGGCCTGAACATGAACTCCATCACGGGAAACATCGTGATGGTCGCAACCAAGGACTACGACGAGCCGCATCGCGAGGCCGTCCGCTGGCTCCACGCCTTTGCACGCGAGCAGGGCTGGAGCCTTGGCCGCCTGGCCACGGAACTCGATGTCACGACCGGAACGCTCTCCCGCGTCTTCACCGGAAAATACGGCGCGAAGCTCGACAGCATCGTCGAGAAAATTTGCTCCTACCGGAAGCGTTACGGGGTCAGCGCGACGGGCGAGGAGATCTTTTGCGAGACTTCGATCTCCCGCAAAATCTGGAAGGCTTGCGAGTTCGCGATGGCCAGCAAGCAGATGGTTTTCATCTTCGGGAACCGGGGCATCGGAAAGACGACCACGTTCAACCAGTTCCGCGCCGCCCACAACCACGGCCTGACAAAACTCATGCGCATGCCCGCATCGGCCGGGGTCCAGCTCATGATGAAGGAGATGGCGAAAATGTGCTTCATCTCGCCGAACTCCTGCTTTGAAAACCTGCGCGAGAGCGTCTTCGCGGCGGTCGATAAGACGAACCTGGTCATCGTGGACGAGGCGCACCAGCCGTTCCTCTCCTACCAGAAAGGCAGCGCGGTAAAGTGCCTGGAAGTGCTGCGGGAGTTCAAGGACCGCACCGGCTGCGGGCTCCTGCTCGGCGGCACGTCCCAGCTCAGCAAGGGCATCCTGGGCGTCCACAAGGAGGTGCTGGAGCAGTTCACCGACCGCGGAGTTTTGCAGGTCCAGCTTCCCGACACTATTCCACACAGCGACATTCACCTGATCGCCAAAGCGCACGGAATCGCCGACGCGCCGACAGGGGCCGCCGCCGAGATCGTGGAAGACATCATCCGCGCCCGCTCGCTCCGCCGCTTCGGTGCCCTCCTGCAGGCCGCAAAAAACAGCGCGGCCAAAGACGACGCGAAGATCAGCTGGGCGCACTTCGTCAAAGCCCACGATATCCTCGCCAAGCTGGGAGGGCAGAAATAATGAGCGCCGACTTTAACAAATGGGTCGGTGGCGCGATCCGCAGCCTGCAAACCGCGCGGCTCGTCGTCGAGCCCCGCATGAAACTCTGGTGGCTCCGCGAAGCCAAGCGCCAGATCGCCGGGGCAGAAAAAGATCTCAGCAACCGGAGGGCCAAGAAATGAGCGAAGATTTCCGCGCGTCGCTCACGATCAACGGCAGCTCCCTGCGGGCGATCTTTTCCGCAGCCAACAGCGTCCTCCAGGACCTGCTCGTCGGCCAGATGATTTCGATTCTGCAACTGCACGGCTACGTGGTCGAGATCCCGCAGACATGGGAAAGCCCCCGCGAGCTCTGCGCCCGGCTGGAAATCAGCCAGGCAACCTTCTGCCGCAAGATCGTCCTCTCGTCCTGCCCGAAACCATTCTCCGTGATCCGCGACGGTCGCGGAATCACCAACCTCCGCAGCCACAGCGTCCTCGACGCATTCCTCAAACGGCCACTCAGCCACAACGCCAAATCCTAACATTATGAAAAAAACCAAAATCAAACCCGTCCTCATCCACTCCCGCGAAGCCATGCTCGCGGTCGTCGCCAACCTCGTCTCCGACAAGCTCGCGCTCGCCGCGAAGCTGGTCGAGATCGAGCAGGCGAAAGCCGACATCGAAGCCAGCTACCAATCCGACATCGACGAGCTCGCCCGCCGGTGCCAAACGAACGAAGCCGGTCTCCACGTCTGGAGCGTCCAGCATCCGGAGGAATTCGACGGAAGCAAGTCCATCGACCTGCCGTCCGCGACGTTCGGATTCCGGACCTGCCCGCCCTCCGTCGAGAAAGACAAATCCGCCCGCACCTGGGACGACGTGGCCGCCCGCCTCGCAGCGACCGTCATCCAGGACGCCACCGGCCAGCCCACGTTCATCGGCGAGAACTTCGTCCGCTACGGTTCCCCGACCGTGGACAAGGCCGGTCTTCTCGCGATCCGCGACGAGATTCCAGAAGCCGCAAAGAAGGCCGCAGGCTTCATCATCGAGCAGGAAGAAATCTTTTTCTTCAAACCGAAATCCGAAGTGCTGGAAGCCAGCAGCCAGGAGGCCGCGTGAGCGCAATCGATTTCCTCAAAACTCAGGGTGCGGCATTCGTGTCCGGCATGGCTGCGACCGTCGTCCTATACGTCTTGTGGGTGATCGTTTCCCACGAGGTCCGCATGTGGCTAATCCGCCGCCGCCACAAAATCAACAGCCTCGTCGGGCGCTCCATCCTCCACCGGCTCTGAGCCATGAACAATCCTCTCACCAAAGGAAAATTCTCCTGGCCGTGCGTTGACGTGATCGTCACCAGCCGCGATCTCACGCCTGCTGAAGCTCGCCGCGTCCACGTCCTGCACCTGCGGCTGGCCTCGAAACGCAAAGCCCTGGCGTTCGTCGAGGCCAAGCTCGCCCGCGAACTCCAGGCCCTCGTCCCGCGCCCATAACTCCCATTCATCCCATCAGTCCCATGCTAACCCCGAAGCAAAACGATTTCTATTTCACCCTGTGGAACCAGGTCTGCATCGAGCAGGGGTGGTATCATTTGTCGGCGGCGGAAAAGCGGGCACACCGGCTTGCATTGCATTTGCACGCCGGTTGCATCTACGCGGCAGGGGACAAAAAGGGCGAGCCGAAAAGCTCGAAGGATTTCACGAACGCGGACTTCGACCGCTACAAGGCCGAGTGCCAGAAGTTGATCACAGGCCAGCGGAACGGCGGCGAACCGCGCGTCGCGGACGATGGCCAGCGCCGCCGCCTCGTCTGGCGGATCAAGGACGACGCCAAGAAGGCCGGGCTCGATGCCGCTTACATCGTCGCCGTCGCCCGCGACCTCGCCGTCCTGGGCAACTGGGAAGACCTCGACCTCCCCGGCCTCACCAACCTCATGCACACGATCCACAACCGCGCCGGTGCCAAGTGCGGCCACGACACCCGCAACGTCCCCCACGTCCGCCACTATGTGATGGACAAGGTGCCGCGCATGTTCACGCCCCGCCCGGCCGCAAAACCCGCCACAGTGCCCGTTGTGGACGATAACGATCCTTTCTGATGGACGAGCTGGAGTATCAAGTGGAAGCCTTCCTCCTTTCCGTTGGTGGATGGGTTTCCAAGCTCCAGATCTGCGAGCGGTTCGGGATCCCTGAGCGCCGCACGCGGGCAGACGATGATCGCCCCGGCCTCCTGGACAACTTTGCCGTTTCATCCACCCGCGAGGGGCAAAGCGGGTTCATCCACAACAAATTTCTCCCGACCAAGGACTACCTGCCCATCAAGCACCGCATCAAACGCCACGCCATCGGCGAACTCCGAAAAACCCGCCGGTGGGATGCCGCCCGCAGCAACTGCCTCACCGGAAAACGCCCCGGCATGATGGAACGCCACACCGGCCAGCTCGTTTTTTTATGACGAACGCAGAGAGGAGCGATGGCCGTTAGGCCATTCGCTCGCTCGTCTTGTTCGATTTTTAACCTCAACCAACCAACCAACAAAAATATGAAATCAGAATCCAAAACCGAAACAGAAATGAGAGCCGAAAAAGCCCCGCGCCCCGACACTCTCGAAGCCCTCAACGAATATATCAACTCCCTCATGGAGCGGGAACACGACTACGGAACCTGCGTCTATGCCATAAGTTTGGCGGCAACGGCAGCTTTCAACATGGTCGCATCAAAACTTGGCGTAACCGGATTCCAAGCCTCCTGCGCCGATCTGGACTTCCTGCGCCGGACTCGCGGAATTGATGGCCCGTTCATCATCCTTAAAGGCGAGGATATGTGCTACCCGCAATACGACCTGCCGGAAAAACTCCGCGAAGCAATGGAGTCTTGGCGGGAATGGGCAGCGGAGAAATGCACGGAGAAGCTGGCGAAATGTGGCGATCCGCATCCCGATGTCAAGGCGCATTGGGAGCGTCTCGCGGCATATAAATCGAACAGTGTAATCAACAAACCGGGTTCGGATTAACTTATGGGCCTTATTGATCAATTCCGCGTTCAGGCAAGCTGCCGGGATCTCCAAAAGCGCACCGTGGCGACCTATGAATTTTGGCTGCGGAAGTTTTTTAATGAGAGCGGGAAAAAACCCGCGTCGGAATGGACCGGAGTAATGGTATCGGAATGGCTGCACGCGCTGGATCGGCAAGCCTATTCCTCGGTGTCTCGCAAGCAGGCGCTCTGCGCCCTGGTATTCGTTTTCCGGCACGTCCTGAATCTCGACATTGGAAACCTCGGTCTCCCGAAGCCGCCGCGCGAGAAATTCCACCTGCGAACGATCCCAAGCCGAGAGGAACTCGGGCGGATATTCTCCGGGCTGCGCGGCCAGCCGCGCCTCATGGCCGCGCTCATGTATGGGGCCGGATTGCGCGTCGAGGAAACCTGCAAACTCCGCGTCCAGGATCTCGATTTTGACGCGCTCACGATTCGCATTTACGGTGGGAAGGGCGACAAGGATCGGCTGTGCCTCATGCCGGAGCTCATTGTCCCACATCTGCGCCGCCAGGTGGCCTGGCGCGTGGCGCTGCATGATCAGGATCTCGCGGCGGGCGCGGGGATCGTAGAGCTTCCCGGTCGCCTCGCCCGCAAATATCCGGCCGCCGAGCGCGAGCTTCGCTGGCAGTTCTTATTCCCCAGCCAGACCGTCCGCGAACAGCGGCGCTGGCATGCGGTCCCGGAGGGCGTGCAGAAGGCGATGCGCGCGGCCGTGCGGGCAGCAGGGATCACCAAGCGCGTGACTCCTCACACGCTTCGGCATGCTTTTGCCACGCACGCGCTGCGGGCAGGGAACGACATCCGCACGATTCAGGATCTGCTCGGCCACGAGCATATCGAGACGACGATGATTTATCTCCACGGAGACATGGCGCGCGGGGTTTCCCCGCTCGATCTCGCGCCACCAGCTCTTCCGCTACGTGGCGGACAACGCGCCCTCCTTCATGGCTGATTCCGACCTGGTCAAAAACTACCTGCACCGAATCCGGCAGCAATTTTACCCGGACGATGAGAAGGGATTTTTCCAGCAGCGGACGGTCCTGATCGACGCGATCACAACCCCGGCCCGGTGGCTCGACGAGCGCCATGTCCGGCTGCCGGAGCGCCGCCTCTGCCAGATCCTGGACGAGATCATCAGGGGTATTCAGAACTTCGGCGCGACGGCGAAGATCCAGTTTTTCTGCCGGTATTTTCTCTTCGCCGTCCAGGAGCACATGAAGCACCAGGGCGACCGGTATTACGAAGAGGGGAAATCCCTCCGGTTCATCACCGACACGGCGATGGACAATCTCTCGAAAAAGCAGCGCGCCAAACTGGCCGATGCCCAGGACGCCACGACTTCCCGCCTCGCGGATCTGAACCGCCTGGTGCGCGCCACGACCGCGAAGAAAAAGAAAACCACTGCGGCCCCGGCCGCGCAGCTCAGCCTGCTATGATTGCGCGGGGGCGCACTGACGGCCGGACCTGAAGCGGGGCTGGCGGATGGATCTCGGTCTGGCGCTCTTGCAGCGCCGGGCGGTTCCAGGAGTGCCGCTCACACAGGAGGAAATCGCCGCATGGGCGGGATGTTCCAAGAGCACGATCTGGAGGATTGAACGGCGCGCGATAGCGAAGGCAAAACGCGCGCCCGCGGAACGCGGTTTTTCTTTTCCGATACAGTGCCCGGCATGAGCACAGAAAAGCCGAAACAAAAGCCGTGGGCCTACAAGCAGCGCTACGGGATCATCGTCGTCTGCAAGGACGAGGCGGACCAGATCAGGAAGTTTGAACAACTCAAAAAGCGGGGCCTCAAAATCCGCGTGGTGGTCGTATGAAAATCACCGTCCGAAATTCCTGCAAAGACTTCCGCAGCTACCGCGCGGAGCGTGTGAAAAGCCTGTTCAACTGCGAGAGTGGAGCGTCGTTTGAAATTGACGCGGAGATCCCGGTCGAGGATGCGTCCTGGAAGATCGGCCTGGTGGTCGGCCCGTCGGGCAGCGGAAAGAGCAGCATCGGCCGCAGGATCTTTGGCCCGGAGCACGTCGCGGATCTCGACGCAGGCTGGCCGGAGGCCGCGCCGATCATCGACGCCATCGGAGAATCGTTCGACCAGGCAACCGGGGCGCTCTCGGCGGTCGGCCTCGGCTCGGTCCCGCCCTGGCTGCGGCCGTTCCACGCGCTCTCGACGGGCGAGAAATTCCGGGCCGGGATCGCGCGCCTGGTCTGCCAGGCCCCGGCCAGCGTCGTTGTGGATGAATGGACGAGCGTCATCGACCGCAAGATCGCCCGTGTGGGCTCGATGGCATTCGCCAAGGCGTGGCGGCGCGGCCCCGGCCGGGTCGTGCTGCTCTCGTGCCACTACGACATCATCCCCTGGCTGCAGCCGGATTGGATCTTCGACACCGCGACGGGAAAATTCACCGGGAGGTGTCTTTGGCGACGCCCACCGATCCATTTGGAAATCACGGAAACCGACTGGCGTTATTGGCCGCTTTTCGAGCCGCATCACTATCTGAAACTCCCGCACATGATCGCCGCAAAATGCTACGTCGGCACCGTGGACGGAGAGCCGGTCGCGCACGTGGGCGTCGGGCCGAAATTCGAGGTCGGATGCATGCGCGCCTGCCGCCTGGTCATCATGCCGGAATGGCAGGGTGCCGGGATCGGGATGCGGTTCCTCAACGAGGTGTCCAGATACCAGGCGCCGGGCTCAACCGCTGGGGCAGGAAAGTGCCGACTCTTTTTCACACTTCACACCCCGGCCTCGCCGCCGCGCTGCGCCGGGACCGGAACTGGAGGCAGTGCTCGGCGGTGCTGTGCGGAGGCAGCAAGGCGCGGAGCCGGGAGAGCGTCAAGCAATCTGCGATCCGGAATGGCCGCGAGAAAAGCACCATCATCGGGGCCGGTTACGGCGGGCATTTCCGCGCCGTCCAGGGCTTCAAATTCATCACGCCATGCGAGTCCTGATCGCCGGTCAAAAACGCTTCGGCCGCGCCGTCCTGGAAATGCTCCTGCGGCGCGGTTGCGACATCGCCGCCGTCTCGTGTCCGGACAAGGACGATGACAAGCTACGGATCGGCGCGGTGAATGCCCGGCTGCCCATCCTGCCCGCCCGGCTCACCGCCAGCATGGTCCCGGACGGACTCGACATCATCATCGCCGCGCACTGCCATTCGTTCCTGTCAGCCGCCACCCGCCGCCGGGCCGAGTTGGGCGCGCTGGGATTCCATCCGTCGCTCCTTCCCAGGCATCGAGGCCGCTCGGCCGTCGAATGGGCAATCCGCATGCGCGAGCCGATCACCGGCGGGACCGTTTACTGGATGAACGACACGGTCGACGGCGGCCCCATTGCTGCCCAGGACTGGTGCCACATCCCACCCGGAACGACTGCGCGGGATCTCTGGCGAGATGAACTCATGCCCATCGGCATCCGGCTATTCTCCCAAGTGCTCGACTTGGCCGAAAATGGCCGCGTTGTGGCCGATCCGCAGGACACCGCGCTCGCCACATGGGAACCGGCCATCGACGGCGTGCCGCCCCTATGGCGGCCCGACTCGCCCATGTTGGGGTCGAGTCGCTTTCAGGTCATTCACCGGGAGGAAGCAAGATTTCACGCGCTCCACGCTTCTTGAGCTTCCGACGAACTGCTTCCAGAACCATCTTCCGATAAAGACCCTCGTGCGGCATGGCTGCCTGACTCAAATCGATGCTTTTTCCGGTCAGATCACGACCCAGATGCTGCGCGCCGATCCACTTTCCGGCTTCCTCCTGGGCGGATTCCCAACTCAGGGTCCAGATTCAAAGCGTCTCCGTTCGCTGCAAGGGGTGTGCATCCCTCTTTCCAAGCCGTTGCAACGCCCCTTGTCAACGCCCGGATTCATCCTCAAACGTCTGCGAGTAGCGCCAGATTCATGCTTTTGTCCTCAAATACCCCTTCTTTTCACGCCCGAGGACTCCAGAGGGCCATTCTATGCGGCTTCTGCAGCCTCCTACCGGGTATTTCCGGCTATTTCCGCATCCTCAAACCCGGCGCGGTGACTCAGCAGCCAATGCGCTGTTCAA
>Ga0316226_1003685_pt1 | contig 12836 bp, 10 predicted proteins | sample TBH18017metaG_FD_206009 | JGI IMG/M metagenome (GOLD analysis project Ga0316226, IMG submission 206009) | Freshwater microbial communities from Trout Bog Lake, Wisconsin, USA - TBH18017 | ecosystem: Environmental > Aquatic > Freshwater > Lake > Hypolimnion/Profundal zone | place: USA: Wisconsin... | reverse complement strand
CACATCTCATCCATGGCCGCGACGTTGGTGCCGGCGAGCATGCCGTCCGTGGCTGTGTCGGTATAGATGATCGTGGCGACGCCCAGGTCCGCGGCGCGGCGCGCCAGATCCGTGGCGCGGGTGTCGGAAGTTTCCACCCAGCCCTTGACCTGCACCCGGCCATCGCGGGCGTCGATGCCCACCGCGATGCGCGCGCCATGCGCCTGCACCAGCCGCTGCAGCGCCGCGGCGTCGGACAGCGCGCGCGTGCCGATGATGACGCGCGCCACGCCGCAGTCGAGCGCCCGCCGCACGTCGTCATCCGTGCGCAGGCCGCCGCCGAGCTCCACCGGAATCTCGCCCATGGCCGCCACGATCAGCCGCACCACCGCGAGATGCTTGGGCGCGCCAGCAAAGGCGCCGTCCAGGTCGACCACGTGCAGCGCCTGCGCGCCCATGGCGCGCCACTGGCGCGCCATGGCGGCCGGATCGTCGGAGTAGATCGTGGCGTCGTCGGCGCGGCCCTGCCGCAGGCGTACGCAGCGGCCGTCTTTCAAGTCAATGGCGGGGAGTATTATCATGGGGGATCAGTAACCAGTGATCAGTCATCAGTGACCAGTAAGCAGTGTTACTGATGACTAAATTCTTCCCTTGCTCGACGGCACGCCGGTTTCACGGGCGTCGCGCGCGACGGCCTGGCGGAAGGCGCGGGCGAAACCCTTGAAGACCGATTCATAGGCGTGGTGGACTTCATCGCCGTAGAGGTGCTGGATGTGCAGGTTCATGCGCCCCTGCACCACGACGGCGCGGAAGAACTCCTCGAACAACTTGACGTCGAAGTCGCGGATGCGCCGCTTGCGGTTGGCGATGGCATAGACCAGGAAGGGGCGGCCGCCCAGGTCGATGGCAACCTGGCTCAGCGACTCGTCCATGGGCAGCAGGCACCAGCCATAGCGCTGGATGCCCTTGCGATCGGCAAGCGCCTGGTCGATGCAGGTGCCGAGGACCAGGCCGAGATCCTCGACCGTGTGGTGGTAATCGACCGCCAAGTCGCCCGCAGCCTTGACCTCCAGGTCAACCAGCGCGTGCCGGCCGAAGAGCTCCAGCATGTGGTCGATGAAGGGGATGCCGGTCGCGATCTTGCAGCGGCCCGTGCCATCGAGGTCGAGCGACACGGCAATGTCGGTTTCACGGGTTTTGCGGTGCTGGCTGGCGCGGCGTGCACTCATGACGAACGACTCCTTGAACTCCGTGCCATTATGGTGCAAAAGCATCGGGCGGCACAAGACAGGGGTTGAGATGCTTGCAATCGCCGCCGGGGATGCGCATACTACCGAAGCAAGGAATCAACATCGCTGGTCTGCAGGCCAGCGATCGAGGATGCCGCCCCAAGGAGAAGTGTTTCCATGCAGCGTTTTCTGCTCGTGATCCTGTTGGCCGTGCTCGCCACGACCGGTGTCTGCTTCGCGCGCGGCACCACACGCCACACAACCGGCACGCGTCATACGACGTCCGCCGCGGTTCAGCGCCACACCGGCACCTCCCACACGCACAGCGTGAAGCGCACGCATCATCGCCGCAGGCACTCGTCGCATGCCACGCGCACGTCCCGCGCGGCCGTGCACCATGTGCGGCCGGTGTCGCACATCTAGTCCGCCGCCGCTCTGGTGGAACAAACGGCTGCGTGCGTGACGCGGCATCGCTCTCCGGACCGTGTCAGGCAACTGGCTGGCTTCGGCTGCCATGCCGTCGCCCCCCTGCTCGTCACCTAAGACATCAGTCCCTTGACCAGAATGCGGATGCCGACCGAGGCGAGGGCGATGGCCAGGCCGCGGATGATCCAGTGGCCGTGGATCCGCCTGGAGAGCGCGGCGCCGATCTGTGCGCCGAAGATCACGCCGATGGAGATGCAGATCGTCCGGCTCACGCCGCCATGCGAGAAGGAACCGTTCGCGATGTGGACCAGCGTTCCCGTCAACGCCATGATCGCCAGCATGAAGTGCGAGGTGGCCGTGGCGATATGCACGGGAAAGTTCAGGAACCGCACCAGCGCGGGTACGTGGATGATGCCGCCGCCGATGCCGAGCAGGCTCGACAGGTAGCCAACCACCAGGCTCAGGCTCATGCCGATCTTGGGATTGAAGCTATAGACGTGCGCCGTGCCGTTCCTCTCGACCACGGTGCGGGTCACGGTCGATGCCCCTGCGGCAGCCGTGGTCTTCTCCTTCACGGGACGGTGGAGCAGAAGATAGGCCGCCATCGCGACAAGCAGCACGCCAAAGACGCCGTCGAACACCCTGCGGGGGATGACGTCCGTGGTCAGCGCGCCGATGATCGCGCCTGGGATGGTGGCCGCCGCAAAAAGCAGCCCCGATTTGTAATCGATGCGCCCCATGCGCGCATAGGCCCAGGAGCCGGAGAGGGCGTTGAAGAAGACCACGGCCAGCGAGGTGCTGGTGATCAGGTCCGGGGTGGCATGCGGATCGAGCAGCAGCAGCACGGGCACCAGGATGAAGCCGCCACCGGCACCGATCAGCGTGCCGCAGGCGCCCACGCCGGTTCCCAGCAGAACAAAGAGAAGATTCTGCATCATCGCTGCCGCCGCCTCTGCGCCTCCGTTGCCGCATCTCTGTTGGACGAACAATAGCAGAGTGGACATGTGCCGGCAACGACGCTGCTCGCCGGATGCGAAGGCCGTTGACGGGGGGGCCGCGCGCGTCTGGGTTCGCGCATGGAGCACGCTCGTCATGGTCCGGGGTTTGTTTGAGTCCTGCCCGATATGCTATCGTGAAACCGGCTGCGCGCCGTTTCCATGCGTGCGGTGCGGCGTCGGACGCGGCCAGGGAGCACAGCGTATGTCCAAGGAATGGCGGGTGGCTTTCATCGGGTGCGGCAAGCGCGCGCAGGCGCACGTGGCCGCTGTTCAGGCCGAGACACGCGGACGCGTGGTGGCCGTGGCCGACATGCAGGCGACGGCGGCGCAGGCCATGGCCGCGACATTAGGCGGCGGCGTGGCGGTCTACACGGACTATCACACGCTCCTGGCTGAGGCGCGGCCGGACGTGGTGATCACGTGTCTCTGGACGCCGCTGCACCTGCCGGTCTTTCGCGATTGCGTGGCGGCTGGCGTCCAGGCCGTGCTCTCCGAAAAACCCATGGCGCCAACCTGGGGCGCGTGCGGCGAGATCGCGCGTCTGGCCGATTCATCCGGTTGCCTGTTGACCTTCTGCCACCAGCGGCGCTTTGCGCGCGGCAATCGTCTCGTGCGGCAGTGGCTGGCGGAAGGCCGGTTCGGCGCCATCCAGCGCATGGATCTCTACTCGCCGCAGAATCTGCTGGACTGCGGCACGCACACCTTCGACCAGGCGCTCTCCTTCAACAACGAAACGCCGGCCAAGTGGGTTCTGGGTGCGGTGGATCCCACCAAGCTGCTCACGTGGTTTGACGTCGAGGCCGAGTCGCTGGCTGTGGGCACGGTCGTCTTCGCCAATGGCGTGCGCGCCGCCTTTCAGGTTGGCGGGCCGGACATGGATCTGCCCAGCGGCGTGCGGGTGTACGGCAGCGAGGGCTTTGTCGAGGTTACCTGGGACGGCGAGATCCGGCGCGCCGTGGTCTATCGCGACCCCTCGTGGACGCCGCCCAAGATCGAGGAGCCGACTGCGGAACACATGTTTGGCGTGATTCGCAACGCCTTTGACTGCCTGGAGAGCGGGGCGGAGCCGGAGCTCTCGTGGCGCAAGGCGCTGCGCGCGGAGGAGATCATCTTCGCGCTTTACGAATCCGTGCGCCGCCGTGCGGCGGTGACGTTGCCGCTGACCGGCGTGACAGACAACCCGTTCCACGCGCTGCTGCATGCGGGCGCCTTTGCTGGCGGTGCAGGGTGAAAATAATCAGTGATCAGTCATCGGTGTTCGGTTGCCAGTAACCGGTGATCTGGGACACGTCTCCCTGCCGGATCGTAATCTTAATCGTAATCATGCTCATAATCCTAATCCGTTGAGCCAAGAACAGATTACGATTATGAGTACGATTAGGATTACGAGTTGTCTCACATCGGCCCCATCTGGCTCCGGCCAGTAGCAGGACTGATCACTGGCTATTGGTGACCGGCCGCCGACTTGCTCACGAAACCGGCGCGGGTGCGGCCGCGATGAGGAACTTCTGGCAGGGGATGATGCGGCTGGCGAGCTCGGATTTGGAGAGCTTCAGGATGGCTTCGGCCGGCAGGGCATCGGCGACGCGCAGGTTGCCGGAGACCGTGCGGCGCAGGGCATCCAGGCAGGCGCCGCATCCGAGCTGCTGGCCGATGTCGTGGCAGAGGGTGCGCACGTAGGTGCCCTTGGAGCAAACGACGTCGAAGGTGGCCAGGGGTGACGCCCAGCTCTGGAGTTGGAAGCGGTAAAGGTGGATGAAGCGCGGCTCGCGCGCCACTTCCTGCCCCTTGCGTGCCAACTTGTAAAGCGGCACGCCGCCGATCTTGACGGCTGAGACCATGGGCGGCATCTGGTAACTGTCTCCCAGCATGGCGGTCATGCGCGCCTGAAGCAACTCGGCGGTGACGGTGTCGCAGGGCTTCTCCTCGATGGTTTCGCCGTCGATATCCTGGCTATTGGTCGTGCGGCCGAGGCGCATGACGCCCTCATAGGACTTGTCGCCCCCCATGATGCGGTCGGAGAGGCGGGTGCCGCGTCCGAGCAGGAGCACCAGCAGGCCGGTGGCGTTGGGGTCGAGCGTGCCGCCGTGGCCGACCTTGTCGATGCGGAAGGTTCTGCGGATGGCGGCGACGATGTCATGCGAGGTCGGACCCGATGGTTTGTCCACCAGCAGAACGCCGTCAAACGGGTCGGCGGGAATGGGAGTGGCGGAGGAGGGGGAGAAGCGCTGTTCGTGGGTGGATGGCATAGCGGGAGATGGGGTCAGGGTTCGGGATTGAAGATTGGAAATTGAAAATTAAGAAACAGCGGTTAGCCGGCATCGGCTTTGTGATCTGCGGGTGTCGGGCTCGGCTCGCCGGCTTCCGAATTCTGCCCATCGGCCTCCGGTACGTCGAGGTGCGCCAGGACATCGAGGATGTGGTCGCCTTTCTCGACGGAGGTGTCGAGCCGGAATTCGAGTCGCGGCGTGTACTTCATGGTCAGGTCGTGGTTGACCATCTGCTGCAGTTCGCCGTGCTTGCGGGCGATGCGCTGCAGGATCGTGCCGCGCTCGTGCTCATGGCCCATAATGGAGATGTAGACCGTCGCGTTGCGCAGGTTGCGCGCGGTCGAGACGCGCGTCACGGTGATGGCAGCCAGGTCCAGGCCGCCCCCGGCAAACACACGGAAGAAGGCCTCGCCCAGCTCACGGCGCAGCAGCGCGTTGATGCGTTCTAGACGGTCGACGGGCATGGGAACCTACAGCGACCGCGGCAACTCTTCGAGCGCGTAGCACTCGATGTAGTCGTTCTCGTTGAAGTTCTCGAAGTTTTCGAAGCGCATGCCGCACTCCTGCGGCTCCTTGACCTCGGCCACCTCGTTCTGGAAGTGACGCAGCGAGGCGAGCCGTCCGGAGTAGACCACTTCGCGCTGGCGGAAGACGCGAATCTTGCAATCGGTGCGGACGACGCCATCGGTGACTTGGCAACCGGCGACCTTGCCCTTGCGGCTGAGGTCAAAGACGGTCTTGAGCATGGCATGGCCGCGAACAATCTCGCGGTACTCGGGCGCCAGCAGGTCCAGCATCTCCTGCTTCACGGTGTCCAGCAACTCATAGATGATACGGAAAGTGCGGACGCGCACGCCGTCGTGGCGCGCGAGGCTCTGAACGCCGGCTTCGCAGGCGACCTGGAAGCCGATGATCAGGGCGCCGCCGCCGGCGGCGCGGATGTCGTTGGCCGTGACATTGCCGATGTTGCTGCTGATGATATTCAGCGAGACCTTCTCGCTCTTGATCTCCTTCAGCGAATCGACGATGGCTTCGACCGAACCCTGGGTATCGCCCTTGATGATGACGTTGAGCTCCAGGCGGCTCTGCTCCTTGATCTTGGTCATGAGCGCGTCGAGCGAGGTCACCTTCGAGGTGGTGAGCTCGGAACGCTTGCGATCGCCGGCGATGCTCTCGGCCAGATCGCGGGCGCGCTTCTCGTTCAGCATGACACGGAAAGGGGCGCCAGCTTCGGGTACGCCGGAGAGGCCCATGCACTTGACCGCGATGGCCGGGGTGGCGGACTTGACCATGCGGCCGCGGTCATCCATGAGCGCGCGCACGCGGCCGAAGTAGTCGCCGCAGAGGATGATGTCGCCGACCTTGAGCGTGCCGCCCGCGACGAGCAGCGTGGCGGTCGGGCCACGGCCCTGCTCCAACTCGGCCTCGACGACGAAGCCGTCGGCGCGCCGGTTGGGATTGGCGGCAAGTTCCAGCACGTCGGCCTGCAGCAGGATCATCTCCAGCAGGTGGTCCACGCCTTTGCCGGTCGTGGCGCTGACTTCGCAGCAGACGACGTCGCCGCCCCAGTCCTCGGGTGTCAGACCCTCGGCCTGCAACTGCTGCTTGACCCGCTCCGGCTTGGCCTGGGGCAGATCGCACTTGTTGATCGCGATCAGGATCTGCACACCGGCCTGCTTGGCGTGGCGGATGGCCTCCTTGGTTTGAGGCATGATGCCGTCGTCGCCCGCGATGATGATCACGGCGATATCGGTGAGGCTTGCGCCGCGGGCGCGCATGGAGGAGAAGGCGGCGTGACCGGGGGTGTCGAGGAAGGTGATCTTGCGGCCGTTGATCTCGACCGTGTAGGCGCCGATGTGCTGCGTGATACCACCCGCTTCGCCCGCTGCGACCGTCGTATTGCGGATGCGGTCCATGAGCGACGTCTTGCCATGGTCAACGTGGCCGAGGAAGGTGACGACGGGGGGGCGCGGCACGAGGTTCTCGGGCGCGTCGTCGGGAATGGCGTCGTCGGCGTCATCGCGCTTGAGGACCGGCTTGCGCTCGGTCGAACGGCGGGCCCGTTCCAACTCGACGGTGTAGCCGTACTTGGCGGCGATGCGGTTGGCGAGGTCGATCTCGACGCGCTGGTTGATGGAGGCCAGCACGTTGAGCTGCATGAGGTCGGCGATCAGGCGGTTGGGTCGCAGGCCGAGCATCTCGGCGAGCTCCTTGACCACCACGGGGCCGCGCACATAGAGCACGCGTTCCGGTGCAGCGGCGGGAGCCGCGGCGACCGGCGCAGCGGCGGGAGCCGCGGCGTTGACAAAGCGGGGCGCGGAGCCGCCGCGCGAAGGCGGCGGCATGCGAGACGAGGACATGCGCGAGGGCGGCATGCGCGACGGCATCGGCGGCCGGCCGCGGGGAGAGGTATCCGCATCCTTGGTGCGCACGCGCTCGATCACCTTGCCTGATGTGGCGGGGCGAATGGCCTGGGGGCCCACGTACGCGGCGACCAGCGCCTCATCGGGATCGATCTCTTCCTCGGATCCGGGGCGGCGCGGGCTCTTGGGACGGCCCTTCGCCTTGGCGGCCGCGGCTGCGGCCGATTCGGCCGTTGGCGTGGTGGTGGCGGCGGCTGGTGTGCGGACCGCGGCGGCGGGTGTTACCGCCACTGGGGGCGTTGCCGCAACGGTCGACGTCTGGTGTGCCACGGCGTGTGCAGGGGTGGGCGTCGGGGTCTGGATGGCTGCTGGTTCCGGGGATGCTGGTGCGGCGGCGGGGGTCGCCGACTCCGGGGTTGCGGCGAACGGCTCGACGGCGGGCATCGGCGCCGGGTCAACGGCGGGCTGCAGCCCCTTGACGGCCAACTCCGTCTTTCGTGCGCGCGCGATGTTGGCAGCCAGGGCTTCCCCTTCGGACTTCAACTGGTCGCTCTGGCGCTGCTGCGCTGTCGCCCGCTTGGTTTCAAGTTGGGCATGGCGCGTGGCCTGTTCACGCACCAAGTCCTCCTTGGCGCGTCCCTGCAGGCTGCTGGTCAGCTGGCGGACATCGTCGTCGTCCAGGCGCGCCAGAGGCGAATGGGCATCCAGGCCAAGCTTTTCAGCCTGGCGCAGCACCTCCGCGCTGGTCATGGCAAGGGAATGGGCGAGTTCAGAGACTCTCATCGGTTATGCGCCGTCCTCTCCAGGGGTGCTGGCGGCTGCCGCGTCCCAGATCCGTTTGGCAGTGACCTCGTCAAAGCCGGTGGCTTCCCGGATGTCGGGTAGTTCCGCAGCAAGAATACCGTCGGCGGTCAAGAAGCCGTTCTTCACCAGCACGTCCGCCTCTTCGCGCGTGATGCCGGCAATGGCCGCCAGATGGTCGATGGCGTGCACCACCTGCTCCTCGAAAGACTCGTTCTCGTTCTTTTTGATGTTGACGCGCCAACCGGTGAGTTTGGCCGTGAGCCGGACGTTCTGGCCATGCCGGCCGATGGCCAGCGAGAGCTGGTCGGGATCGACGACGATGTTCACGGCATTGGGCTCGTTGGCGATGATCTCGATGTCCGTCAGGTGGGCAGGGGAGAGGGCCTGGGTGATGTACTGGCGGATGTCATCGCTCCACCGGACGATATCGATCTTCTCGCCGGAGAGTTCGCGCACGATGTTCTTGACGCGCGTGCCGCGCAGGCCCACGCAAGCGCCAACCGGGTCGACCTTGTCGTCGTTCGAGCGCACGGCAATCTTGCTGCGGAAGCCCGGGTCGCGCGCTACGCCCATGACCTCGACGATGCCATCGGCGATCTCGGAGACCTCGATGCGGAAGAGGGCCTTGACGAATTCGGGGCAGGCGCGTGAGAGGATCAGGGCGGGTCCGGTTGAACCGGTTTGCACCTTGAGGATGTAGGCGCGCACGCGGTCTCCCACCTGGTATTCCTCCACGGGAATGCGCTCTTTGGCGGGGATGATGGCTTCGGCCTTGCCGATGTCGACGATCAGGTCGCGATGCAGAATCTGCCGCACGGTGCCGCTGACGATATCGCCCACGCGGTCCTTGTACTCCTCGAAAACATGGTCGCGCTCGGCCTGGCGGATCTTCTGGAGAATCATCTGCCGGGCGGTCTGGGCGGCAATGCGGCCCAACTTCTCCGGCGGGATTGCCACTTGCACGGTCTGACCCGGCTGGACATCCGGTTTGATCTCCCGGGCCTTGCGCATGGAAATGAAACCCGAGCCGGTGTCGTCGTCGGTGGCGACCAGCAGGTCGAAGGCGTGCACATCGAGGGTCTTGCGGTCGATCTGGACCTGGACGTCGTTGGAGATGCCCAGGCTCTTGTGCGCGGCGGAAAGAAGCGCGGATTCAATGGCCTGGATGATGATCTCACGGTTGACGCCGCGGTCGCGCTCCAGGTAATTGACGACCGTCATCAATTCGGTGTTCATGGCAGCACCCGCCTTCCATCCAAGCCATCATTTGCCAAGCAACAAAAAAGAGTGGGACAACCCACTCTTTGCCAGCGAACCCATTGCAAAAAGGTAAAAACAAGATAGCCCACCGGGGCGTGGGTTGTCAATCTGCAAGATGTTACGACAGGAAGAACGCGGTACGTTCTGGATGTGTTACCGCGATGCGCGCAGGATCGGAAGCAACGTGTTCATGAAGCGCAGATTACGCCGGATATGCCAGGTGAATCAGGAAAGGGCGTGAGACGGTTGCCTGGGGTGTGGAAAAGGGTTCCCTTCCGCGAAGTTCAGATGCCTGGACGCCTCACTCTTTCTGGAAGAGACCGGGGGGCATGGCGGGGGTGCCTTCCCAGGACTGAGGCTTGTTCCATGGCAGGTCATTATCGGGTGGCTCGGTCATGCAGCCTGAAACGCACGCGATGAAAGCCAGAGTGGCAAGCAGCAGCCAGGCACGGCGTGCGATCGCGCAACCCATGCGGGGCAGGCGGGAGAAGGCCTGGATCATCGTGAGACTCCCGAAGACAGAGTCCGCGCGCCAAGCGTGCGCGCGGCCCCGTCACCTTGCATGTTTCTGATGTTCCGAGCGCAGAAGACGGGCTAGAAGAAGACCACATCGTCCTTGGCGGCAGGAACCTGCTGCCAATCGCTCAGCACATCGGCCACGACCAAGTTCTGTTGGCGGAGGATTTGGCGCAGCTTGATGCGTGTGACGAACTCGCCAGAGGCTGACTTGAGACCGGGACGGCGGACCATGAGCTCAAGCTGCGGCAGGGCGCCATCGCGGTTGGCCCCGAGGATCTCGGTGATGAAGGCGTCGGAAAGCTCGGCGACGACGAATTTGAACTTGTCATCCGCGGCCACGATCTTGCCCTTGTCGCCAGGCGAAACCTTACCCTCGAAAGATTTGGCGGAAACCAGCGGCCCGCCATCGCGGATCGGCCCGCTCTGGCCGATGCGCTTCTGCAGTTCCTTATCCATGTCCTTGAGCTTCTTGCCCAGGTCCGCGATCTCTTCCTTCTGCTTGGTGATCTCGTTCTTGCCCTCGGCGATCTCGGCGTTCAGGGAGATCTTCTCCTCTTCAAGCCCCTTGATTTTGCGCTCCAGATTGGCCTTCTCGTCCTTCAGCGAGTCGATCTCCTTCTGCTTGTCCTCGATGGTTTTCTTGTCCGTGCGGGCGTTGCGCTTGACCTCGTTCAGATCCTTGATGGTGTCGTCGAGTTCGGTGCGAACCTTGGCCAGTTCGACGCGCGTCTTGTTGAGCGTGGCATTCTGGGCCGTGGCGCGTGTCAGCACGGTGTCGAGCAGCTCCTGCATGGTTCCGGGACCCGAGGTTGCGGGCTTGTTGGAGAGGGGGTCGATCACTTTTTTGCCATCGGCTCCGATGCGGTAGTACTGGCGCAACTGGAGCTTTTTCGCCTCGTTGTCGAGGTCGATGACCGGCAGATTGGGCGTCTCGAGCTTGTACTGATAGCCGTCCCAGAAGGCCGAGCGCTCGGGGTTATCCAGTTCCTTGCTCTCGATCTTGGCGATATCCCGCGGCGTGAGGGACGGCCGGACCGGGTCCGCCGGGTCCGCCTGCTCAATGGTCTTGGCGATCTTGATCAGCTGGGTTTCGAGCACGTGGGTGCGCCCGATCAGCAGTTCGCGCCTGCCAAACAGCCCGACGGCCAAAGCCAAAGCCAAGCCGCTCAGGACCAGAATCACGACAACCAACACCCGCAAAACCGTGTTCATGTTGCTTTCCTTAATCGACAATCGATCACGATCGGCTGTCCATCAACACCCTTGCGCGGCATCAGGAACAAGCCCCAAAACGAGTCGAATGGAGGGTAGAATAAACATCCTGCGAACGCAATAGGAAACCGTCATTCTGTCTTCCTGGAATAGCCCCATTCAGGCAGATCCGCGGTTTCACGCCGCGCGGCGTGCAAGCGGATCTGCGTCACCTAGTCATCATTGCGCGGCGTGCTGTCTTTCAGCTCGCGCGCCTTCTTTTCCGAGACATCCAGCCCCAGCCGGTTGAGATTCCAGGACAGCCAGGCCGATTGCAGCGCGCTGCCGCGAGCCCGTTCCAGGCTGTCGCGCACTTGCTGTCGCAGCATCTCGGCCGAAAGCGGGTCGCCGGACTGGCGGGTCTCCATGCGCACGAAGAGCACGCCATCGTCGATATAGCGGGGCTCGGAGATCTCGCCGGGGCGCAGGTGAAGGGCGCTTTGCAGCACGGCCATGCCATGCGCCAGATCGCTGGAGCGCGCGAGGGTATGGGCGACGAAGGTGATGGAGGTGGAGACATTCATGCCCTTGGCGTGGGCGGCGGCGGCAAAGCCGGCAGCCGTACCGCCGGACTGCACCAAATTGGTGTGCAGGGATCCGACATACGCCTGAAAGGCGTCATCACGGGCCTTGGCCAGGGCCAGGGGGCGCACGCGGTCCCGGACTTCGGCGAAGGTCGGTTGATGCGCAGGACTGTTGGTCCAGGCGGCGAGGGCGTAGACCACGTTGCTGCCGCGCACGATGTTGTAGCGCCCGTCGGCCTGTGACGCATCCAGATCCAGGGCGATTTCGCGAAACTCGGTCTGGTTCTCGATGCCGGGGATCTCGTCATCGGCGGCAAAGAGAGCCGTCTGTCGGACGGGCAGGTGGAAGGCCTGCGCGGCCTGCGCGAAACCGTTGCTGCCGCCCTTGATGGCCAGATCGAGGAAAGCGGTGGCGAGGTTGGTGGCGGCGGCGTGCCGGGCGCCTTCCCGCTTGAGGATGTCGACAATCGCCGGACGCGCCTCGGCCAGGGTGAGATTCTCGGTGGTATTGCTGGTGGTGGTGCGCACGAGGACGTCGGCATGGTCGTCATAGTAGGCACGGATGTCGTCATCCGCCACGGTGACATGAGCGAGGAAGTTGGAGATGGAGAGCGCGACAAACTGCACGGCAGCCCGGTTGGGCAGGTGGAAGGCTTCCGGATGGGCGTCGTAATAGGCGCGCAATTCCACTTCCGTCAGGTTCATGGGGGCCGTGGCGAAACGGTTGCTGGCCACGGCATAGCGGAGCGTCACCTGATCCGTCCAACTGGCCAACTCGTCATCCAGTTCGACCGGGGCGATCCAGGTGGCGGATTCGACCACGGCGCCCAGCTTGCGCAGGGTCATCTGATGGCTCAGATACTCCTCATAGATGGCCGGCGTCAGGCCCGCATTGTGCAGCCCTTCGCGGTAGCGATTGACGTCGAAGGCGCCGGAGGCGGTGGTGAAATTGCCCGATTCCTGCAGGATGGAGCGGATCTCGCCCTTGGACACGCCGATCCCGAGGGTGGCGGCGGTCTGGAAGGCGGCGACTTGCTGCCAGACCTGGGTGGCGAGCACGGCGGCCGGCGTGGTGTTGTCGCGATTGCGACCGTAGCCGCGGATGTTGCGTTCAAACGCCGCGTATGTATCCTGGCCGATCCGATCCTTGCCGATATGCGCCACGGTGGTGTCGGTCGCGCTGCTCTTATTGGAATAGCCGACGAACAGAAAG
>Ga0316226_1003684_pt1 | contig 12839 bp, 6 predicted proteins | sample TBH18017metaG_FD_206009 | JGI IMG/M metagenome (GOLD analysis project Ga0316226, IMG submission 206009) | Freshwater microbial communities from Trout Bog Lake, Wisconsin, USA - TBH18017 | ecosystem: Environmental > Aquatic > Freshwater > Lake > Hypolimnion/Profundal zone | place: USA: Wisconsin... | reverse complement strand
GCATCACGTAAAGAACATCCTTGAGCTGTACAACCCGACGTCTCTGCTTTTGGATAAAAATAAACAAGTGTATAGGGTTGTTTTGAGTAAACTTCCGAAAGCTTTATATTTTCGCCTGAATCTGTGAATGCGACAACTTCTGGGGCTTTATCTCCTACTTTAAGAGGATTACCAAAAAGTGAGGTTAAAAAAGATAAGAATCCAGCAGCCATAAGATAAGGAAGGGGGTTAAGTTTCATTGAAACAAGGTATGCCGAACCCCTCTTTTTAGCAAGAAACTGGCTTTTTTAGTGTAAAATTACTTAAATTTCGGATTTTCAGGGGAACTAAAGGTGATTTTAGGATGCCTATTATGGTGTCTAGGAATTCAATAAGATCACCCTCTTTAGTTGATTTCCTAGAGAGCACAGGCTATTACTTTTGTGATATTGTCTCTACGGCAGTATTCCACTTGTGCGTCTAGTTTTAAGTCAGCAGATTAATCTTTCATGTCTTATTTTCCGTCCCCTCGTTTCTTAAGGTATTCTCTATTACAGGTAGCCCTTGTTTTAGCAGGCATAGCCACACACCTAAGTGCTCAGACTGTTGCGCCAAGCGCAGCTGATGGCTTTAATCCTAATGTCTCTGGACTTGTGAATGCTGTTGTTATTCAACAAGATGGGAAAATAGTTCTCGGTGGCACTTTTACTCAATTGCAACCAAATGGATCATCGGTCCCAACAGGACGCGGTAATCTTGCACGTATTAACTTAGATGGAACAGTGGATAGCTCCTATGACCCAGAACCTAATGGGCAAGTGCTCTCCATGGTGCTTCAGCCAGATGGTAAGCTTATCATTGGCGGTAATTTCACAACAGTTCAGCCAAATGGCTCTGGTACTCCAGTTACTGTAAACCATATTGCACGACTAAACGCAGATGGATCTCTGGATACGACCTTTAAGAACTTAGGTGTCACAGGTACTTATACATCACAGGTTTACGGAATTGCATTACAGCCTAATGGACAAATAGTTATAGGTGGAGCTTTCGTCTCGGTAGGTACAACAACACGTAATCACGTAGCGCGTTTAAATGCAGATGGATCTCTAGATACGACTTTTGATCCTAACGCTAATGGAATAGTCACTGGTGTCTTCGTTGAAAAGAGCGGTCAGATAATCATTGGCGGGGCTTTTGGAACGGTTCAACCCAATGGTGCTTCTAAGGCAACAATACGTGGACACTTAGCACGTCTTAATGCAAATGGATCTCTAGATACAACATTTGATCCAGAACCTAATAATGCTGTAACTGGTTTTGCTCAACAATTAGATGGGCATCTCATTATTGTTGGTTCGTTTTCAACTTTAACGCCAGGTCTTGCTACAAACACGGCGGCAACTGTTGATACGTTTGTATCTATTGCGCGACTCAATGATGCAGACGGTTCTCCAGATTTTACTTTTAATCCATCTGCATCAGCAGCAATTCAATCTGTTTTGATTACACATGATGGAAGAATTATTTTAGCAGGTTCAGTTGGATCCATTTCTAATGGATCAGTTACTACAGCCACCCCAAACATAGCGCGCTTAAATCCCGATGGTACAACGGATGTCACTTATTTACCGAATCCTAACTATTCTGTAAACGCGGTCGCTGAACAAGCTGACGGTAAGATTGTTATCGGCGGTATGTTTACACAATTAAAGCCAAACAGTTCACCTAATGGTGTTTACCGTAATGCGATTGCTCGTATTAACCAAGATGGTTCACTGGATACAAATTTTGATCCAAACGCTTACGGCGGTATTGGTGCAATAGCTGTACAATCAAACGGACAGTTTATTATTGCTGGTTCTTTCGCTAGCATAGCTGGCGTTACTCGACCAAATATAGCACGACTAAATGCTAATGGAACTTTGGATACAACGTTTGATCCAGAACCTAACGGAATCGTTCAAAGCATTGCTATACAATCCAATGGTCAAATTCTTGTAGGTGGTAACTTCAGCAGTTTTCAACCTAATGCATATAAGGGTTCTACAACGATTATAAATCGTCAATCGTTTGCGCGTTTGAATACAGATGGTACAGTAGATACAACATTCGATCCAGAGCCAAGCGGACCTGTAAGCACTATTCTTATACAGCCTGACGGAAATATTTTGATTGGCGGAACATTTTCATCTTTTGCGCCAAATCAAGCTGTTATTAATCAACAATTAGCTAAGACAGGACAATCTGTTGTAACAGGTAACGGACAGGCAACGGTTAGTTTTACAACAATTAACTCATCGTTCCCAGGATACAGTAATATTACAGGTTATCTCGTAACGGCGAATTCAGGTACAACAGTTGTTTCAACTAATTCTAATACTACATCACCTGTTGTTGTGACTGGATTAACCAATGGACAAACGTATACCTATACAGTTACTGCTGTATTAACTAGTACGGTTGCATCAAATCTTGCACGTATTAAACCATCAGATGGAAGTTTAGATACGACCTTTCAACCAAATCCAAGCGGTCCAATTACAAGCATGGTATATGAGCCACAGAAATTGGCTCCTTCTACAGCACTACATGATCAATTAATTATTGCAGGTGATTTTACCAGTATCACTCCTGCAGGATTTAAGACAACGGTCACGACCATGGCTTCATATATTGCTCGTATTGATGCAACTGACGGATCTGTTGATACTAATTTCCAACCAAATCCAAATGGTATTGTTGAAACATTGGCACTTCAACCTAATGGCCAAATCTTGCTAGGTGGAACGTTTTCAACGCTAACACCTAATCCAACAACTAAAACAACCGTTTCGGGCACAACAGTAACCACTGTAACAACACAGCCTACAACACGTCAGGGTATTGCTCGTCTTAATAATGACGGAAGCCTAGATACAAACTTTGATCCAGAACCTAACGGTGTTGTTCTTTCTCTCGGTGTAAATCAAAACAACGGCCAGATTGTGGTTGGCGGCATTTTCTCTTCTATTGCAGGCAGTAGCAGAAATAACATTGCTCGATTAAATTCATCTGGATCTATCGATAATGGATTCAATGTAAGTTTAAATGGAATCGTAGATTCGATCTTATATCAGGCAGATAATTCATTTTATGTTGGCGGTAGCTTCTCGAGTGTTACAGCTGGAGGCATTGTTACGCCAGCAGGCCACTTCAGTCATTTTAACGGTGATGGCTCACTAGATACTAATGTATATGTACAATTAACCACAGGTACTAAGATTAACTCATTAGCACTAGATCCAAAGGGAGATATTGTTATTGGTGGGTCCTTTACAAATATTGCAGGTGGATATGCAACGAATCTTGTAAGACTACATGCAGATACTTCGTTTGATTCTACATTAGCTGCTAATCCTAATGGTGCAATTAATGCGATAGTTGTTCAGCCTGATGGTTCTTATTATGTAGGTGGTGCATTTACTACAATTGGTATTGCACCAATAGATGCAGCTGGAGATTTAGGTTCGGGTACTGCAACAAATTTTGCACATATAGGTGGTACCACATCTGCATTAGATACGAATTTTACTGCTTATCCAAATGCTGCAGTAAATGCGATCTTCGTTCAACCAAGCGACGACAAAATTCTTATAGGTGGATCGTTTAGTAGTGTTGGTTCTCAAGCCGCTAGTCGATTAGCACGCTACAATCAAAATGGTTCTATTGATACAGGATTTAATTCAGGTTTAAGTACTCTACCTTTAATTAAAGCAGGTTCAGGTTCGGTAAATGCAATTGTTATGCAAGGTAGCGGACAAATTGTTGTAGGCGGTACGTTCATTACAGCCGGCTCTTCAGGATCAAATCTAGTTCGATTAAATTCCAACGGATCTATCGATACATCATTTAATGCTGTAGTTAATCAAACAGTAACGGGAATTTTACAGCAGTATAATGGACAATTAATTATTGCCGGTTCCTTTACACAAGTAAACGGAGTCGCCTGCGGTGGCATCGCTCGTCTAAATGCAGACGGTTCTTTAGATACTACATTTAATGTAGTAACAAATGGTACTGTTAACGCGATCACTCAACAAATTGACGGAGCTATAATACTTGGAGGTACTTTTACTCAAGTAGGAGGTTTATCGCGTAATAACCTAGCGCGTGTTTCTTCAACAGGTGTTGTAGACACGACATTTAATCCAGGCGCTGATGCAGCAGTTACTGGCTTAGCAATTGGTGGAGACGGAAAACTAGTTGTCGTAGGTAATTTTTCTACATTAGGCGGTCAGCCAAGAAATGGTTTTGGAAGACTTGCTCAAACTGGAATAGTAAAACAAGGCATTACAGTATCCAATGATTTAAGTACTATTGTACTAGCTAGAAGCGGTTCTGGGCCAAGTTTTACTACAGGCATATTCCAGTGGTCTACCGATGGTCTTAATTGGACAACCGTTGGAGCTGTTAACGGAGTTATACCACCGAACTTATCACAAGCCACTGTACAAAGTTTAACGGGTGTTCCAAATGCAACTGAGTATTGGAGTTTAACAGGTGTGAATGTACTACCAAGTGCTACACCATTTTATATCCAAATCCTAGGAAGCTCTGAGACATCTCAAGGTACATCATCGAGTTTAGTTAGCTATGCTCAGCAGTTTTTCATTAATTCAACACCACAATATGTTGGCCCATCCACAATTAATGCAGTTGTTGGACAACCGATTTATCTAGATACGGATTCTGTTTATGGAGCTACTAGTTATATTTATACAGGACTACCTGCAGGCTTAAGCTTTAATTCTTCTACAGGTTTAATCACAGGTTCACCAACTAAGTCTGGATCGTATAATGTATCTCTTGCTCTGACTAATGCTACAGGAACTGTAAACTATACATTAACGTTTAATGTTTCTGCTACAGCCCCATCGGTTTCAACAGGACCAACTACGCGCTTAAATAATCTTTCAGCATTATCCTGTGTGACGACTCCTATAACTACAGGATTTGTTATCACTGATCCAACGGGTACTGGAGCGTCAAAAAATATTCTTGTGCGTGGTATTGGACCAGCACTGCTTAATTACGGTATTCCTAGCCCTATTCTTAATACAACATTAAGTCTAATGGACAGTTCTGGCAGAGTAATTGCATCTAATACAGGATGGGATGGAAGTGCTTCACTTAGCCAAGTTTTTGCTCAAGTTGGCGCGTTCCCACTAAAGACAGGTTCTCTTGATAGTGCCCTTGCGGTATCACTGAAACCAGGTGCCTATACAGCATCTCTTACTTCTACAGACGGTACAACCGGTGATGCACTTATCGAAATTTACGATGCTGATCTAAAACCGCTGAATATTCCGCAGCGTTTAGTAAACTTATCCAGTATGGGGTATGTATCTACAGGCTATCCTGTTATTGGAGGCTTTTCTATAACCGGAACATCTCCTAAGACGGTGCTCATACGTGGTGATGGTCCAACACTATCATCTTATGGTGCAAGTTCTCCATTAGCTGACCCAGTGCTTAAGCTCTATCAAGGTGAAACAGTGATAGCATCCAATACGGGCTGGTCTACACCAACAACGGTTAATGCATCATATCCTGGTGCATCAGCTACAGCAATTTCGACAGCTATTACTAATTCAGGTGCTTTCGCGCTACCAGCTGGCAGTGCCGATAGTGCAATTTTAGTAACATTACCACCAGGTACCTATACTGCACAGATTACGAGTGCTAGCGCAGGTAACGGACAAGCCTTAATAGAGATCTACGAATTACCTAACGGTAATTAATTATCCCAAGAGTCACTCCTGAATGGAACTGCGGGTAGACCGTATCCATTATAGAGATTTGCTTCAGGTGCGTTATGCCAACCATAGCGCACTGCTACTGGGTTAGTTACTTTGGCCGAATGAACAACGATAGTTTCTCCTGAAATTACTGCTTGAGCAGGTATGAAAACATGATCTTGTCCGGCGATTTCAAATGCCTGAAGTGGCTTTCCACCTGCGGTTAATCCTGCGTCGTGTGCACTAAAAGAAACACGAATAGAGGATCCTTCGACAGAAATAGATTTATAGGTAGGTCCAGTGTCATCTACAGAGATTCCATAGACGCGATTTTTAGCAAGCAATGCAAGTCGACGCCCAACCTCTTGTTTATTACCAGGATGAATATTATTGGGGTTACCTATATCAATTGTGATAGCTTGACCTGTATTCGTAATAGAAAGGGTTTGTGTTTGTGCCTCTCTTAAAAATGCCCAGGTTAAATCCGTTGGATCAGCAGGTGATTTGTAATTAGCCAGTTGAACCCAAAAAAAAGGTAAGTCGCCCTGAGCAAAATGAGTCCGCCAGCCATTAATTAATGAGCTAAAAAGACTATGGTATTCTGAAGCACGTAAAGCATTGCTTTCACCTTGGTACCATAAAAATCCTCGAATTGAATAGGGTACAAGTGGGTTAATCATGCCGTTGTACAGTCCACTAGGAATTTCAAACGGCTTATAAGGAGGTTTTGGTTGAGGATTTTTTTTGATATATCCTATGCGATATTTTGGCTTAGTTGCTTCGAGCGCTTTGTTCCAAGCCTCTAACTTTAGTTGATATGCGGCTAATCGGTCGGGATATGAGGTTTTGGCTTCAATGAAGCGTTTGTTAATTATTTCAACTAAGGGAGTGGTTTGTAGTGAGTTTGGACTTATCCAGGACTCTATTTGGGTACCACCCCAGGTACTATTAATTATACCAACCGGTACGTGTAATCTTTCAAAAATATCACGGGCAAAAAAATAACCGACTGCTGTAAAATGACCAACGTTATCTGGATTACATATGCTCCATGAAGCTGGAGTAGATTGTTGTGGAGAATCTTGAATACTACGAGTTACTAACAGCTGACGAATGAGTGGATAATTCGAAGAAGCTACTTCGTGTGCTACATTGTCTAGTTTGAAGTTTGTAGATTTAGGAACGTATACGGTAAATTCCATATTTGATTGTCCCGAGCACAACCAAACTTCTCCAATTAGAATATCATGTAGGGTGATGGAGTTATCTACTGTTTCTTTAGAGGTTATTTCGCTTACAATTAAATCAGCGCCTTGGGTGCTAGCAGGTAAAGCAGGTAGCGCTAAAATCCATTTACCATCAGAGCTCACTAAGGCCGCTGCTTCTTGTGAGTGAAATTTTACGACGACGTGGTTTCCTGGTGTAGCGGTGCCCCATACGTTTATTGGTTTATCTCGTTGAACTACTGCGTGATCGGAAAATATTGGAGCAAGGATCAAGTCTGCTTTAGCGGATAAAACTGAAATACACGCAAGACATGAAACAAGAAACGTTTTGTTCATAAATTTACACTAAAACTAGCAAATAATTTTTTGCGAACGATAAAATGATTAGCCTTTAGAGACTCGTTTTAAATACGCGTGTAGCTCTTCTGCATTTTTTTGTCCAAACCCTGGTACTTTTTTAATATCCTCAATAGAAGCCTGCTTTAATTTTGTTATATCGCCGAAATGATTAAGTACGGCATTGCGACGGACGGTACCTAAACCGGGCATTTCATCGAGAAGTGATTCCCTAATTTTTTTAGATCTAAGTTCGGCGTTGTAAGTATTTGCGAAACGGTGGGCTTCATCTCTGATTCGCTGTAAGAGTTGTAGTCCTGGGTGAGACAGGGGTAGATTTAAAGGAGGCCTTTCATCAGGAAAAATAATCGTTTCTTGTTTTTTTGCTAAACCTATTAAAGGGGGTGGTGTTAATCCGAGCGATAAGAAGGCCTTAAGTGCCGAGCCTATCTGACCCTTTCCTCCATCAATAACAACAAGACTAGGTAGTGAACTATTTTCAGTTGTTAAACGATGATATCTGCGTGAAACAACTTCCTCCATAGCTCTAAAGTCATCGTTACCAACAAAGCTTTTAATCTGGAATCGTCTATACTGATCTTTATCTGGTTTTCCTTTTTTGAAATGAACCATAGATGCTACAACAAATGTTCCTGATATATGTGAGATATCAAAACATTCCATCGTAAGTGGTGGACCATCCAATTTAAGTGCTTCTGCCAACATTCGTAACGCGGTTTCACTTGCGCTTATGCCTGTTGGATCTGTACGAGCAAAATTCCTTGGTTTTTCTAAGGTCTTTTGCATAGCTATGATTACGTCACGCAGTTCAGCTGCTTTTTCAAACGCATTGTTTTTTGCAGCTAATGACATTTCTTCTTTTAGTGACTCTATCCACTCATGTGATTTTCCATCGAGAAAAGCACATGCCTGATTCACGCGTTCGATATATGCATCATGGGAAATTTCATTTTCTAAACCGTAAATATCTTTTCTTACATCATCATATAATTGCCATTTATTATTAGGTAATTTTTTTGGATTTGCATCGCTTAGCAGTATCCCGAACTTACTACGCATTTGAGCAAGTGTCTTACGTAGTAATCCACTATGGGGGAAGGGACCGTAGTACTTAGAGCGGTCATCCTTTTTTATTCGAGTAAGACGAAACTTGGGCATTTCCTCGGTAAGATCGACTCTGATGAGTAAGAATCGTTTATCGTCTATAAAGTCGGTATTGTATCTGGGTTTCCACTGTTTGATTAGCTTACCCTCTAGCAATAGTGCTTCAGGCTCAGAATTAACGACAATGATATCAAAGTCTGCTATGAGATCTATAAGTGCTTTTATCTTCGGCTGTGATACGTAGGAGCGTGAGCGTTGAAAATAGGTCGAAACACGTTTTTTTAGACTTCGAGCTTTCCCTACGTAAATAATACGACCTAGCCTATCTTTCATTAAGTAGACGCCTGGCAATTCAGGTAATTGCCTTACTTTCTCCTTAAGATTTATAGGTGTGTCAGACACGGTAGGTTTATAGATTTATTTATAGGGATTAACAATCGTGTATTAAACACAGTATTTATGCTTTCTTCATTAGCTTTTTTTTAAAACATGATTATTATTAGTTTCTTAGTATGGCTATAGCAGATTCGAAATCTTCAGTTATAAATAGACCGGTAGCAAATTTGCGCTACGAATTAGTCACGCTTGGAGACGAATTGCTCTTAGGTTTAACACAAAATGGACATCTAACATATATAGGCTCACAGCTTGCTAGACGTGGCGTGATGCTTAAGCGCAATGTAACAGTTACAGATGATGCAGATGTAATAGCCGAGCAATTTAAAGAGAGTTGGGCTAGGTCAGATGTTGTGATTACAACAGGTGGCTTAGGACCTACCTGCGACGATAGAACACGTGAGTCAATAGCTTCGGTTTTAGGGTTAAATTTAGTTTTTGATAAACAAATCGAGAAGGCAATTGAGGATCGTTTTATTCAATTTGGACGTAAAATGACGCCTAATAATTTAAAACAGGCGTACCGATTTGATCGTGGAGAAGTGTTATTTAATGCTAATGGTACAGCTCCTGGTCTTTGGGTAGAACAAGATGGTAAGGTTCTTTGTATGCTACCTGGGCCACCAAATGAGCTTCAGCCTATGCTGGTAGAGCAAGTAATTCCACGCTTAGCAAAAATGGGATATTTACTCGATAAGGAAGCCTATATTCAGATAAGAACAGCAGGGGTAGGTGAGTCTTTATTAGAAACAAAATTACAACCAGTTTACGAATCCTACGGAAATAAAGTCAGCATAGCTTACTGTGCACACGCAGGACAGGTTGACTGCAGATTAAGTTCACCAAGTGGTGATTTAACATTATCCGAGTTACAGGTTATTGCTGATAAATGTGCGGCATTGCTTGGAGAAGATTTCATGTGCTTTGGACATGATTCTCTAGCTAGGGTTTGTGCAGACTTACTAAGAGCACAGAACAAAAAATTAACTGTTATTGAAAATGCTACTGGTGGGTTACTTGCTAGCGCTTTCACGGATTTATGTGGCGCAACTAAATTTTTTGCAGGTAGCACCGTGTGTTATTCAAATGACTCTAAGATGCAAATGCTTGATATGCCTGAGTGTATCTTGTTACAGCATGGTGCCGTAAGTGAGGAATCTGCAGTAGCCTTAGCTACGGCGGCAGCAGAGAAATTTGGAGCAGATTATGCTTTATCCACTACTGGTTTTTCCGGACCTTGCGCAGGTCAAAAAGAAAACCCTGTTGGCTTTGTATTTATTGGTTTATATGCACCGCATGGAGCATGGGCAAAAAAAGTAAGTCACCCGGGTCCACGCAAAACGGTAGCCACAAGAACTATCAATGGAGCTTTAGATTGGCTAAGGCGTGAACTTATTAGGTCTTCTCAGGCAAGCGATGGCGCAGGTAATATTACCGACGCCACTCAATAATTAAGTAAGCCTTATCCAACTAAATTTTTAAATGCAGCTAGGTATTTTTCGCGCGTTTTAATTATAACTTCTTGTGGTAACTGGGGTGCAGGAGGATTCTGATTCCATTTAATAGCTAGTAAGTGATCCCTCACGAATTGTTTATCATAGCTTGGAGGTGATATTCCTGTTTTATATCCATCAGCTGGCCAATATCTGGAAGAATCAGGAGTTAATACTTCATCTATCAGTATTAAGTTACCCTCACTATCGGTACCAAATTCAAATTTTGTATCTGCTAGAATCATTCCAGCTTTTTTGGTTTCTTCGTGACCAAGTTTGTAAAGCGTAAGGCTAATCTGTTTAACCTTATTATATAGTTCTTTACCGATCGCTTTCTCCCCCTCTGCATCTGTTATTGGCTCATCATGCTGACCTTTAGGAGCTTTCGTTGTAGGTGTGAATATAGGCTCAGGAAGTTGTTCTGCTTGTTTCAATCCAGTAGGGAGTTTGATTCCGCAAACAGTCCCGTCTTTTTGATATGAACTCCAGCCGCTACCAACGATGTAGCCACGCACGACACACTCGATTGTTAGAGGTTTAAGTTTCTTCACGATCATGCTGCGTAGTTGAAGGTCACTATCTGTTATCTCCCGTTTTTTATATTCAGCTTCTTGATCGGTAAAAAGATGGTTAGCAATAAGCCCTTTTGTTTTATCGAACCACCAGAGACTTAGTTGGGTTAGAATAATACCTTTGCCAGGTATGCCATCAGGCAAGATTACATCGAATGCAGATAGTCTATCTGATGCACACAGTAAAAGAGCATCGCCTAGATCAAAGATATCCCTGACTTTACCAGAACCAATTTTTGGAAATGTAACATTATTTATTTCGGTTACAGCTTTTAGAGGAAGAGAAGATGCTAATTGGGCGGTATTCATAGTAGAGCCATGTTAAATCACTGAATTTAGGGAAGATTAGGAAGCTTAAAATGTGTTAAATCGATTTGCTTTAACACCAGATGCTTGGATATTCATAGACTTGTAAATCGCTAGAGTCCCTATCGTCTAGCCCGGTTAGGACGCTGCCTTCTCGAGGCGGAAACTGGGGTTCGAATCCCTGTGGGGACGCCAGCTTACTATATACTGGCTATCCGAATAGAATAGCGGGAATCGTTCTTAGACTGAATAAGTTTTTTTAATAAAACCATCTGTTAGTATTTTAGCTCTTAGGCCACCGTTACCAATTAAAGCTTTATGGGCTCCAGGTGAAAACGAATAGTCCATCCAGCGGCAGGGGCTGCACTCTTGCATTCCCATAAAACGAACACCCTGAATTTCAAAATCTAAGCCAATTAAAGAGTTAAGATCTACTCCGCGAGTGATTACATTACGTCGAAAAACTCCTAAAGATTTATCGTTACAACCTAATTTTTCGGACAACATCCGATATATTTCGTAACTAAAAAATGTGATCTGTCCTTTGTAGTCTGGTTTATGATCACAGTATCTATCACCCTCAAGACCACGACCCGCAAGGCAATGAACTTGATCGACTTCGAGCGTTGGATGGGTTCCTGGGTTAATAGCATCTCTACCAAAATTATGTCCTGGAGATATAAATAAGTTCAGTATTTCGATATCTGGGCGCATCATGGGTATGATCTATAAGATTGTAGAATTTCTTCTACAATCAAGCCTGGTATTCAAGTATTTGTTATTACATAACAATCTGGCTGGTAAGTTTATACCTATTAAGCCATAGTTTAAAAATGCGAAATACGTCCCGTTATTTGATGTATGGTGTAGTGATTGTTTTAACAGGCCTTAATTTATTTTCAGCAGATGTTTTAGATTCATCAAGCGTACTGCCAAAAGTTTCGGGTACTAATCTTATAGATTGTACGAATGCCTCAATTCGTTGGTATCATGACGTACAGTTAAGTACGCAGTATGTAAGCCAACCTAGTGAGTTATATTATTATAATACGGAACACGATTTATCGACAAAGATTCTACAGACCACCTTCGCTTCAATATCAGCACAGGTTTATTTTGTAGAAAATAACCTAAAGCTTAGCAGCAAGAACATTACTTCTTCTTCAGATGCCGAAAGAATAAATCAATTTACGGCACAACGAGCAGCTAATATTGAACAAGTAAGACAACAGATTAAAGCATGTGATACTGCAATTAGAGCAGAGTTAAACTTAGATGTTAGAGCAACGTTGTTGAGTCGAAGATCTGCGCTACAAGCACAGTTGCTATTTTTAGAAAAATTAAGAGACACGTTACAAAAAACAGGTGGTCTACTAAAAATACCTGGAGAAGCACTAGACACAACAACGCTAGCGGGTCAATTAGAGGGGTTACATCAGTCAATTGCCGATGAATTAAGCACGAATAATTCATCGAGTTCTATCGACGTTACATCAATCAAAGATCTAGACACAGGGGGGTTATACGCAAGAGCCGAGAGTTTATTTAGTATCGCAAAAGATATACGCGGCGTTGACGGGTTAATTAAAAGCACAGCACAACTTCAAGGTGATCTTTTAAAATATG
>Ga0316226_1003680_pt1 | contig 12854 bp, 9 predicted proteins | sample TBH18017metaG_FD_206009 | JGI IMG/M metagenome (GOLD analysis project Ga0316226, IMG submission 206009) | Freshwater microbial communities from Trout Bog Lake, Wisconsin, USA - TBH18017 | ecosystem: Environmental > Aquatic > Freshwater > Lake > Hypolimnion/Profundal zone | place: USA: Wisconsin... | reverse complement strand
GGCCCCCTATCCCGCCCGCCCCTTCTAAACTCCCGCCGAAGTCCTTGCCCCGCGTGTAGGTGGCCGTTGGGCCGCTGGTTTGGTTGCGCTCCTGAATGACGACGTTGCCGTCGTACACGTAATAGACCTCGCTGGTTTGCGCCCATGCGCCGTTTTGCCAGGCGTATTCCTGCCGGATTCTCCGCCGCATCTTCCCGTCGTACGCGAACTGCGACATCCACTGGTTGCTCACCCAAACCTGCGTCAACTGGTTCTCGTCGTCGTAGGCGAAGTTGTGCAGGCCGTCATTCGTCAGGTTCCCGTTGCCGTCGTACTGGAAGGCGGTCTGGGTGGCAAGGTTCACCGTCACCGTGTTGGTCGCGCGCTGTCCGTAACCGTCCGAGGCGACGGCAGTATAATTCGTCGCGAAAGGCATGTTCGCGGCCGCGAACGTGTTGTCGTTGTAAGTCGCGGCGCTGGCGCCGTTGACAGTCACTGTGGCATCGGACGATGTCGCACCCATGACGGTCAATGTGCCACCGTTGGTGTTGGCCGTCAACTCATTGAGTGAATTGATCTGGAAATTCTGGACCAGCGCATTGTTCGTGCGATAAACCAAGTTCCCAGCCGGGTCGAAGCCGTAATGAAGCTGCTCGTTCAAGCGCGACGGCCCGCCGTTCTCGTAAGCCTGATCGGCGATGACCTCCCCAATCGCGTCATATGCGTACCCAGCGGTGTTTTCGCCGTTGCGCGTTACCTGGGTCCGCTGGTTGCCGGCATTGTACGTGTAAACGACCGAATCCAGGTTGGTTCCACCGCTGTCGTAAAGCCATGTTCCAAGCATCCGGGCGTTGTTGTCGTAAGTGTTGGTGATTCCAACGCCGGCCCACGGGCCGGATTCTTCTTGCCGTTGCCCGCAAACCTGATTTTATTCGCACATGTTTCGACAAGGAATGAAAGCGTTTGACACGTTGATCGCGGCAGGGGCGGTTTTGTCCGCCAGCCCGGCGTTTGCCCAGAATTCCAATTCCCCCGCCCAACTCGCACCCGTAACCGTCACAGGCGCGGCTCTCACCGCCATTCCGCAGTCGGCCTCCAGCGCCGCCACCGTGGTGTCCGGCGAGGAGGTGCGGGCGGGCGAAATCACTTCCACGCGGGATTTGACCGCCCAAACGCCCAACCTCTCGGTTTTCGACGCCAATAATCAGCGCGACCCCAAGTTTTCCTTTCGCGGCTTTCGCGAAAACAACTTCGGGGCCGGCGAGCCGGTTGTCGGCCTTTACGTGGACGACGTGCCTTACTTCGACATGAATTCGCGCGGCTTGGCGCTGTTTGACGCGCGGGAAATCCAGTTCGCACGCGGCGACCAGGGGACTCTCTACGGCGCCAGCGGCGTGGCCGGGGTGATCAACGTCCTGACCGTTCAACCGCAAAACCAGACGCACGGTTACGCCTCCGCCAGCTACGGCAACTACAATGCCCAGAACTACCAGGTCGGCGGCGGCGGCCCCATCGTGACCAACAAACTTTTTTTCAGCGTCAACGGTCTCGACACCACGCGCATCGGTTTCGTCCACAACAACGTCAACCATGATGATCCCGACTCGCAGAACACGCTCGGGCTCCGGGGCGTGTTGCGCTGGACGCCCAGCGACCCGTGGACCATCACCCTCATGGCCGACGCGGGCCGCGACAACGACGGGTTCGTCCCCACCTACCTGCCCGGCGCGGACAAGAGCGCCTTCAATGTTTCCCGCAATCTCAACGGTTACGTGGACACGGACAGCCTGGACGAAGCGCTCAAAATTGGATACGACGCCGAGTCGGTCCGGGTCACTTCGGTCATGACGCATCGCGAGTGGCGGCAAAACCTGCTCCAGGATTTCGATTTCTCAGCCGTCAACATGGATGACGGCTTTAGCGCCCCCAGGCTCGATCAATGGACCGAGGAATTCCGGGTCGAGTCGCCGGACCCAACGGCGGCCTTGAAGTGGCGCGCCGGCCTCTACTACGCCAATGGCGATTTGCGGGATGATTCGGGCAGCAAGTTATTTTTGCCCGCGGATGAGGCGGGAACATACGCGACGGTCTCCGATTCCCAGAGCGACACCTACGCGCTTTTCGGACAGGGAACCTACACGATGTGGGAGAAATTGGATTTAACCGCCGGATTGCGGCTGACTTATGATTACCGGAAAATGCAGCGGTCCGATTCCGCCGCCGGTTACATTGTGTCCGATTACAATCTTTCCGATGCATTCACGGCGGCGCAGCCCAAATTCGCCGTTGCCTGGTACTTCACCCCCACCCTGGAAACCTACGCCAGCGCGACGGAGGGCTATCAAAGCGGCGGGTTCAATCCGAGCGTGGACACCGCCTCGTTGAGCCGGTTCAGTCCCGAGCGCGACTGGCAATTTGAACTCGGCGCAAAATCGTCCTGGCTGGACAACAAATTATCCGCCAACGCCGCGCTGTTCTACACCGCGGCCGATGATTACCAAACCTACCGGCTCAACCCGGAAAACCCGGCCGAGGCATACATGCTCAACGCCCACGGCGCCAATCTTTACGGGGCGGAATTGGAGTTGACAGCCAGGCCCGTCAAAGACCTGGATGTCTCCGCGGGCGCGGGCTACACCGACGCCCGCTACGCCCGCTTTACCGAACCGGCCGCGGCGGGCGGGCTGAATCTGGACGGCAAACCGATCAGCTTTGTGCCGGAATTCACGGCCAATGTTTCAGCGCGCTACCGTCTGCCGTGGTGGCATCTTTACATTCACGGCGAGGTCATCGGCGTCGGGCGCTACCACCTGGACGATTCTTACAACGTCACCAGCGGCCCCGTCACGCAGGACGCTTATGTCCTGGTCAACGCGCAAATCGGGTATGAAGTCAGGCATTTCGAGGTGTATTTCTTCGCAAAAAACATCTTTGACGAACACTATTACAACAACGCGCTCAACCTGGGCTATTCCACGCTCGTTTTGCAGCCGGGCGATCCCGGCACGTACGGCGTCGCGGCCACGGCGCGATTCTAATTTCCGCTTTGCCCCACGACCTCCAGCTTGATCCTGGCCGGGTTGCACGTGCCCAGTTCGAGCAGCGCCGCGTTTTGATACAACTCCGGATTGTCGCCGCGGGATTCGATGTTTTTGGCCTGCCGTTCCCGGTCCAATTCCTGGATGCCCAGCGTGTCAAGCGCGACGGGGTCTTTGCTGATCCAGATTTGGTTCAACTCCGTCGAGTAATGAAGCAGACTCAACTGTTCGCCCTGGTATTGGCAGATCAGGGCGTCGGTGATGTTCAACGCGACATGATCGCCCACGGACGGCAGCGCGTAAATTTCCGGCACGGCCTGCGCCAGCCGCTTGGAACCGAGTTCAAACCGCATGGTGTTGTCAATGCTGCCCATCGCGGGGCTGTAAAGATGGCCGCACACCCCCGCCAGATTGTGGTTCAGCAACGGAGCAATGCTGATGATTTTGGTCAGGCCTGACGTGACCAGTTTGCTGACATAAGACTTGCGGCCGATGGTGGCGCCGTGAAGATCAAACTCCAAATCGCCCGCCACCAGCGTGCCCAGGATCGAACTGTCGTAAAAGACCTTCTCGTCATAGCCGGCATCGGAACTTCCCGCCAGTCGGATGTGGCAACGGTCCGAAAGCGCGGTGTAACCGGCCAGGCGCAAATCAACCAGGCGTTTGTCCCAAACCACGATGTTGCTGGAGGGCAGCCCGGCCTGCAAAAGCCCCTGCACCACGGCCTCGACCACCGCCAGACGGGTGCCGCTGTTGGCGCCCGGCGCGGAATAAACTTTCAGGCCCACCACGTCCTTGGGCGACACCACCGATAACCATGCGGCCTTCAAATCCGTCTTTCCCGTCCACTTCAACATCCCGCGCCGCACCATGTCCTGGACGATCTGCGGCTGCGCCTCGTAAGCCACGGTGGCGCCAAGGTGTTCCACCTGCACCACCCTGGCGCGGGCAGGCGGACTGTCAGGCCCCGGCGCGTCGTCGGCCCGAACCGCCATGCATGCGGCCCAGACCGAGCCAACGCCACAGAGGATGAGCCTTGCGCCAAATGCTAAATGACCGTCTCTTGACACTATCAGCCCCGGATGCTACCACCCTCTGTGATGATGACGATAAAAAAACAGCGCCGCTTCCACTGCAGCCTTGTTGTCATCGCTGCGGTGGGAACGCTTGTGACGGCCTGCGGGCCGCCCGGCGCGCGCGAGTTGCAGCAAGGCGAGCAAGACATTCAGGCCGGCCGGTTCACGAACGCGATTGTGGTGTTAAAAGATGCCATAAGCATCCTGGGCAACGCGCCCCATTCCGCCCAGGCCAAAGCATGGAACCTTCTGGGGATCGCCTTCCAGGACAGCGGGCAACTGGACGCCGCCTCTGATGCTTACAAACAGGCGCTTAAACTGGATCGGAACAACGCCGCCATAGATTACAACTTGGGCTGCCTGCGCTCCCAGCAAGGCAATTTCCCCGGCGCCATGGATTATCTGACCACCTACGTCACCTTGCGCCCCAAGGACGTTCAGGGCTGTTTGCGTCTGGGAATGGCCCGTTTCCATTATGCCTTTCAACGGACCGGCCAGGAAAAAATCAAGCTGTTGGAGGCTGCCCGGCGCGATCTCGAAAGCGCGGAAAAATTGAGCAGCACGGCGGAAGCCCTCAACGCCCTGGGCATCTTGGACTTGCAACGCCGATCGCCCGGCGCCGATTCCATCCGCGCGGCGGCGGCGAAATTCACGCAGGCTTTGCGCCGCGACCCGCATTACGCGCCCGCGCTGCTCAACATGGCCATCGTGTCCCAGCAATATCTCAACAACCCAAGCCAGGCCCTTAAACTTTACCGTTTATACCTGGCCATCACTCCCCCTCCGCCCCGCGCTGACGAGGTGGCAAGGCTCGCGCATGATTTGGATTTGAGCCTGCGCATCACCATTACGCCGCAAGCCGCTCCAGTTCCCACTCCCGCCCCCGCTCCAACATCCGCGCCCCGCCCGGCTCCGCCTTCGCCCAAAGTCACCGCCGCTCCCTCCAACCCCGTCCCCGCCATGCCAAGACCGGCCCCGGCGGCATCGCCCCCAGCCCAAGTGGTCAAGCCGGCGCCCGCCCCAACGCCGGCCCCGGCCGCCGCGCTCGCGCCGCCGCCGCGGAAGCCCGCCCCTCCCGCCGCCGTCCAGCCTCCCGCCGAAACTTCTCCCACGGACTCCGCGATCACTTCACCGCCCGAACCAGTCGTGACTGAAACCCCTCCCCCGCCTAAAAAACCGATTGCCCAGCGATTGAATCCGCTGCATTGGTTTTCAGGAAAATCAAAGACATCCGGCGAGACTTCGGCGGCCGGAGAAGCGGAGCCGCCACCCGTGCCGCCCGGCGCGCGTTTTGAGTATTCGCCTCCCGTGACGCCCATTCCCGGAGACCGCGCGCAAGCCAGACGCCTCGAAGCCGAAGCCGCCCGCGCCCGCCGGGCCGGCGATTTGACCCAAAGCATCCGCGCCTACGAGGACGCCACGGCCGCCGATTCGACGTATTACAACGCCAGCTTTGGGCTTGGGCTGGCCGCGATTGAAGCCAGGGACTATGCGACCGCGCTGGAAGCATTGCAACGCGCGCTGGCGTTGCAGGAGGATTCCTCCGAAGCCCGTTACGCTTTCGCGTGGACTCTGGCCAGACGGGGCTACACCGAGGACGCCATGCATGAATTGGTCAAACTTCTGGCGCAGCATCCGGACGATGTGCGCGGCCACTTGCTGCTGGGAAATTTGCACGCCGGAAAGTCCGGGCAGCAAAAACTGGCCCGCGAACAGTACACGCGGGCTTTGGAGTTGGACCCAACCAATTCGCAAGCCTCCAACGTCCGCGCCTGGCTGCAACGAAACCCGTAGGAAATGCCCGCCATGCGCCCGGTGGACTTGCAACAAATCGGCGGGGAACTCGCCATCAAATGGGAAGATGGCTCGGAGAGTTTCATCGCCCTGGAAAAATTGCGCCGCGCCTGCCCTTGCGCCGGCTGCATGGGGGAACGGGACATCATGGGCCAACTGCACAAAGGGCCGGAACAGACCCTCTCGCCGCGCTCCTTTGAACTGGAACGTCTTGAATTCGTGGGCGGATATGGCGCGCAGCCATTCTGGGCCGACGGCCACGCGACCGGAATTTTTTCCTTCGATTATTTGCGCCGGCTGGCGGGGTGAAGGACTGGACACGGCTGGCAATCCTCCATGCCGGCAAAAGCTCCGACCGGACCGTCCCGTGGCGCCAAGCGCGGCTCTCGTCCGCGATTATTGGCGCAACGGGGCGTTGAATTATCCGTGGTATCCCTCTTCCTCGTGTTCCGCCAGATCGAGGCCGATGGATTCCACTTCCTCGCTTGGACGCAGCCCCATGACGGCCTTGACGGTGTAGGCGATGACGGTGGTGCCGACAATCGCCAGCGCGAGCGTGATTCCAATGGCCTTGAGCTGCTCGATGACCAGCCGTTGAAGCGGCGTGTCCGTGATGAACGATTTGAGATTGAGGGCCAGGTTGGCATTGGCGGCGTTGCGGGCCAGGATTCCGGTGAGCAGGGCGCCGATGGTTCCGCCGACGGCGTGGACTCCGAAAGTGTCCAGCGCATCGTCGTAGCCGAACCAGGCTTTGACCTTGTAGCAGAAGAACCAGGGGATCAACCCGGCGCAGATTCCGATGAGCATCGCGCCGCCAGGAGTGACAAACCCGCACGCGGGCGTGATCACGACCAGGCCCGCCACCGCGCCGGAACAAAAACCGAGCACGCTGGGTTTGCCGCGGAAAAACCACTCGGCCATCGGCCAGACGAAGGAAGCGACGGCAGTGGCCAGGGTGGTGGTGGTGAACGCATTGGCAGCGATGACATCAGAGGCGACCGCGCTGCCGGCGTTGAACCCGTACCAACCAACCCACAACATGCCGGTGCCAACCATGCAAAGGACCATGCTGTGAGGGCTGAAGTTCTCTTTGCCAAAGCCCAGGCGCTTGCCCAGGATCAGGCACAGAACCAGCGCCGACCAGCCCGATGTCATGTGAACGACCGTTCCGCCGGCGAAGTCAATGGCGTGGATTTTGGCGTCGCTGTTGAAGACCCCGTTCATCAGGCCGTCAATGCCCCAGACCATGTGGGCTTGCGGGAAGTAGACGATAAACATCCACAGCGTCATAAAGAGGAAGACGGCGGAGAACTTCATGCGTTCGGCGATGGCGCCGATGATCAACGCGGGAGTGATAATGGCGAACATCAACTGGTAGATGGCGAAGACATTCTGGGAGACCCAGTAGGAATAATCGGTGTTCGGACTGGAATCCACGTGGTTGAAAAACGCGAAGCCCAAGTTGCCCAGAACGGAATTGCCTTTGTGAAAGACAAGGCTGTAACCGCAGATGTACCAGAGGATGGTGACCAAGCCGGTGAGCAGGAGGCATTGAGCCATGACGGACAGGACGTTCTTGCGCCGGACCAACCCCCCGTAAAACAACGTCAGGCCAGGCAGGGTCATGAACAGCACCAGGGCTGCCGAGATCATTTGCCAGGCATTGGGGCCGGGGCCGGGATTGGGCGTGAACGCGTTGGTTTTTGGGTCGCAGGAACCCAATTTGGAGTTGACGGCGGTGTTGGTGTCAGCTCCGCGAGATCCATTGTTGACGTAGGCTTCCAAATCCGCCACGCGCTGTTCCAGCGTCGGTTCGGCGCGCTGGGCGGCGGGCGCGGCGGCGGCCGTCATTCCGGCGGCGAGGGAGGCGGTGAGAAGAAAGAGAAAGAGGGGTTTTTTCACAGGCAAATCAAACCGGGTCGCAAGTTGAGTTTGGGTTAAATGGCGTCGTCGCCTTTTTCCTCGGTGCGAATGCGAATGATCTCCTCCACATCCGAGACGAAAACTTTTCCGTCGCCTATCTTGCCGGTCTTGGCCGAAGAGACGATGGCCTTGACGGCGCTTTCCACGCGGGCATCGGGGAGGACGATCTCGATCTTGATCTTGGGGAGGAAATCCACTTTGTATTCGCTGCCGCGATAGATTTCGGTGTGGCCTTTCTGGCGTCCAAAGCCTTTGACTTCGCTCACCGTCATGCCTTCGATGCCGATCTGGCTCAAGGCGTCTTTAACTTCTTCCAGTTTGAATGGTTTGATAATGGCTTCAATTTTTTTCATTAGATGACAGGCTGGGCGTCCTTGATTGGACTAGCCCTGCATAGCAAAGCCGATGCCACAGTTGGCGGAAAAGACAAGCCTGAATTTCCAAGTGGCTGTTTTTAAACAGGTTGCAATTCATTTGAATTCAGGTATTAGGATCAGGAATGGCGACCCTTACAGCGCCGCGGCCCCTTTTTCCTCGGTGCGGATGCGGACGGCTTCCTGAATTTGGGAGATGAAAACTTTGCCGTCACCGATTTTCCCGGTTCTGGCCGCGCTGAGGATGGCGTCGAGCACCGGCTGGACTTGAATTTCTGTCAAAACGATTTCCAGCTTGACCTTGGGCAGCAGCCTGCTGGAGTATTCGTCGCCGTTGTGAAGTTCCGCATGGCCGCGCTGGCGTCCGAAACCTTCAACTTCGCTGACGGTCATGCCGCCGATGCCGATTTCAAACAAGGCGTCGCGGACTTCGTCCAGTTTGAACGGTTTGATGATGGCTTCAATTTTCTTCACGGGTTATTCAGGACCGGACGAACCTTTGTCGGTCAAGTGGAAATCAGGATAGCATTCGGCCCCCACCTCCGGGAGGTCCAAACCGCTGAGTTCATCCTCCCGACGCGTGCGGATCGGAACGATGCGATGAGAGACCTTGAACCAGATCCACGCCGTCAGTCCCAGGAAAATCAAACAACTCAACGCGCCGATGATCTGCGCCACCAATTGCCCCCAGTCGTTGGCCGCGCCGCCAAAAAGGGTCGCAAATGCCCCCGCCACGCCCGTTTTTTCCTGCACTCCGTTCCAATCGGCCCCAAAACTTCCGTCGGCTACCAAGCCCAAGCTGATCACTCCCCACACCCCGCCCACCCCATGCACGGAAAGCGCCCCCATCGGGTCATCAACTTTCATCGTCCCCTCGAAAAACACGACGGCATAGACGACCAGGAAACCGGCCACCGCGCCGGTCAAGACCGCGCCGGCGGGATTGACAAAGGCGCAGGACCCGGAGATGGCCGCCAATCCGGCCAGCAAGCCGTTGCAAACCATCGAAGGGTCGGGCTTGTGAAATTTCAACTTCACCAGCGCGCCGGACGCCGCCGCGCCGGCCGCTGAAGCCAGCATCGTGTTGACAGCAATGATCGGCGCGCGCGCTCCGGCGGCAAAAAGGGAAGGCCCGATGTTAAAACCAAACCAGCCGGCAGCCATGAGCAGGCTGCCAGCGACGACATAGGACAAATTATGACCGGCGATGGGGCGCGGACGGCCGTCGCGGGCGTATTTGCCCAGGCGCGGCCCCAAGGCGGTGGCGCCCATCAATCCGATCATCCCTCCGGCCAAGTGAATGACCGAGGAACCGGCGAAATCAACAAAGCCGTGGCCCAAACCGAGGTTTTGCCCCAATTGCGCCAGCCATCCGCCGCCCCAAACCCAGTGGCCAGAGACGGCCAAAGGCAGCGCCGCCGCAAACATCGCGTAAAGGACGATATTGCCAAATTTCCAGCGTTCGGCCATGACGCCAGCGGGGATGACAGCGGCAAACGAGATCATCACTGCCTGCAAGAAAAACAAGCCATAGACCACTGGATCGGATCCTGGGGAGCTGAGGAAGAATCCGTGAGTGCCCATCAATCCGAATGAATGGCCGAAGAGGCGGATGGACCATTGGCTGAGAGGGACGCCGGCTGCGCCTGACCATCCGCCCGAGAGCAGCGCGAAACCGCAAACCCAAAAACCAAGCACACTGAGAACACAGATGAACAGGTTCATGGTGATGACTTGCGCGGCGTTCTTGGCGCGGCACAAGCCCGTGGCGACCAAAGCAAACCCGGCTTGCATCAAAATGACGAGCGCTCCCGCCAAAACCACCGATGTAAGATTAAAGGACACGGCTTCTCATTTGTGCTTGTGCTTAAAGTACAAAAACAGCAGCAAAAAACTAATCATCCACCCTAAACCCAGCAACAGGAACAGGGGCAACATGCGAAACCGGCTCTTCCACAATTGCGGCGTCTGCAAACGGCGATAGCGGCCCGTCAGTTCGACTTTTTCGTAGTTGTCCAATTCCACCTTCATTTCCAGAGCAGTCTGGTAACGGTTGGCTGGATCGCGTTCCAGCGCATGGAGGATGATTTCCTCCACAACGGGGGTAAGCTTTGTGTTGATCTTGCGAGGGGCGACCGGGTCGCCGGTCAGACGGGCGTTCATCACGGCGTAGGGGCTTTCACCTTCGTAGGGAGTCTGGTCGGTGCACATTTCGTAAAGAATGGCGCCCAAAGCGTAGATGTCGGTCCGTTCATCGCCGCGTTTGCCTTTGACCTGTTCGGGGGCCATGTAATCGGGAGTGCCCATGCTGGGGGAAAAGCCGACAAAGGTGAGACGGCGCGCCTTCAACGACTTGGCGATGCCAAAATCCATGAGGCGGATGCTGCCGTTGGTGCAGATCATGATGTTCTGCGGCTTGAGATCACGATGCGCGATTTTGTGAAAGTGCATGACGTCCAAAGCCTCGCAAACCCGGCTGGCGATCTTGACCGCGTCGGGTTCCGGCAGGGGATGGACCTGGCGCAAAAGGGCGGCCAGCGTTTGTCCCTGCAAGTATTCCATCACGATGTAGGGGCGGCTCTTTTCTTCCGGAGGAACAGCAAAGAATTTGAGAATATAGGGGTGGCTCAGGCTCAGGCCGATTTCCTCCTCGCGTTGAAAACGGGAAAAGGAGGCCGGGTCGCTCTCAAATTGCATCAACGGCGCTTTGATGGCCACTGTCAGGCCTGTTTTGAGGTCATTGGCCTTGAAGATGAAGCCCATGCCACTGCGGTTGATCAATTCGGTAATCTCGAATCGGTTGTCCAATAGATGGCCGGGTTGGAGTTCGTTGCTCACGGATTGTGGGTTGGATTTAACGTAGTAAGGGGCGCCGCGGTAATAATGGCGGTGCTCGATTTCGTCAACGCGGACGATTTGCACCGAGACATTGTCTTCACTGTGCCGTTTTTCAGCCTGCGCAATGAGTTGTTGGGCGGCATCCCGCGGCGCCAGATGCCCCCCGATTTCGCAGATTTCGTCATCCAGCACCACGGAATACAGGCCGTCGGTGCATTGCACCAGCACGTCGCCCTTTTCCAGGGTATGTTTGAAGACATCATAGCCGCAAATTAAATCCTGCCCGATGCTTCGGGTAATCATCGAACGCATCGGGCTGGCCATGGCATCGCGTTCCTTGACCAGTCCTAATTTGACCTGGAGCGCGACATAGCTATGATCGGACGTCAAGCGCCGGAGCGCCCCATTGCGAATCAAATACACCCGTGAATCGCCCACGTGTCCGATCGTGACCTCGTCGTTTCGAAAAATCGAAACCGTCAACGTGGTCGCCATCCGTCCTTCCTCGCGGTTATGCATGGAGGAGTCATACACAAGCTTGTTGGCCTCGTTGAAAATGTTGCGCAGCATTTCTTCCGGCTTTATTTCCGCCACAGTTCCCTTGAAGGCGTTGAGCGTGGTTTGAACCGCAAGCTGGCTGGCGACTTCGCCCCGTCCGGCGCCGCCCACCCCGTCGGCAATCACTACCGCAATGCCCACCGTCCGCACCAACTCCGGCGTCTCTGGCCGCCAAAATCCGATGCAGTCCTCGTTTTTTTGTCGGACCGGCCCGGTCACGGACAGTTGGGCGCAGGTCAAATCCATGCTGCATCCTGATTGGAAACATTTTCCTGGTCAAGTCGGCAAACCGGTTGTCTCGTCTGAGAACTGTGCGTCGGCCAAAACCACCAAACGTCAGACATCGTAATAAAGGTGGAACTCGTAGGGATGGGGGCGGAGGCGCAGGGCGTCGGACTCTTTGCGCTTGTGGCTGGCCCACATCTCCAGAAAATCCAGCGTGAAGACGTCCCCTTTCAACAGGAACTCATGGTCCTTCTCCAAGAAATCCAGCGCCTCCGCCAAACTGGATGGCACTTGCGGCACCTTGGCCAGCACCTCCGGCGGCAACTCATACATGTTCTTGTCCACCGGCTCGCCTGGATCCATCTTGTTAAGCACTCCGTCCAATCCAGCCATCAGCAGCGCCGCGAAACAAAGGTACGGGTTGGCGGAGGGGTCTGGCGGACGGTATTCGATGCGCATGGCCTTGGGGCTGTCGCTGAAGGTCGGGATTCGGATGGCGGCGCTGCGATTGCGCGCGCTGTAGGCCAGATTGACCGGCGCTTCAAATCCCGGGACCAGCCTTTTATAGGAGTTGGTTGTCGGACTGCACAAGGCACACAGCGCCTTGGCGTGCTTCAATATTCCCCCGATGTAATAAAGCGCCATCTGGCTCAAGCCGGCATACTCCTTGCCCGCGAACAAGGGTTTGCCTTTCTTCCACAAACTCTGGTGGGTGTGCATCCCTGAACCGTTGTCGCCAAAGAGCGGCTTGGGCATGAAGGTGGCGGTTTTGCCGTGCTTTCTGGCGACATTTTTGATGACGTATTTGAAGAGCATCATGTTGTCGGCCGTCTTGACCAGGGTGTCGAAACGAAAATCAATTTCCGCCTGGCCGCCGGTGGCCACCTCGTGGTGCTGGCGCTCCACCTTGATGCCCAGTTGCTCCATGACTAGGCACATTTCGGTGCGGATGTCCTGCTGGGTGTCGGTGGGGGCAACGGGGAAGTAGCCCTCCTTGGGGCGGATTTTGTAGCCCAGGTTGGGAGCCTCCTCCCGGCCTGCGTTCCAGA
>Ga0316226_1003679_pt1 | contig 12854 bp, 18 predicted proteins | sample TBH18017metaG_FD_206009 | JGI IMG/M metagenome (GOLD analysis project Ga0316226, IMG submission 206009) | Freshwater microbial communities from Trout Bog Lake, Wisconsin, USA - TBH18017 | ecosystem: Environmental > Aquatic > Freshwater > Lake > Hypolimnion/Profundal zone | place: USA: Wisconsin... | reverse complement strand
TGATCCGTCCAATAACGATCATGCAAAACCAAAAAAGAATTGCGCAGAATATTTCCACGCGGAAACGGTCCCTTTCTTACGAAGAAAAGTCACGCACGAAAAATAATGGAAAATAATTGTTGACGTTGTGATGCCGCGTAAGTAACCTGATTTCACAGTGAGTATCGAATACAGTGTCAAACAATCATTCACCAGACAAGGAGAGCTTATCCGTAAGAGTTCCGCGGGAACTGCACCGCGCACTTGAAATTGCAGCAGATGTAGAAAAAAAAACGTTATCAGACTTCATTAGAGAAAAATTACAACATGCGACCAAAGACATTGAACTCACGGCGGAAGATTACCGCAAAATTGCCGACGACATCGACCGTGCCATGCAGCTTGCGCGTGCCAAGGCCGCTCAAAAAAAGACTCTCGATGCTCGCTTCAAGCCAAAAACGCTCTCTTAGCAACATGGTTCTTTTTTTGTTGTCCGAGGGCGTAAGTAACCATTTTTCAGAATCCTCAAAATGACCTCCCTGACAAACTTCGATTTCAAGGGGCGCAACGTGCGTTCCATCACGAAAGATGGGGAGCCTTGGTTTGTCGCAAAAGATGTTTGCGACACGCTCGGTCTGACCAACAGTAGACAGGCCGTTACCGCTCTCGATGTCGATGAAAAATCTGATGTATATCTGAATGACGCCAGATCAAAGGGTGGAGCAACACAAGGCCGCACGGTCGCCATTGTATCAGAACCCGGACTTTACCGGCTAATCTCCCGTTCGGACAAGCCCCTGACGCTAGCGGGGCAGCTAGACCTCCAACTTGTGCCTCAGCAATGAGACTGACCGCCCAAGCCTACGCAGCGCAGATCGGCATCCACGCCGAGACGGTCAAACGGTGGTGCCGCAACTCGATGCTGCCGGAACCGGAGCGCAACAAGGCGCTGCCTCCGATGGTATGCCGCCGCGTCGGCAAGTCGTGGCAGATCGCGGTGGAGAAAACCGAACTGGCCATGTCGCTCATCTGCGGCAACCCGGCCGAGCGTTCGCTCGCCAAGCGCGGGGCGATCTAGGCCGCGCAAAACGTGAAACCTATTCTATGAACAACCGACTCGCATCAATCCGAATGACCGAAGCCCCGCCTCCAACCGTGGCGTTCCGGTCAATGAACCAGGCGCTCGCAACATTCTTCGCCAAGCGCGGGATCTCAAACAACCACCCATGGAGAAAGGCCAAGCAGAAATGAAAATCGAGGAAAAAATCATGGCCGTCCGAGCGATGGAGGAAAACGGCGGATCGTTCGTTCAAACCATCGCCCTCGCGTGGAGACTGGCCGACCCCGACAACCGCCAGCGTATCGAAGCGACATGGCCGGAACTTTTCTCACACTACCTGGAGATGTTCTGCAAATGAACAAGCGCAACGCCATCTGGTTTCTCATCTGGGCCGTCATGGGGCTCGCGCTCCTGATCGGCCAATACCAGCAGAAGTTATCCCGCGAACAGGACCGCCTTCACGCCGCTGTCGAGGAAAGCATGATCCCGCCGTCCACCAACTACGTCCGCACACGATGATTGCCATTTTCATTCTATCCGGCCTGCTTTCCATCGTCGGGATCACGGCAGTAGTCAACGCGCTCTGCAAAGACGCCTACCAGACCGGCTACCGCGAGGGACACCAGCGCGGGACGTTCGACGCCTGCAAGCAGCAGGTCGATACCGAGGCATTTTTTCGCGGGCTCGGGCATTCGGACAAAACTCAATTTCCCCACCGATAACCGGTGGAGATCAACCAAAAAACCATAATCCTATGAAACTGACAAAAAAACAGGGGGGAAATTTCCTCCCGCACGAAGAGGGGACGTTCCGCGCGGTTTGCGTCGATGTCACCCCGGCCGTCAAGCAGCAAAGCAAATTTGGCGAGCAGGAAGTTTTCCGCCTCGTATTTGAAACCGACGCGGACCCGCGCGAGGATGGCAGCCGGCAGTGCTGCTGGAGCCGGGGATTCACGCCATCGCTCAACGAGAAAGCGAACTTCCGCAAATTCTTGCGGCAATGGAACGGCCGCGACCTGACCGCCGCCGAGGAAACCGAGTTCGATACCGAGGAACTGCTCGGCAAGACGGCGCAGGTTGTCATCACTCACGAAGTCTCAGGCGACAACACCTACGCGAACATCGTCGCCTGCACAGCCTGCAAGGGCAAGGGGCTGGAGCCGTCCGGCAAGTTCACCCGCAAGAAAGACCGCGAGGCAAAAGGCGAGGAAGCCAGCTACCGGGGGGCCGCGAAGCCGACCGAGAAGCAGGCCGACGCGAAGCCGGTTGACGACACCGCCGCCGGAGAAGATTGGAGCAAGGTCCGGGTGCATGTCGGAAAGCACTCGGGGGTTGAACTCCGCGACCTCGACAGCGACGCGATCACAAAACTCGTCACGAACTGGCTCCCGGTCCACGAGCAGAACAAGAAGCCGACCGCCGATGACAAGCGCCTCGCCTCAGCCCTCAAGCTGGCCGAAGAAGCGATCAGCGAAGGATCGGAACCCAAGGAGGATTTCTAATCCTATGGCCGCACCAAAAATGAGCGTTGTCCGCGCTGAGTCCCATCCGGGACTCAGCTACAACGACAAGGAACTTGACGAGACGAAAAAGCTCGTCTGCGAACTTCTCGATACCCATTGGCTCGGGATTCTTCGCGCTGTCGCCGACAGCGACGATCACATGGGAAGCGTGAGCGTCGGGATCAAGCTCGACCACGACGGCAGCAATCGCCTCGTGAAAGCACGACTCTCATATGCGGTGAAGACCTCAGACGAGGCCGAGATGATCGTGCGCGATCCGGCACAGAAGGAGCTGAAGCTATGAGCACGACCATCACGACAACCGGAGTCGAGATCGTCGTCTCCGGCCCGCTACCGCGACCGGAGATTGAACTCACGCCGGCCGCATTCAATGCGCGGAGTGTGGCACTCGCCGCATCCGGCCAGGTGAAAGCGATCACATGCGTTGCCGACCTCGACAATGCGGCGTCCGCGCTGAACACCGTCGTTTCCCTCGTCCGCTCTGTCGAAGCATCCCGCAAGGATGTCAAGGCGCCGGTGCTGGACGTGGGCCGCCGGATTGACCTGGTTGCCAAGGAATACTTGGAACCGCTGGAAGGGGAGAAGCGCCGGCTAGAAACCATCGTCGGCAGCTACCAAGAGGCAGCACGCAGGAAAGCCGAGAAGGAACGCGAGGAAGCCGCCAGAGCACAAGCTGCCGCACTTGCAGAGATGCAAGCGAAGCAGGCCGAGGCACTGGCGGCAGGAGATGAGGATGCCGCAGATGCCGCGAGGGACGAGGCAGCGGACAAGATCGCAGAGAGCCAACTCAAGGTGATAGAGGCGGAGGGGCCGAAGCTCGACAACATCACGACCCGCACGAGTTGGAAGTTCGACGTGACCGATATCGAGGCGCTGTTCAAGGCTCGCCCCGAGCTGGTCTTGCTGGCTCCTAACAACCCGGCAATCCGGGCAGTTGTGAAGACATCCAACGGCAAGCCGATCCCAGGGCTTCGCATCTGGCAGGAAGCCGGGGCCATCGTCCGGGGGGCCGCTCCGGTCAATGTGGATAAGTTCGATTACTGAAACAATTAACCGACCCGCTAACCCTGATTTGGTCACAGGGCAGGGGCCGCGCATCTGATAAACGCGGATCAATTTCAAACCCTGATTTTATGAAACAGTTTAGCACTTTTACTTTTTCTTTTTGGAAAATGTTCAAAAAAGAATACCCAAAAAAGAGAGAAAGTGACTTCTGGATTTTTATGGGGAAAATGTTTGACCTAATAAAAAAGGCAGGAGGAATGGTAGATCCAGACATTCATTTTGCAGAGTTTGCTTCTGCTTTTTTTTGGAAGTTTAGAAAGATGGATCATTACTTCATAAGTGATGGCCTGTATGATTTTTGCTCCGGTTCAGTTAAAGACTTCACATGTGAATATTATAAGCCGCTCCCTCTTTCAAGGGATTATCAAAATGATATAAAACTCTTAAACGGAAAAAACGCAACAGTTGAAGAGCTATGTGTAGGTCTGCCAAACGAAACAAGAGCTTTTGCGTGTCACTTCCCTGCTTCCGAAAAAAGAAATTCAATTATAATAATTCCAGACTTTTGTTCTCCTGTAACTGAATACGCTGCCAAGCATTATCTTTTTTCTGCATGTGATGGGATGGATATTGCAGTCATGCAACTTGGGAAATTTGATGAAAAAATGAACGACGTAGAGGATCTATGTAAATTTGTATTTGGATTAAGCCTATATATGGACGCTTTCCCTGAGACCGTCGTTCCTTCGTCAACTGAAGACGTTTCTGAAATTCGACACTATCGCGGAACACACCACTCAATAGGTGCAAATGAGATCGCTCGCAAAGAATGCCAGAACATGATTTCCCCTCACTTCCGGCGCGGGCACTGGCGTCTTCTGTCCTCCCCGCACTTTGTCAGGAAGCAGGGGCAAACAATATACATCGAAGGATGCTACGTCAAAGGCAAGGCGTTCGACGTTCTCGCAGACTCACCAGCAGTTGCCGCTTAATAACAAATCCAATGCCAACCCTATCCGAAATCTTAGCCAAGAAATCCGCCGCTCCAACGATCCGCAAGGAGGACGAGAAAGCGAAGCTCGCCGCGTCGATCAAGATGACGCTCGACGCATCCGCCCCAAAAACCCAACCCCCAGCAGCCCCGGACACCCGCCGCGAGCTGGGGGCGATGGATCTGGGGGAACGGCTCCCGATGGATCATCCAAAGGAGGGGGAGCCGGATGCCGCTTGGGAGTGGTTCGACTCGCTTCACTCCTTCACGACCGACCTCGGGATTGTGGTCGAGCCGGGGGAGAGCGGCAATGCCTGGCTGGCAGTTCAGTCCCGCGAGTTTCAGCCGCCGCTCCTGATCCTTCGCCTCCCTCTCATCAACCGGAAAGCAGCATACGGGAACCCGTTCTGACCAATGAGCATCACGACCACGCTCCCGCTCCCATTGCCGACGAGTCCGCACGCATTGTTCGCGAGTTGCACGTTGCCCGACGGATCGGATGGATCACAGGACCAGACGACCCAGAGTGCTTGTTCGTCGCCGCCATCTGCCGGTTGTTCCGGGGGAGGGTTGTTGACTACTGAAAACCATTCTATGAACTACGACGATTTCATCAAAACCAAAGTCAAGCGCGTGCTCCCGCACGGATTTGAACCACAACCAATCACCGCGCCATTATTCGACTGGCAGCGGCATGTAACCGAATGGGCGATCAGGCAGGGACGCGCGGCCTTGTTTGAGGACTGCGGACTAGGCAAGACGCTTCAACAACTGGAATGGGCGCGGCAGGTTGCCAATCATACCGGAGGAGCGGTTATCATCCTGACACCGCTGGCAGTTGCGGCGCAAACGCTTGCCGAGGCGCACAAGTTCGGGATCGAAGCACGGATTGTCAGACAGCCAGAGCAAGTCGCTCCGGGGATAAACATCACGAATTACGAAAAGCTAGACTTGTTCGATGATTGCGAGTTCGCGGGAGTGGTCCTTGATGAGAGTTCCATCCTCAAGAATTTTGCCGGAAAGACCCGCGTCCGCCTGACTGAACGCTTCGCGGGTTGCGACTATCGGCTTTGCTGCACTGCTACGCCATCTCCAAACGATTACACGGAGTTCGGCCAACATGCGGACTTCCTTGGGATTTGTTCGCCCGCGCAAATGCTCGCCACGTTCTTTCTGAACGACACATTCAACACCGGGGATTGGAGGCTGAAAAAGCACGCCGAAGGAGAGTTCTGGAACTGGCTTGGATCATGGGCGGCGTGCATCGGGAAGCCGTCAGACATCGGATTTGATGACGCTGGATATAACCTCCCGCCGCTCCGCATGGAAACGATAACGGTTGACGTTGACGAGCGGGCTGCTGATGGGAGCGAGGAACTGTTCAAGCACGCCACGCTGTCGGCAACCACCATGCACAAGGAATTGCGCGAGACTGCCGCACACCGGGCGCAAGCCGTGGCGGATATGGTGAACGCATCCGATGAACAATGGCTGGTATGGTGCAACACGAATGTAGAGGAGGACGAGCTAACGCAACGGCTGAATGATTGCGTGTCGGTTCGCGGATCGGACAGGCCGGAACACAAGGAGACGAGAATTGCAGACTTCATCTCTGGAAAGGCCCGCGTGCTTTGCACCAAGCCATCTATCGCCGGATACGGAATGAACCTACAGTGCTGCCGCAACGTGGCATTCGTCGGCCTATCCTACTCTTTCGAGGACTTCTATCAGGCTTTGCGCCGGTCCTACAGATTCGGACAGGAGCGCGAGGTGAACGCCTATATCGTCCAAGCTCGTACAGAGGGCGCAATCCTGAGTGTGGTCAAACACAAGATCGAGCAACACGCGAGGATGCAAGAGCAGATGAAGGTCGCAGCACTCGCGCTCCGCAAAAAAGAGAAAACAATACTTATGAAAACTGACATCGAAAAGGCATCTGGCAACGGATGGGAACTCTACCACGGAGACTGCGTGCGCGTGGCAGCGAAGATCGAAAGCGAAAGCGTTGGAATCAGCGTTTTCTCACCGCCATTCGCGGACCTGTTCACCTACTCGGCAGACGTTCAGGACATGGGGAACTGTGACAATAAGGACGAGTTTGCGAAGCAGTTCAAATTTCTCATCACGGAAATCTACCGCGTCACCAAGCCGGGACGCATGGCCTGCGTCCACTGCAACGACCTTCTATCGACGAAATGGAAACACGGCAAGATCGAGTTCCAAGATTTCAGCGGGGACATAGTGCGGGCATTCCGCGAAACGGGATTCGCTTTCCATTCCCGCGTCACGATCTGGAAAGACCCCGTGACGGAGATGCAGCGGACCAAGGCCCACGGGCTTCTTTACAAGACGCTCCTCAACGACTCGACAAGCTCGCGGATGGGATCACCGGAATATCTTCTCATCTTCAAGAAGCCGGGAGAGAACGCGGAACCAGTCACGCACACGAAGGAATCGTTCTGTCTGGATCAATGGCAGGAATGGGCCTCGCCAGTGTGGACAACGATTGACCAAGGGAACGTGCTCAACAAGGAACTGGCGCGAGAGGATAACGACGAGCGCCACATTTGCCCGCTCCAACTAGACGTGATCGAGCGGGCGCTTGTCATGTGGAGTAATCCCGGTGATTTGGTTTATTCCCCGTTCACCGGGATAGGATCGGAGGGCTATCAGGCTCTCCGAATGGATCGCCGATTCGTTGGAAGTGAGTTGAAGGAATCGTATTTCAAGCAGGCTTGCCGGTTCCTCGTGTCCGCGAAATCGCAGTTGAACCTTTTTGCGGCATGATAGCCACGCTCGAACCGCCGCCGGCCATCCAATCAGTCCGCCCCGACGCAGACCAATCCCGCGCCGTGGATATCATGCAGGCTGGCGGGAACGCGTTCCTTTCTGGCATGGCAGGCACCGGCAAGAGCACGACATTGCTCGACTTCATCGGCCAATCGTTCCGCCCGGTGGACGTGTGCGCCACGACCGGGATCGCCGCACTCAACCTGCAAGACCAGTTCCGCCGACGTGCCGGGATCGCACTCCCCGCCCATACCGTTTACCGATGGGCAGGGATCGGGCTCGGGCCGGCGCTCGGCCAGTCGCCGGAGCGGTATTGGCAGTTTCTCAACGATGGACGAATGCCGATGAGCAGGCTGGCTGCGTTCGCCCGCGTGCGCAGGGCCGAGTGCCTGGTGATTGACGAAATCTCTATGCTTCCCGGTCGCATTCTCGATTACCTCGATTTCCATTTCCGCCAGATCCGGGGAGACTCCCGTCCGTTCGGGGGAATCCAACTGATAGTTGTCGGGGATTTTCTCCAGCTCCCGCCGGTCGCCAAGGACGGGAAATACGACTGGGCATTCCTCGCCCGCTCGTGGTCGACCGCCAACTTCCGCAATGCCTACCTGACCACGATCCACCGCCAAGACGAGCCGCTATTTATCGAAGCCCTCAACAATTTCCGCGAGGGCCGCATCTCCAGAGCTGTCGCCGACACCCTCACCAAGCGGGTCAAGATGTTCGTTGACCGCCGGGTTGTCCGCCTGATGACCCACAACGCCCAGGTGGACAAATGGAACTCCTATCAGATCGGGGAGATCGAAAGCCCAGAGAACATCTACGAGGCCGAGTTTAGCGGACCAGAGCACGAAACGGACTTCCTCGCCAAGAACAGCATCACGCCGGTTGCCTTGACTCTCAAGGAAGGCGCTCGCGTCATGGTGACATCGAACTTGACCGATGAGGCCGGACAACTGGAAGCGGTCAACGGCCAGTGCGGCACGGTGGTTGCAATGGGGTATGGAGAGGTGACGGTCCTGCTGGACGGGGGAAGGCATATTGACGTTTCATGCCGGGAATGGACGTTTGACCCGCAGCGCGAGGATTCGGGAACGATGAAGCAGATCCCGCTTCGCCCAGCCTACGCGCTCACGATCCACAAATCCCAAGGGCTCACCCTCGACCGCGCTCATATTGACATCCGCGCCGCTCGCGAGCCGGGGCAGGCGTATGTCGCACTCTCCAGACTTAGGAATCTGGCCGGTCTCTATCTTAAGGAGTGGATCAAGGGGGTTCATGTGTCCGATGCAGCCATTAACTTTTACCGCAACCTATAACCCGCTCTGACACCGCCGCTTTTTTACATAATGGAATCCTCAACTCTCATCTCACTATTCCCCTCCGCTCTCGCCAAGGAACCCGACACGGCCATCACGATGGCAGATTTTCTTTCTGCCGTCCGCTCCGGCCGCTGGAAGCGTCAAATCACGATCCTTCGCGAGCATGTCGCCCGCGGCGACCGCGTGCGCTACGACCACAAGAAGCGCGAGCTGCCGGCCGTCACGATCTCTTGCCATTGCCTCTCCCGCGAGCTGAACCTGTCGCCGGAAGCCAAAGCGATCACCCATAGCGGATGGCTGCAGGCTGACTTTGACTTGAAGGACAACCCGCTCCTTGCCGACCCGGGAGCCGTCGCCGCCAAGCGCGATGCGCTGATCGCCGACCCGCATGTCATGGCTGTATTCGTCGGGCCGTCGGGGGAAGGGCTCAAGGCCGTGGTATCAATTGATCCCGAGCGCCACAAGGATAGCTGGTTCGCTGCCGAGATCCATTTCCGCGATGTCCATAGCCTCCGGCTCGACCGTGCAACCAAGGATCCGATGCGGTTGTGTTTTGTCTCCTACGACCCAGAGATGTCCACATCGGACGAATGCCAGCCGATCACGGTCATTGAATCTCTCCCTGAGTCCGCTCCATGGCGGCCGGCAGTGGAGACAACCTCTGCCGACATTGCTGAGATGCTGCAGTTCATCCCGATTCGCCCGGATTATGAGCAGTGGTTGCGGATCGCCAGCGCCGTCTGGAGCGTGCTCCCAATGGAGGAAGGGGCGCGGATGCTTCACCAGTGGAGTCCTGAGGAAAAAGAGGGGGAATATGCCGGAAAGCACAAGGTCCGGCTCCGGCAGATCAGCGTCGGCACTCTCGCCCATATCGCCGCCGCCCATGGGTTTGACGCCCGCGCCGCCTGGAACCGGAAGCGGTGGGCCGGCCGGATCCGATTTGCCGACAGCGAGCGCGGGCCGGGACAGGGGGAAGACCCGGCAAACGACCCGTCGCCGCAAGTTGTCGCCACTGAGATCACCCGCGAGCGCGTCATGGCCGCATTCAACAACGGCCAGGCAGGAGACGCGCTCCTATGGTGCGAGATGCGCCGGGGGCTCCGGGTTTGGAACGTCCACGCCAAAATGTGGATGATCTACGATGCCGGATTGTGGCGCCGCGATGTCGGGCATACCGCCCCTTGGGATATTTCCAACACGCTCAAGGAGATTTACACGAAGCTGGCCGATTCTGTCCGCGCAGAGATCGCAAAGGAACCGGCCGATGATCCAAAGAAAGACCCGCGCACAAAGGAAGTCGCCAGCTTCGTCACGAGATGCGAGCAGTTGAGCCGGTGGGATTACATCTCCGGGGTGGAAAAATTCGCGGTCCGCGAAATGAACCTCCCAGCTACCGCATTCGACAGCAATCAGGATATTCTCGTCGTGATAAACGGGACGCTCGATTTCTCAGAGGGGGTTTTCCGCGAACACCGGCCATCCGACAATGCGACCGTCCGATCGCCAATCGCATTCGACCCGGAGGCCGAGTGCCCGAAATGGGAGGGGTTCCTAGAACGGTTCATCCCGGACGTAGAAACCCGGATCTACCTCGCGCGCGCCGTCGGGTATTCGCTCACAGGCCGCGTTCACGGGGATGCGTTGTTTTTCGCCTACGGCAAGGGAGCAAACGGGAAATCCACGTTCTATGGCGTGCTCAAGATCCTGCTTGGCGAGCTGATGACAACCGTACCGATCGCGGCACTGCTGGCCGCCAAGAGCGACAACAACTTTGACTACCACAAGGCGTCGATGGAGGGCCGCCGGGTTGTGCTCACGGACGAGATCCCCGAGGGCCGCACACTGGCAGATAGCCAGGTGAAGTCGATCACCGGGGGAGATCCGATCAACGCCCGCCGGCCGTTTGAGCAACCCTATTGCTTCAACCCGACCCACAAACTCTGGCTCATGGGCAACCATCGCCCTGAGATCAAGGGCACGGACGAGGGCATATGGCGCAGGGTGCATCTCATCCCGTTCATGGTCACAATCGCCGAGGCTGAACGCCGGCCGCGCCACGAGATCCTTGCCGAGTTCGAGGCCGAAGCGGCCGGCATCCTAAACTGGGCAATCCGTGGGCTCCTTGAAAGCCGAGACATCGGGCTCCGTCCGCCAGCCCAGGTTGTCGAAGCAACATCGGAATACCGGGAGGAATCAGACCAGTTCGGAGCATTCCTCATCGAATGCACAGAAAAAGACATCATGGGCCGCGTCCGCGTCGGTGATCTTTCCAAGTGCTACGGGATATGGTGCGACCAGAACAACGAGAATCCAAGGTATCGCGGAACGCGCAAATTGCGGGCCGCCATGGCCGAGCGAGGGCTCACAATCGAGCCGGACAGAAAATGCCATCCAACCATTTTCGGATTGAGACTGAAACAAGAGGAAGCCTCGAACGTTCTAGAATTGAATGGGTGACAAAAAAAGATGCTAAACGAATACGGCGTTTATGGCGCAATAAACGCCGTAAACAAAACCAATCTTTCCCGATTGCCTAACTAAATATGACAACATTTCACCAAAAACGCCGTAAACGCCGTATTCAAAAGCTGTTTCTACCTACTTATATAAAAGGAGACATATATTTTTCTCATAAAGCTGGAGGATGCCTAAATCACCCGCTGAATACGGCGTTTACGGCAAAACGCCTTATTGAGACTGAAACCAACTAAATTGCCAAAATGCCGACCTTCACAACCTCCCACATCGAATCTCTCGGATACCAGCTCCAACCAGACGGATCATATGCCAGACCACAACCACGAAACTTCACAGTCAAACTTTCTGCTGACCATCCCCGGCCGGCTCCCAAGCTGGAACCAGCTACTCGGCATGAACCATTGGCAACGCCACAAACTCAAGGCCGAGATCGCCAAAGGTTTCTTGTCCGCGTTACGAGCATCCGCAAGCGACTCCTCGACGAGGACAACCTCGCAGAGAAGTTCCATGTTGACCTATGCCGATACGCTGGCGTCATACCTGGAGACGAAGCGGACAAAACGAAAATCGAAGTCTGCCAGCGCAAAGCCAAGAAAGGTGAGGAAGAGCGCACGGTGATCGAAGTTGAAGAAATTTAGACGATTCGCAAAAATTAGCTTGCAATTCAAACTTTCGTCCAGCACTCCGCAAATCACCAGATCATGTTCACTCAACTAGAAGAAGATTCTGAGATCGCCTCGTTCAGGGATGATCCGATTGATACCATTGAGCCGTTTGCGACAACTCCGAATCCAATCAAGGACGCCAAGATTCAAGTGATCGTATTCATGCAGGGTGTTCTGCAATACCTCAAGGATGCCAAGACTGACACTGAGCGCGGTCTAAGGCTCGACATAGCATGCATCGCGCTTCGCCATGTCACCGTTGACGGGCTGGGATTCAACGACCTCCCCAAGATGCACAAGGTTGATCGCCAGATCGCCAACCACCACGTCAAGGCATTCCAGCGAAATAACCATATGGACATTCTCGACGGACAGAAGAAGACCGATGCGCGCGCCGCTTACCACAAAACCAGAAAGTCACAACTCCAATGAACGAACTCACCACCTCACTCGTCACCAAGATCAATAACGCGCACAACGCTGCTATACAATGCGGGGAATCACTCAAGTCCAACTTGGTTGATGGCGCGAACAAGATGCGCGAGACCGGGATTTATTTGCTCGAACTCAAAGAAGCGACACCGCATGGAGCATGGCTAGGCATGTTCGCCAGTAATTCAAATTCAAACCCCGTTTTGAATTTCACAGACCAGACGGCAAGGAATTACATGTCGTTTGCCAAGGCAAACCCGGAACCCATCGAGGACATCGCCGGGGGTATTGGTTCACTCAAGGCGCTCATGGTCGAATGCGGGGCATTGCCAAAGCCGAGCCGCATCGAACAGAACGAAAAGGAAGAAAAATCACAATGGCTTTCTCTGCTCCTCAGGGCCACCGGAAGCCTGACCGCAGCCATTGAGCACAATCCGCTCAAAGATTGGGATGAGATGCGCAGGGTGACATTCATTGAGAAGGCAAAGCCAATCGTGCAGCTATTCATACAGGCAGGGGGCAAGGTTTGATCGTGAAATGTGGGCAAAAAGATACAGATACCCCCGTAACCAGTATTCTAAACACCCTATTAGATAGCAAGTGCCCGCGAAGA
>Ga0316226_1003675_pt1 | contig 12862 bp, 14 predicted proteins | sample TBH18017metaG_FD_206009 | JGI IMG/M metagenome (GOLD analysis project Ga0316226, IMG submission 206009) | Freshwater microbial communities from Trout Bog Lake, Wisconsin, USA - TBH18017 | ecosystem: Environmental > Aquatic > Freshwater > Lake > Hypolimnion/Profundal zone | place: USA: Wisconsin... | reverse complement strand
CGCCCAGCGTGAGAACGGACAGGTAGATGCGGTCGTTCGAAATCTGCTCCAGCCACGTCAGCACTCCCTCGGACGGCTTGGGGCGGATCACCTCCGAGATGACGCAGGTGTCGAACAGATAGTTCACAGCGAGACGTCCCGTCCGGCATCCTTCGCCCGAGAAACGTTCAACTCAACGCCGCGCAACGGCGAGTTTCGGAAGAATGCCACAAACGAGCCTTTGGGTGACGTCCGTTCGGCATACACCTTGGCGGAAAGAACAACCACCACGGGGACGCCGCGGCGCGTGATGGCCTGCGGCCCTTCGGAAAGCGTCTTTTCCACAACCTCGCTGAATCGGTTTTTTGCGTCCTGCAATGCCCATACCGCTTTCATCTGCACCTCCCATCTGTCTAGTCTGTCTAGCCACTTTGAGGATAGCATGTTCGTTGTCACCGCGCAACGTCCGGCAACCGGCCGGGGCCGGTGCAGGTGCGATTCAGGTTGGTGGATCGGCGGGAGAACGTTCTGCGGAAATTCAGCAACGGATGGCGCGGATCTCGCGGATCGGCGTCAAAAACATGGATCAGGACGCATCGGATGACGTTGACGTGTCTTCAAAGCAAGGTCTTGAAGACCCGATCTGAAAACCAGGCATGCGGGAGGCGAAAGGCATCTCTTTTCCTAATTTCATGAGTTCCTGATTGAACAGGCGCCGTGCTTCCCAGGGCTCCATGGACTGGAATGGCCTCCCGCCAATCCACCAACTTGAATTGCACCCGGCCGGTGCGCGATTGCTGAGGCTGGAAAGGCGGGAGCCGGATTCCACCGCGCAGGACATGCGTGGCAGCCAGATCCGGTCTGCGAATGATGCGGTCGGCGGCGCAGGCATCTTTGCGCATGCGCGGAGATGCCTGTCCTCTAGTTGGCAACCGGCGCTCACGCTCACTTCATGCCGAACATCTGCTCCTTGAGGTCGAGGTAGTAGAGATAGTCGGCCGGTTTGACGTTGGGCGGGCAGCGGTGATCGCAGAACGGGATGTAGCCGCCGCGCTCCACCAGGGGCACCAGCGTCTTCATGTAGGCCTTGATCGCAGCGGGGCCCTTCCCCATCTCGATCTTGTCGAAGCCGCCCATGATGCGCAGATCCTTGCCGTACTCGTTCAGCAGTTCAGCCGGATGAGCGCAGCCGTTGACCTCGAACGGAAAGAGGCAGTTGCAGCCGCCCTCCATCATGTAGGGTAGAATCGGCCGCACGTCGCCGTCGCAGTCGATCCACCAGAGCTTGATGCCCGCCGCCTTGATCCGCTTCGAAATGCGCTTGTAGCGGGGCATGACGACATCCCGGAAGAAGTCGACGGAGACGATCGGCCCGTTCTTGAAGCAGATGTCCTCCCAGCCGGAGGCGTAGTCGAAATCCACGTGCGGCAGGAGTTGGTCCAGGGCGTTCTCGACGAGCTGACAGGATGTCTCGACCATGTCCTCGACCATCTCGGGGTAGTCATAGCAAGCGTAGGCCAGTCCCTCAAAGGTCAGCATATCGCGGATCTTACCGATCATCGAACCGCACCAGACGCCCAGCGGGTAGTCGCGTGTCGCCGGATGCTGGGCCTTGATCTTGGCAACGTCGATTTTGCGAGCCGGGTCGTCCAGGCGCAGCCGCTCCTCCTTGCAGCGCTTCCAGTCATCGGGCGTGACGATGCTGGCCTTGATGTAGTGGGGGATGGTGTCGTGGCCGTCTCTGGGCACCTCGGCCAGCAGACCGTCCCCGTTCATCAGGACCTTGGTGGTCGCCGTCTCGCGGACCACCCGGCTGGGAAAGCCGGGATGCAACCAGACGCTTCCCCCGGCACCGGCGGTGCGGTCGAAGTTGAAGAACTGGTCGGCCTCGTCATTGTTGGTGATGCCGTTCTTGACGAAGAGATCCCACTCCTTGAAGTTCTCCTCCCAGTAACCGAACTCCATGTTGAAGCAGCGGTCGACCGGGCGGTAGTGCATCTGGTTGTTGAACCGCTCGCGGTCGGTCATGGTGCCTTTCCACTTCGGCCGGCAGGGGATCACGGGCATGGGGAGCGTCCTTTCTGTGCGCCGGCGCGCCGTTCGTCGGCAGACACCTCGCGCACGCAATGTGAGAAGCGTACCACACGCGCCGCGGGTTGAAAACGGCCGCGTGAATGGTGTCGTGGCCGCGTGAACCATGGCGCCTCTTGCGCCTTTTCGCGGCCACGCCCGGATCACATATGCGCCCGCGCGCCGCCGCTACCCCAGCATATACCGCCGGTCAAAGGGAAAGGCGTTTTCGATGTGGCGCACGACCGGCTGGCCGCCGGGCGAACCGATCACTTCGACGGTGTCGAAGCGGTAATAGAGCTGCGGAAATCCCAGGCGGTGCAGGTAGCGCACGGCGGCGCGGTTGAGCACCTGGCGCTTGGCGCGATCGATGGCGCACAGCGGACGGCCGAAATCCTCGTTGCGGCGCGTCTTGACTTCGACGAACACGAGCGTTTCGCCCGTGCGCGCCACGATGTCGATCTCGTCCCGCCGGTCAGGCCGCACGCGGCGCCCAAGAATGCGATACCCCTTCGCTTCCAGCGCGGCAGCGGCGACGTCCTCGCCCCAAAGCCCCGTGGCAGCCGTGCCGCCGGAAGATGCCGGCGGTGCTGCGGCTGGATCGGCTTTGCCGGTGCGTCTGAACCACATGACGCCCTCCCGCATCTGCGAGAAACGCTGTTTTCCCGGACGGCCTGGAAGCGGTCATCAGCGTCCGCGGTCATTCCTCAACAACCTGTCAGGCGCAGCGCCCGACGCGCACCGACTGCCAGACCGACAGGCCGCCCATGTAGAGATAGCCCAGGGCGTACAGCAGCAGAAATGGCACCACGCCGAAGTGGGCATGGTGCACGTAAACCGCCACCGTCGCCAGGCTGTAGAGCCCCAATGCAATCTCGCCCATCGCCAGCCAGGAGCAGCGCGTGCCGTAGCGTCTGACCTCCTTGTCGCCCCGTTTGGGCGTGCGCACAAACTCGCTCTGCCGACCGCACACAGCCTCGACGATGGCCCGCGTGTTGCTGAGCGCCAAGCCCACGCCCACCACCATCAGCACGGGCATCCAAAAGATGCTCTTCCAGCCGTTGCGCCGGTCCACCACGCTCTGCGCATAGACGTAGAGCACGCTGGGGCCGAGCACCGAGAGCGCCAGCGGCAGAGCCGTGATGGCGAAGAACCAGAAAGGCAGAATGCGCCCGTGCGTCAACAACAACAACGGCAGCGCCAAAACCGAAAGGGCCAGCATCAGCGGATGCACGCCATACCCGCCGATGTGCAGGATTGCTTCGAACTTCTTGAACCAGGAGCACTTCTCCGCGCGCAAGCGCGGCCAGACCTTGATCAGGGTCTGGAACGATCCCTTGGCCCAGCGGAATTGCTGGCTGCGAAAGGCCGCGACCGTGTCCGGCAACTCGGCGGGCACCACCAGGTCCGGCAGGTAGAGCGCCTTCCAGCCCGCGAATTGCACGCGATAGGAGAGGTCCAGGTCCTCGGTCAGCGTGTCCCACTGCCAGCCCCCGCCGGAGGCGATCGCCTCCCGCCGCCAGATGCCGGCCGTGCCGTTGAAGTTCATGAAGAGGCTGTTCCAGCCGCGGGCGATCTGCTCGACGATGAAATGCCCGTCGATGCCGATTGACTGCGCACGGGTCAGGATCGAGTGGCCATGGTTGAGATGGCCCCAGCGCGCCTGAGCAAAACCCAGCCGGGCATCGCGCAGGAAGAACGGCACCATCGAGACCAGGTAGTCTGCCGGCGGCACGAAATCCGCATCGAACACCGCGACAAGCTCTCCGCGCGCTGCAGCCAGCCCTTCGGCCAGCGCACCACCCTTGTAGCCGGTGCGCACCGCGCGCCGCCGCACATGGATGTCGAAGCCCTGCGCGGCCATCTCGGCCGCCACCCGGTCCACCACCGCGCGCGTATCATCGGTGGAATCGTCCAGCACCTGGATTTCGTGCCGCTCGCGGGGATAGCGCATGGCGCAGACGGCGCGGATCACGCGCTCGGAGACGTTGACCTCGTTGTAGATCGCGATCTGGGTCGTGACAATCGGCAGCGCCTCCGGACGGGCCAGCAGGTCTCCCGTCTCGGCGAGCATCTCCCGACGCGCCGCCACCGCGACCTGCAGCCGGCGGCGGAAGAGAAACAGCATGACATAGCAGTTGAGCCCGTAGACCATCAAAGCGACGGTCGGAACGACATAGAGGACCAGGAAGAAGGTCAAAAGGGGGTTGGTCATACCGGTGCCATAAGGCCGCGCAGCGCATTGCGTTTGAACTGCTTGTGCGGGCGGTTAAGGCAAACATAATAGGTTCTTTATGAAAACCATGCAATAACCGACGGATCCGTGCGCGATTGGCGCGTTGCGTCACAGCCATGAGGTCCGCGCCATCCAGAGCTGAATGCTTGCCCCGGATGTCTCCCGCAACCGCCACCACCTTCAATCGCACCTCTGGAACCGGCGGGGAACAGACCGTCAGCGCCGCAGCCAGGACAGCGCCTGCGCATGCGCCTGCCGGGCCGCAGCGACGGCCCGCAAGGGGTCAGTTGCCGCGCCGGAGGGAAGCCGGACCAGTTGCCACACCTCGTCGTGCGTCAGCCGCTCGCCCGCCGCCATTGCGCGCTCGGGACTCAGCAGTTCCATCTCAACGTACGGGCCGTTGACACCCGCATCGGCGTAGAGTTCGGCCTGGCAGTTGCCGTCGGGATAGGCGCCCTCCGCCTCCAGCGCGTGGGACTCGACCAGCAGTGTCTCGCCAACGGCAAAGGTCGCCGCCACCCAGCCGTTCTCCTGCGCGGCCTCCGGCAGGATTCCAACCTTCTGCGAGATCCGGGGAAGCGTGTGCAGCGCCACGCCCGATTGTTCCGAAAAGGTGCCGAGAAACGGGCCGTCGCTCAGCAGACAATAGCGTGAGCCGTCCTGCTCCGCGCCGGGCGGCAGCAGAGCCAGCGTCGGCGCCGCCACCTGCGTGATGGTCCAAAACGTCATCTTCTGGACCGGACCGCCATGCTTGTCGAAGTATTGGTGCAGCCGCACCCGCGGTGCGACCGGATCGAGAACAAACTCGCGCACACACACCGCGCCGAAATCCGGGTCCACCGGCGAAATCAGCCGCAGACCGCCGGGAATCGGCTCCACGCGCCCCACCCCGCTGTCGAAGGCATGTGGCGGCGGCCAGCGCTTGCGCCCGGTGTAGGCCAACCAGCGCGATTGCTCGGCGGGCCAGACCTTGTCGCCGCCCAAGTTGTGCCACTGCCGGTCGTCTGTTGGAAAAGTCTGTCCCGCGGCGTCCGGGCTGACCCAAAGCAGATTGGGGCCGCCCGTCCAGGCCAGACTCATCACCCGGCACAGCGACGGCACCACGATCATCTCGCAGACCGGATTGGAGATCTTCCAGGCGTCATGCCAGCCGCAAAATGAAACCTGCTCCACCTTCACCTGGGCCATGTTTGCTCCCGCCTCGCGTCCCGACTGCAAGCTGCAGCCTGCCACGACCAGACCGGCCGCAGCCAGCCGCATGCGCATTCGAACCTTTGCCGACATCGGCATGCCAGTCGCTCCGAGTTGGCCAGCCATCTGCTGAGGACGACCCAGACAGAAACCGCCTGTCAAAACCGGTCGCTACGTGGTACCGTACGATCCGTATCACGCTTCCCGCCCAAGTGTCAACTCCAAGCCATGCGAAACCATCGCCGGCCCCGTTGCTTTGCTGCCGGCTGCAGGCCTCACATGAAACGGTCGCGCATCATCATCGCCCTCTCGGCAGCGGTCGCCCTCGGCGCAGCCGCCTGCGTCTGGTTTGTCGAGGTTCCCTACGCGCAATGGGAATCCGACGACGGCACGCAGCACATTGTCGTGCGCGAACGCTGGCTCTGGACGCTCCTGCCCGTGACGCCAGGAGACCCCGGCCGGGCGCCGGGGTCCATCACGGCCTACGATGCGCACACCGGACGCCAAGTGGCGCGCAAGCATACGCCCGACGTCACAACGGCCTCCGAAGCCTTTCTGAACGCACCATTGCCAAGCCGGTAGCGGAGAAGGGTCTTAGTCCAACGCAGAACCAAGAACGAGGAACAAGGATCGCCTCCCTGAACACTGATCTGAGTTTGTCTCGTATTTGCCCCATCTGGCCGCGGCCAGTGGCAGGACTGATCTGCGACACATGAAGCGGAAGCGCGTCACAACATGCTGCATGCGAACGTCCAACATCGAACATTCAACATCCAACATCGAAGTTGGGAGTTGCTTGTCACTTCAAAGCTGGACGTTCGATGTTGGATGTTGGACGTTCACTTGTCTCATGCTTGTTGCATCCGGCCGCAGGCCGGCGGCTTCACTGAACCCTGAACCCCTCTCCCGCCAATCTCCCGCCAATCCACCCCATGATGCCAACCAACCACCACGCGGAACACCACTTCACTTCCAGCGATGTCGTCCGCGACGTCGTCATCGGCATGTCCGACGGCCTGACCGTGCCCTTCGCCCTCGCCGCCGGTCTCTCGGGCGCAGCCGTCGGCACGCGCATCGTGGTCACGGCCGGCCTGGCTGAAATCGCCGCCGGCGCCGTCGCCATGGGCTTGGGCGGCTTCCTGGCTGCGCGCAGCGATGCGGAACACTATGCCAGCGAGCGCCGGCGCGAGGATGAGGAAACGCGCGTCGTGCCCGAAACCGAGGCCGCCGAGATCACGGAAATCTTCGAACAGTACGGCATCGCCCCTGACTCCAGCGCGCCGGTTGTGGCGGCGCTGCGGCGCAATCCCAAGGCCTGGGTCGATTTCATGATGCGCTTCGAACTCGGGCTCGAGAAGCCTGATCCCAACCGCGCGCGCCGCAGCGCCCTGACCATCGGCGGTTCGTACGTCGCAGGCGGCATCATCCCACTTCTGCCCTACATGCTCTGGCCGGCGCTGGGCACGGCCTTGCGCGTCTCCATCGGCGTCACCCTGCTCGCCCTCTTTGTCTTCGGCGGTGTCAAAGGCCGCTTCACCGGTTCGCGGCCGCTGCGCAGCGCGCTCCAGACCACCGTCATCGGCGGCCTGGCCGCAGCCGCGGCCTTCCTGCTGGCCTTCGCCATCCGCTAGACGGGCAGAACCACATTGCCTGTCCCCGCTGGCGCGCGCTATGATGCTGTCCATGCAGACGTTGCGTGTTCTGACCGCCGGCGAATCGCACGGCCCCGCGCTGACCGCCATCCTGGAGGGTCTGCCCGCCGGCTTGCCCCTGGCCGCCACGGCCATCGATGCCGATCTGGCCCGCCGCCAGAAGGGCGCCGGCGCCGGCAAACGCATGTCCATCGAACAGGACCGCATCCAGATCCTGAGCGGCGTGCTCGAGGGACGCACCACCGGCGCGCCCGTTACACTCTCGATTGTCAACCGCGACCACGCCGCGTGGCAGGGCCGGGCTGTGCCGGCCTATGCGATCCCCCGCCCCGGGCATGCCGATCTCGCGGCCGTCGTGAAGTACGGCTATGACGACCTGCGCCCGGCGCTCGAACGCGCATCCGCGCGCGAGACGGCCGCCCGCGTCGCCGTGGGCGCCGTCTGCCGCGCCTACCTGCAATCCTTCGGCGTCACCGTCGGCGGCTATGTCGTGGCCCTCGGCGGCGTGACCGCCGACGTCAGGAAGACGCTGCTGCCGCAGCGCATGGCGCTTGCGCGCGACAACGACCTCGCCTGCCCCGATGCCGACGCCGTGGCGTCCATGCGCGCCGCCATCCAGGCGGCGACCGAAAACGGCACCACGCTGGGCGGCATCATCGAGGTCGTCGCCACCGATGTGCCCGTCGGCCTGGGCTCGCACGTGCAGTGGGACCGCCGGCTGACGGCCCGGATCGGCGCGGCCTGCCTGAGCCTGAACGCCGTCAAGGGCGTGGAGATCGGCGACGGTTTCGCCCTGACGGCGCTGACCGGCAACCAGGCGCAGGATCCGATCCGCCTGGCGGACGGCCGCCTCGTGCGTCCTTCGAATCACTGCGGCGGCATCGAGGGCGGCATCTCAAACGGCCAGCCCATCCTGGTGCGCGTGGCCTTCAAGCCCATCGCCTCGACCCGCCAGTCCCAGCCATCGGTCGACCTGGCGTCCGGCGCCGAAACGCCCACGTGCTACGAACGGTCGGACACCTGCCCCGTGCCACGCGCCGTGCCGGTCGTCGAGGCCGTGCTGGCCTTCGTCCTGGCCGATGCCCTGCAGGAGAAGCTGGGAGGCGACAGCCTGGCGGAACAGCAGGTCCGCTTCGCCCAGCTGCGGCAAGCACGGCCGGAAGAGCTGCATTTGACCGGTCAGCCGCATGGCTTCTGGCCGGCTTAGGCCTGGCGCCGCCGTGATGCGCGCTTGGCGCGGGGCGCCTCGGGCGCCGTCTCGAAGGGCTTGCCGAAGGTCTCGAAGAAGTCGTAGCCGTGCGCGAAGTCCTTGCGGTCGTCCTGTTCGGTCTTGCCGAAAGTGCCCGTCTCGATCAGGTTGAAGACCATCTCGCCAAAGTCCTCGGTGCGCTGCAACCCCCAGGTTCGCAGCACGGTGAGGGCCAGCGGCCCGAACTCCTGCAGCGCATAGTCGCGGATGCCCGCGCAGAGCTCCTGCCCGGTGACATGCCGCGCAGGCCCGTCGGCCGGCTTCTTCAGCGCCTTGACGGTGCACTCCAGCGCATCGCGCAGAAAGTAGTAGCTGTCGGCGGCATAGCGCGGATCGCGGGCGACGATCACCGTGACCGCCTGCTGAAAGCGGGTGTCGCTCATGGCATTCTCAGTTCGGCGCGCAGGGCAAACGCCAGCGTATGCTCCTCGCCAGCCGGCAGGGTCAGCACATCCTGGGCGGCGTTGGCCGTCTCCACGCACAACATCTGCGGGTATTCGTCGTCGCCGAAGTCCGGCATGCGCCGGGCCTTGTCGATCCACGGGTTCCAGACCACCGTCGAACGGCTGCCGCGCTTGGTGATGACGACCTGCCGGCCGAGGCCCTCGTCGTTCACGGTACAGGGGTCGGCCCCGGGATCGTGGTAGATGCGGTCGGTTTCGCCGTGGAAGTGGACGGCGCCCTTCTGCGCGGCATGCTCCTGGCCCGTGAGCGTGTCCAGGTAGCGGACGCCGTCGAGGCCGGCCACGGAGACATGGGCGATATCGCGCACCCGCAGGTAAGTATGCAGCGCCTCGGTCAGTGTGAACGGGACCTTGTCGCGATTGCGCGTCGTCAGCTCCACGCGCAGCGTAGCGTCCAGGATGATGCGCAGGGTCAGGTCGAAGGCGTGGGGCCAGCGCGCGCGCGTCGCGTCGTTGTCGCACAAACCCAGTTTGATGTCGGTCATCTGCGCGGAGTATTCGGCCGACAGCAGGTTCCAGGGCATCAGGCGCGCAAAGCCGTGCAGCGGTTGCGCCTTGTCCTGCGGATGGGCGCCGAACCAGGGCCAGCAGACCGGAATGCCGCCGCGGATCGGCTTGCCCATCTCGAACACCGCCCTGCGGCTCATGAAGAGCACCGGCGCCTGCCCCTGCGGGCGGTAGCAGAGCACGTGGCCGCCATAGAGCGAGACCTCGCACGAGCCCTGCGGCCCGACCAGTACCGCCACGGGAAACCCGCCGGCGCCGGCGCGAAACGCAATGCGTCCCGTCGCGCCAAATCGTTTGTTCAGCATGGCCAGGTCGGGGAATGACATCAGCGTTCTCCCATGTTAGCGACATTCAGGGCCGCGGCGGCGTGCCCGCACGCCGAGGCGTTTCGATGGCGACGACGCGCTGCGCGGCAAACTCCACCCGCAGATACTCGCATTCGCTCATGACCTCGCCGCTCATCAGGACGGGGGATTCGACCCAGGCCACCCGCCCGTTGGCAAGGGGGACCGGACGCCTGGATGACAGCGACGGGTAGACGATGTCATTGCTCTGCACGGGGAAACTGTAGGACCAGACCTCGTTGGTCTGACCCGCCGTCAAGCGGCTGAGGACGCGCGCGGGCTCGCCCTGCGCCAGCCAGACCATCTGCGTCGTGTCGCCGATCGCCACTTCGCCGCGCCGCAGGCGGGCCTGGTCGGCTGCCGGCAAGCCGCGCAGAATTTCAGGACGGGCAGCACGGCGGCGTTCCAGCATCGCCTGATCCGAGAGACATCCGGCCACCAGCACGGCGGCAACCAGCACCAGCCACGCCCGGCGGCCGGATACCGGCATCCGCGCGCGCACCTGTTCGACATCCGTTCTCATCGGGGAACCTCCTCGTCGGCAAATCCGGCCTGCACGGGTGGCGTGCCCGCCGCGCCGTCTGTTTCCGCATCGCCGAAGCGGAAGCGCAACTGGTGCGGCTGCCACTCCGGGTTCAGAATCCGCGCCGGATCCGTGCCGCCAGCCAGCTGAAGCAGCGCGCGCGCCAGCCGGTCGGGCACCTCCAGCAGCCGTCCGCCCTGAATGCCTTTGCCCGCCACCGTCAGCGGCGCATGCACCTCGGGCAGCCGCGGCGCCAGAATGGCCATGTAATCGCCCGGCCGCAACGGGCGCTGCAACTGCAGCCAGGCCACGTCGATCAGCCAGCCCGTTCCAGCCTCCGGCTGCCCGGCCACCGCCGCGCCGGCAAAGGGACAGCCGGCTTCACGGAACCGGGAGAGCACGATGCCGATGGCCCGGATGGCGGCATCGTGGTAGGCAAAGATGACGTCGCCCGGGCCAGCCAGCCGCACATTCTCGTAAAAGGGGTTTCGCGAGCCATTCGCACGCCGCTGCCGACACCACAGGCACCCGCCGGCGAGTTCCTCGTCGTAGGTGTGTTTCTGGTTGGCCCACCAGTAGCGCATGGCGGAATTATGATGCATGCTCCCCACGCGGCACAAGCCGGGGTGTTCGGAAAAAAAGACCCGGCATGCCCCCCCCGATACCCTGCGCTGACACCCTGCCGTCAATGGTGCCGTCTCCCCGGCTCAGGTCCTCGCGCGTGTGCATGTGGCTCGGCATCGAGCCTTGCGTCGCATTGCGTCGCCGGGGATTTCCACCAGCAGGGCGCTGACCGATGCGCCGAACTTGGGCCTGAAGACCAGGTCGAGAATCTGGCTGCGCTGCGGCTCAGGGTAATCCTTGAGCAGGACCGAGGTCGCGCCGCCGCCGTTCACGACGCCGATGCCATCGAAGCGTTTGCCGCCAACATCTCCATGAAGGTGTATCGTTTGCATGCTGTTGGTCGTCATCAGAAACGGTTTCTCCTGCCGGTTTCCATGCCGAAGTGCGGATGGAAGGCGCCGCCCCGTGCTCGCCCGTGGCCCTGTTGCGAAGGGTCGCAGTGGTCAGGCCATACCCGGCGTCGTCAGCTCGAACCCCGGCGTGTTCCACCCGTTCAACGCAACGTCGATTCCCGGGTGCGCCCACGCCACCCCCCGCTCGGAGGGCAGGCGTGCCTCCTGGTAGCAGGCCGCCAGAAGATCGCCGAGCCCCTTGACGCAGACCAGAGGCTGGTCCCCGACCGTCTGGATCAGGCTCTGGTCGAAGTCGTGGATGTTCGGCGATGATGTCTGGATGCCGTGAATGCAGAGGGTCTGGCCGAAGGCAGCCTCGAGGCCGCACGGTGTCGGACGTCCCTGCCGCACGGCGTCCACGGCACCCCACAGCTTCTGCTCGAAAGCCCCACGTTCCGGATCACCATAGACGCGCTCGCTTCCGTCGTCGAAGGATGCCACAATGCCGCGCGGATCGTCTCCGTAGCGGACCGCCGCCCGATCGAAGCGGTATTCGAAGAGGGGGCCGCGTTGCTCCTGCACGGCGTGCGTCGCCAGAAAAACCAGCTCGGTTCCTGCCGCGGTCCACGCTCTCGTCGCGACCGTGTCGAAGTTCTCAATGGAGTTGGCCCGATAGAGCTCAGCCTGGACACGCACCGGAAGCGCGCTCTGCCCCTCCGTGCCCAGCACGAAGAACATGTTGTGCAGGTAGTGCGCCGTCGCGTTGTTGGCCACGCTGTCCATGACCCAACGCCCTTGCGGATCGCGCCGCCGTCCTGCCCACGTGTTCCGCGCAAAATAACGCGTGTCCCGCGGCCAGAGGACCAGGGTCTTCAGCAGCCGCGGGCGCCCGAACATGCCGGCGAGGATATCGGCCTTCAAGCGCAGGACGGGCTCGGTGAACGACCATTGGTAGCCAATGGACACCGATCGCCCGGCCCGATCGCGCGCCGCGCGCATGGTCCGCACCTCGGGCACCGTCGCGGCGGCGGGTTTCTCGCAGAGCACATGACTCTGGTTCGCCACCGTCAGGCAGGTATCCGGACAATGGAACTGGATCGGCGATGCGATGATTGCCAGGTCGGCCCGGTCCGCCTCGTAGAACGCCTCCAGCGAGGGATAACAGGCCGTGTTGCGGGCCTGGAGTTCCGGTAGACAAGGACATGCCGCCGGCCGGGGGTCAACGACACCACCGAGGACGGCGCCATGCTTTTCTGCAGAGTCCAGCAAGGCCCGAACATAGCAGCTTCCGTAGCCTCCGATGCCCGCGAGCACGATTCGAATGGAATCCGACATCCTCTATCCTTTCAGATCAACCCAATTTGGGCGGCGATGCGTCACGGGGTATTCATGTGCCGGCGACAGCCACCCTCCATGCGCATCTCCCGGATCAGCTTCCCGCCGGCTTCTCCGTCGAAAAAATCGGACTCGGCGGAATATTCACGCGTTCGACCGAATCGGGCGTTGCCGGATCGAACGGGGCGATGTCGGTCCGCAGGTGCTGCGCCAGCGCCGGCACGTTGTCCCTGATCCCTTCGGTGAAGAAGGACCGGCTGCTGCGGCCACCGATGGCGCAGTTTGCGACCTGGATCCGGTTCGTATCGAAGAGGGATCCGATCTTTTCACCCCACCCGCACAGGTCCTTGCTGCCG
>Ga0316226_1003673_pt1 | contig 12866 bp, 9 predicted proteins | sample TBH18017metaG_FD_206009 | JGI IMG/M metagenome (GOLD analysis project Ga0316226, IMG submission 206009) | Freshwater microbial communities from Trout Bog Lake, Wisconsin, USA - TBH18017 | ecosystem: Environmental > Aquatic > Freshwater > Lake > Hypolimnion/Profundal zone | place: USA: Wisconsin... | reverse complement strand
GGAGGAGTTGGCATCGATGGCATAGAGCGAATCGTTCTCGGTGGCCACGAAGACGACATCATGCACGCCAGCGGCGCCGGCGGCGGTATTGACGCCCTTGGCGATGGTGACGCCGGTTTCCACCAGGGGTTGGGCATATACCTGGCCGTCGAGAGTCGTGGAATAGAGTTTCCCGAAGTCGCTGGTATTGACGTTGGCGGGCGTTAGCTGCGTTTCCGAAGCGTTAACTCCGGTGCTGGACGTGCCGCCGCGATAGGCCAGCACGTCCACAGACAGGAACCGGCGGCATTCCAGAGCCTCGATCACGGCGGTCAAACCCGATTGGCGATGGCGCTTACCCACGGATGTTGTTACTCCTTGGTTGGCAGCGGATTACCGGTCGAACAGGGGCGATTATATGAAAGGCAACCTAGTAACGGTCAATGGCAGAAATGGGTGTTGGTTAGGAATCAGGAATCAGGAATCGGGGGTGGGGAGGACAAGGGAAGGAGCGGGCGTGCGCCGCAGTGGGCGTATTTCCCCGGGGGCAAATATCCCCTAGAATGGCGGTCATGAACCTGAAGATTCTCCACGAAGTGTGTTCCCTGCCCACCGCCCCGTTCCGGGAACAGGCGGTGATCGCATACGCCAGGAGTTTTGCCCGCCAGCGGGGGCTGAAAGTCACGCAGGATGCACAGGGCAACGTGATGCTGGAACTGGCGGGAAGGAAAAGACGGCCGCGCTGGGTGTTTGCGGCCCACATGGACCATCCGGGGTTCGTGGCGGTGAAAATGCTCGACGCCCATACCCTGCTGGCCGCGTTCCGCGGCTGGGTACTGGCGGAATTAATCGGCGGGGAACGGGTGCGCTTCTGCGGCAAGGAGGGCGAGATCGCGGGGAAGGTGGTGAAGGTCAGGCCATGGAAATATTCGCCGCGCGCCGGCAGCGCCGAGATCCGCGTGGAGGGGAAGGTGGCGGCCAACACGCCGGGGATGTTCGACCAGGGACTGGGGCGTGTGAAAGGGAAGATATTCTACAGCCGGGCCATAGATGACCTGGGCGGGGTGGCGGCTGCACTGGCGATGCTGGATGAACTAAGCCGGAGCAAATCAGCAAGGCCACAGGGTCCGGTGGTGGCGCTGCTGACGCGGGCGGAGGAAGACGGCTTCGGGGGGGCTATCGCGGCAGCCCTGAACCGGAGGATGCTGGGCAAGAGCGACCGTATCATCGCCATAGAATGCTCGGCCCAACAAGCGTATGCCAGGCAGGGAGATGGGTGCATCATCCGCATAGGGGACAAGACCAGCATCTTCAACTCGGGCCTGAGCTATTTCCTGACCCAGCAGGCCAGGGAACTGGCCAAGACGGACAAGACGTTCAGGTATCAACGGGCGCTGATGCCGGGGGGAACCTGCGAGGCGACAGTGTACGACGCGTTCGGATTGCAGGCCGCCGCCGCCTGCGTGCCGCTGGGCAACTACCACAATATGGACCAGAAGAGAAAGAAGATCGGGCCGGAATACATCGACATAAACGACTGGCGGAACATGACCAAACTGTTCGTGAGAATAGCCCGGCGCGGCCATGAGTACGAAGAGGGCCACAAGGCGCTGCGGGCCGGCTTTATGGACCGATACAACTGGTTCAAGCGATTGCTGGCGGCGGACGCCAAGCCGGCGGCGAGCAGCGACGACGGCAAACGCCCCACTTAAGCGGGATCATGGCCATGCCCACCCCAGGGATGGCAGCGGCAGATGCGTTTAAGGGCCATCCAACTCCCGCGCAGAGCCCCATGGCGAGTAAGGGCGTCTATGGCATACTGGCTGCAGGTGGGCGTAAAACGACAGTGCCCGCCCAGGAACGGACCAAGGGTGGCGCGATAGAGAATCACGAAAAAGACCAGAAGCCGGCGCATGCTCGTGGCTGAATTGTATCACTGGATAGGCGCAGCGACACAAAGATGGGGCGATATATGCCGGAAAACGACGATTTCTGATGGGAGCGGGGTGCGATAATTGGAAATGAAGGAATCAAGGTTTCACAAGAAAGCGGCCTTGGCGCAAGCGCCAAGGCCGCTGGAGTTCAGATGGAGCGTTGGCCGAATCAAGCCCGACGGCGCCGGAGCAGGGCCAGAGCGCCGAGAGCCAGGAGGCTCAGACTCGAAGGTTCGGGAACCGAACCGGAAAGTGTGCCGTCTAAAACATCGTGATTATCGGTACCGTCGCCGGTCGATGCCGTGTAGCCGAAGGTCGCCGTCGTATTGTTGCCAAACAAGGCGAGCAGATCGGTATTCACAGTCTCGGTCGTGTCTAAGCCGTCACCTTGATACCTGACCGTCAGTGTCTTCGTGGCGGCAACATATGATGCAAAGAGGTTATAGTAAACCGTGTTCTCCACATTCGTACCGAGCGGCCATTCCTGGAGCAGTGCGCCGTTTTCAATCACGCGCATCGCGTTCTCGTGCGCACCGCCAAGGTCTGCATCGTAAGTGCATATATCAACAACCAGGGAAGGGGCGGTGAAGGAAGTATAATAACCAGTCGCTGTGGCGGTTGGGCCTTGAGTTTGGAAGACCATGCCCATACCGTCGGCGGGAGCAATTCCACCTGGATAGGTTAGCTGACAACGCATGGAGGCGCTCCAATCCGCTCGCGGCAAGATCTGGGTGGAGTTCAGCCAAGCCGAGCCGCTCCTATTCAGGTTGTTGTCCGTGATGCGCAGACGGTGCGTTATGTACTCCCCTCCATCATCCGCATAAAAGGCGTTACCAACTAGCGTCCACGCCGAACTGCCCCAGTCCGGGCCAGCCACTGTGGGCGTGGGCATTCCGCCCTCGAATTGCCAACTATCATTTATTACGCCTGCGGAAAGCGGCAAAGCGGTTCCCAAGATGGCCAGAACCACCGCCGACACGAGAGCCAAAGATGCAATCCTCATTCCATTCTCCTTCCCGATTCATTGAGTCGCCCCGCCGTCCCCGAAAATCGGCAGAACATCCGCCGCTTGGGTCATCGGCAAGGCATCGTGAGTGTGCGTAAACATACCGTTTTCGCCTAATTTGTCAATGCAAAATCGCCCCCCCCAAAAAAACTGTAAGTTATTGTCAATACCGATGTTGTGTTGTAGCAAAAACGAATAACGACAGGTATAATTGAGAACTAGCTGTGACTAAGAATGTAATTCGGAACCCAATGGTCATTGGGTTCTGAGCTAGATTATGAGCGGCTAATTTGCCAAGATAATAGTGTGCAATACTTTAACCTTGCCTGATTACGTGCGCGACACAGTTTACCGAACTCGACCGGAGGGGCGTAGAGACGACCATTTTGCAATTAACTTAGCGTGGTCAGGTCGCTCGCATTATCGAAGTGATGCGGTACTCTCATCGCTATTAATTTCACAGGCAGAAAGGCAGAGGTAATGAGCAGAGGTCAGTCGATCCCGGCGAACCCCGCGCAGATCGCCAGAGAACTTGCCGCGCGGGCCCAGCAATGGGTTGGTCGGCGCCGGACAGGCATCGGCCGTCGAGATCACCAGGGACATTACCTGTCGCCGGTGCAGTTACAATCTGCGCGGACTGGCCACCGACGGGCGGTGCCCGGAGTGCGGCACGCCCATCCGGGCATCTCTCTTCGGGGATATGCTGTGCTATTGCGACCCCATCTGGCTCACGAGGCTGTCGCGGGGCACGTGGCTCATCATATTCGGCACCGTCTTGGGCATCTTGTCAGCGGGCGTCTGCATAATAGTAGCCTCCCTGCTGGGGCTGCGTGTGACAAGACTTGTTTTGCTAGTTGCCCCGGGCGTCAACGCAGTGAGAGCCATAGGAATGTGATTGGTGACTAGCCCCGATCCCAGCGGAGCCGGGGAAGATCAGTACGGCACTGCCCGCAAGATCACTCGCATCATGGTGGTTGTGAGTTTCGCCGGTCCGCTGTTCGACATTGCAAGAGAGTTCGCCACGCTGGATCGAACCACTTCCCAAGTGCTGAAAATTATTGGGGGCGTGGCTACCATCATCGGCGTTACCGGGACAATCGCCCAGTTGCACTACTATGAGCGGATCGCCCGGCGGATACCGGATCCGGCACTTTCGGCCCGAGCCAGGTTCCTGAAGAAAGCGATGGCCACATGCGTGATCGTGAAAGGGGTCGAAGAGGTCGCCGTGGCCCTGTTGGCCGCGCCAAGCAGCAAGATCATGACTGGTCCGATCGCGACGCCAGTATTTATCGCGATGTTCGTATTAAGCGTGGGCTTGATCGCTGGCGCAGCACTGCTGGTATTTACGCTCATAGAGTTGCAGATGGTCTGGCGATTCAACCGGCGATTCGGCGCACAACTCCGGCTCGCCCGGTTCAACTGGAAACTTGCCGGCGCTGTGCCGACGCCCTAGAGCTAGCGTCGGCCGATGTAATCACCGGCCTTCGATGGACCAGAAGTGGCCGGCTGCGCGGCAGGAGCCATCTCGATCTCAGCCTGCATGCGGCCGGTGCGTTTGCCTACTATCTTCCGGTCCACCAAGGTTAGCTCGTACTTGTCATTGGCGAATTTCATCGCGCCGTCTTGCATCATGCCGGGCAGTCTGATGATCTCCGGCTTGCGGCTGGAACTATTCTGCATCTGCAGGTCCATGCTGTAGCCCGACTGGCTGTCGTAACTGATGGTGGCCGTGCCGTGGCACTGGCCGCAGTTGGGATTGGGCTCGAGCCGGCCTTGGTCAACCGGCCCGAGGACTTTCATAGTACCGGAGAACTGGCCGACGTTGGGGTCGGGCCTGCTGGTCGGTTCGGCCAAGAGGACGGCAGTCCATACGGCAGCCGGGATCAGGATCGCCGCGGCGATAGTTATGCGGGGTGGATTCATGATGGTTTCCCCATAAAGACTTCTGCCGACGAACGCCATCGGCAATGTTCCATAGCATATCGTGCAGTCGGACCTCGGCAAGTTTGGTCCGAACACAAAAAAAAGAGCAAAAAAAGAGGACAGGTATAATTGATGGATGACGGCCGCAAAATGGCCAAATTGAAACGATAAAGGCCTTTAATAAATAGACCTGATTATGTGGGTACAAAAGCGGAGTTGCCAGGAAGGAAGAGAAGGCACTATGCTGTGCGGGTGGCCAACGACGTTCGTCGGCGAAGGTCTAATTGGGAAAGGCGGACCGCAACATCATCGAACAGAGGCGATGGCGGCCAATACAGGAGCACAAAAGCCATGGCGAAATTCGACGCTGGACAAGACAAGAGATTGAAGAAAGCCGAAAAGGATATGACAAAAGCGCGGGCCAGGGTGCTGGCGCTGCGCCGGAAACAGACGCCAGAAGTCGTGCCGGATTATGTGTTCAAGGATCAGGCGGGGAAGACGGTGAGTCTGGCGCAATTGTTCGGCGCCAAGAAGGAATTGATCCTGGTACACAATATGGGGGCCCACTGCCCTTATTGCACGCTATGGGCGGATGGATTCACGGGTTTGGCCAAGCACCTGGAAGACCGGGCGGCGTTCGTCGTGGAATCGGCGGACACGCCCAAACAACAAAAGACCTTCTACCGCTCACGCGGCTGGAACTTCCCCATGGTTTCCAGCGCTGGAAGCGACTTTAAACAGCGGATGGGATTCGCGGATGAACAGGGCAATCCCCATCCCGGGGTTTCGGTGTTGGTGAAGTCCGGCGGAAAGATATACCGGACAGCCCGGGATACTTTCGGACCCGGAGATGACTACTGCGCTCTGTGGCACTTGTTCGATCTGCTGCCCAAAGGAGCCGCGGGGTGGACGCCCAAGTATCGGTATTGATGGATGCCGAAAAAAGGGCAGTAATCATGGTTGTGAGCCGTTGGTGGCGGGGACGGTGATGGAGGCAGCGGAGAGGCCGACGGCGGTGGCGCGTATCGTCACCAAGCCCTCGCGTCCATCGGAACGAACCAAAGCCCGAGCCAGACCGCCGGGGGCGGCAATTGGGGACGGACCGGCCAGGCGAGCTGGGCCGCTGACAGCGATGGCCAGTTCCAACGCCGAGTTGTAGCAACGGTGGCCCAGGGCGTCCACGATGGTGGCGGTAAAGAATGCGACGTCCCGGCCATCCGCCGACAATTGGGCATTCTCGGATATTATCGCGATGGCGGCAGGCGGGCCGGAACTGACACGCCGGTCGGAGACCTCCAGGGAAGCATGGCGGGCAACCACCTGCAACTGGCCGGATTCGTAGGGCACCGCCCACTCCAGAGGCGGGTGAGGCAGGTTGGGCCAACGGGTCATGTCCGGGGTGCGTGTTCCCTGGGAGTGTCCGTTGACGAAAAGCTCAGCGTGGTCGCAATTCGTGAAAACCACCACGCGGCGAACGCGGCCTTCCTGGCCCGGCCAATCCCAGTGGCCGCAGATATGCACGGTTGGCTGCGGGTTCCACATCGCTTTGAAGAAGTGGAACGACTCGCAGGGCAGGCGTGCGGCGTCGACCATGCCGCGTGTCCGGTATGATCCTTTGGCGGAGTAGTCCGCGAACACCCACATGGCCCCGCCGCAGAACCAGTCACGGCTGTAGAACCTGGACCAATGGAGGGCATAGCACTCCCAGGCTACGAGCTCTTCCGGCCAGTCGGCGCGGGCGCAGTTGGTGTCGTTGAGCACACCCTCGCTCATCATGCCGATCCGCCCCAGGTCGCGTTGGCGACAGATGTCGTAGACCGGCCGGCCGAGGCTCTGGTCGTTTACCGCCCCACCGTTGTAACAGACAATGTCCGCCAGACGGGTGATGCCGGCATCATCGTTGTTCTGCCAACTGGCCCCGACCACAACGGACGTGGGGCGATCGGGGTCGGCCTGGTGGAGTTCATCGTTCATGGCCTCAATGACGCGGAGCGCGAAGGGCCACTCCTCTTTGGCCAGCCAGTGGCGCTGGGTGCGGCGGGCGGGGTCGGGATGCGCTTCGGCGCGTACGGGAGTGAGCATGATCTCATTGACCGTATTCCAGGCGATGATGCAGGGGTGGTTGCCGTGGTGGCGGACCATCTGGCGCAGTAAACGGCGGGCATTGTCGACCAGGGCCTGGCCATGAGACACCCGAATCGAGCCATGCCAGAACGGCTGCTCCTCCATAACCATGATGCCCAGACGGTCGCAGCAATCGAGGGTCCGCTCGTCGCGCGGATAGTGCGAGGTACGGAGGAAGTTGAGGCCGGCTTCTTTCATCAGTTCGATGTCCCGGCGGGCGACGCGCTCGGGGCACGCGTTGCCAAGGCCGATGAAGTCCTGGTGGGCGTTCACCCCGCACAACTTCAGGGGTTGCCCATTGAGCGAGAACCCGGAGTCGGGATCGAAGCGGAACCAGCGAAAGCCGAGCGGGTTGGTCTCGCGGTCAAGGCAGCGGTCACCGTCCACCAGGAGGGACTCGACGCTATACATTGTCGGCGTTTGGGGTGACCACAGCTCCGGATTAAGAACGGGCGGGAACCGGGCCTCGACCGGAACCGAACGGCCCCGTGAAGTCGCGATCAGGGTCTCAACCTGGCTGATCACGTCGCCACGCAAGTCCAAGAGCCTGTGAACCACCCGCAAGGCCCTGGAGCGAACCGCGCACTCCCGGACGGCCAGAGCAATGGACACGGTGGCCCGTTCGGCGCTGACGTCCGGCGTGCGAATGCGGATGGACTTGTGTTGAAAGTGAGCGGACCCGGCCAAGCCGAGGCAGACCGGCCGATAAATCCCGCCGTAGCGTTCCCAGTCAATCGGATCCGGCGGCACGGACGCCAACCTGGGGGCGTTGTTGGCCCGGACGGCCACGATGTGGTCGGCAGCGTCGCTCAGGGCGTCAGTGATATCCAGACGAAACGACAGGAAACCCCCGTCGCGCCCGCCCAGGAAATGGCCATCGACCCATACTTCGCTGAAGTTGGCCACGGCCTCGAAGAGCAGAAAGACCCGTTCGCCCGACTCCACTGGCGGGCAGCGAAAGCGCTTGCGGTACCAGGCTGGTCCGCGGTAGGCCTGTTCCATCGGCGCCCCAGGGCGCATGTCGTCGGCGTTCCAAGTATGGGGAACGATCACTGATTCCCATGCGGCAACAGCGAAATCCGGCTGCTCCGCATTGGCAATGTCACCTTTGGAAAACAACCAATCCCGGCAGAAATCCTCAACATGGAGCATAACGCCTCCACCATGGCAACGCGGCAAACAAAACGCCGATGCCAATGACGAGCAACGATTGTGCATACAGGCAATTGTTTGGCAAGTTCCGCCCAAATGCCTGGTAACTCGCTATACGCGGGGGATAAAAACTGCGAGAATGCAACGAGTGCTGACTTGACCGCACGGAGCGTATGCATGCCATGGGTTTGCCGAGTATTTCCGCGCCGCAACTGGTACGCAGCGCTGCTGATGACGGCGCTGGCGACGATGGCGCATGGACAGGAAGCGCTGCCGCCGGCGACGCAGACAACCGCGGGCGATGACATCACCGCGGCCATCGCCGGCCTGGGGGCGGATGATTACCAGGCGCGGGAGCAGGCGTCGAAAACTCTGTGGACGGCGGGCAAGCGCGCCGAGGCGGCATTGAGCAAGGCCCAGGCCAGCGATGATCCGGAAACGGCCATGCGGGCCAAGCGCCTGCTGCGGAATATCCAGATCGGCATAGCCCCCGATTCCCCGCCGGACGTACGCTCGCTGGTGGAGGAATATGCCGGCGCCGACGAGCAGCGCAAGAGGGAAATCATCAATCAACTCCAGCACGGCAAGACGGCGGCGGTGGCCATGCGGCTACTGGAATCCGACGAGAACAAGCAGTTCCGCCAACAGATGCTCCCGGGGCTGGCGGCGAACAACGAGTTGATCGGCATGCTGCTGGAAGAGAAGGACCCGAGCGTCGAACAGCTCTTGGAATTGTCGCTGGCCCAGCCGCTAATCAACCTGGGCAACATGGCGGGCATGGGCATGGAAACGCGGGCGGCCAAATACGCCGCCTATGAATTCCTGAACGGCCAGGCGGATGCCAAGATTGCGGCCCTGGAAAAGCGCAGCGGGGCCAAGGCCGTGGCCAACGATCCTCTGCTGCTGGCCTACCTGTACCGCGCCAAAGGCGAAGCGGCAGCGGCGCGGCGCTGGGCGGGGAAATATCCGCCGGGCACGATGTTGCAGATGGCAATCCTTACCGGCGACTGGGCCCAGGCTGCGGCTATCGCGGATCAGGATGGCCTCGCGGCGGCGGCAGGAAGCGCCGCCGGCGATGCCCCGGGGGCGGCCGCCGCCTATCGCCATCTGGCCCAGTACAGTGCCCAGAGAACCCCGGAAAACGCCGCCCGCCTGGAGGCGCTCGTGGGGCGTATCTGCCGGCTGGCGGACGATCCGCAAAATCCCGGGCTGGACCGGTCCGGAGAAACCGCCCGCACGCTCATGCTGCTGGGAAACACGGATCGGGCCATCGAGCTACTGAAAAGCCATGGCCAGCTCGACGTGCTGTTCGAGGTGCTGGTGGCCCAGGACCGCATCAAAGAAGCCCTGGCCATACTGGAACAACCGCTTCCCCCCGTGGGCGCCGGCGCGACCCCAGCAAGCCGTGAAGACATGATCTGGCACCTGCATCTGGCCGGCGCCCGGGTGTGCCTGCGGCTGGGAGATGCCGCTCGAGCCGATGGGCAAATACAGGAACTGCGACGCCGGATCGATGGGGCCACCGATGATGTGGCGGCCGTTCCGCTACGGCGGGAATTGATCGCCATGGAACAGGAATGTTCCGCCCAAGCGCCGGACATTGGCATCAAGGCCCGGGACGACGCCCTGGCCGGCCTGGCGAAACTGGAGGCCAACGACAACTCCTACCAGAACATCAAAACACTGCTGAGCCCGCTGTTCCCCCAGCGCAGCACCGAGTTGGGCCCGTGGTGGATATATTTCCGGTGCAAATTCCCTAAAGACGACGGTGCGGCCATCCTGGGGCGACTTGCTGACTTGCTGGCGGGCAAGATGGCTCAAGCCGATGTTGAAGCAGCCATCGGCGAACTGGGCGATCTGGGCAACACCAGTTGGACCGCAACGTCGCGCTCGCGGGTAACGGCGGCGGCGAACACCATCAGTTATATGGACAGCGGGCTCGATCCCGAGGCCCTGGGCAAACTGCTGGGCGCTGGCATGGCCAATCTCGATCCGGGGACAACCTTGCGCATAGCCGCCCGGGCGGCGGCGGCCGGCAAAAGGGAAATAGCCAAAGCCTGGTGCAATCTGGGCCTGGAGGCCAAGCCACGCGATGCGGTTTTCATGTGGCGGAGCGGCTGGGCGATGGCCCAGGCCGGCCCAAAGGAGGCAGGAACGGAACGCATGGCGAGGGCCAGCCGACTGCCGCTTTCCGATAACAGCGATCGCCTGAAGCTGGCGGACAACATGCGGCTATGCGGACAGCACGCCGAGGCCGATAAACAGTTGGAACTGATCGTGAACCTGGGGACGCTGGATCGCAGTTATTACGATGCGATGTGCGCTCTGGGCGAGCGGCTGGCGGAAGTGGTTGGAGAATCGGGAATTGGGAAATCGGGAGTCGGGAAGAGTGCCGGGGGGCAAGCCATGCGAGCGGCGGATATGTGGGAAGCGGGCCTGTTGCCGTTCTTCAGCGCCGGGGCCACGATGGCGGACAACGCGTCGTACGTCACCATACCGGCGCGGATTCATGGCATCCGCGCCATAGACTTGCTGGAAAGCGGGGATAGCGCCGGCGCCATGAAAGAAATTGCCGCGGCCCTGGCTGGCGAGAAGGGACACGTGGAGACCATGGGGGCGCTGGTGCTGAGGCTGGAAGCGGCCGGGCAGAAGGCCCAAGCCGCCGAGTTGTATGCCCGGCAACGGGCGCATTGCCAGGAGATGTGCCGGGACTGGCCCAAAGCCGGTTATCTGCATGATAAGCTGGCCCGCCTGTGTTGCGCATGCCGCCGTGAGACGGAAACAGCCATGGAACACGCTCAGCAGGCGGTGGCCCTGGAACCGCGGACGGCGTCTTTTTGGGATACGTTGGCGCAAGTCTATTTCCGGCAAGCTAAAGTGGAGCTGGCCATCGCCAGCGCGAAGAAAGCTCTGCGATTGCAGCCGGACAGCGAATCATTTCAGAGGCATCTGGAAGAATTCCAGACAGCGGCGCATCCGTAAACAAGAGCCTGCGGAGAAGAATTTTCTGTTCAAGCGCCGGCAAATATGTCACAATCGCCGTTCTCATGGTTAAGCCGACAGGACCAGCATCGTTGTTATGCCAGATGGCCGCACTGTTGATGCCGCTGCTGGCGGTCATACCCGCTCATGGCCAAGCCCCGGCAGCGCCAACCCGGCCGGCGCCGGCCAGCGCCGATGACCTGACGGCGGCCATCGCCCAGTTGGGGGCGGATGACTTCGCAGTACGGGAGAAGGGGACGAAAACTCTCTGGACCGCCGGACGCAGGGCCGAAGCTCTGCTGCGCCAGGCGGCTAAGAGCGATGACCCGGAAAAGGCCGGCCGGGCGCGAGCCCTGCTGCAAAAACTGCAGATGGGGCTCACTCCCGACGCCCCGCCGGCACTGCTGGCCCAGGTCGAAGAATTTTCCACGGCGGACGCCGACCACAAGACGGAAATCATCAATAACCTCCTGCAAGACGGGAAACGGCCGCTGCTGCCGCTGCGGCTGGCCCAGTCGGAGGTGGATGACGACCTGCGCGAAGCCCTGGTGACCACGGTGCTGCTCCAGGGCCGGGGCGTGCTGCAGATATTGCTGGCCGAGGGGGATGAGGACGCCGAGGGACTGCTGGAACGGTCGGTCAAACTGCCGGGCGAAGCAGGCAGTTTCGCGGCGCGCAATTACGCGGCCTACCTGCTGCTGCAGGGCAAGGCCGAAAAGAAGATCGCCCAACTTAAACCGCTGGCCGCCGATGAGCCGGCCGGACCATGGGCGACGGCGCTGGTGTGGCTGTATCGCGGCAAGGGAGATCTGGCCGAGGCCCAACAGCGGGCGGATCACCTGTCCCAGCGCCAAACCGAGCGACAGCTGGCCCAGATCGCCGGCAACTGGACCGATGCCTGGCGGATGTTCGAGGCGAGCAACCTCAATTTGCCGGGCAAGGGGCCCGGCCTGGATCTTCCGGCGCTGGCGGCGGGGTATTGCCGCCTTTCCGCCCACGACGCCTCGGGCAAGGGCGCCAAACCGGCCGATATCGAGGAGGCCATCGGCAAACTGCTGGCCGTCGGCCAGGCTATGGCCAAGGATGATGCCTCGAATAACTTCGCAACCTATCACTTGGCCATGTGCCTGTTTCTGTTGAGCCGCCCGGCGGAAGCGGAGCGTTTTTTGAGCATGGATCCGCGCAACCGTCCCATGCTGTTCGAGTTATACGAGGCCCAAGAGCGGTTTGACGATGCGTTGAAGCTGTTGGAGATCAAGGATTCCCCCCCCGTCGACGGCAACGATGCCGCCCGGGCCACGGCGGCGCAGGAGGCCGGGGAAACGCAGCGCCTGCTGATAATGCTGGGCGTCAGGACGCATCTTATGATGGGCGAGGTGGACAAGGCCAAAACGGCGGTGGAGGAACTGCGCAAGGAATGCGAGGCCCTGAGCGAGGAAGAGCGGCCGGCCCGCTACATACAGATCGCCGAGTTGGAGAAAGAGGCGGGCCTGAAGGACAAGGCGATGGCCAGGCAGGCAGTGGATGATGTGATCAAGGTGCTGCGTTTCTTCAGGGATTCATCGGACCGGCCGGCCGGGTCGGAGATTTTTGCCCCGATCTTCGGCGACCGGGGCGGCGAGGCGGCGGCGTGGTGGGGAATATTCCGCCAGAAAAATCCCGGCGAACCGCTGCTGACCAGTTGGGGGCGTCTGGAGGAGTTGATGGAAGGGAAACTCGGCCGCGCGGAAGTGTTGGCGATGGCCAATGACTTTTGCGACGCCATG
>Ga0316226_1003668_pt1 | contig 12891 bp, 8 predicted proteins | sample TBH18017metaG_FD_206009 | JGI IMG/M metagenome (GOLD analysis project Ga0316226, IMG submission 206009) | Freshwater microbial communities from Trout Bog Lake, Wisconsin, USA - TBH18017 | ecosystem: Environmental > Aquatic > Freshwater > Lake > Hypolimnion/Profundal zone | place: USA: Wisconsin... | reverse complement strand
CACGACCATGGTCTTCCTGTTCGCCATGCCGATGCTGATCGGCCTCGCCAACTACCTCGTGCCGCTGCAGATCGGCGCCAAGGACATGGCGTTCCCGCGCATGAACGCCCTCAGCTACTGGATGACGCTGTTCGGCGGCCTGCTGCTGTACAGCAGCTTCTTCTTCGGCGGCGCGCTCGACACGGGCTGGTTCAGCTACGCGCCGCTCACGCTCACGGCGTACTCGCCACACGACGGCGTGACCTTCTGGACGATCTCGCTCGCCCTGCTCGGCGCCGGGTCGATCATGGGCGCGGTCAACTTCATCGTCACGATGCTGCGTTTCCGCGCCAAAGGCATGGGCCTCTGGCAGATGCCGATCTTCTCGGTCGCGACCTTCATCAACTCGTTCCTGATCCTCTTCGCCTTCCCCAGCCTGACGGCGGCGATCGCGATGCTGTACCTCGACCGCCACTACGGGACGGTGTTCTTCAACCCGGCCAAGGGCGGCGAGCCGATCATGTGGCAGCACCTCTTCTGGTTCTTCGGCCACCCGGAGGTGTACATCCTGATCCTGCCTGCGTTCGGCGTGATGAGCGAGGTCGTGCCGGTCTTCTCGCGCAAGCAGCTGTTCGGGCGCAGCTCGATGATCGTGATGCTGGGCGTCATCGGCTTCCTCGGCTTCCTCGTGTGGGCGCACCACATGTTCGCCACTGGGCTGCCGACCATCTTCAACGTCGTCATGGCCGGCACGAGCATGCTGATCGCCATCCCGACCGGCGTGAAGATCTTCAACTGGCTGGCGACGATGTGGGGCGGCGCGCTGCGCTTCAAGACGCCGCTCCTCTTCGCCTGCGGCCTCATCGCGCTCTTCACCATCGGCGGCATCACCGGCGTGATGCAGGCCTCCGTGCCCTTTGACTGGCAGGCCGAGGACACCTACTTCATCGTCGGCCACCTGCACAACGTGCTCATCGCCGGCACCGTGTTCGCCGTCTTCGCCGGCATCTACTACTGGTTCCCCAAGGTCACCGGCCGCTTCCTCAACGACCGCGTCGGCAAGTTCCAGTTCTGGCTCACGCTCGTGGGCTTCAGCATCACGTTCCTGCCGATGTACGCGCTCGGGATGATGGGCATGCCGCGCCGCGTCTATACCTACGCGCCCAACGTCGGCTGGAACACGCTGAACCTGGTGTCGTCGATCGGCGCGTACATCCTGGCGACGTCGTTCCTGCTGTTCATCTACAACATCGTCACGAGCGCGCGCTCGGGCGAGGTCGCCGGCGAGAACCCGTGGCGCGCCTGGACGCTCGAGTGGGCCACGACCTCGCCGCCGCCGCACGGCAACTTCCGCTGGCTGCCGCCAATCCGCAGCCCGCGGCCGATGTGGGACCTCCAGCAGGCGGCGGCCAAGGGCGGCGAGGCCGATGACGGCGCGCCGCTCATGACGCTTGCCGCGGCTGCCGGCGAGGCGGGCACGGTGATCGGGCCCGAGCCGGAGCAGTCCACCATCGCGCCGTTCTTCGTGGCCGTCGGCTTCCTGCTCGTGGCAATCGGTCTGCTCAGCACGCTAGTCGTGACGGCCATCGGCGGCGCCTTCCTCCTGCTGGTCGCCGCCGTCTGGATGAGCCAGCACTGGACCGAACCGATGGCCGAGGACATGAGCCGCCACCGGTTCTCGTTCATGGGGCTCTCGATGCTCGTCTTCATCGGCTCTGAGTCGGTGTTCTTCGCTGCCCTGATCGCCGCCGACATCCACTTGCACATCCACAACAACAGCCTCTCGGGGGCCGGGCACCTGCATGCCACCTTCCCGGCCATCAACACGCTCAACCTGGTGCTCAGCGGCGTCGCCGCCCACTACGCGCAAGTGAGCTACCGCAGGAAGCGCATCGGCGCCTTCAACGGGCTCCTCGTGCTCACCGTGATCCTGGGCGCCTTGTTCATCGGGGGGCAGGCGTGGGAGTACGCGCACCTCGGCTTCGGACTCTCCGGCGGGCTACTGGCGTCGACCTTCTACACGCTCACCGGGTTCCACGGACTGCACGTGATGTGCGGCTTGGGGCTGCTCGTGTTCCTCTTCTTCCGCGCCCGCCGCGAACGGCGCCTCGAGCTCGGGACTTCCCCGGGCACCAGCGGGATGGTCGACGCGGCGACCTACTACTGGCACTTCGTCGACGCCGTCTGGGTCGCCGTCTTCATCGTCGTCTACCTGCTCTAGCCCGGTGACGCGGAGGGTGCCCAGGTCGCCGGCTCGCGCCGCCGCTGTGGCAGCCCTGCTGGCGTCGGCCGCCCTGCTCGCCGCGCTCGCGGGCGAGGCGGTCTGGGCGCCGCCGGCCGCGGCGCACGCGGCGCTGACGCGCTCGGTCCCGGCGGCGGACAGTTCCGTCTCGACCTCGCCAAGCGCGATCGTCCTCACCTTCTCGGAGCCGGTCGACCCGAAGCTCTCGCGCATCCTCGTGGTCGACTCGGCGGCGCGCGTCGTCCGGCAGGTCGGGCCGGCGCAGGCGGTGCCCGGCCAGTCGGCCCAGCTCCTCGCGCCGGTCTCCGGGCGGCTGGCGACCGGCGTCTACACCGTGAACTGGCGGTCGGTCTCGAGCAGCGACGGCCACGTCGAAGACGGCGCCTTAGCCTTCGGGGTCGGCGCCGTCCCCGGCCCCGGGAGCATCGTCACTGTGAGTCTGCTGAACTCGTCACCGTGGCTGAGTGTGCTGTCCGCGACGGGCCGCTGGCTCGTCTACGTCGGTCTGGCGCTGCTCATCGGCTGCGCCAGTACGGTGTGGCTGGCGTTCGGCGCCAACCTGCCCGCCGGTGGCCTCACTGCGCTGCGCGTGGCAGTGCTGCTGGCCGCAGCGGGCGTCGTGGCCCTGATCGGCGCCGAGCGGAGCATGGTCGGCGCGCCCTCCCTGCTGCCGCTGTTCCTGACCAGGGAGGGCGAGTACCTGCTGGCTCTCGGCGTCGCCGTGATCGCCTGTGGCGTCGCGGTCGTCGCCATGGACTTCTGGCCGGGGCGCGCGGCGCTCGCGGCGATCGGCGTCACGGCCGTGCTCGCCGTGCTCGCCCACGTGCTCGCCGGGCACGCGGCCGCGCCGGTCGCACTGCGGCCGCTTAACATCCTTGAACAGTGGATCCACATGACGGCCATCGGCGTGTGGGCCGGCGGGCTGGCCTTCCTTCTGCTCGGCATGCGGGGGCTGGCGCCCGACGCCCGCGCCGGAGCCATCCGCGTGTTCTCACGCATCGCCACGTGGACCCTCGCGGTGGTGGTGGTGACCGGCGTCCTGCGCGCCATCACCGAGATCGGCTCGCCGTCCAACCTGACCCACACGAGCTACGGCGTCGCGCTGCTGGTGAAGGTCGGGCTGGTCCTCGTGGTCGTCGGCTTCGCAGCCTTCAACCACTTTCGCTACGTCCCGGCGCTGGACCAGGGCGATGATGCGAGCCGCCGCGTACGCAACGACTCCCGCGCCGAGCTGGTGGTCCTCGCCGGCGTCCTGATTGCGACCGCCATGCTCACCGGGCTCGCCCCGGCCAACACGGCCGCGGCGGCGCCGGCCGACTACGGCTTCCAGGCCGTGGCCGCCGGCGACGATATCGCGCGGACCGTGCACGTGACGCTGACCGCCACGCCGGGACGGGTGGGCCGCAACACCTTCGTCGCCCGCGTGGACGACTACACGACCGGCAAGCCCAAGGCCGGCGTCACCGGAGTCACGCTGGGGTTCGAGCTCCCGTCGAAGCCGAGCGTGAACGCCTCGACGCTCAAGCTGCGGCGCGCGGCCGGTGGGTCGTGGGCGGGCAACGGCCTCGAGCTGTCGATCGTCGGCGACTGGAGCGTCACGGTGCTGATCGCCGAGCCCTCCGGTGGTGTCGACGTCCAGCTGACGCTGCGCGTAAGGTAGTACCTGGTGCGGCCGTTGCAGCCGACGCCGTCGAGACCTCTGCGAAAGGGAACATCATGAAACGGCGTCCGTTCGGCACTCTCGCCCTTGCAGCCGTCGCGGTCTCGGCCGCGACGCTCATCGCCGCGGCCTGCGGCTCGTCCGGCTCCGCGACGCCGAGCTCGTCCGCGCAGCCCGCCGCCTCCCCCGCGGCATCCTCCGCCGCCAAGACGATCGGCTACTCGCGCGTCGTCGACCTGAGCCACGTGATCAGCCCGCAGATCCCGCTCTGGCCGGGCGACCCCAAGGTCGTCTTCAAGGTGGTCGCGACGATGAAGAAGGACGGCTACTACCTGCGCAGCTTCACCATCGGCGAGCACAGCGCCACGCACATGAACGCGCCCAACAGCTTCGTGAGCGGCAACACCGAGGCGATCACCAGCTATACGGCTGAGCAGCGCGTCGTGCCCACGGTCGTCATCGACGCGCGCGCGCAATGTGCCGCCGACGCCGACTACCAGCTCACGCAGCAGGACGTCCTCGCCTGGGAGGCCAAGAACGGCAAGATCGCGCCGGGCTCGTTCGTGGTCATGTTCACCGGCTGGGAGGACAAGTGGAACGACCCGAAGGCATTCATCGGTCAGGACGCCAAGGGCAACCTCCATTTCCCGGGCTTCGCCGGTGCGACGAGCAAGTGGCTGGTGGCGGACCGGCAGATCGCCGGCGTGGGCATCGACACGCACGGCGTCGACCCGGGTTCCGACACGAGCTACGCGACCAACACCGAGATGGCGAACACGCACAAGATCGCCATCGAGTGCATGGCCAACCTGGGCCAGTTGCCCGCCAAGGGCGCGACCCTGGTCCTGGCGCCTCTGCAGTTGCAGAACGGCTCCGGCTCGCCGATGGACATCGTCGCCTTCGTGCCCTGAGGCCCGCCGTCTACTTGGTCACGGTGAGTGAGCGCAGCACGGCGTCGAACGCCGGCACGACCTGCTTGGCGTTGGCGGCGTCGGCGACGGTGTAGAAGAGGTAGTTCCACCGGGGCGTGAACACGCTCACCGTCCAGATGAGCGCTTTGCGCCCGGACTTGTCGGCCCTGTACGACGCCGTCGAGATCGCCGGGTAGCCGCCCACCTTGGTGAGCTGCGTCTGCGTGGACGGCCCGTAGTACTTGCGGGCCTGCGCGTGGATCTGCCTGGCGTAGGTCTTGAGCGTGGCCGGCGTGACGAACTGCTTGTAGCCGTCCGCCGACAGGTTGCTCAGCGTCACGCCGACCGCCTGCACAGGGATCGGCAGCTGCCCGGCCACCGGCGCAGCAGTGCCCTGGACGGGCAGGTGGAAGGCGACGACGAAGGTCGTCTTGCCGGCTCCCAGCGCCTTGTCGAACTGCGCGATCCACGGCGCGTCCGCCGGGAGCGCCGCGGCGAGCAGCTTGTCGTCGTACTTGAGGGTGAACGCGTGGGCCGGATCGGAGAAGACCCCGGCCGCCGTCTTGGCCGAGGCATACGGCGAGGGCGCGGTCGTGTGTGACGGGGCGGATCCGCAGCCGGCCGCTACGAGCACGGTGACGGTGACGACGGCCGCGGCGAGGACCAGGCGCGCGCCGGCAGATCCGGCGACCACGCTCATCCTTGAGCCTCGCATACGGATTCCTTTCGGCGGCGGCGCTCCCTGCGCCGCCGCACCCCGCACAGTATGCCACGGCGAGGACATCGTGCTCGGACCCCGAAAGTCGGCGGTGGGCGACGGCGACGCCCGCCGGAAGACGTGGCGTTTGCCGGACTTGGGTTGTCCGGTATGTGGAGTGCGCCCATACTCGATGCCGTGACCAACGTGGACGGCTTGCCCGCCCGGGCAGGATGCCGATGAAAGTAAGGACATGGACACTCCGCGGACGACAGCATTGCGCTTGCGCGCCGCCCAGGACTTCCTGACGCGGCCTTCGCGGCGCTGGTGGATCCTCGGCGGAGTGCTCGTCGTGCTCGCCGCCGCGGTGTTCGCGCACGGCCAGTTCGCGCGCATGATCCACTCGTTCCTCGGCGCCGACTGGCGCTGGATGCTGGCCGCGATCGGCCTGCTGCTCGTGTCTCTGGTGCTCACGAGCCTCGCTCTCAAGCTCATCGTCCACGCCTATGACGACGTGCGCCCGAGCATCGTCGACACGTTCTCGTGCACGAGCATCGGCCTGCTCGCCAACGTGCTGATGCCGGTGCGCGTCGGAGCGCTGCTCAACCCTTACGTCCTCTTCCTGCTCCTGCGCCGTCGCGGCGCGCGCGTGCCGTTCGCGACCACGCTCGGCATGACCGTCACCGAGCAGCTGCTCGCGGCGGCGATCTTCGTCGTGTTCGCGCTGCTGTTCGTCTCCGTGCTCGCCGTGCCGGGCTGGGCGGTGCGCGCGCTGATCGCCGCTGCGATCCTGCTGATGCTCGTGCTCGGTGGCGGCGCCGCGTTGCAGCGCTCAGGCCGCCTGCGTTCGCTCACGGCCTGTGACGCCGGCGACCGGCGCCGAGGCTTCGCGGCGTGGGTCCGGCGCTATCTGCCGCAGTTCATCGACAGCCAGCGCGTCCTGGGCCGCCCGCTCTCGGCGCTATCCGTGGTGGGCGTGCTGGCGTTCGTCTGGCTCACGCAGCTCGCCGCCGCCGTGGCGGTCCTCCACGCCTTCCATCTGGGCGGCGCCGGCTGGCGTGCCGCCGCCCTCGTCCTGGTGCTCACCAACCTCATCGGTATCCTTCCGCTCACGCCCGGCAACGTCGGTACCTTCCAGGTGGCTGCGGTCGCGGCGATGGCGGCGTACGGCGTTGGGTCGGGGCCGGCGATGGCGTTCGCGCTCGGCCTCCAGGGACTCCAGCTGCTCGTGGCCATCCTCGCCGGCGTCGCGTCACTCGGCCTGCAGGACCTGGCGCTCCACGACCTCGCCGGCAAGAGCCGGCACGCCGCCCGCCACATCGGGCACGAGGAGTACCACACCTCCTAGCGCGGCGGGTCAGTCGATCTCCAGCACGTCGTTGATGGCCCTCATGACGATCGGCCGGAGCTCTTCTGCCGGCACACGCCAGAAAGCCCTGCCGGCCGGGCCGCCAAACACGCTGGTGATCACGCCGACCGATCCGGCCATGCGCACGCGGTCGGCCAGTGGCGTGGCTTCGTTGGCGAAGACGGCATCGATGGACTCGTGGAAGGCCTGATGAGCCTCGGTGTCGTGGGAGTCCGCGGCGAGCGCCGACAGCGTCGCCTGGTTGTTCTCGAACAGTTCGAAGAGCCGGCGCTGTGGCATGATCCACTCGACGATGGCCGCCAGGCCATCGCCCCAGGTCTTGAGATCAGGATGGCTCGCCAGCGCCCCGGCCAGAGATTCCAGGTGGTCGAAGAGAGGCTGCACGAGCGTCCGGATGATCTCCTCTTTGCTGGAGAAGTGGTAGTAAAGGGCGGCCTTGGTCACTCCGACGCGCTCCGCGATCTCCCGGAGAGAGGTCTTGTCGTAGCCCCGTTCGATGAACAGGTCCAAGGCGGTCTCAAGGATGCGATCACGCGTGTCGTTCATGAATCGACCTTACTTGACAACAGGTAGGCTATCACTTACCTTCCGGCCAGTAAGTTTCTACTGACCGGAAGGTAAGTGCGATGAAGAAGTCTAGCACGATGGTCCAAGCCGAGGCGCTCTCGAAGCGCTACGGCGCGACCCAAGCCCTCGACGACGTCGATCTCGAGGTCGCTGAGGGCTCTATCCTCGGCGTCCTCGGGCCCAACGGCGCCGGCAAGACGACGGCCCTGCGCATCCTCACGACGCTGAGCACGCCGGACAAGGGGCGCGCCTGGGTGGCGGGCCACGACGTGGTCGCCGAGGCCGCCGCCGTGCGGCGCAAGATCGGCGTGACCGGGCAGGACGCGACATTGGACGAACTGCTCACCGGCCGCCAGAACCTGACGATGGTCGGCCGGCTCAGCCGCCTCGGGCGCTCGGAGACCCGGCGGCGGACCAACGAGCTGCTGGAGTCCTTCGAGCTCACCGACGCCGCCGACCGGATGGTCAAGGGCTATTCGGGGGGTATGCGCCGGCGCCTCGACTTGGCCGCGAGCCTTGTCATGCGCCCGTCGGTCCTCTTCCTCGACGAGCCTACGACGGGCCTCGACCCCACCAGCCGGCAGCGCATGTGGGGCGTGATCCGCGGGCTCGTCGCCGAGGGCGTCACCGTCTTGCTCACGACCCAGTATCTCGACGAGGCGGATGCGCTCGCGGACGGCATCGTCGTGATCGACCACGGCCGCGTCATCGCTCACGGCACGCCCCGCGAGCTCAAGGCGGCCACAGGGTCGCAGCTGCTCGAGGTCACGCTCGCGGAGCCGCACGCGGGAGCGGCCCAGGCGCTCGCCGCTTTCAGCGTCGGTACGGTCAAGACGTCCGAGGACGGCAAACGCTTGTGGACGCCGGCGCGCAACGAGGCCGGCCTTGCGGTCGCGGCGCTGCGGGTGCTCGACGAGGCCGGTGCGCTCGTCGACGACATCACCGTCCATCGTCCCTCGCTGGACGACGTCTTCGCCGTCCTCACGGGAGCGACGACCGCGCCGCGGGCCGATGTCGCGGAGGTGCCGGCATGAGCGCCGCGACCGTGGTGACCCTCGATCTCGGCGCTCCGACGCTTGGCGGGCGCCTGCGCTCCTGGGCGGAGGACGTATGGGTCATGACGCGCCGCAACCTCATCCACGTGCGGCGCGACCCGATGCAGCTCTCGGACGTGACCATCCAGCCCGTCCTCTTCACCTTACTCTTCGTCTACGTCTTCGGCGCCGCGATGGTCCTGCCCGGCGGCGCCAGCTACCCGCAGTTCGCGCTCGCCGGTTTGCTCGTCATGAACTTGACGACCTCGTCTGTCGGCACGGCGATCGGCCTCAGTATGGACCTGAGCACCGGCGTCATCAGCCGGCTGCGCACGCTGCCCATGTCACCGACTGCGATCCTGGTAGGCAGGTCGATCTCGGACGTGCTCGCGGCCGTGCTCTGCAGCGTGTTCATCGCGGTCACCGGCCTCGTCGTCGGCTGGCGCCCCGAGACGGGGCCGCTGTCGGTCTTCGCCGGCTTCGCCGTCGCCCTCCTCTTCAGCTACGCGCTCTCGTGGCTGAGCGCGTGCGTCGGGATGGCCGTCTCGAGCGCGGAGACCGCCCAGGGCATCGTCTTCATCCTCGTGTTTCCGCTGGCCTTCGTCTCCAACGTCTTCGTGCCCACGCAGGGCATGCCGGCATGGCTGGCTACCATCGCCAATTGGAACCCGGTGAGCGCCGTGGCCTCGGCCTGCCGGACCCTGTGGGGCAACCCCAACCCCTCCGCATCCATCCAGGCTTGGCCGATGCAGCATCCGGTGGAGGCCTCAATCGCCTGGTCGCTGCTCATCCTGCTCGTGTGCGTGCCGCTCGCGGGCCGGCTGTACCGGCGCCGCACGAGCGACTGATCGAGAACGCTGGTGGCGATCCACTGGACGGCGTAGGCTCAGCACCATGACGGATGAGCCCACAGCGGAACTGCAGGAGCGCATGGCAGCCGGCCGGCACCTCGCCGGGCTCATCAACGGCTATCAGCTCAGCGCCGCGATCGGCGCCTTCGCGCGCCTCGGCGTCGCCGACGCGCTCGCCGAGGGACCGGCGTCTCCGGCCGAACTCGCGGCGCAGCTCGACGCCGACCAGCGCTCGCTCGCACGTCTGCTCGAGGCCACCCTCGAGGCCGGCCTCTTCGAGGCTCGCGACGACGGCCGCTATGCCCTCACCGCGTTGGGACAGCTTCTGCGCGGCGACGTCGAAGGCTCGCTGCGTCGCCTCGCGCTCGTCTCCACCGAGGAGTGGCGCTGGCGCGCGTACGGGCATCTCGCCCATGCCGTGCGCACCGGTGAGCCCGGCTTCGTCCCGGCCCACGGCTGCCGCTTCTGGGAGTACCTGGCCGGCCATCCGACAGAGGCAGCCAGCTTCAACGAGACCATGTCGCGGATCAGCGCCGCGCGCGACGCCGTCCTCGCCGGGGCCTACGACTTCGGCGACATCCACCGCCTCGTCGATGTCGGCGGCGGGCACGGCGGCCTGCTGTGCGCCGTCCTTGCGCAGCATCCGCACCTGCGGGGCGTGGTCTTCGACCTGCCCGGCGTGGTCGCGGGCGCCCAGGAGCGACTGCTCGAGGCCGGCCTTGTCGACCGCTGCGAAGTGGTCGCCGGCGACTTCCTGGAGGAGGTGCCGCCGGGCGGCGATGCCTGCCTGCTCTCCTGGATCCTGCACGACTGGGACGACGAGACGGCGCTGCGCATCCTGCGCAATTGCCGCGCCGCGATGAACAACGCTGCTCGCCTGCTGGTGGTCGAGCTCGTGGTCCCCGCAGCTGACGACCCCGCCCCGGCCCCCGGCGTCGCCAGGCTCGTCAAGCAGACCGACCTCGAGATGCTCGCCGTGGTCGGCGGCCGCGAACGCACGGCGGCCGAGTTCGGCGAGCTTCTGGCCCAGACCGGGTTCAGCCTCGCCCGCATCGTGCCGCTCCCGGGGATCCCCTGGAGCGTGCTTGAGGGCGTGCCGGCCGCGGCGGAGTGATCCGTCTGGCGGCTTTCCGCGCGAAGAGTCTCGCAGGGGAAGAGTGGTGCCCCCAACGGAATTCGCATCCATGCTGCCGGCTTGGAGGTCCGGAAGTACCTGCAGAACGGGCACAAGCGTGGTGCAATGCTGTGACTCGGTCATGAGGGCGAGCCTGCGCAAGAGGCACCGGTACAGGCACCGCCTCCCCAGCCTCATCGCCAGAGGGCGCCCGCCCGCGCCAGTGGCCGTTCTTCGCACGGCCAACAACGACGCCACCGCAATCGCGCTCTGGCTTCACGGCCGCTGCGACAGTACCACTGCGGCCTATCTGCGCGAGATCAGGCGGCTTCTCGACTTCACCGGAGCCAAGATTCGCGAGATCACCATCGGCGATGTACAGGCCCATGGGGATCATCTCGCAGCGCGAGGCCTCGCTCCGGACTCGCGGGCGCGCGCGCTCGCGGCAGTGAGGTCGCGTATGGCCTGCTGGTAGGGCAGAGGGTCAAGACCAGCGCCCCCCGATTCAAGTCCTCAGTCACCGAGTTCGAATAGTATGGAGACGACACGATCCGCATCGGCAGAGCATGGGGCCTGCTGTCTGCGGTCGCCGACTGGGGGGGCCCACATGAGTCAGAGCGCACCGCGCTTCAGGCGATCGATCGCAGGCGAGCGCACTCGTCGGCGGCTCGTCCCGGCGTTCGCCCTTCTCGTGCTTGCTCTGACCTTGGCGGTCGGCGGCGCTGCGCTTGCGGCCGGCCCAAAGCCGGCCGCCGCCGCTCCTCTCGCCCCTGCCGGCCGCGTGATCGTCAAGTATCGCCTCAGCGAGTCTCTGGCCGCCGCCCGCGTCGCTGCGGTGGAGATGAACGCCGAGGTCGTCGGCCATATCCGTACCTATGGACTCGAGACGACCGGTCGCTACGTCGTCGTCTCGTCGGATACGCTCAGCTCCAGCGACCTGATGAAGAAGTACGGCGCCGACCCGGCCGTGGAGTACGTGGAACCGGACGACGTGGTCCACGCCGACTCTGCCGTCACTCCCAACGACCCCGACTTCGGCAGCCTCTGGGGCATGCGCCAGATCAGCGCTCCCCTCGCCTGGGGCACCACGACAGGCTCGGCCGGTGTCGTGGTCGCCGACATCGACTCCGGCGTCGACTACACGCACCCCGACCTCGCCGCCAACATGTGGCACAACCCCGGCGAGATCGCCGGCAACGGCGTCGACGACGACGGCAACGGCTACGTCGACGACGTCTACGGCATCAACCCGGCCTACAAGAGCTCCGACCCTTGGGACCTGAACGGCCACGGCACCCATACCTCGGGCACCATGGCGGCCGTGGGCAACAACCGCGTCGGCGTCGCCGGCGTGTGCTGGACGGCTCGCATCATGGCGCTCGAGTTCATGGACAGCAGCGGCTCGGGTTACCGCTCTGATGAGATCACCTGCATCAACTACATGACCTGGGAGAAGGTCCACTACGGCGTCAACGTGGTGGCGGCCAACTGCTCCTACGGCGGGACCACATATAGCCAGACGCTGCACGACGCCATCGCCGCCGCCGGCCGCGCCGGCATCATCTGCGTCTGCGCCGCCGGCAACGGCGGGTCCGACGATGTCGGTGACAACGACGATGCCACGCCGTACTACCCCGCCTCCTACGACTGCTCCAACATCATCGCGGTGGCCGCCACCGGCAGCAGCGACGCCTTGGCATCGTTCTCGAACTACGGTCCCACCAGCGTCGACCTGGCGGCCCCCGGGGTCGGCATCCTCAGCACTGTGCCATACTCGTACGACTCCGCCGGCTACGAGTCCTGGGACGGCACCTCCATGGCGACGCCGCACGTCACCGGGGCCATCGCCCTCCTGGCGGCGGAGTACCCCAGCGACAGCATGGCGACGCGGATCAGCACGATCGAGAGCAGCGTCGACCCGGTGGCCGGACTTGCGGGCAGGGTGGCGTCCGGCGGCCGCCTCAACGTGGCCAAGGCCCTTCATCGGGTGGTACGTATCGCCATCTCCGGCTTCACCCCGGCCTCTGGCCCTGTCGACACTGTCGTGACTCTGGCCGGCAACGGCTTCACCGGCGCGACTGCGGTCACGTTCAACGGCAAGGCAGCATCCTTCCTGCAAACCTCGGACACGCAGATCACCGCCACCGTGCCCTGGCTGGCGACTACCGGCCGAATCAAGGTCGTGGCCCCAGTCGGCACGGCCACAAGCGCCACGAACTTCACCGTCACCGCGCCGAAGCCCCAGATCAGCATGGTGTCGCCCACGTCGGGCAAGAGAGGTGCGACCGTGACCATCGTCGGCACCGACCTTGGCGCGACTCTCGGCACCAGCACCGTCAAGTTCGGCACCAAGGTCTGCACCAGATACGTGTTCTGGAGCGCTACCCTCGTGAAGGTCCAGGTGCCGGCCAAGGCGACGCTCGGCTCGCTCAAGGTGACCGTGACGACCACGGGCGGGACGAGCAAC
>Ga0316226_1003663_pt1 | contig 12915 bp, 9 predicted proteins | sample TBH18017metaG_FD_206009 | JGI IMG/M metagenome (GOLD analysis project Ga0316226, IMG submission 206009) | Freshwater microbial communities from Trout Bog Lake, Wisconsin, USA - TBH18017 | ecosystem: Environmental > Aquatic > Freshwater > Lake > Hypolimnion/Profundal zone | place: USA: Wisconsin... | reverse complement strand
TCTCGCCATGTCTGGATCAACGACGTAGACGACACCGTCCACGCCTGATGCCAGTGCCATGGTATCGCCTACCACCAGCATTGCCGGTGCATCGATGAGGACGATGTCCGCTTGAGCAGCCAGTTCATCAATGACGGACTTCATGCGGACTGAGGCGACGAGCTCGCCAGCGTTGGGCGGCCTCATCCCGCTGGTCAGTACGGCCAGCGGCACGCCCCCGTCGGCCTCCGGAGCCCACATCCGATCAGTTGAAATGCCGGCATCATCTGATGGGGATACTTTGACGACCCCGGTCCCGCGCCCCGCCGAGTGCACGCGAGGCTCGTTGCCTGGAGATCCGACGTGCAGGGTGGGTGCCAGCGGGACGCGAACCAGTGCGTCCTCGAGGGTCACGGCGTGCACAAGAACTGAGCTGAGACCTACCGCGTTCTTCAAGCCTAGGTAGATATGGATGTGAGGATTCCGTAGGTCACCGTCAACCAGCACGACGCGCTTGCCAGACAGGGCAAGAGAGGCGGCAAGGTTGCAGGCCGTGACGCTCTTTCCTTCACGTTGCGCGGAGCTCGTTATGAGCACAGACTTCACGCCGCCGTCGACATTTACGAAGTCGAGGTTGCCGCGCAGGATTCTAAAGGCTTCGGCCACATGTCCGCTCGGGTCAGTCAGGGTGGCGACCATGGCGCTGCCGGACATCTGCTTCTTGGCCGCGCGGGGGATGCGGCCCAATACGGGGTACTTGAGAAGACTCAGCACCTGGTCCTCGCTTCGCAGGCGCGTGTCGAACTGCTCGAGGAGGAATGCGAGCAGAAGACCGAGCACGAGGCCACCGGCCAACCCTACGGCGGACGTGCGCAGAGTTCGAGGCGAGAACGGCGTCGACGGCGTCGTGGCCGGGATGACCACGCTGAAGTTCCCGTTCGCGGTCTGCATCAGGATTGTCAGGTTGCGGTATTCCTGCTGAAGCATGAGATATTCACTGGAGGCGCGGGCGGCCGACGACGTGTACGTATCCAGCGTCTTCTGCAGCACGTCGGCGGCTTGCTGCAGCTGCTTCTGTTCGCGCTGCTGGCGCCAGTTCACAAAGGATTGAGCGTAGGCGTTTGCCGCATCGGCCGCGACAGATGCACTTGGACTCACCCCCACGACGAGCACGATGCTGCTGTAGTTGCCGCTGTTGTCGGCCGCCAGCTGCGTCTGAGCCGTCACGGTGTACCAAGTGTCGACGCTGCCAAGCTGGTGCTGCGCGGCCTGGCTGACCGCTTTGGTGCCAATGATCGTCGGCACGCTCTCGATAGCGGCGGTCTCCTGCGTTTGATCGATGGTGATGCCTGAGGAAAGGTCGGCCACGTTCACCTGTGGCTCGTACATCAGCTGCGCTGCGGCCTGGTACAACGGAGTGCGCGTGCGGGCATAGGCGAACGCGGCGACACCAAAGAAGATGACGAGGGCGACAATCAGCCACTTCCAGCGTGCCACGACGCGCAGGTATGCGCGGAAGGAAAGGCCGTCCGTTTGTTCGGTTGGGGGCGTCATATCTCGACCATGGGTATCGGTACTATATGGACGGGCTTGAGTGTCGACAAGCCGCGAGTACGCGTAGGCCGCTGCAACTCATGCGGCTGACGGGTGTTGTGGGGTGATCATCTCTGGCCGCAGCGTCGTCGCATCAGGACTAGAGGAGCGCGGTCGAGTCGGCTCCTCCCGCCACGATCGAGGAGTACACCCGCATCAGGCTCGCTGTGTGACGCGCCGGGCTGAACCGCGAGGCAACACGGTCGCGAGCCGAGCGCCCGAGCCTTGCTGCCAAGGCCGGGTCCTGGGCCAGCAGCCCCATGGCGGCGGCGAGTTCGAGCACGTCACCTGAGGTGGTGAGGATGCCGTCCAGGCCGTCACGGATCTGCTCCGGGATTCCGCCCATGCGGGTCGCAATGACGGGACGACCGAGCGCCATTGGTTCGAGCACGGCCATGGGAGCGTTCTCAGCCCACTCTGACGGAACCACTGCGGCGCGGCAGTCCCTCAGGAGTGCATCCACCTCATCACCGCCGACTCTCCCGACCATCGTCACGCCCGCGGGTTTGGCTGCGGCCAATGTCTGCCGAAGGGGGCCGTCACCTGCGACTATCAGGCGGACCCCCGCGAGTTCGACAGCTTTGAAGAGCGTGTTCAGCCCTTTCTCGCGGGACAGACGGCCGGCGTAGACGAAGAAGTCGGACCGCGTTGCGGATGTGCTGTCGGGTGCACACGGCACCGCATTCGGGATGATGTGCATGTGCGCCTGAATCCCTCCCCCTGCGGACACGACCCGAGCGAGGTACTCGCTGGGGGAGATGAACGCATCGACCAAAGAGGGGCCGCGCGTCAACCAACGGCGAGACAGTAGCTCGGTTGCAGCCAGCACGCTCTTCGTGCGGCTGTGCTGCACGCATTTGTGAGCCACGCAGGGAATGACATTTACGCCTCCGCAGCGCGGTGGTTCGCATGCATGCCGACCACCGAGAAGGAGGTCGCCGGCGCTGCAGATCGCGTGGTAGTCGTGCAGAGACTGGACGACGGGGACACCGCGACGCCTAGCGATCACAAGCAGGGACGGCGAGATCTGGCGATGGATGCCGTGCACGTGCACGACGTCTGGGCGAAAGTCAGCGAGGATGCGTGTGAACTGCCGTGCCGCCGCACCGTTCCAGAACATCCGCGCCGCCGCCAGCGCTCTCTGCCTTGGCACAAGCGTGCTGTCAGGGCCAATCTCGAGGTAGGGCACAAAATAGTCGGACCAAGGCGATGGCTGATTCTCCGGGTGCAGTGTGGAGAAATGCGCGACTTCGTGACCAGCGTTCTCCAGCCACCGTATCTCGTCGAACATGACGCGCTCGAGGCCGGCACGTCGGTACCAGAACTTGTTGACGACTAGGATTCGCATCGGGCTCCTACTTCGTCTCGACTATCGCGCTCGCCGCGTCGACAGCCGCGACTCTCTCGCCTTCCCCAAGCGTGTCCGGCAGCCCCCACAACCGCCACGCGGCCACTGCGAAGAACGCTACCAGCAGCAGATTACGCACGATCACGACCCCCAGCGGCATCGTCATCCAATCGAGGAACGGCCAGTAGAGCTTGGGGAACTCGATCTGCGTGAAGATCAGTGTGAGGCCGCCGACCACCGCGACGACGCGGTCGCGGGCGGCCACCAGCACCCAGGCGGGCAAGGTCCAGATGAAGTACTGCGGCGAGAGGACCTTGCCGAAGGTCATCAGCGCCAGGATCAAGGCGAGGACGGCGATCGCCTGGTCCGGCGTGGACGCGCGCAGGCGCTCGCGCCGGCGCCAGACGAGCAGGTAGATGGCGGCGAGCCCGAGCAGCATCAGGGCGCCGGACGAGTTGGAGAGCAGCGACGCGCCGGGCCCGACGAGCTGCTGCGAACCGAAGTTGCTCGCCCACGAGATCGAGTGGATGTGGAGCAGCTGGCCGATGAGCAGCGGCGTGCCCAGCACGCTCTCCACCTGCAGCGGCCGCGCGAGGTAGTAGTGGAACACGTACCACATCCCGCGCGGCGATGAGAACACGTACGGGAGGAACGGCGCGGCAGCCGCGGCGCAGAACGCGACGACCGGCCAGACCCAGCGACGCGGCGGGCCGACCAGGACGAGCACCAGCGGCAGCATCGCCGCCGGCGTGAACTTGAGCGCGAAGCCCATGCCGAGGACGAACGCGGCGGCCGTGTACCAGCGGTTCGCGAGGCAGAGCAGGAAGCCGGCGATCAGCAGCGCGACCGCGGCGTCGTAGCGATTGATGATGATCGCCCCCGTGAAGGCGACCGAGACCGCGAACAGCACTCCGGCCACATAGGCGCGCCCTCCGCGCGGCCAGAAGCGGCAGGCGGCCAGGGTGGTGACGGCGGCCGCCAGCAACGTGATCACGCCCATCATCACGCTGAACCAGTGACGGTACTGCTTGTTGTGGTCCACGTGGCCGGGGAGCCTGAACAGCGGGATCGCGAGCGGCGGGTACTCGATCTTGAACGACTGGGTGAACGGGCGGTCGCCGTGCGCCAGGCGCTGGGCGTAGCCCTGGTAGGTGGGGATGTCGCTGATGGCGTGCATCTCGTACCAGAGGTTCGGGAACAGCACGAGGAGGACAAGCGTCGTGAGCGCGAGGCTGACGAACACGGCGACGAGCGGATTGACCTTGTGGGGCGGACTGAAGGTGTGAGAGGTGGCGGGGGCAGCCGCGGTCATGCGCCCCTGAAGCTCCAGAGCTTGTTGAGTATGAAGTTGATCGGCATCACGCAGGCGATGGCGATCACCTGGCTCGGGTTGGCGCCCAGGTGGAGCACACTGAGGCAGATCGTGAAGATGCCGAGATTGATGAGGTAGGCGACGACGCTGACCGCGAAGAACTTGGGCAGCTCGCTCTTCACGGCGCCGCTGGAGCGGAAGGTCCAGCGGCGATTGAGATAGTAGTTCGTGAGCACGGAGACGACGAATCCAAGCAGGTTGCCGACGTAGTTGGCCGTCGTCGGGGTCGAGCCGCTGGCGGCGTGCCAGGCGAGCAGCGTGAGGTTGAAGACGATGAGATTGACGACGACGCCGCTGCCGCCGACGAAGCAGAACTTCACGAACTGCCTGAGGCTGCGCTTGAGGCCGTCGTCCACTGAACGCTCCGCTGCGGGGGTCAGAACGGCCGCGCCGGGTCGCTGCACGAACTGCGCGGCCGCGTGACCGTAGGCCATGATATGCGATGGGCCGCGCCTCAGAAAGCCGCGGCCCGCGGGGTGGGGCGGCCGGTGTCGTCGTGCGCGGCCGGCCGGCCCGGTCGGCCTGCGCGTCAGCGGCCGGAGAGCGCCCGCTGCGCCAGCCACTCGTCGACGTCCGCCCAGACGCGCGTGAAGTCGGGCAGCGGCCGCCATTCGAGGCCCTCCGCCGCACAGCGCTCCGCGAGGTGGCCGCGCGCGAACGTCAGGTCGGCCTCGCGCGCCGGGCAGAGGTCGCTGGCGCCGTCGCCGAAGACCAGCACGACGTCGCCGGGGCGGCGCAGGGCGCGCAGGATCGCCGCCTTGCAGCTCTTCGGGCCGCAGCGCGGGCAGTCGCCGAGGGCAGGGCTGAACTCGAGATGGTACGGCGGCCCGGAGTCCGGACCTTCGCCGATGAGCTCGCTGGCGTAGATCTCGGTCGGCGGCAGGCCCTCGCGCGTCCAGAACGCTGCGATCGCCTCGCGGATGCCGGCACTCACGACCGCTGCGCGCCCCGCGCGCCGGGCGAGCTCGGCGAAGAACTCCGCGAGCCCCGGCGAGGGTTCGGCCGCCTCGACGAGCGCGCCGACGAACTGCGCCCGCGGCGCTGGGATCATCCGCACCTGGCGGTCGAAGCATTCGGCGTGGCTCATGCGGTCGGCCTTGGCCTCGACCTCCAGTGGCTTCCACGCATCGCCCGCGAAGCGCTGCAACGCGATCTCATTGCACTCGTGCGTCGTCATCGTGCCGTCGTAGTCGAGGAGGGCGAGGAAACGCGCCGGGGACGCGGCGTCCGCCGGCGCGTGCGATGGCGCGTCATGCGTGGGCATGCGCCCAGTGTACACGAGCGCGGTCGTGGAGCCTGAGCGGCCGGCTGGTGGCGAGCGCGAGCGGCTTCACGACCGCGCGCCCATGGACGCCGCCGCGCCCGCGCCGCGGCCGTCTGCTAAAATCGGCGTTCCGGCCGCAGCCTGACGAAAGCGAGACACGTGAGCGACAAGCAACCCCTGTTCCGCGATGTCTCCCCGCGCGTCGACCTCCCCGCGCTCGACGCGCGCATCCTCGCTTTCTGGAAAGAGCACGGCATCTTCGAGAAGAGCCTCGAGGGGCGGGACGATGCGCCGGTCTACGTCTTCTACGAGGGTCCGCCCACCGCCAACGGCCGGCCGGGCGCCCACCACGTGATCTCGCGCATCTTCAAGGACCTCTTCCCGCGCTACAAGACGATGCGCGGTTACCGCGTGCCGCGCAAGGCCGGCTGGGACACGCACGGCCTGCCGGTGGAGCTCGAGGTGGAGCGCCGCCTCGGCATCGACGGCAAGCAGCAGATCGAGGACTACGGCGTCGCCGAGTTCAACAAGCTGTGCCGCGAGAGCGTCACCACGTACCTCGAGGAGTGGGAACGCTTTACCGAGCGCATCGGCTTCTGGGTCGATCTCGAGGATGCCTACTACACGTACACCAACGAGTACATCGAGACGGTCTGGTGGCTGCTGCGCCAGATCTGGGACAAGGACCTGCTCTACCAGGGCTTCAAGGTCGTGCCCTACTGCCCGCGCTGCGGCACGGCGATCAGCAGCCACGAGGTGGCGCAGGGCTACAAGGACGTCACCGAGGACTCGGTCTACGTGCGCTTCCCGCTCACGGCAGAGGCCGCCGCGCGGGTGACCGGCGAGGCGGCGAGCGCAGGTCCGGCAGGCGAGGCGGCCGGCGCCGCCGCCGACGGCGAGGCGGCCAAGCCCGTTTCGCTCGCCGTGTGGACGACGACGCCGTGGACGCTGATCAGCAACGTCGCCGCGGCGGTGCACCCGGACGTCTCCTACGCGCTCGTCGAGAGCCGCGGCGAGCGCTTCGTGCTCGCGCGCGAGCTGGTCGAGAAGGTGCTCGGCAAGAAGGCCGTGGTGGAGCGCGAGTTCCCCGGCGCGGAACTGCTCGGCCTCGACTACGAGCCGCCGTTCGATTTCATGACGCCGGACAAGCGGGCGCACTTCGTCATCGGCGCCGACTACGTGACCACGACCGACGGCACCGGTATCGTCCACATCGCGCCGGCCTTCGGCGAGGACGACATGCGCGTCGGCCGGGAGAACGACCTGCCGGTCGTCAACGCCGTGGACACCGAGGGCAAGTTCATCGCCGAGGTCACTCCGTGGGCCGGGGTCTTCGTCAAGGACGCCGACCCGGCGATCACCGAGGAGCTCAAGGCTCGCGGCAGGCTGCTCGGCGTCGAGCCCTACGAACACAGCTACCCGTTCTGCTGGCGCTGTGACACGCCGCTGCTCTACTACAGCAAGGCCACCTGGTACATCCGCACCACGGCCATCAAGGACGAGCTCATCGCCGCCAACGAGGACGTCGTCTGGCACCCCGAGCACATCAAGAACGGGCGCTTCGGCGAGTGGCTGGCCGGCAACGTGGACTGGGCCCTGAGCCGCGATCGCTACTGGGGCACGCCGCTGCCGGTGTGGCGCTGCGAGGAGGGCCACACGCACTGCGTCGGCTCCATCGCGGAGCTGCGCGAGCGGGCGGCCGGTCCGGTTCCAGAGGATCTGGAACTCCACCGGCCCTACGTCGACGACATCACGCTCACGTGCGCCGAGTGTGGCGGCGAGATGCACCGCGCGCCCGAGGTCATCGACGCCTGGTTCGACTCAGGTGCGATGCCGTTCGCGCAGTGGCACTATCCGTTCGAGAACGAGGACAAGTTCCGCGAGCGCTTCCCGGCGGACTTCATCGCCGAGGCCATCGACCAGACGCGGGGCTGGTTCTACAGCCTGCTCGCGGTGGCCACGCTCGTCGAGGGTCGCAGTTCCTACAAGCGCGTGCTCTGCCTCGGGCATATCCTCGACGGCGACGGCCAGAAGATGAGCAAGAGCAAGGGCAACGTCGTGCAGCCGGACGACATCCTCGACAACCAGGGCGCCGACGCCTTCCGCTGGTTCATGTTCTCGAGCCAGCAGCCGTGGAGCCCGCGGCGCTTCAGCGCCGACATGGTCGACGAGGTCGTGCGCAAGTTCCTGCTCACGCTCTGGAACACGTACAGCTTCTTCACCGTGTACGCCAACATCGACCGCTTCGACCCGACGGCCGAGGGTGTGTCGCTCGAGGAGCGGCCGCTGCTCGACCGCTGGCTCGTCGGCGAGCTCAACACGCTCGTTCAGACCGTCACCGACGGGCTCGAGGCGTACGACGCCACCGGCACCTGCCGCGCCATCCAGGAGTTCGTCGACGACCTCAGCAACTGGTACGTGCGCCGCAGCCGCCGCCGCTTCTGGAAGAGCGAGGGCGATGCCGACAAGCTCGCCGCCTACCACACGCTGCACGAGGCGCTCGTCACGGTGACCAAGCTGCTGGCGCCGTTCACGCCGTTCATCGCCGAGGAGCTGTACCAGAACCTCGTGCGCGCGGCCGATCCAGCGGCGGCGGAGAGCGTGCACCTCTGCGCGTGGCCGGTCGTGGACGAGGTGGCCATCGATGCAGGCGTGTCGTTCGACATGGCGGCGGCGCGGCGCGTCGTCGAGATGGGCCGCGCGGCGCGCAACGCCGCCGCCGTCAAGACGCGGCAGCCGCTCGCCGAAGTGGTCGTGGCGCTGCCTGAGGCCGAGGCGCGCGCCGTCGAGCGCCTGCGCGACGTCGTCCGCGACGAGCTCAACGTCAAGGAGCTGCGCGTCGTGGCGGACGGTGGCGAGCTCGTCGCCTACACCGTCAAGCCCAACTTGCGCCTGCTCGGGCCCAAGCTCGGCAAGCGGCTAGGCGCACTGCAGGCGGCGCTGAAGGACGCTGACGCCGCCGCGCTCGTCGCCGAGCTCAAGGCCGAGCGATCGGTCGCGTTCACACTCGCGGACGGCGAGCTCCGTCTCGCCGAGGAAGAGCTCCTCGTCGAGACCGGCTCGCCGGACGGCTACCAGGTGGAGAGCGAGGCGGGCCGCGTCGTGGCGCTCAAGACCGTGGTCGACGACGCCCTGCGCGAGGAGGGCGTGGCGCGCGAGATCGTGCATGCCATTCAGCTCGCGCGCAAGAATGCCGACCTTCGTATCGAAGACACCATCAGGCTCGCGCTGTCGGTGCCGGTTGAGCTGGCGCCGGTCGTGGACCACTATGAAGGCACCATCAAGGCGGAGGCGCTGGCCAGCGAGCTGGTGCTGGGCACGGCCGACGGCGAGCATCAGGAGACGGCGCGCGTGGAGGGCCGCGAGCTCGGCATCGGACTCACCGTGACCGGGACCCTGTTCACCGTCACCTACGGCTGACCCGGCGCCGCCGGCGCCGGAGACGAAGGGAGACGTCGTGGAGGAGTTGCGAGAGGCTTCGCTCGAGATGCTCGTCGAGCTGGCGCGCCCGACGTCGCACGACACCGTCCTCGACTACGCTTCCGGGGCCGGCATCGCCGGCTTCGCCGTGGCGCCGGACGTGCGCCACGTGGAGGCCGCCGACGAGCTGCCGGACACGCTGGACGAGGGCGCGCGTCTGGCCGGTGAGCTCGGTCTGGTCAACGTCTCGTTCACGCTTGTCGATCTCTACGCGCTGCCGTACGACGACGGGTTCTTCAGCCTCGTCGTGTGTCGCAACGCGCTGCATCTCCTGCCCGAGCCTGTCACGGCTCTCGCGGAACTGCTGCGCGTGACCAGCGGCGGCGGCAGGATCGTGATCGTCGACCCGGTGGTCGACGAGGTCACGGACAAGGCCTTCAACGACCTCGCGCGCCTGCGCGAGCCGGCCCACCGGCGGCACTACCGCCCCGAAGAGCTGGACGGCCTCGTCGCGCCGGCCGGCCTGCGCATCAAGGAGCGGCGGCAGCTGCGGCGCACGATCGACCTCGACTACTGGCTGCAGGCGGCCGCGGTGCCGCCCGCCAAGGCGGACCTCATCCGCGCGCGGCTCAAAGGGTTCCCGGTCGAGGTGCAGGCGGCCATGGACTTGGCCTTCGCCGACAGGCTCGTGAGCTTCAGCTACGACGTCTGCGGCGTGCGCCTGGAGCGCGCCTGACGCTGAGCCTGAGACGCAGGGGCCGGCGCCCCGACGCGACCCGACGCGCCGACCGCGGACTTGAGCTACCGCCGCCGACCGATCTCGTCCGCCGCCGCTGGTTCGAGACCGAAGCCCTCGGCCTCCAGGAAGTCCGCCGTGTCCGGGTACACCAGCCCGTAGCGCGACTCGACGAGTTGCCATCCGATGCCGCTCGACCCACGTGGCGGGACTCTACTCCCTGAGGCCGCGCTCCCTGCGAGGCCGCGCCAGTCGGCGCCCGTAGCGGCCGCTGGGCGGTGGTTCCCAGACTTCTCTGGCGTCGAGGGGTCGACGGTCCCCGAGGCGGCTGACGCGTGGATCGCAACTCTGTGCGAGAGGCCCTCATACTCCACTCGCGCAAGGAGCACGGCTGCTGCGCGGCCATTCTGCGTCACGTAGACGGGCGTGCCGGAGGCGACCATCTCCTGAATGATCCGTGCTGCGTCGCGGCGAGAGTCCGTGATGGGGACGATAGTGCGCGCTGATCTCACGAGCTCCCCTTTGGCCAGCGGCGGGACTCCTTGGGGATGAAGCGGATAGTCGTCTGAGGCGAGCGTACGCTGCTCGCGCCCGTTTGACGAGGGTTGCAATCGGAGCTGCGTGGGACTGCCGGGCGCGGACCGGGGCCATCTGCATGCGCGCTCGGCACCAGATTCGGCACCGAATTCGGCACCAGATTCGGTACCAGATTCGGCACCGAATTCGGTGCCGAGCCCTTGAGAGCTATGGGGCAGGTCGCCTGGGGGGCTGCAGTCGTGCAGCGAGCGGCTTGCGCCTCGAACGCGTGTGGTGGCAGGCGCCGGGCATTGGCCTGAGCTGGGTCTCGGCCTGGGCAGAGCCGGCGCGCCCGGGCGGCCTCGGCCTAAGCCGGGAGCTCAGCCCAGCCTTCCCAGCCTCAGCCCAGGAACGCCCCCAACTCCTCGACGAGCTTCGCCTTGGGCATCGCGCCGACGATGCGCTGCTTGAGCTCGCCGTCCTCGAACGCGAGGATCGTGGGGATGTTCATCACGCTGAACTGCTGCGCCACGGCCGGCGCCTCGTCGACGTTGAGCTTCACGAACTTGACGTCGGCGTAGTCGCCCGACATCTCCTCGAGGACCGGGCCGATCATGCGGCACGGGCCGCACCACTCGGCCCAGAAATCCACGAGGACCTTGCCCGGGGCTTTCACCACTTCGGCCTCGAAGTCATCCTGCGTGACAGCGTCCACGTATCCCTCCTGGAGGATGGGTTTCAGGCCGGCGCGGCGGTGCTGCCGCCGGCCGCGTCGAGGTACTTCTCCGCCTGCACGGCGGCGAGCGCGCCGTCGCCCACGGCGCGCGCGATCTGCTTGAGCGGTCCCACGGTGGCGTCGCCGCAGGCGAACACGCCCGTAAGGTTCGTGCGTTGGAGTTCGTCGGTGACGATGTAGCCGTGATCGTCCAGCTCGACGACGCCCTCGAGCCAGGCGGTGTTGGGGTCCTGGCCGATGTAGACGAAGACGCCGTTCACCGGCAGGCTGCGCTGCTCACCGGTCTTGACGCTCTCCACTTCGAGGGCCTCCACCATGTCCTTGCCCTCGATGCGCCGCGGCACCGAGTCCCACACGAACTCGAACTTGCTATTGGCGAAGGCGCGCTCCTGGGCGATCCGCGCGGCGCGGAGCTCATCGCGGCGGTGCACGATGTAGACCTTGTCGGCGAACTTGGTGAGGAACATCCCCTCCTCGACCGCGGAGTCGCCGCCGCCGATGACCGCGACGGTGCGGCCGCGGTACAAGGCGCCGTCGCAAGTGGCGCACCAGCTCACGCCGCGGCCGATGAAGTCCGCCTCGCCGGGGATGCCGGAGCGCCGCGGCTCCACGCCCGGCGCGAGGATGACGCTGCGCGTGCGGATGGTCCCGCGGTCGGTGACTACGGCGAAGCCGCCTTCGGAGTCGCGCGCGACGGCGCTCACGCCCTCGATCTCACGCACCTCGGCGCCGAACTGCTCGGCCTGCTCCTTCATCTTCTGGGAGAGGTCGAAGCCCGAGATGCCCTCGGGGAAGCCCGGGTAGTTCTCCACGAGGTCGGTGAGGGCGATCTGCCCGCCGGCCATGTTGCGCTCGAGGATCGCCGTCTTGAGACGTCCGCGGCTGGCGTAGATGCCGGCCGTGAGGCCGGCCGGTCCAGCGCCGACGATCACGACGTCGAAGAGTGCGCTGTCCGGATCCGTGTCGGGCAAGAGTGGCTCCTGGGCTGTGGTCATTGCTGCGTGACTACGACGGCGTAGCGTTGACTGCGTGACTATACCCGCGCGCCGTCAGAGCAGACCGCGGCGCACGAGCTCTTCGGCGATCTGTACGGCGTTGAGCGCGGCGCCCTTGCGCAGGTTGTCGCTCACCACCCAGAGGTCCAGGCCGTTGGCGATCGTCGCGTCCTCACGGATGCGCCCGACGTACACCGGGTCGCGGCCCTCGGCGTCGAGCGGCAGCGGGTAGCGCAGTTCGGCCGGGTCGTCGACGACGACGATGCCGGGGGCGCCGGCGAGCAGCTCGCGGGCCTCGCCGGCCGAGAGTTTCCGCTTCGTCTGCACGTTGACCGCCTCGCTGTGCGCGCCGAAGACGGGCACACGCACGCAGGTGGCGGTCACCCTGAGCTCCGGGTCGGCGAAGATCTTGGTGGTCTCGTCGACCATCTTCTGCTCCTCCTTGGTGGCGCCGGAGGGCAGGAAACTGTCGATGTGCGGCAGCACGTTGAAGGCGATCTGATGCGGGTAGAACCGCGGCTCGACCGCCTCGCCCGCGGCCCACTGGCGCGCCTGCGCCTCGAGCGCCGCGATGCCGCCCTGGCCGCTGCCCGAGACCGCCTGGTAGGTGCTGACGACGACGCGCTCGATGCCGGCGGCGTCGTAGATCGGCTTGAGCGCCACGACCATCTGGATGGTGGAGCAGTTGGGCGTGGCGATGATGCCGGTGTTGGCCGCGAGGTGGTCGGCGTTGACCTCGGGCACCACGAGCGGCACCGTCGGGTCCATGCGGAACATGCTCGACTTGTCGATCACGGTGGCGCCGGCGGCGACCGCCTGCGGCGCGTACTCCTCGCTCACGGAGCCGCCGGCGGCGAAAAACGCGAGGTCGACGCCGGCGAACGAGCCCGGGCCGAGCTCCGTCACTTCCAGCTCGGCCCCCTTGAACGGCAGCCGGCGGCCGGCCGAGCGCGCGC
>Ga0316226_1003656_pt1 | contig 12953 bp, 6 predicted proteins | sample TBH18017metaG_FD_206009 | JGI IMG/M metagenome (GOLD analysis project Ga0316226, IMG submission 206009) | Freshwater microbial communities from Trout Bog Lake, Wisconsin, USA - TBH18017 | ecosystem: Environmental > Aquatic > Freshwater > Lake > Hypolimnion/Profundal zone | place: USA: Wisconsin... | reverse complement strand
TTTTCTCGCCGCAAAAATTTCTTTCGACCACGCCAATTTAATTGTTCCTATAATTCATCCCTTGCTCGTGCTTGCCGTCATCGGCCTCGCCGCGCTCGTCTATGATTTTGTAGTCGAGCGGCTGGAGCGCATGAAATTAAAACACACGATGGGGCTGTATTTCTCGCCACGCGTGCTCGAAGCCGTGCTGGCCGACCCCGGCTCGATGGAACCGCGCCGCGCCAACGTCGTTTTGCTGCTGACCGATTTGCGCAACTCCACGCCGCTCGCCGAGGCGCTCGGCCCGAAGGGAATGTTTGATTTGCTCAACCAGGTTTTCGAGGCGCAGACCGGCGCGATCATGGGCGAGGAAGGCAATCTCGAGCATTTTCTCGGCGACCAATTTTTGAGTTACTGGGGCGCGCCGCAAAAACAGCCGGACGCCGCCGACCGCGCCAGCCGCGCCGCGCAAAAATTGATCCGCTCGATGGAAGATTTGCGCGCCACGCTGACGCCGGAGGTGCAAAAACTTTTTGGCTACGGCGTCGCGCTGCACGCGGGCGGCGTGCTGGTGGGCAACAAGGGCTCCGCGCTGCGGCTGGATTACGGCCTTGTCGGCGACACGGTGAACGAGGCCGCGCGCGTCGAGGCGCTCACCAAATACTACGGCGCGCGGCTGCTGGTGACGCGCGACGCGTTCGCGCAATTCAGCGCGCAGGGCCAGCACCGGCTGATTGACCGCGTCATCGTGAAAGGCAAAAGCGAGCCGGTGGAATTGTTCGAGTGCGAAAATCCCTGCACGCCGCCGAACTTCGCGGAGATTTGCGCGCGCTACAAACAGGCGTTCGACGAATACCACTTTGGCCGTTTCATCGAGGCGCAACTTTTGTTTGCCGCGATGGATAAGGAATTTTCCGACGGCCCCAGCAAAACCCTTTCCGCCCGCTGCGCCACGCTCGTCATCCATCCGCCGGCGAATTGGAATGGCATTTGGAAAATGAACGCGAAGTGATTTATTTAGGATTGATCCCTTTACGAGAATACAGGCAGTTGCTGCGCGGCGAAATTTCCGGCACGCAGCTCTGGCGCGAACTGAAATTGTTCAACCAGCTCGGCGTGACGCGCGGGCAGATGCGGAAATAGCACCCAGCCGCCGCCGCCAAATTCAATCCTTCTTGCTGGAAAACTTTCGCTTGATGGCGCAGATTGGAAAATGAAAATGCGGGCAGATATGATGCATTTCGCATTTCTCCAATCCTTTTAGCTGGTGGAAGCCGTGCTTTTTTATCATCACCCCCGCAAATTTCGTTCGCAATACGCTCTCTATTTCTGGCCACCAAATTTTCCAGAGGTTGCAACGGATCATTCCTGTTTGGTGAAGATAAATTTCTTCCCAAACTAAATTGAGATATGCAATGGCGACAAGATCCAGCCCTTCCCAATTTTTTGGGTCGTCAGAATTGCAGGCATTATTCCATTTCTCACTAATTTCTGGAGTGATGATTTTGTTATACTTTTCGGTGTATTCTCGGAAAATTTTCAAATCAATTTTTCTACGATACTCCCACACGCCAGCGGCCAATCCGCCAAGGGCAGCGATGCCCCCTAAAATCGCAGCGATGTCTGTGATGTTGCTGTTCATGGTTTGACTTAACCATCCCGACCTCAAGTTTGTCAATGCGATAGCGCTACACCATGCAACGACCGGGATCGACCAAGTGACCGCGCAAATCCATAAAACAAGAAAGGCTTGGAATTATTTCCAGAACCTGCTAACTGAAACAGACAGGAACCTCCTTGCTGGAGAAAATCGAGATGAAAAAATCTGCCAAATCTCAAGCTGGCGACAGGAAGCAAAATACTACTGCTGTATCTGTAATTTTTAACGCGGGCGTGCTTATAATCCCGGTTGCGTTAATTCTTTATATTTTGTGGGGAGCCGGGGTGATATGGCAAATAGAGCCGGCTACCGGGGCTCCGCCCACCGAAGCTGACGGTTTAGTCAAGCAAAGCAGTTGGGATGGTTCGGTATCACAGGTGAAAGATTGGCTAAAAGCACACGCAAACGACCCTGGTTCGTTGCAATTTGTTGACTGGAAATTATCAGAAAAGCGCAATAAGCCAGACCTAAATAATAATTTTCATGTAGATAATCACCCGGTTTTTTATGTGGTTGTTCATTATCGCGCCAAGAACGAATTTGGAGCACTGATGCTACACCGAGGGGATTTTATATTGAGTCCTGACGGGACAATTTTAAGAGCCAATCCAGATATGGACGCCCCTTAATCCGTTTACAAAATCTGTTTCAGCAGCAATTGATAAACGTCCGTTGATTCCATTTCCTTCGCGCTCAAAAATTCCGGCTGGCTGGTAATGAACACCGGCCAGTCTTTTTTGTCCGCCGGCCGCCGACCGTAAAGGGGTCAGTCCTTAAAGGGGTCAGTCCTTAACTTAAATCACAGCGAAGGATTGCGCGGGAACTTGGCATACGGCAGCCGCGTCCCGCGATAGCTCGTTTGGTCGGCGCGGATGGCGGCCGGCGCAGGAAATAAAGAATCGCCGCTGGCGGAAATCAAATCGTCCTGGTCCACGCCGTCGCCGCTCACGCCAATCGCGCCAATCAAGACGCCATTGCGATACAACGGAAAGCCGCCGGGGAAAATCGTGATGCCGTTCGGCACGGCGGCATCCACGTTGGTCGCGGTGTCGAAGATGGCGCCGTTGACGGGATTGGTCGCGACGATGGACACGGGCGTGATGATGGAAACTTCTTCCTGCATCCCAAACAGCGGGCCGGGCGACGTGCCGTTGATGCCGGGCGGATACAGGCTTTGCGCGAGAAAACCGACGGTGCGCGTGGACCAGGCGCGGTTTGACGCCGAATACAGCACGGCGGTGCGCGCCTTCTGCACCGCCACGTCCCAACTGAACCGTGTCGCGTCGGGCGACGTGCAAAACGCGCCCAGCACCACCGGCGCGACGCCGTCAACATTGGGATTGTTGACGACGGTGATGAACACCTGCGCGGCGGTGCCGGCGGGCAGCCGGATGCCGGCGCGCGTGGTGCGGCAGCGGTTCGCGGCGGCGGCGATGACGTTGGAAACTTCCAGCGCGGACAGCCGCGCCGCGCCGAGCGGCACGAATGATGGATCATCAATTATCGGCTGACGAACCTCGCCGGTTTCGCCGCCGATGGTCGCAACCGGATACGGAAACGGCGCTGGCGACGCGATGGGCGTGAACGGCAAAATACTTGTTCCCGGCAAGCTGCCGAACGGGATCACCGCGCCCAGCGTAGTTTTTGACCGGATGTATTCCAGCCGGATGCCCGCCGCCAAAACTTTTGAGCCGAGAATCTTGTTCGCCGGCGCAAAACCGGTCTGTCCCGCGAGCGCCACGTCCTCGTCGCTGTCCGGCTTGGTGATGACGGCGGGCGTGATGGCCGTCACCGCGACGCCGTTGCCGGCGACGCCGATGCCGCCCACGAGCGCGCCGTTTTTGTAGAGCGGCAAACCGCCGGGCGTGCCTTCCATCCCGCCGGTGAGCGGCAGCGGCGGCGCGACGAGCGTAAGCCCGGGCGAACTGCCGTAGCTGATGACGCTGCCGGGCGCCTTGAAGGTGTTGATGTCGGAAAAACCGAGCTGCGAAAAATTCACGCCGACGAGCGGGCCGGGCGGCGTGTTCTTTATGCCAATCGGAAAATGCTGCTGCACGATGTCGCCGGCGGTGCGCGAGGAAAAGGCGTTTTGTCCGCTGCTCAAAAACGCGGCCGTGCCGGCCTTGGCAATCGCTTCGGCGACGAGGTCATCGTCCGCCAAAAGATTGGTGTTCAGCGACCAGACGCCGAGCACCCAGCCTTCGCGGTCGGTGACGGCGACGACGGCATTGGTGGCGAGTGGCGCGGACAGCGCGGTCGCGCGCGTGACCGCCTGCGCGATGACGGTCTGGACATCGGCGAGGGTGAGTTGGGCGGTCGCCGGCCGCGCGGCCAGCAGGGCGAAAATCAAAATGGGCAGAATCCGTTTCACCACGCCACAAGGATAAGCGCTTGCTTTCCGAAAATAAACAAATTCTCATAGGGGAAATGCTTCGGCCTGAATCACAGGCAAACCAGAACTTTCTCCAGCGGCTTATTTTTGCCGGACTGGTGGCCGGCGCGTCGTCGGTGGGTTTTGCCGACGACGCGTTGAAACCGCATCAGGCGGTCAGCACGAACATGCCGCCCGCGTCGCCGGAAATTTTCAGTCCCGACCCGAACCCGGTGCGGTTGCCGGAGCCGCCGCAGACGGATTTCCGCTGGACGCACAACGTCATCATTGTCACGAATTCCCTGACGCAGCCGCAGTTCAATCCGGATCCCGGCGCGATGCTGAAAACGCCCACGAACACACCCGCCGCGCTGTTCAACGAGCCGATCGCGCCGCCGGAATTCACGCCGCCCACAATTCCGGCGGGAATGGAATTGCCGCGCGAAAATTCCCGGCTCGGTGAAATTGTGCCGCCACCAAACCCGCCGCCGCGCAGCTATGGTTCGGAACCACTGACGAATGGACTCGCGCTGCCGCGCGCAAACGTGCGCCGCGAGCTGAAAATTTATCAGGATTTTGACGTGCCGAAATACAAGCTGCGGAAATCGGATTACCCGACGAACACCGTGCCGGTGCCGGATCGCTGGCGCATCGGGTTCGTGCCGTGGAAACGCTACACGAGCGGCGTCATCGAGCAGCCTTACGAAACGCCGAACGCATCGCTCTGGGCGCCTTACAAACAGAGCGTGCTCAAGGGCGACGTGCCGATCATCGGCCAGGATATTTTTCTCGACCTCACGGCGTCGGCGGAGACGGTGACGGAAATCAAGCGCGTGCCGACCGGCAGCGGCACCAGCACGGCGAACCCCGGCGAATATGCGTTTTACGGCGAAGGCGAACAGGTCAGCATCCAGAATTATTTCGGCTTCACGATGAATTTGTTTCAGGGCGAAACGGTTTTTCGCCCCGTGGACTGGGCGATTAAAATCGAGCCGGTGTTCAACGTGAACTATCTCACCACGCAGGAAAACGGCATCGTCTCGCCCGACGCCACGCAGGGCACGGACCGCACGAAAACTTTTCTCGCGCTGCAACAGGCGTTCGTCGAGGTGCATCTGGCGGACTTGTCGGACACCTATGATTTTTGTTCCGTGCGCGTCGGCAACCAGCCGTTCAACGCGGACTTTCGAGGTTTTATTTTCAACGACATCAACTCCGGCGCGCGCTTTTTTGGCAACTGGAACAACAACCTTTACCAATACAACCTCGCCTTCTTCGACATGCGCGAGAAGGACACGGATTCGGAACTGAATACTTTTAATAACCGCGACCAGGTCGTTTCCATCGTCAATCTTTACAGGCAGGATTTCATCTGGCCGGGCTACACGGCGGAATGGAGTTTTCTCTGGAATCAGGATTACGGCGGCACGCACTACGACGAGAACGGCAATCTCGTCCGCCCCGCGCCCATCGGCACGGTGCAGCCGCACGACGTGAACGCGTATTATCTCGGCTGGGGCGGCGACGGCCACATCGGGCCGGTCAACATTTCCCACCAGTTTTATCAGGCGCTCGGCCGCGACGATTGCAACGGCCTCGCCGGCCACGCCGTGGACATCAATGCGCAGATGGCCGCGCTGGAGCTTTCCATTGACCACGACTGGGCGCGCTACAAGGCGTCGTTTTTTTACGCGAGCGGCGACGGCAACAGCACCGACGGCACGGGGCGCGGCTTCGACACCATCGTGGACAACCCGAATTTCACCGGCGGCCCGTTCAGCTTCTGGTCGCGGCAGGGATTCAATCTCGGCGGGACGATGGTGAACCTGAAAAATTCCAGCAGCCTCGTGCCGGACATGCGGACGAGCAAAACCGAGGGACAGGCGAACTTCGTGAACCCCGGCGTTTATATTTTTGGCCTCGGCGCGGAATTTGACGTGACCCCGAAACTGCGGTCATTCCTCAACGCAAATTACATTTTGCTCGCGCAGACCGACCCGATCAAAACCGCGCTGCTCACGTCGAAAGTCGGCAACGAAATGGGCGAGGACTTGAGCCTCGGTTTTCAATATCGCCCGCTGCTCACGGACAACATCGTCATCTCCGCCGGCTTCGGCGTGCTGATTCCCGGCAGCGGCTATCGCGACATTTACGAAAACAACGGCGCGAACGTGCCGGGCTTCGGCAGCAGCGGCGGCAACACCACGGCCTTTCCTTACAGCGGCCTCATCGCCATCACCCTGACTTACTGATATGAAAACGAAATTATTTCCGCATCGGCACCTGGCCGCGCTCGCAGTGGCCTGCTGGCTCGCGGCCAGCCTCGCGCTGCTCGCGCAAAGTGACGGTTCCGGCCCGGAGATTTCCGTGCCGAAAAATATTTCTGCCGACGCCACACACGCGTTACCGAAACCAAACTGGATTGACCAGTCGCAGGCCGACGCGGACAAAAAATCGCGCGGCTGTCTGGAATGCCACGCCGGCAGCGAGTCCATGCACGCGTCCAAAAATGTTGTGCTGGGCTGCACCGATTGTCACGGCGGCAACGCGACTCCGGGCTTGAAACAAACGCAGGCGCACGTCGCGCCGCGCAATCCGGTCTTCTGGGAAAGCTCGGCGAACCCAAATGACTCGACCGTTTTGCTCAACCACGAGTCAGCGGAATTTATCCGATTTGTGAATCCCGGTGATTTGCGCGTCGTGGAAATAACCTGCGCGCCGTGCCACGCGGACATCGTCCATAACGTCAGCCACAGTATGATGCGCCACGGCGCGATGCTCTGGGGCGCGGCGCTTTACAACAACGGTGCGTATCCCGCGAAAAATTACCGCTTCGGCCAGGCTTACGGTTTGGACGGCGCGCCGCTGCGTTTGGAAAGTCCGGTTCCGGTCACGCAGGCGATGACCGACCGCTGGGGAATTTTGCCGTTCATTGATCCCTTGCCGCGTTTCGAAATTTCGCAGCCGAGCAATCTGCTCCGCATATTCGAGCGCGGCGGCGAGGAACAAAACCAGCTCGGCAATCCGAATCCGTTTGAAGAACCGGGCAAGCCTGCGCGCCGTTTGAGCGAACGTGGCCTCGGCACATTGAACCGCATTGATCCCGTATTTCTAAATTTGCAAAAGACGCGGCTGCACGATCCGCTGCTGGATTTCATGGGTTCAAATAATCATCCCGGCGATTATCGCAGCAGCGGCTGCACGGCCTGTCACGTTGTTTATGCGAACGACCGCTCGCCTACGGACTCCGGCTGGTATTCCAAATTCGGCAACCAAGGTTTGAGCTTCACCGCCGACAAAGCCATTCGCAAAGATGAACGCGGCCATCCCATCACGCACCAGTTCACGCGCGCGATTCCGACGAGCCAGTGCATGAACTGCCACATGCACCAAGGAAATTTGTTCGTGAATCCGTTTCTCGGCTACACCTGGTGGGATCAGGAAACCGACGGCGAATTCATGTATCCGGCCAAGCAGAAAAATCCGACGCCGGAGGAATTGGTGAAATCCATCCGCGACAATCCCGAAGCCGCCGCCGCGCGCGGCCTGTGGGGCGACCTAGATTTTCTGGAAAAGGTTGCCGAGCTGAATCCGAAATTGACGAACACGCAGTTCGCCGATTACCACGGCCACGGCTGGATTTTCCGCGCCGTGTTCAAGCATGACCGCGAAGGCAATTTGCGCGACCGCGACGAGAACATCATCGCGGCGGACGATCCGCAGAAATTTGCCAAGGCGGTTCACTTGAAGGACGAACATCTCGCGCACGGAATGCAGTGCGCCGACTGCCACTTCGATGTGGATGTCCACGGCAACGGACTGCTTTACGGCGAGCCGCGCGCGGCGACGACCATCGAATGCATTGATTGTCACGGCACAATTCAAAAGCGTCCGTCGCTCGTGACCAGCGGCAACGGCGGCATCTGGACCGGCACGAACATCGCCAATGTGGATTTGCGCGCGAACAACACGGCGTATGGCCCGCGCTTTTTCTGGCAGGAAAATAAATTATTCCAACGCTCCTCGATGGCTCCCGACTTGATCTGGGAAGTGCCGCAAACCATTGATACGATTGATCCGCATTCATCGCACTACAACGCCAAATCCGCCTACGCCAAAACGCTTGGCCGCGATGGCAAAACTTGGGGCGCGGTGCCGGAGCCGAAAAAATGCCCCCGCGATTTGGCGCATGATAATTCAAATGTCGGCTGCCAAGTCTGCCATTCGTCATGGGCGACGAGCTGCTTCGGTTGTCATTTGCCGATGCGCGCGAACCAGCGCGTGCCGGCAAATAAATTTGAAGGCACGACCACGCGCAATTTCACCAGCTACAATCCGCAGGTCGTGCGCGACGACGTGTTCCAGCTCGGCGTGGATGCCAGCTACAAGAGCAACCGCCTCGCCGTTCTGCGCTCGTCGAGTGCGGTCATCGTGAGTTCGCAGAACGCGAATCGCGAGTGGGTTTATTCGCAGCAGCAGACCATCAGCGCCGAGGGTTACAGCGGCCAGGCTTACAATCCGCATTTGCCGCACACGACCAGCGGCGTCGGCACGACGAAAAATTGCGAGGACTGCCACGTCGCCAAATCCAACGACAACAACGCGTGGCTCGCATCGCTGCTCGGCTTCGGCACGGGCACGGTGAATTTCTTTGGCCGCTATGCTTTCGTTGGCGAAGGCAAAGGCGGACTTGACGCGGTAATTTGGACGGAGCAGGACGAGCCGCAGGCCGCGCTGGGCAGCCATCTGCACCGGCTCGCATATCCCGACAATTACAAAAAGCACGTCGAAGAAAATCACGGCGTGTTGCAGGAAGCCGAACACAAGGAGGCGACCGAGATTCTCGACCTTGTGCAACGTGGTGAATATCTCTACACCGCGAACGGCGCGGACGGCTTTGAGGTTTTTGACATAGCGAACATTGACCAGAAAGGGTTTTCCGAACGCATCAGCACCGCGCCGGTTTCGCCGCTCGGCCAGCGCACTTATGTCCGCACCAAATATGCCACGAGCGTGACGCTGCCGAGCACGCTCGGCGTGGATCCGCTGCGCTCGCACCGGCCAGAAAATCAGGAACAAGCTGTCAGTCCGATTTACGCGTGGGTTTTTGTCACCGACCGCGAGGAAGGTCTGGTGATGGTCACGGTCGGCACGCTGCTCGACGGCAATCCCGACAACAACTTTTTCGACCGCGAAAAAATCATCCGCTTCAACCCGGACGGAAAACTCACGGGCGCGATGCACAGTTTCATGGCCGGAACAAATCTTTATGTGGTCGGCAAAAACGGCTTGTTCGTCGTCGGCCTGCGCAACGACGCGCTGGAAGCGCCAATGTTGGCGGGCGAATTGAGCGATGGCCTGAAAAATCCGCGCGCGGTCGGCGTGCAATTTCGTTATGCGTTTGTGACGGATGACGAAGGTTTCAAAGTGCTGGATGTCACCGAGCCGACGAAGCCGAAATTGATTCCCGGCGCGTTCGTGCCGCTCAAAAACGCGCAGCGGTTTTATCTCGCGCGCACTTACGCCTACGTCGCCGACGGCGCGGACGGCCTGGCGTTCATTGACATTTCCAATCCCGAAAAACCGAAGCTGGAACGGCTTTACAACGCCGATGGAAAATTGAATGACACGCGCGCGGTGCAAATCGGTTCGGTCAACGCATCGGAATTTGCATTCGTGGCGGATGGCAAAAATGGGCTGCAAATATTGCAGATGATCTCGCCAGAAAACGTTCCCGGCGCGATGGGTTTCAGTCCCGCGCCGAATCCGAAACTCATTTCGACATTCCCGACCAAATCGCCCGCCGTGGCGGTTGGGCGCGGGCTTGACCGCGACCGCGTGGTGGACGAAAGCGGAAATCAGACCGTTGTTTTTGGGCGCAAGGGTTCGCGTCCGTTCAACCTTGATGGTATGAAAAAGTTTTACGAGCGCGACGGTGAACTTTACATGGTGGAAAATGTTTTCACGCGCGACGGAAAACTTGTCACGCGCGGCGGCGATGAATTGAAACCGACGGCGAAATTTCAACCGGCGGAAAACAAAACGGTTTCACCACCGGGCGACAACGAACGATTAATGCGCCGGGGCGAATAAAATTTCCCGCGACAGATCAGCTTTTTGGCCGCGTCAAAAGAATGGTATCGAACGGATGGTGGATGCCGGCGCGGGGCATGATGAGCTTGGCGACGAGGCCGGTCCAGCCGGTCTGGTGCGCCGCGCCGAGGCCGTGCCCGGTGTCGCCATGAAAATATTCGTGGAAGAGGACGTAGTTGCGGAAGTGCGGGTCGGCGGCGAGCTTCGGACAGTTTTTCAGCGCGGGCCGCTGGCCGGTTTCGTCCTTCAAAAAAAGCCGCGTGAGCCGTGTGGAAATCTCCTCGGCGGCCTCGTCCAGGTTCAGGAATTTCCCGGAGCCGACGGGACATTCGATTTTGAATTCGTCGCCGTAGTAGTGGTGGAATTTCTGGAGCGACTCGATGAGCAGGAAATTCATCGGCAGCCAGACCGGACCGCGCCAGTTGGAATTGCCGCCGAAAATGCCGCCCTCGGATTCACCCGGCCAATAACGGACTTCGTTGATGGCACCGCCACATTCCAACTGGAACGGTTTGGTTTCGTGAATCTTTGACAGGGCGCGGATGCCGTGGTCGCTCAAAAACTCCGATTCATCAAGCGCACGGCGCAGGATGCATTTCATGCGGTGGCCGCGCAGGAGCGAAAGCAGATGGCGCTCGCCGACGCCGTGCTTCTGCCAGCGCGAAACGAGATTTGCCAGATCGGGCCGGTGATCCAAAAACCATTCCATGCGTGCGGTGAAGTTGGGCAGGCACTTTAACAATTCCGGCTCCAGCGTCTCGACGGCGAACAGCGGAACCAGCCCGACCATCGAGCGCACTTTCAGCGGAATTTTTTTGCCGTCGGGCAGGCAGAGCTCGTCGTAGTAAAATTCATCCACGTCGTCCCAGAGCGCGAGGCCTTCCTCGGGCAGCGCGCCGTGGCCGTCGCTGACGCCGTTGATGGCGGCGGCGATGCTCAAAAAGTGCTCAAAAAATTTCGTCGCGATATCCTCATAAACCTTGTTGTGCTGCGCGAGTTCGAGCGAAATGCGCAGGAGGTTCAGGCAATACATCGCCATCCAGCTCGTGCCGTCGGCCTGGTTGATGAAGCCGCCGGTGGGCAATGGCTGGCTGCGGTCGAACACGCCGATATTGTCGAGGCCGAGGAAGCCGCCTTGAAAAATATTTCTCCCTTGCGCGTCCTTGCGGTTGACCCACCAGGTGAAATTCAGTAGCAGCTTGTGGAAGACGCGTTCGAGAAATTCCACGTCGCCCATGTCGTGTTCGTCCTTCTCGCGGCGGTGCTTGCGGTCCATCTGGAACACGCGCCAAGTCGCCCACGCGTGGACCGGCGGGTTCACGTCGCCAAACGCCCATTCGTAGGCGGGCAACTGGCCGTTCGGGTGCATGAACCATTCGCGCGTGAGCAGGTCGAGCTGCTGCTTGGCGAACTCCGCGTCCACCAGCGCGAGCGGAATGCAGTGGAACGCCAGATCCCACGCGGCATACCACGGGTATTCCCATTTGTCCGGCATGGAAATGATGTTGGCGTTGTTCAGGTGCGCCCACTCGGAATTGCGGCCGTGCTTGCGTTCGCGCGGCGGCGGCGGCTGGGTCGGGTCGCCGTTCAGCCACGTCCGCACGTTGAAATGATAAAACTGCTTCGACCAGATCATGCCGGCGAGCGCCTGCCGCTGGACGGAACGGACATCGTCATCCATCAAACCGTGCTGCAAGTCGGCGTAAAATTCGTCCGCCTCGGCGATGCGCTGGGAAAAAATCGCGTCGAAATCGGCGAGCGGCTTCTCGCCGGCCTTACGCGCGAGGCGCAGCTTGATTTCGCGCGAGCCGCCGGCGGGGATCTCCAGCTCGTAATGCGCGCACATTTTGGTGCCGGCGCGCTTGGGATTCACGGCGTCCGTTTTTCCATTGACCAAATAATCGTGGAACGCGTCCTTGAAAAACCCAGTAGCGCTTTCGTCGCCAAAAAGCCGCCGCGCGTTCGTCTCGTTTTCCGTGAACAGAAGTTCCGGCAAAGTTTTCCCGTCATCGAGCGCGCCGGGGTAAAACTCAAACGTGCCCAGCTCCTCGTGTTCCACCATGACCGCCGAGCCGCCGCGCACGGCGCGCAGTTTGGGTTTCGTGTGGTCTTTTTCCCACGACCAGGTGTTGCGGAACCACAAATGCGGCAGCACGGAAATCGTCGCCGCGTCCGGGCCGCGATTGTGGACGGTCACGCGCATCAGGATGTCCTCCGGCGCGGCCTTGGCGTATTCCACGAACACGTCAAAGTAGCGGTCATCGTCGAAAATGCCGGTGTCGAGCAGCTCAAATTCCGTCTGGTCTTTGCCGCGTTTCGCGTTTTCCTCAATGAGCCGAGCGTAAGGAAATTCCCGCTGCGGATACTTGTAGAGCAGCTTCAGGTAGGAATGCGTCGGCGTGGCGTCGAGATAGTAATAAATTTCCTTCACGTCCTCGCCGTGGTTGCCCTGCTCGTTGGTGAGGCCGAAAAAACGCTCCTTCAAAATCGGATCCTTGCCGTTCCACAATCCGAGCGAGAGGCAGAGCATCTGCAGGCCGTCGCTGACGCCGGCGATGCCGTCCTCGCCCCAGCGGTAGGCGCGGCTGCGCGCGTGGTCGTGCGGAAAATATTCCCACGCCGTGCCGCCGGGCGAATAATCCTCGCGCACCGTGCCCCACTGGCGCTCGGACAGATACGGCCCCCACGCACGCCACGGATTTTTCAATCCGCCGGCGGAAGCCAGCCGGGCTTTTTCAGCGATGAGGACAGCACACATCTTTTTGCTTTAATTAACCGTTTCTTGGCCGGCGGCAGGCGCGGAATCCTTCTGGAAACCGCGTTTTGGCCTTTGTTTTCAATCCTTTTATG
>Ga0316226_1003650_pt1 | contig 12982 bp, 10 predicted proteins | sample TBH18017metaG_FD_206009 | JGI IMG/M metagenome (GOLD analysis project Ga0316226, IMG submission 206009) | Freshwater microbial communities from Trout Bog Lake, Wisconsin, USA - TBH18017 | ecosystem: Environmental > Aquatic > Freshwater > Lake > Hypolimnion/Profundal zone | place: USA: Wisconsin... | reverse complement strand
GTGCAGCAGAAACGCCTGACCGACCGTGTAAAGGCTGCCCGGTGCCAGCCGGTCGTCGCTGTTCAGCCAAGTCAGGATGCGGCCGGTGGCGTGCTGAAAGCCCTTGTTCAGGGCGTGGGATTGACCCTGGTCCTTTTCGCTGACCCACCATTTCAGGCGGCTGGCGTATTTCCGGATGATCTCGACGGATCCGTCCGTGGAACCGCCATCCACGATGATGTACTCGAGGTTGGGATAATTCTGATCGAGGACCGAGCGGATGGTTTCCTCGAGATAGGCGGCCTGGTTGTAGCTGACCGTCACGACCGAGATCGTCGGCCATTCGGCGAGTTGGGCCGACAGCGGGGGATAAACCTCCTGCGGCTCGGGCGGGGTCCAGCCAACGGAGCGGGTCTTGGCGGGCAGGAGCGGTCCCAGCCAGCTTTTTGGCGGCCGCTCGCACACCAGGACATCGCCCAGGATGGCGGTTTGGTTCGTGTCGCGCGGCAGCCAGGGCGTGGCCGGATTGAAGCAACTGCTGATGAAGATCCGGTGGTGGGGCTGGAGGCGCCCGATCAAACAGGGAATGACGAGGGCCGCATCCGCACTGTCGAAGGCGACGGCATCGACTTCCGCCAGGCCAGCGCAATAGCCGGCCGGGCCCGGGTCCCGGCCCTCGGCCTGGCCGAACAGTTGGTAATGTTCCCACCCGCTGGGCAGCGCGCCGTTGGCGACGGCATCCGCGACATCCGGATGGGCCCGCAGGTAGGCTTTCTCGCTGAACAGGCTGTCCATTTGCCCCAGCCATTCCCAGATGGTTTCCTTCCGGAACTGCACCGGGCCCCGCGGGGCCGAGGTATATTCCGGCGGGCTCGCGAGCACCTCGACCGTGGTGCCCAGCGTTGAAAACCAGAGAATCTGAGGCAGCAGGTGTGGATGAAACCGGGCCACCACCAGCCGGCGGATCTGGCGCGCATACGGCTCCAGCACAGCCCGGTATTCCTCGTGGTTGAGCGCCGCCGGGCCGGCACTCGGACGCGCCAGCTGTTCGTGGAGATTGGCGATGTGGGCTTCCCGGTCGGAGTCGAACTGCGCATGCGCCGCGATCTCGGTTTCCAGTTTTTTCAGGTAGGCGACATTGCGCTCCAGATCGGTGTAGGCCTTCTTGAGTTTGGTCTGTTGCGAAAGGAGGGCCTGGCGCTGTTCATCGCGTTCCTGCTCGAGTTCCCGGACATAGCGGGCCGATCTCGCCGCGGCCTCGCGGCCGTCTTCGAGCAGCAGACGGGCGGCGGCGCGGTTTTTCTCCAGGGCCAGCACGCACGCCGCGCGATCGCGTTCGGCGGTGCGCAATTGTTCCAGCAGCTGGGACACGGCCGGGCCGCAGCGCGGATCGCCGGCGTGCGAGGGGGGCACGATGTCCGGTTCATCTTGGGAGCCGGCCGCGGCGCCGCCGAGTTGGCGTAGATAGGGCAGATAGATGTGCTCGCGGACAGCGTCAGCTGGCACGAGATCGTAGGCATGCAGCCCGGGATCGTAGAGCCGCCCGCCCAGATGGGTCAGGGCATGAAAATGATAAAAGATCAGCGGGTGCCGGTTGATGAAGACTCCCGCTTTGTCCGAGGTAATGGTGGCGTCCTTGATGTTCCAGGGCGCGACGTTCGCACCGGGATGGGCCAGGCAGACCGTGCCGGGAAATTGGGTGCTCCATGCGTCCAGGTATTTTTGTTCGGCGTAGCGGACGGACTCGAGCAGGGTGAAACACCAGACGGCGCATTTTTCCGCCCAATCGGCGGCACAGGCCAGGCCGGTGGCGTCATGGCGCAGGGAGACCCAGCCGGCATTGAATTTCCCGTGGCGCTCAAGATGGGCGAGGGAGGCGGGATAACGAAATGGCGTGATCGCCACCGAGGCGGCGCCGATTTCGTCGTAGACCGGCCGCAAAGGGCTGAAGAAATACAGGTCGGCCTCCAGGTACGTGAGGAGTTCGCCGGCCGGAGTCTGCGGCAGGAGATGCAGCAGCAGCCAGGATTTGCAGGTCAGGGCAAATTCCAGTCCGGTCCGGTCCGACCGGGCGGCGGCCAGTGCGGGATGGCGTCCCGTCAATTCATTGATCGGTAGCAGGCGGACCTCGGGGAGTACGCGGGATCGCAGGTCGGCCTCCACCGCTTCATCCAGGCAGAGCGCCACCAGTCCAAATTCCCCGGCGTGGTTCTGCAGGCTGCGGTGCAGGGCGAGGCCTTGGGGCAGATCGGCAAGGGAAAGGCTTGTGCAGAAATATCTCATGAACCCGCCGCCGGACGTTCGCTGGCCGCGCGAAGCTGGGCGTGGAGGCTGGCGATGATGGCGTCCTTGTCGGCACCAACCTTGATGTGCGCCGCGATCTCGGCCTCCAGCGTCTTCAGGTAGACCACGTTGCGCTCGAGGTCGGCGTAGGCGGTCTTGAGCTTATCCTGATAAAATTGGATGGAGGCGAGGCGGTCCGCACTGTCCTTTTCGACGGAGCGGAGGTAGGCGATTGTCTGCTGCTGATCGGCCCGGGCCAGGTCGCGGTCTTTTTCAACGATACGCAGGTACCCGATGGTCTGCTCGGTGGCGGCCTGCGCTTCCTGGAGCGCCAGCTCGAAGGCCTCGCGGTTGATTTCAATGGCTACCAGCCGCTGGGCCCGGTCGAGCTCGGAAGCCTGGAGGCGGGCGAGCAGATGATGCACGACCAGTTCGCTGCGAGGATCGTCGGCCCGGGCCGGTGGCAGTACATCGGGCGTCCCACCCGTGCCGGTGTCATCCTGGAGCAGCTTCAGGTAGGGCTGGTAAACAAGGTCGCGCAGCCCGGGCGTCAGCGTGGCGTCGTACTTGTGCAGGCTCGGATCGTAGAGCTGCCGGCCCAGATGCACCAAGGCGTGGAAATGATAGAAGATCAGCGGTTGTCCGTTGATGCGGACGCCCTGCGGGCTGGCCGTGAGGGTGCAGTCCTTGATGTTCCAGGGCGCGACATTCACGCCGGGATCATCCAGGCTGACCGTGCTGGGAAATTGCGCGGTCCAGGTGTCGAGGTACTTCTGGTCGGCATAGCGGTCCTTCTCCAGGAGGTTGAAGCACCAGTCGGCGCATTTCTCCGACCAATCGGCGGCGCAGGCCGGGCCGGTGGCATCATGGCGCAGGGAAACCCAGCCGACATTGAATTTCCCGTAGCGCTCCAGATGGACGAGCGCCGGCGGAAACCGGTGTGGCGTGATCGCCACGGAGGCGGTGCCGATCGCGTCATAGATCGGCTGGGGCGAGCTGAAGAAATACAGGTCGGCGTCCAGGTAGGTAAGCAATTCGCCGGCCGGGATCTGCGGCAGCAGATGGCGCATCAGCCAGGAGGTGCAGGTGAAATAGAATTCCAGTTTGCTCCGGTCGGATTGCGCGGCGGCGAGGCGGGGATATTCACCGATGAGTTCGGCGGCGGGCAGCAGCCGGACATGAGGCAGGGCCTTTTTTTTCAGGAGAGTTTCCGTCTCCTGGTCCATGCACAGCACCACCAGTTCAAATTCTCCCGCCTGGGCCGCCAACGACTGGTGCAGCGCCAGGCCGCGCGTGAGGTAATGGGCGTCAAAATAGGTGCAGAAATATCTCATGGGGTCCGGCGCAGGGCCAAGCCTTTGAAGGTGAGCTCAACGCCATCGAGGAGCTGACGGTCAATCGCGTCAAACTGGACGACAAGCTCGTAACCCTCCGGCAAGTGCCCGGCCAGCCGGGGCCGGCTGAAAAACCAGGCCGGATAGGAGGCGGGATAGATCCGGGGCGAGACGGTTTCGACCGTGAGCCGGTCCCTGGGCGCGTCAATGAACGGCGTGCGATCGAGGATGATCCACTCGAAGCCATGCCGGGCGGTTTCCCGGAGGAAGGCCCATGGCTCCGGCAGGTATTGCAGCACGCCCGACAGGAGGAGGACCATCGGCTGGCGGTCCTTCAGGCATTCCTCGATCGTGGCGTAAAACTTCAGTTGGGCATTGGCGAATTCCCGCTGGCCGCAGGCTACATGCGCCGGCAGCTCGACGATGCTCCATTCCAGCCGGGACAGGTGACCCAGGGCGCTCCGGCACAGGTAGTAGGTGCTACCCAGCGAACCGCCAAAATCGAGCACAGAGAGCCGGCCGTCATGCGCGGCTGCGGCGCGGTGGAGGATGTCCAGCAGCGGCAGCGGCAGATCCAGCTGCTCGAACGTCACCGAGTCGCGTTCATAGGCGGCCTCGCCCCGCACCACCTTGTGCAGGGCGGCCCGCGTTCGCTCGAGGATCACGGCTTCCTCATAGCCGGTCGAGCAGGCGCGGGCCTCGGCGAAGCTGGCATAATCGCCGGAATAAACCACGTCGGGGACCGCCGCATCTGGAGGATTGGAATTCATGGGTTCCTGGAATGGTTCGCGGGGGTGAAACGGTCGGCCCATGCCGGATCCTGTTCAAAGCCCAGCCCGATCAGGTCCTTTCCGACCAGTTCATCGACCAGGCGGGCATGTTCGGGTTCGTACCAGTTTTTCCAATCGCCGGTCTGGCCGCGGCGGAAGAAGTCGCGATTGTTGCCGGAGAACACGGCCCGGAAACCGGCGTGGTGGACCTTGCGCGCTTCCTCGTACGATTGGGCGAGCGGCAATTCGAGATGCTCCACCACCCGCCGCAGGCTGGATTCGAAGTTCCGCATCAAGTCCTCGTAGGTGAGAAAGCAGACGTCGCCGGCCAGCCGGGCGGAGGTGACGTGGGCGGCCCAGGCCGGAGCTTCCTGGCGCAGAAAACCAGCGAAGGCTTTCGGGTCGAACGCGGGCTCGGCGCCTCCCCGGGAGATCAGGACGTCGGTCCCTTGGATGCGCCGGGTCGCGAGTTCCTCCCCCTGGGCATAGGCCTGTTGGAAAAAATAGTAGCTGAGCAGGGAGTCGCGGGCATCACGGGCGATGTAAACGGTCGGCGCCGGAGGATGCCGGCGGCGGAAGGCGCCCAGGTCGTCATGCGATTTGATGCAGATGGGCTGATCCGGTCGCTGGCGCGGTTCGCACCAGAAATGAAACCCTGCGTCCGGTGAGCCATGCAGTTCGGTGTAAAGCTTGAAGGGGGTGTAAGCCTCGCCCCGGACGCCGTCCAGCAGCATGACCAGGCAATTGATCAGCCACGTGTTTCCGGAGCGCGGATAGGAAACGACATAGAAGGAGTGGGGTGGAAGGAGGGAAGGCATGAATCATGCAACGGGTGCGATCACTTCCATCATGGAGTGGCCGGGCAGGCCCGTCATGCCAAAATGAAGCAGTTGAAAGGGAGCGGTTTCCTCCCGCAGACGCACGGCGAAACTGGCGACGGCATGCAATTCGCAGATCCGCAACTGCGCCCCCATATAGTCGGCGTAGGTGATGCCGGGGCGCGCGAGGAGATCGGCGGAGACCATGTCCAGCGAGACATCCAGTGTGTAATCGGCGCAACCGAGGTTCAGGACGGTGTCCTGCCGGAAGCGCAGGCGCGTGCCCTGGGCCACGCGGGCCGGCCCGCGGATGCCGTCCTGCAGCGTGAGCTTGGAGTGGACGGCTTGGGTGGTCTTGTCGCGGATCGTGACGCAGCCGATGCAGAATTCCATGTCCCGCAGGATCTCGAACTCGTAGAATACCGCCATCGTTTCGCCCTGCTGAAACAGGGCGCAGGGCTCGCCGGTTGGGCGGCCAACCGCGAAGGTCGTGCAGCAGGCCCAGCCGTTGCCGATGACTTTTCCCGCGTCGATTTCGGGTGCGGCCGCGTCGCTTGGCCAAGCGAGGATGGAGGCATTACCGGCGGACAGCTTGGGTGAAGTCGTGGGAGCGGGAGCCAGGGTGGGATTGGCGGCAAAGGCGGCGACCTTTTCCTGCTGCTCGATTTGGAAGTAAACCTTGGTGGCCTCGGCGGAGGGCCCATGGTAGGCGACCGCGCCTTGGCGGAAAACCAGGGTGTGGGTGCAGAACTGCTGCACGGACCCCAGGTCGTGGGAGGCCAAGACGATGCAGACTCCGGTGTCGAGCAGCTGGCGCATCCGCTCGTAGCAGCGCTGTTGGAAAAAGACGTCCCCCACGGAGAGCGCCTCGTCCACGATCAGCACCTGCGGCTCGACCGCGGTCTGCACGGCAAAAGCGAGCCGCACAAACATGCCACTGGAGTAAGTCTTGACGGGCTGCTCGATGAAGTCGCCGATGTCGGCGAAGGCGGCGATCTGGTCGAAACGGTTATCGATTTCCTGGCGGGAAAGACCGAGCACCGCACCGTTGAGGTAGACATTCTCGCGGCCGGTGAAGTCCGGGTTGAAGCCGCTGCCGAGCTCCAGCAGCGCCGCCACCCGGCCGTTCACGTGCACGGTCCCCGCCGTGGGCTGGAGCGTGCCGGCAATGATCTGAAGCAGGGTGGACTTGCCCGAGCCATTGCGCCCGATGATGCCGACACTCTCCCCGCGCTGAACCTCAAACGAAACATCCCGCAGCGCCCAGAAGTCCCGATAGCTGGCCTGGGCGCGATTGCTCAGCCAGCGGCGGCCAGCCGACGCCTTCGGCAGGGTCCGGCCCAACGATTCCTGCAACGGCGCGGTCAGTCGGGCGGCCGGGCTCTCCCAGATGCGGTAGGCCTTGCTGACGTTTTGGACGGAGATGACCGGGGCTTCGCTCATTCGGAGTCAGAGAGACATGCCGGCAGCGACGAAGAGAATGGCGACATGGAAGGGAAAAATTGAGTGGATGTAAAAAGCCTTGGGTGGTTGGGCAAGTAAAGGCTAGAGCAATCTAAGAATCAGTCCTGTCGGATGCTGTCATGGCGAGAAGCGAAGTGACGAAGCAGTCCAGCCCCTCGACAGGGCACGGGGCCATGAGCTTGCCGAATGGCTAGATCGCCATGGCGCTATCCGTGCCTCGCGATGACAAACGGGCGGCCCGAAGGCTGCAGTCCAACTTCAACTCTTCTCGTTCCGGTCGCGGGACAGTTCGCTTTCGCCTCGCGGGCGCGGTGAAGCCGTGAGCGGTGTCCAGCAGGAAGCTTGGTACGGTTTTGGCGTACGATTTCTGGTTGCCAAGGCAGGGGCTTTGCCGCGGCGTCACCCTGACCGCATGTCCAACCCATTGGAGAAACTGCCCGCCGCACCCGGTGAACGTTATTATCCCCAACTGGATGGCCTCAGGGCTCTGGCGGTCGCGACGGTCTTCATCGGGCATCTGATCCCCCTGCCGCTTTTGCAGAAAATCGTGGGCTGGGGTGACATCGGGGTCGTGCTGTTCTTTTGTTTGAGCGGCTTTCTGATCACCGGAATCCTGCTTGAAATCGACTGCCGGAAACTGACGGGGAAAGCCGTCGCCATCCGGTCATTTTATGTCCGCCGGGCCCTGAGGATTTTCCCGATCTATTACCTGACCATCGCAATTGCGGTGGCCGTAGGCTACGGCCCGGTCCGGGTCCATCTGCTTCGTTTGGTCACTTACAGCCTCAACGTCCCCGGTCTGCCGCCGACGGACAATCTCTGGGCCGTGGCCCACTTCTGGTCGCTGAGTGTGGAGGAACAGTTCTACCTGTTTTGGCCGATGGTGGTTTTGTTCTTCCCGCGCCAGTACCTGCGGCGATTTTTGGTGGCCCTGATTGGCTTGGCGTTCCTCTACAAGCTCTCCCTGGCGTTGGTCAACGCGTCCTACACCCTGGTGTTCGCCAGTCTTTTGGGCTGTCTCGACTCACTGGGCTTGGGGGCGCTGCTGGCCATTGGCTGGAGTGAAGCGGCGAGCCGGGCGGGGACGGTTCGCCGCTGGGTTCGGGCAGGGATGGCGGGTGGAGCAGCCTGGGTGATCCTGACCGTGGTACGTATCGCGGTGGACATGGATGCCAATTACGCGGGTTATCTTTGGTTTGGGGTGGTCACTTTTGCGGCGGCGGCGGTGGCTTTCACGGGGCTGATCGCATTCGCCGCCAGCGGGACCCAGGGCCTGCTCGGACGATTCCTGGAAAACCGATTTATGGTGATGGTCGGCCGGATCAGCTACGGCCTGTACGTCTACCATTTCTTCATGCGTTACATCCTGCGCTGGATGGTCAGCCGCCAGTACCTCCATGTTACATCGCTCTGGACCTACGCGTGGCTCAGCATCGTGATGAGTGCCGTGGCCGCGGTTGTGTCCTGGCACCTGATCGAAAAGCCGATCCTCCGGCTGAAAAAATACTTTTATTATGGCGGGGCCGCGACGCGACTTTGATATCGCCGAACTGAAGCAGTCTTCAAAGCGGTTCTGAAAAGAGAGCAGTTGACGGTAATGGATCGAACGAGTCTTTCGGCAGGGTCTGGGCGAGCGACTCCTAAAGTGCGAGCCCAGCGGCTGGGCTCAGCAGCCGTTGCGCGGGTGTTGACCAGATGCGGTACGCCTTGCTGACGTTTTGAACTGAAATGGCGGGTGCTTCGTCCATTAGCTAGTTGTGGAATGCTGACGTGACTCACGTTGAATCGAGCCCAGCCGGCCGAGGGCAAACTCCAGCAACTTGGCCGCGGATTGCTCCGCCGTCTCCCCGCCGGTGTGCAGCACCAGGTCAGCGCGGGCCGGCGGCTCGAAGGAATCCGTCAGGCCGGTGAAGTGAGGAACATGGCCGCTGGCGGCCCGGGCATAGAGGCCTTTCACATCACGTTGCCGGCAAATGGCGAAGGACGCATCCATGTAAACAAGCGAAACGTTATCCGCTCCCACCACGTTGCGGACCAATTGACGGTGGACTTCCAGCGGCGTGATGAACGAGGCCACCGTGCATAGGCCGGATTGGGCTCCAAGCCGGGCGATGCAGGCGGCCCGGCGGAGATTTTCCAAACGACCCTCGGCGGAGAATCCCAGACCCTGGCTGACACCGGAGCGCAGCGCATCGCCATCCAGTTCAAGGACCGGAATTCCCCGGGTGCGCAACGAGGCCGTCAAGGTGGCGGCAAGGGTGGACTTGCCTGCGCCAGAGAGGCCGCAGAGCCAGAAGGTGGGGGAGGTGGACATGCTATGCTGGAGAAGGGAGGCGCGCAGCGCGCTGGAGAATGGTGGATGGAGAAAGGAGAAGGGAAGAGCGCGACGGGGGTCGCGTTGGAGCAGGGAGCAAGGGGCAGGGAGTAGGATCCGAAAGATAAGGTGGGAAAGGGAGAAGGCTGAAATTGCAAAGCCGATGGCTGAATTTTGACGGTTGAGAGCGAAGGTCTGACTGCCGAAATTCAGGGAGCTTACTACCTAAAACTTAAACCCTAGAACCAAGCGCAGCGCTAAAGCACATCCGCGAACGCAGGCTTGAGGCGGCGGAAGACCAGCTGACCGAGATAGCACGTCCCGAAGCCGACCAGATAAAGATAAGCCAGATGCTGGAGATTGACCGGGAGGTTCCACAGTAGGGCATTGCGGGATTGTTCGATGGCCAACAGCAGTGGGTTGAAACGCAGGATCTGCCAAGCCGCGGCGGGGATCTTGTGCGTTGGATAAAATATCGCGCTGGAATACATCAGGGCGAGGTTCAGAAATGATGTGAGCTGATTGAGATCCCGCAGAAAAACGCCCAAGGCGGCAAGGATCCAGGCCACGCCGAGTGCGAGGAGAATTACTGGCAGCAGGATAACGGGCAGCCACAGTACGCCGACGGTGAGGCCGCCCGCGAATAGCGCGATGCCCAACAGAGCCAAGCTGATGCTAACCAGCAGGTGAAACGCGGCCGCGATGATGCTGGCCGAGGGCAGGATTTCCAAGGGGAAGACCACTTTCTTCACGAAGTTGGGTTGCGCCACGACCAGATTGGGCGAGATCGCGATGACTTCTGCCAAAAATTGGAAAAGGCTCAGGCCCACAAAGACCCCGAGCGCGAAGTCCACTCGCGTCTCATTGGGCAGCACGCCGAAGCTGCCTTTAAATATATAGCCAAAGACGAACACATACAGGCCCAACATCAGAAGCGGATTCAGGAACGACCAGATGAGGCCGAGGTGACTGCCCTTATGACGCACCTCCACTTCGCGGAGGCTGAATTGCCAGAGCAACTCGCGCTGCCGCCAAAGATCAGTGGCGAAGGCAAAGGGTGAAGGGCTAGCTTTGGCGATATCCTGACTCATGGAGCCAAAACGGAACGCAGTGGATCGTTAGTAAAGTGAAATCGTGAGGGGTACAGCGCTGCGTCGGGAGAAAGGAGGATGGAGAAATGAGAAGGGAAGCGCGGAGCGCGAGTGAGTGTGACGCTTAAAGTGAAAGGGGGCGAGACGCAGTCTCGCGGGAGAAGGAAGGAGGGAGAAATGAGCGCGGCTCGAATACGTAAGCTTCAACTAAAGACCGTCTGCCATGCCAGATCCGCTAGCCCCCGATTTGGAGCCGGTTTCCTTTTTGCCGTTCTCCGTCCTCCACTGCATGGCGCAAATAGCGGTTTGCCCTGCGCGAATGGTCATCTGCGTGTCGTCGGCATGCGTCACTGCTCTGATTCCTTCCCGGCGCCCGTTGAACTCCATCCTCGTTGCGCCTTTTTCCCTTCTCCTCCGCGACATCGTCGCGGCGCCTCACTGCTCCGCCCAAAGTCCGGCGCTCGACCCGGTCGGAGCGCGGGACTTTGGGCTTGCGTTGACCGGTCTTCGCGATGGCCTCAGATTTTTCACTGCGGAACCGATGCCGCCCCACGGCGTCCATTCAAACTCCTCCCGCCCAGCGCAAAAACAGCGGGTTGAATTACCTTAATCCACCCTCCCTTAATGCTCCGAATCCTTCGCCCCGCTGCCTTGATCCTCACCTTGGGTTGCCTCGTGCACAGCAGCCGTGCCCAGACACCCCAGCCGGTTTCCGTCCCGCTGCCCGAGGCCTTTTTCCCAGGACTCAAAGGCATGCTCGACAGCGCAATCAAGCAGTCGCCGCGCATGATTCTCCGGAACCTGGACAATGCGATGGCCGAGCAGGACCGCATTGCGGCGCGTGCCGGCCAGCTGCCTACAATTGGTGGCAGCCTGCAGTACAATCCGTTGGAACGCGATTACCGGGCGGATCATCCCGGCTTCCTGAAGACCCAGCAATTGACCTATAACCTGACCTTGAACCAGCCCCTGTACCACTGGGGCGAGTTGAAGGCCAACACGCGGATCGGCGAGCTGCGGCAGAAGATCACGCAGGGCCAGACGGCGGACTCCTACCGCCTGCTCGTGCAGGAAATCCGCAGCCGCTACATGGCGGTGATCCTGTCCAAGACCGTCGTGGCCCGCGATCAGCTCAACCTGGCCATTGCCCGGGACCAGCTCGCCGTCGCCCAGGAAAAATACGAAAAGAAGGTCTTCTCGGACGCCGACATGTTCATGCCGCACCTAAACTGTGACCAAGCGACGTTGGCCGCCGACAAGTCGGCGGAAGACTATCACACCGCGAAGCTGACCCTTGCGAAGCTGACCGGGACCGCCGTGCTGGAGGACAGCCAGGTGCCCGACGAGATTCCCAGCGTGACCGCCGCGCAGGACCGGCTGGAAGGCCTGATGAACGCCTACGTCTCGCAGAAGGAGCCGAAATCCTATGCCCTCGACAATCTCCGCTCGCAGTTGGAGATCGAAAGGTTCAATTACACCGTCGCGAATGCGCGCCTGAAGCCCAAGCTGAACATGGTGCTGGGCACGAGCCAGGACCAGCAGAGTTATACCGCGGACATCTCGACCCGTTACCAGCTCGAGACCTACTTTGCCGGAATTCAGGTCAACTGGTCCATTTTCGACGGATTCAGCACCCGGAGCATGGTGAAAAATGCCCTGCTGCGCCGCCGGCAATTGGAACAGAACATCGAGGATGCAACCACGAACCAGCTCGACGAAGTGCGCAGCGAATTCAAGCAGCTCGGGTTCTCGGCCCGGGGGATGGAGCTGGCCGAACGGGTGTATGGGTCGAGCGAAGCGGGCCTGCACATGAAGCAGGATGACCTGAAGCGCGGACTGGCATCCGATGCCGAAGTCAGCGCGGCCAGGCTGAACTACTATTTCTCACAAGTCTCGGCCTTCAATGCCCGCGCGGACTACCTGACCCGGACGAGTGAATTTCTTTCGACGATCCTGGAAGATCCCGCGCTCGCGAACCTGCCGCAGCTTAACGACCAATGAAAAAAGCACTGATTGGGTTGGCCATCCTGGTGGTGGTGGTCCTTGGGTTGCGGGCCTTTCTGAAACCGGTGGCGAAGGTCGTCGCGGTGATCCCTGGCATCGCGGTCAAGAGCGTGCCGGGCAGTGTCACGGTCCAGGCGGAGTACCAAATGGACCTGAAGAGCGAGATCAGCGGGCGGCTGGTTAAATCGGAGCTCGATCCCGGCAAACCCGTGGCCGCCGGCACGGTCCTGGCGCAGATCGACACGGGCGACCTGAAACTGGACATTGAAAAGACGGAGACGGATTATGAGGCCGCCAAGCAGCGCATTGCCGTCGGCTCGGCCATCAAGCTCGATCTGGAGTCGGCGAAGGAGAACCTGGAGAATTTCGAGCGCCTGACCAAGGCGGGCAACTATCCGGTCGGTGAACTGGAAAAGCAGCGCAGGCTGGTGAAGCAGATCGAGCAGAAGCTCGAACTGGAAGGCGTGGCCAACAAGCAGGAGATCGCCAACTTTGAAAACGCCCTCAAGGTCAAGCGCCGCCAGCTCGAGAAGATGACCATCACCGCGCCGTTCGACGGGGTGGTCTCGGCGGTTTTCGCCCGGCCGGGCGACCTGATCAATTCCAACGCCCCCATCGCCACCCTGATCACCACCAGCCGGGCGGTGGAGGCGAAGATCAGCCAGGAAGATTTTGCCGATATCCGCCTTCAGCAGAATGCCCACGTCCGCTTCTTGGGCCGCGAAAGTGATACCTACGATGCCACGGTCATAAAAATCCTGCCCACGGCCGAGGCCGATACCCAGCGCTACCTGATCCACCTCGAGGTCAAGTGCCCGGCCGATGTGCTCGTGCCCGGCCTGACCGGGGAAGTGAACATCACGGTGGGCCAGCGGGCGGCGAAAGCGCTGATCCCGCGCCGCGCGCTGTTTGGGAACAATGTCTA
>Ga0316226_1003646_pt1 | contig 12987 bp, 7 predicted proteins | sample TBH18017metaG_FD_206009 | JGI IMG/M metagenome (GOLD analysis project Ga0316226, IMG submission 206009) | Freshwater microbial communities from Trout Bog Lake, Wisconsin, USA - TBH18017 | ecosystem: Environmental > Aquatic > Freshwater > Lake > Hypolimnion/Profundal zone | place: USA: Wisconsin... | reverse complement strand
CCGAGAGAACGAACCCGTTGGTGCCCGCGATGGGGACATAGAAGTCGGCGCGGTTTGCGCCGTTCGTGATGATGGTGATGGTGGGCTGTAGCGCGGTTCCCGTGTCGAGCGTCAGCGTTCCCCCCGTGCCTTTCTGGAAGAACCATTTGCTACCGCTTAAATCGACAGTCAAACTACCAATGGTGTAGCTGCCGTCCAGCGTCACAGTGCGGTCGGAGGTGAGGGCCTTGGGGAACGTAATCGCACTGCCGATGCCGCCGGGAACGGCACTGCCGACCCAGTTGGTGGCGGTTGCCCAACTCCAACCAATGGAGCCGCTTGCCCATGTACCGTCCGTAGCGCGGGCGGTGGTCGAAAGAATGCCCATAGTCATTGCAATGCACAGTCCATGGACGATGCACCGTGTCGTCGTTGTGGTTTTCATTCTTTGGTCCTTTGGGGGCCGGTTCGAGTGGGTTCGACTACTTGGAAACTTCGTACCAGATTGTCTGATGTTCGGGTGCGACTTGGAAGCTCAACTTTCCGTCCTTGAACTGGGCTGGGACCTCCTCGCGGCGGTCGCCGACCGGCGAAAGGGCGTAGACTTTGCGCGGGCCGTCGGTCTCGATGGCAACATCCGCCCGGATACCTGCGGCGATGGCGGGTCCCTTGCCCCAGTTCTGTCCGACGCTCTTGCGCTCCTGGTCCCATTTCATACCGACGTTGGCAAAGCGCCCCGCAATGCTCAGCAGGAGGCGGTTGGCTCCGGCAATGGGCTTGGCGTCCGTGGCCACGAGCGACGCGACGATGAATCCGCCGTCCGTGCGGGCATCGGCGAGTGTCAGCGCCCCGGAGGCCGCCGATTTTCCCTCCAGGTTGCCGATGAGAACCGCACAGGCTGGGCTGTGCGCGAGATACAGGTCGCCCGCCACGCCGGCGGCAGACTGCTGCAGCGCGATGGCGGAGTCGACGGGCTTTCCGGCGTCAGCCGCGAGCATGGGTTTGGACCCGGCGCTGGCGAATGTGGAGGAGACGCCGAGGCGCGTCGTGAGCATGTCGGGGATGCGGCCATCCTGGGCCGCGGCTTTCCAGGCATCGGCGAAACTCAGGTTGTCGTCGAGCCAGATGTCGCGGGGGATGGTCAGGGTCACCGCTTGGGCAGCAGGGATGAAGGCGCCCGTGCGGAAGATCAACGCGGCCTGTGGCAGGAAGCCGAACTTACCGGGATGCCCCAGCGCATCGAACCAGAGGTCGATGCGTGACCCATCGAACGGGCCGAGGCCCCCCAGCGCAAAGAGGTCGAAGCCGTCCCAGTCCTGCAGGGCGGCGAACGTCGCCATGGAGGGGAGCATCTCGGCCGCGAAATCGCTTGGCGCGGGGTGGTCGAACTCCGAGACGATATAGGGCTTGCCCGCGACGCGCGAGGAGGCCAGCTTCTGCAACATCGAGCCGTTGACGCCGTCATCGCCGGGCCGCAGGGCGTGAATCTGGGCTGAGTTGTCGATGTTCCAGTTGCCGAAATCCCACGGACGTCCGGGGAACGCGGGGTGCTGCCAGTAGCCGTGGACGTCCGCGTAGTCCATGTTCTCCTCGCGGTAGGGGCCTTCGAGCTTACCGTAATCAATCTGCGTGTCCACGATGGGGGCACGGACACCGACATCCTTGACGAGAAACGCGCGCAGCTCGTCGGCGAAGGCGCGGTCGAGGTCGGCGAGGAGACGCCGCCAGTCGAGGTTCCGCGCCGGGGTGCCCCAGCCGGAGCCGATGTTCGCCGCGGCCAACGACTGCCCTGCGGCGCGCGTCTCAGGCGGGTAACCCCGCCGCAACTTCAAACCATCAATGCTGTACGAGGCGCTTTCGCCGCCCAGGATCAGGGAAATGCGGACGTGTTCGGACAGGGGCTTGTGGGCGGTGAAGGTGAAGGCGTAGTCCTTCCATTCCGCGGTGGTCTCGAAATCGCGGTTGAGGCCGAAGTTCTCCCAGTTCGGGAGGTCGCGGCAGACGCGGATATTCGCGGCGCGCGGGTGATCGCTCTTCATGCGAAAGGAGATGGTGTAGGTCTCGCCATGCGTCAGCGTCAGGCCGATCAGGTGCGCCTGGGCATGCCATGCAGTGGCGCCCTTGCTGGCGGTGATCTTGAACACGGCGGGCGGGGCGCCGTCGGGGACGGTCGCGGCCTCCGGCAGGGGCAGGATGTCCAAGGTGGTCTTGGGGTGGCTTTCCGACGTCCAGGCGTTCGTGGGGGCGAGCAGGGAGGCGCCGAGACCTGCGCCCTGGTTCCAGGCGGCCAGCATCGCCTGCTCGTCGGGATAGCGCTTGCGCAACCAGCCATTCCAAAACTTGTTCAGCTCGGAACGGTAGGGCTCCGGGACGCTTTCGGGGGCGGGCAGCCCATAGACGTTCTGGTAGAGGCTGTTCTCGTTGTTGATCTCGACCGTGGCCAGCACGGGGTCGTCCTTGAGCGCCATGCCCGTGTACGGGTTGACGCTGGTGAGCAGGTCGCGGGCGTACTTCTTATCGAGGTCGATCCAGACCCGGTCAAAGCGGTCGTAGCGCTTCATCGCCTTGCCGAGCAGCGGGTTCTCCCCGATGCCGTCCCCCGCCTTGAGCTGGCGGTTGACCTGCACCTCGAAGGTGACGTAGATGCCGTTCTTCTTCAGCTGGGCGATGGAGTAGTGAAAGTTGTCGAGGACATCGGCCTGGTAGTGCTGGGTGTCGGGATACGTATGGTCAAACACCGTCGCCTTGACGCCCCAGTTGCCCTTGTTGTCCATGTTGTGCAGACGCGCGAGGTTGACGCCCGCCTTGGCCAGGTGCGCGGCGAGCTTCTCGGCATCCGCGTGCGACGGGAACGTCATGCCATTGACGCCGACGAAGCGCACGCGCTGGCCGGAGTGCTCCTCGAAGAAGTGGCCGTCGCGGACCACGATGCGCCCGTTGGCCCCGGCGGGCTTGGTGTTGAGGAAGGAGACATCGGTCGCCACGCCGGGCGTGGCGTCGTCCCACGGGATGACGAACGGGTAATAGCCGTCAGGGACGCCCGCGACGGCGCGGCGCGTGTGGCGGAAGGTCGCTCCGGCAGGCAACGGCTTCGCATTCAAACCCCACGCCTCCTTGAGCAAGGCGAGCAACGGCTCGTTGATCGGGTAGTCGCCGCTACCGTCGCGCTTCTGGGCCTGTAGGGACATGCCATCGGGGCCGGCGGTCTCGCGGTAGTTCCAGTAGGTCCAACTGATGCCGAACTCCTCCATCAGGGCGATGCGCGCCTCGACGGAATTGACCTGGTACCCTTCGGGACCGGCGTTGCGCGCGGCGGCGAACTCGCCCACCCACAGCGGAACGTTGTACTTCTTGCCGAAGTCGACGGCAGGGGCGAGGCGTCGGTGGAGATCCGCCGTGTCGATTTGTGCGGCGTTCACGCCGAAGAGCGCGGCGGCGACGAAGCTGCCACCGGTGGCATTCTCCAGTTTCATCCAGCCCGTGATGTGGTAGGTCTGGCCGGGCCAGACGCGCCAGCGCGGGCTGGTCCATCCCGCGTAGGGAACGGCTGTCGTCTTTGAGATGCGAAGCGAACCGGGCTTGTCGTGGCCGACGCCGGGGTCGTACGCGCCAACGTCACGCGGCTCACGCTCGACGCGGTACGGTGCCGCATCCTTGTCGAAGGTGTGGGACTGGACGACGTTGCCCGCGCCATCGAGAAGCTTGATGTCGTCGAACCAGGCCGTGCCGCTGTTCATGTTCGAGCGCAGCAGCACGCTCAGCTGGGTCACCTCGTCTGTGATCTTGACCGGAATGTCGAAGCGCGTCCAGTCGCGGGTCCCTTGGTCGCCCTTGACGTCGTTCACGTTGCGCAGCCAGTTGTCCGCAGACCCGCCCTCATAGAAGTGGAACGTATAGAGGATGTTGGTGTCGGCCATCTTGATGGCGTCTTTCAGATCGCGGGGGTTTGACCATTGGTCGCCGGGCATCACGATGACCTTGTCGGGATCAACCGTGCGGATGGCGGTGATGAGCCGTTGGCAAAGGTTCGTGAGCAGTTCGGAGGTCGGGCGCTGCGTACACGGCTCGTTGAGCAGTTCGTAGGCGGCCACTTCGGGGCGGTTGCGGTAGCGGCGGGCAATCTCGCACCACAGATCGATCGTGCGCTTCTGGCAGGCGGCATCTTTCCAGACCCGGTTCTGTCCGCCGTCACAATACGTCGCAGGATCCTGGCCGCCCGGCGCGACGTGCATGTCAAGGATCACATACTGGTTGTATTTCTTCGCCCACTGGAGCACCTCGTCGAACTGGGCGAAGCCATCCTCGCGCCAGGTGCCGGGGTGAGCCTTGTCTTCCAGGTCGCCATACGAAAAAGCCAGCCGCGCGACATTCGCGCCCCACTCGGCCTGGCGCCGCATGTCCTCCTCTGTATAGCGCGTGCCGGACAGGTGCCACCAACCCCAGTCGAGCCCGCGCAGACGGAGGGGCTGACCGTTGGCGACCAGGTCACGGCCGGCTACGTGCAGCGGCGCGAGATCGGCGCGACTGGTCGAAATCGCGAGCCATGCAACCGCCAGCGCGAAGAACGGCAGGATTTGTCGCTTGAGGACCGTGCGGCACAAAGTGTACTGAGTAGGATTCATAACATTGACATACCCTTCATGTTCAAAAGTACATGCCACTTTATTAGCAAACAATGCACTATGTTGTCATTCTTATAGACGATTTGCTCATCAACTCTATGCACGTAGTCGATCGTCCCATTGATTTTGAGGGGATGTACCCGCCTCCGGGCATGCCGTGCTTAAGCGCGTCACGTGTCGATGCGCGCACCTGCTCGTCCGTGCCCGTGTCCAGCAGACTGCAATTGACGTTGCCGTGTCAGGCAGATCTCCCGTTCATAGCGGCGCTTGACTTCGGCGATGTCCACATCATCGTAAATGCGGCCACACCGAGGCCAAAAGCCGGTCAACGGCGATGAACGTGTTCTTTACCGCAGACATCCGACCTGCCCCCACGCCTGGTGTCTGCCCATTCAGCACGCCGTGAAAGCGGATGAGTTATTGACCATACGCTGTTCGTTGCGTTTGCGTGACAACAGAGAGCGGGGATTGATGGTTCCGCCGGTATTCAGAGGCTGTAACGCCGGTCTCGACCCGGAATCGCCGATAAAAATAGAGCGGATCGTTGAAGCCCGATGCCTGTGCGATTGCACCGACCGTCAGGCGTGTTTCGACCAGCAGGCGGCAGGCTTCCGTAATTCGCAGCCGCATGAGATAGCGTGCCGGCGGCAGGCGCACCCACGCGGACCAATAGCGCCGGAAGGTGGAGTCCGAAAGCCCATGAGTGCGGGCCAGCGCGTGGAAATCGTGGCGTTGCGTGAAATGCAAGGCTACCTGGTCGCGAATGGCCAGAATAGCCCGCTCCTCCGGCGTCGTCGGTTTCAGCGTCTCTCCTAAGATGCTTTCCATCACCATGAGTTCGCAAAGGCGGTCAATACGGTCCGCCATGCCTTCTCGCTGCCTTTCTGCCGCCACCTGCTTCAATTCCTGCAGTCGGGCGTGTATGGGCCCGGGATCCTTGATGTTCCAGACAGGGGTGTCGTGTCGGATCAGTCCCATTTGATCAAGCGCCGAAACCTTGGTTCCGTCATAGTTGAAATACAGTTCCTCCCACTCTCGCCATTCGCCACCGGGACCATACTCCTGCAGAGTCTTGGGGGCTTGCGTGAGCACGCACGGCGCCTGCACGCGCCAGCAGACATCACCGATCCAGTATTCGCCGCCGCCACTGAGGATGAATGAGAAATTGTACGAAAGAAACCGGCATCGAATCCAATTTGTCTTGTGGGGTATGTACCCGATGGTGTCCACAGGCACCGGCGATGGGAACCGCCTGGGAAGATGTCCTACATGCACATTGTCTCTGATCAAGTCGTCCATAAGAAGGACAGTAATGTACATTGTTTGCCGCTAATGGGGTATGTATTTTTGATCACACAGGACATCCTTCCATGAAACCAACGGACTTTGGCGTCATCGATCCTGGCGCCCTTTAAGAAAAAGAACATCCCTGTTATGTTCATGACGGACGGTGATTTCTCCGCGATCGCCCGGGACCTGGTTGAAGCTGGCGCCGATGGTTTCTTCATCGACCGGCCGTGCATGGATCTTGCGCTGCTTGTGGAACAGTGTGGACCTGAACTGATCTATTTTACCGGGCCATCACCGGCACCCACATCGACAGCGCCTACCGCGAGCTGATGGACATGCTCGATCGGGCCGATGCGGCCGCGACCTACGAGATCCCGTTCGGCTTTATCGACCGGCGTTACGAGGCTGACAAACTGGACTACACGAACTGGAAGGCTGACCAGCGCGAGTTTGGCGCACTGCATTGGGTCTGCAAGCGCCTGGACCGCAAGGCCGGCGTCGCCGTGCTGAACCGCGGCCTGCCATGCAACCGCGGGACTCCCGGCCAATTCGATCTGTCCCTGATGCGATCCCCGGAGTGTGCCTTTTGTGTGGTCGAACCGTCGAGTTACGAGTTCTGGGACACCGATGGCCATCGCGACGCCGGACGGCACGTCTTCGAGTACGCGCTCGTGCCCTTCGTGGACGGCCTCACGAATGGCGACCTCACGCGCATGGGATATGACTACAACCTGCCCGCGCCGTTCGCCATTGCCGGGGACGTCCTCGTGACGGCATGGAAACTCGCCGAGGACGGCGCGGGCTGGATCTTGCGCCTGCAGGAAATCGAGGGGCGAGAAAGCCGCGTACGGCTGGATTTCGGCGAGGAACGCCAGGTCGCGGCAACGGACCTGCTCGAACGTCCGCGGGGCAAGCCCGCGCGCGGCACCGCATACGCTGCGCGGATTCACCGGCATGGCGTGCTGACCTTGCGCATCCGGTGAACGGAGGGACGGCCTCCGCACGGGCTGTCGTGGAGAGACGCCGTGGTTGAATGGATGAGATGGGTGGAGACGCGCCATCCTTTGGCGGGCTTGCCGGTGCTGCTGGCTGTTTGCACGGAAACGCAGATACAGCCATCGTACGCCCTGTATGGACGGTTGCGAGAAGCCTGCCGCCTCCTCAAGGATACGCCCATGAGCGCCAAGCAGATTGCCACGCTCCTGTGATTCAGCGCGCCCTCGCACCTCTCGCGCGTGTTTCGCCACCGATTGGGGATGAGCCCGCGGCGTTTTCGCGAAGTGGGCTCCGTGCCGCTGTCGTATTGGGACATGCCTTAGCGAGGCCGTGCCACACACAGACCGACAAGGCCTGTTGCCGGGGCTGACGCATGGCGATATTATTCCTCATATGAAGACAACCATAGATATTGCAGACGACCTGTTCCTGCGCTCAAAACAGGTGTCCCGTGAACGGGGCGTGACGTTGCGGGAACTGCTTTCGGAGGGGCTTGTCTGCGCCCTTGAGAAGTGGTCGGCTACGCCCGCAACCCGCGTCAAGGCGGTCACGTTCAAGGGCAAGGGTCTGTCGCCGGACTTCAGGCAGGCATCCTGGGGTGTAATTCGCGATGCGGCATACGAGGGGCACGGTTCATGATGCCCGCATTGCCGCGCTGTGCCTGAGCCATGGCGTCAGACAATTCTGGTCGGCCGACAGGGATTTCTCCCGCTTTCCGGCGTTGAAGATCGTGAATCCGCTCGTGCGCTATTAAGTCTTGCGCAAATGTGTCGCGCATGTGCGGGGTAGGGCCGGTGCTCCGCCGCCGGCCGCAGATCGATTCGCTGCTTGTGCGCAGGATGCGGCGGCCGCGGAGCGGCACGCCTGACCCCACAGGCCCCTTTGGAATCCATGAGGATTCGTCACTCACTTACGCAAGGCACAAGCGTTGCCCCGTGCGGGCGCCGGCAACTGAAAGATGGCATCCGGCCAACTTGGCGCTTGATGCGGCGCCCGTTGGCCACATAATGGGTGCATGGCCGATACTCCATCAACCAACGCGTCGCCCACCGCCTTGATTCTCTTTCCTGGCGAAGATATTTGGAGTTGCCTGCAGAGCCTCGTCTGGGCGCAAACGCAAGGGGTGCTGGACCGCGTCTTCCTCTATCAGACAGCCGACCGCCGCTCCGTCGATGCGGCCGAGCGGGTACGCCGTTTCTGTTCGCGCCGCTGGCCAACCTTGCGCGTCGTGCTGCCGGGGGACCCCGGCTCCGGCACGGCCGCTGGCGTGCTGGAGCGGGTGCGCGACTGGCAGCGCTTTCGGCCCGACATTTCCCGCTGGGTGATCGACGCCACCGGCGCCACGCGGCCGATGCTGGGCGCGCTGCCGGAACTGCTGGCATCTTCGGCGACCCTTGAAGCGCGTTTCCGCGACCTGGATGGCGTCTGGCAGAAGTTGCGTCCGGCGGGCGCCGGGCACATCGAGGCCACGCCGCTGATCCCAGCCATTTCCACCGACGTCACGGACGCGCTGCCCGCCGACGTGGCCGAGGTGCGATTGCGCGGCAGCCGCGAGCCGGAGCGGCTGACGCCCGAGGAACTGGGACGTCTGGTGATGGCCGGAGGTACCTGCAACTGGGACTGGAGCCGGATGTATGCCACGGCTCTGGCACGCCCCGGGCGCCTCGAGGAGTTCACCTTTGCCGATTTCGTCGCCGCCGCGCTGCTCGCCATGGGCGTGCGCAACGTCCGCACCAACCTCAAGGTGGTGCCGGCCGGGCCGAAGCCGGTGGAAAACACGCTCGACCTGGTGGTCAACCGCCGCGGACAGGTCTATGTCTTCGACTGCCGGGCGCGCGACGAGCAGCGCGATCCGGGCCCCGAGATGCCGGCAGTGACGTTGGAAGGGCTGTGGCCGGTGTGCGTGGCGCTGCGGCCGAATCGCTGGGCCACGGACGCTGAACGCGCGCTGGCGGCCATCGCCGGGCGGGCGCACGTGATCGATGCCAACGGCTGCCGCCGCCTCTTCTCCTGGCTGGGGCACCTGTTTGGTGTGGAGCCGCCGGCCGGCTTGCGCGAGCTCGAACGGGCGGCATTGCGGCTGGGCGCAAGCCGGCTGCCGGTCTTCACGCCGGCCACGCAGGCGCAACGGCTGGGCGACGCCGTGCGCATGGACGACCAAGTCTTCGATCTGGTCCGCGGCGGCCGCGTCGAGGCCGGTGGCGGCACGACCGCCTGGCGCGCGGCGCGGGTCTCGCCCGATCTCTGGTATCTGGAAGGGCGCGTGGTGCAGGGCGGACCGGCCATCGAGATGCAGGGCCGGTTGATGGCTCGCATTGCGGAGCAGAAGATCACGGCCAACTTGCTCTTCTTCGAGTTGACGCTCAACAAGAAGCACTGGCATGCCCTGATGCGTGTGCCCGGCGACAACACCACGTTTGCCAAATGGCTGCACCGTTGGAAGAACATGCCGCTGATTGTTTGAACCTTGAAACCGCAGATGAACACCGATCAACGCGGATAGGCTCGCGCAATCAACACGTTGCAACTCAAGCCCAAGTTCACCGGATAGATGAAAGCCGTTTCTGTTACAAGGCCCTGCCAGTCAGTCGCCATCAGCGTTTATCTGCGGTTCAACCGGTTTTTAGGTTGAACGGCATTAACCGGAAGAGGTCGCACATGCAGACGATCGCATCTCCTTCCGCTCCCCAGGCCATCGGGCCGTATGCTCAGGCCATCGTGGCCGGCGGCTTCGTCTTCTGCTCGGGGCAGCTTGGACTTGATCCGGCAACGGGTCGCCTGACGGCCGACGATGCGGCCGGGCAGGCGCGCCAGGCGCTCAAGAACCTTGCGGCTGTGCTGGACGCGGCCGGCAGCGGCCTGCGGCTGGTGGTGAAGACCACGGTCTTTCTCACCGACCTGAACGATTTCGCCGCGATGAATGCCGTGTATGAACAGGCCTTCGGCGGCCATAAGCCGGCGCGTACGACCGTGGAAGTGCGCCGCCTGCCCAAGGATGGCCGCGTGGAGATCGACTGCCAGGCGGTGGTGTGAAGGATGGCTGACGGCCAAAGGCTGAAGGGTTGAACGGAACACGCGCCGGTCAGCTGCCGGTTGGGAACCGCAGATGAACGCGGATCAACGCAGAGCGGTTGGGGCATTTGGCGGCCATTGGTCGTGGCCATCTTTCCCATCCGCGTGCATCTGTGTGCATCTGCGGTTTCCCTGCGCATGAGGTTGATGGATGCCTGGACGCGACACGAGTTTCCGGTACTTGCCCGCCGCGCTGGCCGAGGCGGTGCATCGGCTTGGCATCCGCGTGCGGCGCCCCGTGCGGGGGCGCGGCGAGGGGTTGCACCGTTCGCCCGATTTCGGCGCGTCGGTCGAGTTCGCCGAGTACCGCGACTACACGCCGGGCGATCCGCCGAATCGCATCGACTGGTCGGTCTATGCCCGCACCGACCGTTATCGCGTGCGGCGTTTCCAGGAGGAGACCAGCCTGCGCGCCTCCATTCTGCTGGATGCCTCCGGCAGTCTGGCGTACCGCGAGACGGGCGCGCTGACCAAGTGGGAATATGCCTGCCACCTGGCGGCGGGCACCATGTATGCGCTGGTGCGGCAGGGCGACCTGGCTTGCCTGTCGGTCTTCACCGACCAGATTGAGCGCGTCTTCGAGGCCGCTGGCACGCTGGTGGGGTTGCGCCCCATGCTGACGGCGCTTGAAGAGATTGGTCCGGATGGCCGCACGGACATCGGCCGGGCCATGTTTGCCGTCGCCGAACGGACGCCGCCGCGCAGCCTGGTGATCGTGATCTCCGATTTCCTGCAGGATCCCGCGGACGTTGTGCGCGGGATGCAGCGGTTGCATCATGACGGCCATAACCTGATTCTGCTGCACGTCATGGATGGCGGTGAGCGGCGACCGGTGTTCGGCGGCATGGTGGAACTGCGCGAGCTCGAAACGTCGCGGCGGCTGGTGGTCGATCTGGACGAGTTCCGTCCCCGCTATGAGCAGGCCGTGGAACACCACGTCGCGATTCTGCGCCGCGCCTGCGCCGACTGCATGGGCGACTACCATCTGCTCGATACGCGCGAACCGGTCGAGTCCGCGCTGCAGCGGCTGGCCGGCGGGCATGTGTAGCAACAGTGTTCAGTTATGGGAACCGATTACCGAACACCGGACACTGAGCATCGTTGTCGCCGATCAGGTCCCTTCAGGAGCTGTACATTGAACGTCAAAGCGCGCTACCTGATGTTGGCTCTGGTCGGAACGGGACTGGTGGCGCGCGGCGCTGATCCCTTTGCCGTGGCGGCGCGGTTGGAGCAGTCGGTGCCCGGCGTGTGGCAGGTGGTCGTGCAGGTCGACGTGCCAGCACAGCATACGCTCAATGCCGACAGGCTGGCGGTCAAGATCGGCGGCCAGGAGGCGACCGGTCGGGTGACGCCGCGGCCGGTCTCGGGTATCGATCCGGCGGGGGTGACCGAGAACGTCTACACCTCTCAGGTGACCGGCGTCTACCGCCTCAATGGCGCGGCTGTGGCGCAGCCCGTGAAAGTGACGGTGTCGCTGCAGGGGTGTTCGGCAAGCGTCTGTTTCCTGCCGCGCACCCAGGAGATTGTGCTGCGCACCAACACGGTTACTGCCGCGGCCGCTGTCGCGCCCGTGGTCACGGGCGCCGTTGGCGCGGGGCATCCCTGGCTCGCCGGTGTGCGGCATGCGCGGTCGGTCTTTGGATACCAGGGCACGCAGGAGTTCCTGGGTTTTCTGTCAGCAACGCAGCCTGTGGCGCACGGTGGGCTATCCGGGCTCGCCCATGATCCGGCTGCTTTTCTGAAGCGCCAAGGATTTCTCTGGACCGTTCTGCTGGTGCTGTTCGGCGGCCTGCTGCTCAACCTGACGCCCTGCGTGCTGCCGATGATCCCGATCAACCTGGCGATCATCGGGGCGGGCGTTCAGGCGCGCTCGCGCCGGGGCGGCTTCCTGCTCGGTGCGGCGTACGGCGCGGGCATGGCGCTGGCCTATGGCGGACTGGGCGTGGCGGCGGTGCTGACCGGCGGCGTCTTTGGCGCCCTGCAGGGATCGCCCTTCTTCAGTGCCGCGATGGCCGTGCTCTTCCTGCTCTTTGGGCTGGCGCTGTTCGATGTGCTGCCGATCGATCTGTCGTGCGTCCAGAAGACCGGCGGCCGCGGCGGCGGATGGGTGGCGGCGATGGTGGCAGGCGGCGTGTCGGCGCTTCTGGCGGGCGCCTGCGTGGCGCCGGTGGTGGGCGCGGTCCTGTTGCTGGCCAGTTCGCTTGTGCATGGCGGCCGGCCGGCGGCGGTGCTGCTGCCGTTGTTGCTGGGCGTGGGCATGGCGTTGCCGTGGCCGTTGGCGGGGGCTGGGCTGGCTGTGCTGCCGCGCCCTGGCGCCTGGATGGTGCGGGTCAAGCAACTCTTCGCGGTGCTGATCCTGGCCATGGCCTGCTACTACGGCTGGCTGGCGTATGGCGGTTTCAGACAGACGCCGGTCGCGGCGAACGAAGGCAACAGCCTTCAAGCGGGAGATTGGGAGGGTTGGCAGCAGCAGGTGGCGGTCGCGAAGCGCGAGGGCAAGCCGCTCCTGCTCGATTTCCATGCCAGCTGGTGCAAAAGCTGCCACGGCATGGACCGCACGACATTCCGCGCGCCGGACGTGCAGCGCGTTCTGGCTGACTTCCGGGTTGTGAAACTGGACGCCGAGCAGCCTGACAAGGAGCCGGCGCGGGGGATGCTGCGCGCCTTTGGCGTCCTCGGTCTGCCGACTTACGTGGTGGCGGAGCCGGCTCCTTAGTGGCGGATGGCTGGCGCATTTGCCCCAAGGCGGGCCGTGGCGCGACAACCTGCGTTCCTCGCGTCCCGCGATTGACTTTGCCCCCGTTGTTGCCTACACTGTGACCCACTTTCGAACGGCCCGGGGGATTAGCTCAGTTGGTTAGAGCACTTGCTTGACATGCAAGGGGTCGGAGGTTCGAGTCCTCTATCTCCCACCAATCCAGAAGGCGAAAAGACCTCATGTTCCCTAGGGAATACGAGGTCTTTTCATTTTGTGCATGAAATCAGTCGCTGGTGGTGTGAGTGTGAAAAACCATGATTCTCGGTGACG
>Ga0316226_1003640_pt1 | contig 12997 bp, 12 predicted proteins | sample TBH18017metaG_FD_206009 | JGI IMG/M metagenome (GOLD analysis project Ga0316226, IMG submission 206009) | Freshwater microbial communities from Trout Bog Lake, Wisconsin, USA - TBH18017 | ecosystem: Environmental > Aquatic > Freshwater > Lake > Hypolimnion/Profundal zone | place: USA: Wisconsin... | reverse complement strand
ACAGGCTTGTCTGACCGCCAACAATCAACATGATTGGTCCATTGACATGGACCGCTTAATAACTATTTTAACTATTTATAAATCAATCCACGCATCGAAGCCCCGATGCCCCTGCCTGAAAGGCCCTCCATGGAAAACCTCGTCGTCATCGCGGCCCGGACCGCCCACGAAGCCAACCGATCGATCTGCTCCTACATGGGAGTCCGCCAGCCCCACTGGAAGGACATGACGGAGGACTACAAGGCCCGCACCATCGAAGCCGTGAAGGCGATCCAGGCCGATCCGAAGCTCACCCCGGAAGGCCACCACAAGCGGTGGATGAAGGCGATGAAGGATGCGGGCTGGACCAAGGGCAAGGTCCGGTGCCATGAGCTCAAGCAAAGCCCCTGCCTGGTTCCCTATGCCGACCTGTCGCCCATGGACAAGGCGAAGAGCGTGATGTTCCTCAGTGTCGTGAAGGCCGTCCTGGCCGTGAAGGTCTGATCGCGCGACCCCGCTCCGTCCGGAGGACGCCCCCCTTCAGATGCCGATGTTTTTTCCCAGCACGCGCCATGAAGCGTATGATGCCTGGAAGGATTTCGGCATGGCACTCCCTTTCCATCCCCTACCGGGAACAATCGTGATTTGCGACTTCAACGGGTTCATCGTTCCCGAAATGGTGAAGCGAAGGCCGGCCATCGTGGTTTCCCCTCGGCTCAGAGGGCGGACGAACCTGTGCACCATCGTTCCCCTCAGCACCACACCGCCAGGAAAGGTCGAGCCATACCATTACCTTCTGCGGCTTGATCCTCCGCTCCCGAGGCCGTTTGACGCCACGGCCTGTTGGGCCAAAGGCGACATGCTGTATACCGTTTCCTATGACCGACTGAACCTGCCCCATGAGCGAAACCCCAGTGGCGGCCGAATATATATAACTCGAATCATTCCACCGGACGATCTGAGTGCCCTGCGAAAAGGCATCCTGTTCGGGCTGGGCATCAGCATCTTGACACCCCTGGAGCAAAGGCGTACCGTCTAGGGGTTCCCGCTCTGCTCCGGCATCGGGCTTAAGTCCTCACCTTGAGGCCACTGCGCATGGGCGAAGGCGGTCCATCGCAGTGCCAGCAATTCGGGCCCCCTTTCAGGGGGCCTTTTGCGCAACCGGCCGCTGCCAAACTCACCCCTGGTCAGCGGCCAGCGGCTTGGACAACGCCTCCGCTATCAGCCCAGCGCCGCCAACGTTCGCTCCGTCAGGCAACGGATATATGCCGGGTTCGTCCCCGGCGACGGCAGCCGGTGGTAGCTGAGCACCCCCGCCTCCCGGGCCACCTCCCGGAACTCGATGTCCAGCTCGTGCAACGTCTCGATGTGCTCGCTCACGAAGCTCACCGGCAGCACGATGAGGTCCTTGCCGCCCAGGGTGCGCAGCACGCCGCCCAGTTCCGGCTTGAGCCAGGAGACGGGCCCCACCTTGCTCTGGTAGGCCAGGGTGTAGCCGCCGGGGATGGGCCCGACCAGGGCCTTCACGGCCTCGGTGGTGGCGATGATCTCCTTCTGGTAGGGGTCGCCCGCGAGGATGGCCTTCTCCGGCAGGCTGTGGGCGCTGAAGACCACCGTGGCGCCGGGCTTGGCGGCGAGCGCCGCCCGCAGGGGCCCGGCCAGGCTCTCCAGATAGTCGGGGTCCGTGGCGTAGTGGAGCACGCCGGGCAGGATCTCGACGCCCGCGGCCTGGGCCTCGCGCCGCAGTTCCGACAGGCTGGAGCCGGTCGTGCCGTCGCAGTCGTGGGGATACAGGGTGACCGGCAGCACGCGGGTGATGCCCCTGCCCTTCAGGCTGGCCAGGACCCCCGAGGCCCTGGGCGACGCGTAGCGGAACAGGATCTTCACGGGCTCGATGCGGCCCGCGGCCCGCAAGGCCGCGCGCAGCGCGGCGGCCTGGGCGGCGGTCTCCCGCAGGATGGGGCTGCCGCCGCCGATCATGGCGTACTTCGCCCGCACGGACTTGCCGCGCAGCTTCGAGATGAGGGTGGCGTAGAACGGCTGCAGGAACAGGGGCCCCGGAAACTTGATGATCTCCGAGTCCGCGAAGAGCTTGTACATGAACGGCTCGACGTCCCGCTGGCGCAGGGGGCCCCCCAGGTTCAGGAGGACCACCGCCGTATCCGGCCGGCCGCTCATACCGTGCGCGAGAAGGGCGTGCTGGCCGCGAGCTTCTTCAGATAGGCATCGAAGGGCTGCACCAGGTTGCGCACGAAACGGCGCCCGAGGGGGGTGATGAAGACTCCCTCCTTGCGGACGTTCACGGTCCCGAAGGGTTCCTCGGCCCGCAGCTCCTCCAGGCCTTCCGCGAACAGGGTGGGGCCGTCCACGCCGTAGCGGGCCCGCAGATCGTCCCAGCGCAGCTCGAAGGTGCCCATGAGCTCGTGGATCAGCCAGCGGCGCATGAGGTCGTCGCCGTTCAGGCGGTAGCCCTTGTGCACGGAGAAGTGCCCGCCGTCCACGTCCCGCTCCCACTTGGTGAGGATCTTCTCGTTCTGGCTGTAGACCCCCGCCACGTTGGAGATCGCGCTCGGGCCGAAACCGAGCAGGTCGGAGCCGGCCTGGACCGCGTAGCCCATGAAGTTGCGGATGAGCCGGCCCTCCTTCAGGGCCTTGGCGAGGCCGTCGTCGGGCCGGGCGAAGTGGTCCATGCCGATGGCGATGTAGCCGTGCCGTTCCAGGATGTCCTCGGCCAGCAGCAGCAGGTCCAGGCGCAGGCCCGGCGGCGGCAGGGTCTCCCTGGGGATCGTCCGCTGGTGGGCGATCACGGAGGGGAGGTAGGCGAAGCCGTAGATGGCCATGCGGTCCGGGGACAGCTCCAGGGTGGCTTCCAGGGTGTGCCGGAAGGTCTCCAGGGTCTGGCCGGGCAGGCCATAGACCAGGTCCAGGTTCACGCCGGCGAAGCCCTCGGCCCGGGCCTGCTTCACGGTCGCCAGGGTCTGGTCCCAGGTCTGGCCGCGGGTGATGAGGGCCTGCACGCCTTCGTCCAGGTCCTGGACGCCGAAGGACACGCGGTTGAAGCCCATCTCCCGCAGGGCCGGCAGCTGGTCGGGGGCCAGGAAGGTGGGATCCACCTCGATGGAGACCTCGGCGCCGGGCAGCAGGGGGAAGCGGTCGGTGATGAGCTGGAAGGTGCGGCGCAGGTCCGCCACGTTCAGGTAGGTGGGCGTGCCGCCCCCCCAGTGCAGCTGGATGGCGCCGCGGCGGTCGGGAAGGTGGCTGGCCCAGAGCTCGGCCTCGTTTTCCAGGGACTGGAGGAACTTCTCGACCGGCGTGTATTTGGGGCTCACCACCACGTTGCAGCCGCAGTAGGAGCAGCGCCGGCTGCAGAACGGCAGGTGGGCGTAGATGGAGAGGGGCTGCGGGTCCTGGTTGGCCCGGACCAGGGCCTGCCGGACTTCGGCCTCGGGGAAGCCCTCGGACCAGACGGGGGGCATGGGGTAGCCGGTGTAGCGGGGTCCGGGACGGTCGTAGTGCTTGATCAGCTCTTGCAGTGCCAAGGCCATTTCAGAAGCCTCCAGTGATACATGATCGCATAGGTCAGGTTTGGAGGGTCAGCCCTTTACCGCATCGATGACCGCGCCCAGCACGGCCGGGTCGGTTTCCGGCAGCAGGCCGTGGCCGAGGTTGAAGACGTGGGCCTGGCCCTTCATGGTCTCCACGATGGCCCGGGCCTTGCGGCAGGCGACCTCGGGACCGGCCAGGAGGGCCGTGGGGTCCAGGTTGCCCTGGAGGACCTTGTCCGGGAAGAGCTTGCGGGCTTCGGCCATGGGCACCTGCCACGAGACGGCGAAGCCCTCGCAGGAGAGCTGGTCGAGGTTGGCGGGGAGGATGCCCCGGGGGAAGTAGAGCCGCGGGGCCCCGGTCACCTGGCTGAGGGTGCGCTGGGCGGACGGCAGGGCGAAGGTGGTGAAGTCCTCCCGGTCCAGTTCGCCGGCCCAGGTGTCGAACAGCTGCACGCCCTGGGCGCCGGCCTTGATGTGCAGGTTGAGCAGGAGGGCCGAGACGTCGGCGATGCGGTCCAGCCACTTGCGGGCCAGCACGGGCTCGTGGTGGAGGAAGGCCTTGGCCCGGGTCCAGTTCTTGCTGCCCTTGCCCTCGATGCCGTAGGCCAGGAGGGTCCAGGGGGCGCCGGCGAAGCCCAGCAGCGCCTGGTGGGAGGGCAGCTCCTTGCGGACCTTGCGCAGGGCCGCCTGCACCGGCTCGAACACCTCGAGGTCGAGGGGGCGGTCCAGGTCCAGCTGGTCCAGGGTGGTGGTGAGGCGGGGACCCCCTTCGGGGATGACCACGCCGCAGCCCATGGCGTCCAGGATCACCAGGATGTCCGAGAAGATGATCGCCGCGTCCAGCTTGGGGAAGCGCCGCACCGGCTGGAGGGTCACCTCGGCGGCCAGATCGGGATCGTAGAGCACCTGCTCGAAGGTGGCCTTCTCGCGGATGGCGCGGTATTCCGGCAGGAACCGGCCGGCCTGGCGCATGAACCAGACGGGCGGCGTGGGGAGGACTTCACCCTGGAGGGCGCGAACGATGGGAGCGGTCATGGTGTGACTCTCGGACAAGGGGGGTTGCGCTTGGATGCCCCGTCCGGGCTCCGCCCGGGCAGGGAATGGGAATGGGGGGGGACAGCGGGCGGCCCCCCGGGAGCCTCAGCCTTCGTGCTTCAGCGTCTCGGCGACGAAGCCCACGGCGCGCTCGAAATGCGCCAGCTCCTCGTCCCCGTGGGCCGCGGACAGGAAGGCCACCTCGTAGCCGGAGGGGGGCAGGTAGATGCCCTGCTCCAGCATCAGGCCGTGCATGCGGTTGAAGCGGGTGATGGCGCCGCTCTCCACGCGGTCGGCGCGCTTGACCCCGGGCTGGAAGAGGGGCCAGATGAGGCTGCCCACCCGGGGGGCATGGAGGCCCGGCAGCCGCTCGAAGGCGGCGGACCACTTGGCGCCCTTCTGCTCCAGGTCGCGGTAGAGGTTGGGCGTCAGCTTCTCCAGGGTGGCCAGGCCCGCGGCCATGGCCACGGGGTTGCCGCTGAGGGTGCCGGCCTGGTAGACGGGACCGTCGGGGGAGATGACGGCCATGATGTCCTTGCGGCCGCCGTAGAGGCCCACCGGCATGCCGCCGCCGATGATCTTGCCGTAGGTGACCAGGTCCGGGGTGATGCCCAGGAGCTCGGCCGCGCCGCCCGGGGCCACGCGGAAGCCGCTGATCACCTCGTCGAAGATCAGCACCGTGCCGTGCTTCGTGCACAGCTCGCGCAGGCGGTTGAGGAAGACCCCGTCCTGGACCAGGAGGCCGTTGTTGGCGGGGATGGGCTCGATGATGGCCGCGGCCAGCTGATCGCCGCACTGGTCGAACACCTTGTCCAGGGCCTCGAGGTCGTCCAGGCTGGAGACCAGGGTGAGGTCGGCGAACCCCTTGGGCACGCCGGCGCTGGAGGGCTCGCCGAAGGTGATCAGGCCCGAGCCGGCCTTCACCAGCATGGCGTCGCTGTGGCCGTGGTAGCAGCCGTCGAACTTCAGGATCCGGTCCCGGCCCGTGAAGCCGCGCGCGGCGCGCAGGGCGGACATGACCGCCTCGGTGCCCGAGGACACGAAGCGCATCTTCTCCATGAAGGGGACCATGGTCTTGATCCGGCGGGCCAGGCTGAGCTCGCGGCGCGAGGGGGCGCCGAAGGTGAGCCCCTCCTCCATGGCCTCCCGGGCGGCCGAGATCACCTCGGGCACGGCATGGCCGAGGATCAGGGGGCCCCAGGACATGCAGAGGTCCACGTAGCGGCGGCCCTCCTCGTCCTCGAAGCGGGCGCCCCAGGCCTTGCGGAAGAACTTCGGCGTGCCGCCCACGGCGCGGAAGGCGCGGACGGGGCTGGAGACGCCCCCGGGGAAGTGGGTGAGGGCTTCCTGGAACAGGGTTTCGTTGGCGTTCGTCATGGTCAGATCCACTTCTTCTCGAGGGCCTCGCGAGCCGCGTAGGTGACGATCCAGTCCGCGCCGGCGCGGCGGATGGCCGTCAGGTGCTCCCGGAACAGGTTCGGCTCGTCCACCCAGCCCAGGCGGGCGGCGGCCTTGACCGTGCTGAACTCCGAGGAGGTATGGTAGGCGGCGATGGGGCACAGGGTCTGCTCCCGCAGGCGCCAGATCAGGTCGAGGTTGGGCAGAGCCGGCTTGACCATGAGGGCGTCGGCGCCCTCGGCGACGTCGAGCAGGGCGTCCTTCAGGCCCTCCCGTGCGTTGCGGGGGTCCATCTGGTAGCTGCGGCGGTCGCCGAACTTGGGGGAGGAGTCGGCGGCCTCGCGGAACGGGCCGTAGTAGGCGCCGGCGTGCTTGATGGCGTAGCTGAGGATGCCCCGGTCCTCGAACCCGGCGGCGTCCAGGGCCACGCGCATGGCCTGGATGCGGCCGTCCATCATGTCCGAGGGGGCCAGCATGTCCGCGCCGGCCTCGGCGTGGGCCACGGCCATCTTCGCCAGGATGGCCACGCTCTCGTCGTTCAGGATGGTCGCGCCGTGGTTGACGCCGCAGTGGCCCGTGTCGGTGTACGCGCACAGGCACACGTCGGTCATGATGACGAGGTCCTGCCCGAAGGCGTCCTTGAGGGCCTTGACGGTCTTCGGGACGATGCCCGAGGCGTCGAAGGCGGCCTTGGCCTCGGGGGACTTGTCCTCCCGGTCGGGCACGCCGAAGATCAGCATGGTCCTGATGCCCAGCTTGAGGTCGGTCTCCACCTGGCGGAGGGTGGCCTGGATGCCGTTGCGGGCGATGCCGGGCAGGGCGCCGATCTCGGTGGTGCCTTCCTGGGGCTGCACGAAGTGGCCCTGGATGAGGTTCCGGGCGGACAGATCGGTTTCGGCCACCAGGTTGCGGATGGCGGCGGTGGCGCGCAGGCGGCGGGAGCGGATCAGCATGGGGCCCTCACGGATTGGCGGGATCGAGCGGCAGTTCGGACAGGAGACGGGTCAGGGCGGCGGCGTCGGGTTCGCACCACCCATGGCTAGGATAGCCCACTTGGGCGAAAGCCTGATGGGTCCGTTGCCCCCAGGCCAGCCTGAGCCCGGGGAACAGGGGTCCCAGCAGCTCGGCCTGGAAGGGGCTGAGGGCCAGGACGGCCTGGAGGCCTTCCACGCTGGGCGGAGGCTCCAGCGGGGCCTCCCGGTGGGTGATCCAGGGCAGCAGTCGCCAGGGCGTGCCCGCCGCGGCCGCCTCCAGGTGCTCCCGGCTCCGCTCGGCCCGGGCCAGGAGGAAGGTGCCCCCCTCCGGGTAGTCCGCCTTGAGCAGGTCGAACAGCCCTTCCGCCTGGGGGGTGGCGCTCACCCGGACCGGATGCCCGGCCGGGACGGCCCGGGCCGTGGCCTCGCCCTGGGCGAGACACACCATGCCCGGAGGCAGCTGCGCCAGCCGGGCCGCGGCCGGGCTGAGGAGGATGACGGCGGCGGCCCGGGTCCCGGCGCGTCCCGTCTCCTCGTCCGGCGCGGGCACCGGCGCGAGGGTCGGCACCATCTCCGTGAGGAAGCAGGGCACGGGCTCCCAGCCCGCCGCGGCCACCGCCAGGCACAGCTTGTCGCCCAGGGCCCGGGCCAGGCCCAGTTTCACAGCCCGAGGCCCCGGAGGACCTGGGCCACCACGGCGGCCTCGTCCATGCCGCGGGCTTCCCCGGTGCGGATGGCGCCCTCCACGGCGTAGGCCGCCCGGAGGTGGAAGCTGCCGTCGGCCTCCTGGACGGCCGAGGCCCCCAGGGGCTGCTGGCAGCCCCCGCCGATGCCGGCGAGGACGGCCCGCTCCAGGGTCACGCACTTCAGGGTCAGGGCGTCGTGGAAGCCGGCCAGGGCCGCCACCAGGGCGTCGTCCCCCTCCCGGCACTCCACCAGCAGGGCCCCCTGGGCCGGCGCGGGCAGCAGCTCGTCAGGGAGGAAGGCGTGCACCTTGAGGCCGGACAGGTCCAGGCCCAGCCGGCGCAGGCCGGCGGCGGCCAGCACCGTGCCGTGCAGGGCCTCGCCGCGCAGTTCGCCGTCCCGGACCTTCTGCAGCCGGGTGGGCACGTTGCCGCGGATCCAGGTGAAGCTGGCCTTGGGCAGGGCCTTGGAGAGGAACTGCAGCCGGCGCTCGGAGCTGGTGCCGATAACCGGGTGCTCGGGGGCGTCGGGCCGGGTCACGAGCCAGTCGGCGGGATCCTCGCGCCGGGGCACGCAGGCCGTGCGGATCCCCGCGGGACGCTCGAGGGCCACGTCCTTGAAGGAGTGGATGAGCATGTCCACGTCCCTGGCCAGGAGGGCCTCCTCCAGTTCCTTCGTGAAGAAGCCCGCCCCCACTTCCTTGCCCAGGGGCCCGGCCAGCCACTGGTCGCCGTGGGTGGTGAAGCGCTTCCATTCGATCTCGTGGCCGGCGGCCCTGAGGTACGCGACCAGATCCTCGGACTGCTGGACGGCCAGCTGGGAGCCACGGGTGCCAAGAATGATTTTCATCGGACTGCTTCCAAAGCGGGTTCGCGGTGGGCGTTCAGGGCGCGGAAAGCCAGGGTGCGGCCCCGCTTCAGTAGGGCTTCCAGCGCCTCCAGCTGTTCGGGGTCCAGGGTCCCCAGGACGCTGCCCGGGCCCGTGGCCTCGGTCTCCAGTTGTTCCCAGGCGTCGGCCATGCGCTCGTGGGCGGAGCGCGAGCCGGCCTTCTGGTTGCGGCCCTGGGCCCTGCGGCGCAGGCGGTCCACGGCGCCGACGATGAACGGCGCGGCGTCCAGGGCTGCCACCCGGCGGGTGGCCTTGCCCGCCTCGGTCTCCGCGAGGAAGAACGGCAGGTCCAGGCGCGTGACCCAGGCCAGGTCGTTCAGGGCCGGCTCGGAATCGTAGGGGAGGGCCAGGTCCACCAACTTCACCGGCGGACGGTCCAGGTGGGCCCAGGCGGCCTTGAGGAACAGCGGCTCGGAGCTGGCGGTGGCCGTCACGAGGGCGTCGAAGCCCGCGGGGTCGGCCTGGAGCTGGGCCAGGGGCACCACGGGCAGGCCGAAGGCCTCGGCCTTGGCCTGGGTCCGGTTGGCCATGGTCACCCGCATGCCCCGTTCGGGCAGGCGCTGGGCCAGATAGCGGCTCATGGGGCCCACGCCCACGATGGCCACGCGGCTGGCCGGGGCCAGGGTCGCCTCCAGGTGGCGCAGGGCGGCCGTGGCCACGCTGGCGCTGCCGTCGTCCAGGCCGATGCGGGTGCGCAGGCGCTGGGCCTCGCGCAGGATGTCCTCCAGGGCGGCCTGGGCCTCGGGGCCGGCCGTGCCGGTCTCCTTGGCCGTGGCCAGGGCCCCGCGGAGCTGGCCCACGATCTCCCGGTCGCCCAGGTTGGCGCTGTTCAGCCCCGTGGCGACTTCCAGCAGGTGCCGCCAGGCGGCCTCGCCCTCGAAGACGTCGATGTCCGGGTCGAAGCCCAGGGCCGTGCCGTCCCCGCCCCAGAACATCCACACCACCCGCTGGCAGGTGGCCAGGAAGACCAGTTCCGTGGCGTCGCTGATGCGCCGCCACAGCTGGAGGTGGTCGGCCAGGTGCTGGCGCACCACGTTCCGGGCCACCACTTCGGGCGCGTGCTTGGGGATGCGATAGGTATAGAGGACAGGATCCATGGGCCGCCACATGAGGGTAGTAGTGGATAAGAATATCTTAAATGGGGGCCGGGGCGGGGGGGGGAATTGATGGGGGTCACAGGGGGAGCCTGAAGCGCCCGGACGGCTGCCGGTACCATTGGCACCCGCGCCGCCCCGAGGCTCCGTGCGGGGCACAAACTGCCCTACGCCGCGCGCGGTTCAGGGCAGCTTGCCACAAAGCAATTCCAGACCTTGCCATGCGACAGCCTCCCCTGGCGACGCGGCCAGGGCCCGCATCGGCGCATGGCCTTGGCCAAGGGCTGGAAATTATTAATAACGAATATATTTTTATCCCCATAGGCCGGTCCACCCTGGCCATCCCGGGAGCCCCATGCCGCGCAAGCCCTCCAAACCAAGGCGGACCCCCCACCCGGCGGGCCCCCTCCTGGACTCCCGTCTCCGCATGCTCGCCGAGGCCGTGGCGTTCAGCCCCTCGGCCATGCTCGTCACCGACCGGGACGGCGTGATCCAGTACGTGAACCAGAGCTTCACCCAGCTCACCGGCTACACCCCCGCGGAGGCGGTGGGCCAGACGCCCCGGATCCTCAAGGGCGGCTACCTTTCCCCCGATTTCTATGCCGATTTCTGGCGCGCCCTGGAGACGGGAGCGCCCTGGCACGGGGTCTTCCACAACCGCCGCAAGTCCGGGGAGGCCTACTGGGAGCTGGCGGCCATCTCCTCCATCAAGGACGCTTCCGGGGCCATCACCCACTACGTGGGCGTGAAGGAGGACATCACCGAGCTCAAGGCCAGCCACGAGCAGCTCAGCCACCGCGCCCTCCACGATCCCCTGACGGGCCTGCCCAACCGGGACCTGTTCCAGGAGCACCTCGCCAAGGCCATCGACCGGGCCCGGCGCACCCAGGGCGGCCTGGCGGTCCTGTTCCTGGACCTGGACGGTTTCAAGGCGGTGAATGACGGCCTGGGGCACGTGGCCGGCGACGTGGTGCTCTGCATGCTGGCCGGGCGGATCCAGGCCTGCGTCCGGGCCTCGGACCTGGTGGCGCGCATGGGCGGCGACGAGTTCACGATCCTCATGGAGGCCGTCCCGGAACCGGACCCCGCCGTCCGGATCGTCCGGCTCATCCTGGAGGAGCTCGCCCGCCCCTGCCAGCTCGGAACGACGAACGTCACCCTGGGCGCCTCCGTGGGGATCGCGGTCTACCCCTCCGGAGGACAGACCGCCGAGCAGCTGGTGGAGGCGGCGGACGCGGCCATGTACCGGGCCAAGCGCGAAGGCGGGCACACCTTCCGGCTGGCCCCCTGAATCAGAACCGCCCGTCCAGCTCCGCCACGCCCCACACCGCCACCGCCAGGATCGCCGCGTTCCTCTTCAGGTCCGCCGCGTTCACCTTGTCGAAGGTGTCCGCCCTGGAATGATGCACCTCCCAGTAGTGCGTGACATCGTGCCGCACCCCCACGCCCGGCACGCCGGCGAGCACGGAAGGCTCCACGTCCACGCCGCTGTGGCCGAGGTCCAGCCTGCCGGCCCCCAGGGGCTCCAGCACCGGCCCCAGGGTCCGCAGCAGCGCCAGGGACCGGGCCTTGTCCGGCTCGGGGCCGCCGGCGGGGGCATGAAGCTCCAGGGTGAACCCCTGGGCCAGGCCGTTGCCGGAATCCGTCTCGAAGGCCGCCACGTGCCCGGGCAGTTCGGCCCGGTGCTGGTCCCGGTAGCCCTCCCCGCCGCGGTTGCCGTTCTCCTCGTTGGCGAAGAACACCACCCGCACCGTGCGCCGGGGCTTGAGGCCGGCCCGGTGGATCAGGTAGGCGGACTCGAGCGCGAGGATGCAGCCCACGCCGTCGTCCTGGGCCCCCTGCCCCACGTCCCAGGAATCCAGGTGTCCGCCCACCAGGACCACCTCCCCGGGGCTCCCGCTGCCCACCAGCTCGCCGACCACGTTGGCCGCGGGCACGTCGGGCAGGGTCTCGCAGTTCATCTCGAGGTGCACCTGGATGCGCTCATGGCGCGCCCACATGCGCCGCATCATCTGGGCGTTCTCCACGGAGACGCAGGCGGCCGGGATCTTCGGGACGCCCTCGTCGTAGTGGGTGACCCCCGTGTGGGGCGTGTCGAAGCTCAGGGAGGCGATGGAACGCAGCAGCATGGCCGCGGCCCCCTTCCTCGCCGCCATGGAGGGGCCGGAAAACCGGTAGCGCACCATGGGGCCGTAGCCGGTGAAGGGCATCTCGAACAGGACGATGCGGCCCTTGACGTCCTCGTCCTTCATGGCGGCCAGTTCCTCGGCGGAGCCCACCACCACGACGTCGGCGGTGAGGCCGCCGGGGGGGGTGGGGACGCTGCCGCCCAGGCCCAGGAGGGAGAGCTCGTGCCGGGCCGGCAGGAGCACCTGGGCGGCCTCGGCGCGGCGCTCCCAGCGGGGCACCATCACCATCTCCTTGTGCACGTTCCGCAGTCCCGCGTCCGTCATCGCCTTCAGGGCCCAGTCCACGGCCCGGTCGTAGGCCGGCGAGCCGCTGAGGCGGGGGCCCACGTCATCGCAGAGGGAGGCCAGGGTCGTGTAGCCGTGGTCGGAGCGGGAGGCTTCGGCGGTGAGCAGGGCCGCGTCCGCCTTCAGGCGGGCGGCGGCCTCCTCCGGGGCGCCGGCCTGAAGCAGGCCCCCGGCGAGGGACAGGGCGAGGATCATCTTCAACGGACCGGCCATGGCTTCTCCTGATGCCTCATTTTACTGGGTATCCAGGGATCGGGGCGGCTTTGTTCAGAACCGCGCGAGGAAGGCCCCAACGCTGGCCTGCTGCGTGGCCTTCTGGACCGCGGCGAGGTGGATGGCCTCCAGGGCCTGGGCCAGGGGCCGTTCGGCTCCGGGCAGGTCCTTGAAGCGGGTCCTGAAGAAGGCCTCGACCTCGGTCCGGTCCGCCTCGTCGCTGAAGCCGGCGGCCACGTCCCGGGGGAGGTAGGCCAGGAACTCCCGGGGCAGCCGGGCCGAGATGGCGTCGGCGTGGGCCTTCACGAAGTCGAAGACCTGGCGCCTCGTCGCCGCCTTCCGGGTGCCGGGGGTGAGGATCCGGAGCGCCAGCCGGGGCTCCAGGGCGCCGTCCAGCGCCTGTGACAGCGCGGCCTCCTCCAGGACCGGGTCATCGAAGGAGCCCAGGGCGGTCAGCAGGCGCCGGGTCTCCGCCTGGTCCTTGGCCGTCCGGACCGCCCCGAGCAGCGCGTCGAACAGGGGCCTGTCCCCGAACTGGGCGGCCAGCCCCAGGACCAGGTCGGTGTTGTCGGCATCCAGCCCCGTGCGGTCCGTGAGCCACTGCCGGGCCAGGGCCCCCGCCTGGGCGCGCAGGCCGGCATCCTCCCCGGCCGAGGCCACGAGGGCGAGGAGGGGCCCGCGGAGCAGCCGGGTGGGACCATCCTCCCCCGGCC
>Ga0316226_1003639_pt1 | contig 13000 bp, 14 predicted proteins | sample TBH18017metaG_FD_206009 | JGI IMG/M metagenome (GOLD analysis project Ga0316226, IMG submission 206009) | Freshwater microbial communities from Trout Bog Lake, Wisconsin, USA - TBH18017 | ecosystem: Environmental > Aquatic > Freshwater > Lake > Hypolimnion/Profundal zone | place: USA: Wisconsin... | reverse complement strand
GGCCGGCCTTGAGATAGAAGGAGGGCAGGAAGGCCAGGAAGGCCCCCATGCACATGATGCCTTCGCAGCCCAGGTTGAACACGCCCGCGCGCTGGTTGAACATCTCGCCCAGGGAGGCCAGCATCAGCGCCACCGAGAACGGCACGCCGAGCGAAAGGATGTTGTAGAGCATGCCACCGGAATTCACGACTGGCCTCCAGGCTTCAGGGGTTCAGGGGAAGGGGCCTTGAACCGCGCGAAGAACTTGGCGACCCGTTCCTGCGCATAGGCGTTGTTCAGGTACATCTTGGCGGAGACGATGGCGAGGATGATCACCCCCTGGAGCACCAGGATCATGTTCGCCGGCACGCCGGCGGTGCGCTGGGTCATGTCGGCGCCCACCAGCAGCAGGCCGAAGAACACCGCCGCGGGCACGATGCCCGCCGGATGCAGGCCGCCGAACAGCGCCACCACGATGCCGGCGAAGCCGTAGCCGGAGGAGATGCCTTCGATGGCCCGGTGGTGCACGCCGGTCACTTCCACCGCCCCCGCCAGCCCGGCGAAGGCCCCCGCGAACAGCATGGCCGTGATCAGCGACCGGTCCACGCTGATGCCGGCGTAGCGGGCGGCCTTGGCCTCGGCCCCGGCCGCCCGCAGGCGCAGGCCCCAGGTGGTGCGCCAGAGCAGGAAGTAGACCGCCACCGCCAGCACCAGGGCCAGCACCAGCCCCATGTGCAGCCGGGTTTCCGGGATGAGCCGGCCGAGCCAGGCGGTTTCCGGCAGACGCACGGATTGCGGCGTGCCCGATCCGGTCTCCAGTTCGCCCGGATCGATCATCGGCCCGCGCAGCAGGAAGGTGTAGAACTGCGCGGCGATGTAGTTGAGCATGACGGTGCTGAGGATCTCGTTGACCCCCAGCTTGGCCCGGAGCACGCCGGCGATCCCGGCCCACAGGCCGCCGCCGATGGCGCCCGCCATGAGCACCAGCGGCAGCAGGATGACCTTCGGCAGGCCCGGCAGCGCCAGGGCGGTGGCCGTGGCGGCCAGGATGCCCATCAGGATCTGGCCCTCGGCGCCGATGTTGATGATGCCGCTGCGGAACGAGATGGCGATGCCGAGCGCCACCAGGATCAGCGGCACGGCCCGGACCAGGACCTCGGTGACGCCGAACAGGTCCTGCACCGGCCCGGTGACGATGGTCAGGTAGGTGAGCATGGGGCTGGCGCCCACCGCCCTGATCACGACGGCGCCGACGGCCATGGCACAGAAGGCGGCCAGCAGGACCACGCCCGTGCTGTAGGCGATCTTGAACTTATTCATCGGAAACCCCCGCCATGAGTAGACCCAGCCGTTCCCGGGTGGCTTCCAGGGAGGGCAGGATCTTCAGGATCCGCCCCTTGTAGATCACCGCGATGCGGTCGGACAGATTCATGATTTCTTCGAGCTCCTCGGAAATGAGCAGAATGCCGCCCCCCGCGCGGCGCCGGGCCAGCAGCTGGGAATGGATGAACTCCTGGGCGCCCATGTCCACGCCCCGGGTGGGGTAGACCGCCACCAGGGCCTTGGGTTCCCGGGCCAGTTCGCGGGCCAGGATGACCTTCTGGATGTTGCCGCCGGACAGGGAACCGCCGGGCGCCGAGGTGGAGGAGCAGCGGATGTCGTAGCGCTCCTTGAGGAAGTCGGCGTTGCGGGCGATCTCCTTGAGCTTGAGCAGGCACCACGAGCTGAAGCGCCGGGTGCCGAAATCCTTGAGCACCAGGTTCTCCTTCACCGTGAAGGAGGGCACGATGCCTTCGTGGTGGCGGTCCTCCGGGATGTAGCCCAGGCCCGCCTGGATCATGGCCGCCGGCGTCTGATTGGTCATGTCCTGGTCCAGAAGCAGCACCTTGCCCGATTCCACCGGCCGCAGGCCCGTGAGCGCCTCGGCCAGCTCCCGCTGGCCGTTGCCGGAAACGCCGGCCAGGCCCAGGATCTCGCCCGCGTGCAGTTCCAGGTCCAGCCCATCCAGCGCCAGGTGGCCGCGGTCGCCGCGCACCTTCAGGTCACAGGCCGACAGGATCGCCGCCCCGCCCCCGCCCATGCCTTCGTTGTGCGGCAGCACCACCTCGCGCCCGGTCATCAGCGCGGCCAGTTCGGAGGTCGTATGGTTGATCGTCAACCCGTTGAAGACCACGGCGCCATGCCGCAGGATCGCCACCCGGTTGGAGAGCGTTTTGACCTCGTTCAGCTTGTGGCTGATGAAGATGATCGAGAGTTCCGCCGACATGCGTTTGAGCCGGTCGATGAGATCGTCGGTCTCCTGGGGCGTGAGGGCCGAGGTGGGCTCGTCCAGGATCAGCAGCCGGGCGCCGAAGCAGAGGGTCTTGATCAGCTCGACCCGCTGCTGTTCGCCCACGGAGAGCTGCCAGATGTAGGCGTCGGGATTGACCGGCAGCTCATGGTGGGCCGAGACCTCGAGGATGCGCTGCTTGACCGCCTTCAGATCCAGGTTCATGAAGTGGTGGTGCTGCTTGAGCCCCAGCGCCACGTTCTCGGTGACGGTCATGTTGGGCACCAGCATGAAGTTCTGGTGCACCATGCCGATGCCGCGGGCATAGGCGTCGTTCGGGTCGCGGAAATGGACGGGCTTGCCGTTCAGGGTGATGGTTCCCGAATCGGGCTGGTAGAGCCCGGCCAGGATGTTCATGAGGGTCGACTTCCCCGCCCCGTTCTCGCCGACCAGCGCCAGCACTTCGCCGCGCCGGACCTCCATGGCCACATTGTTGCAGGCCAGGATGCCGGGAAATCGCTTGGTGATACCCTCGAGCTTGAGCTCAGTGATGGGCTCGACGGCTTCTTTCATGAAAACTCCAGATGGCGGCAGGCAAAATTCAGGCCCCAGCATGCCTGGGCATACCGGGGCCGGTAGTCCAGGACCAGCCTAGAACTTGACTTCCTTCCAGGCGAGCTTGAGCTTGCCGGAGGTCAGGTCGGCCTTGGACTTCTCCACCGCGGTGCGGATCGCGGGGGTGAGCACCGCGCCGACCTTGTCGTTGAACTTGTAGATGAAGCCCTTGTTGTGGAAGGTGAGCGGAATGCATTCCCCGCCCTGCACGCCGGCCTCGCGCTTGGCGATGAGTTCCTCCACCACCGGCTCGTAGTTATAGCTGGCGGCGGCGATCACCTTGAAGGAATTGGGAATGGTCAGCTGGGCGACGTCCTGCCCGGCCCACCAGATCGGCTTGTCCTTGTACTCGGCCACGGCGCGCAATGCGCCGAGCGCCTGCTGCGAGGAGCCGGTGAGGAAGTCGGCGCCGGCCTTGATGTCGGTCTGGGCCAGTTCACCGGCCTTGACGAAGTCACTGAAGCTGCCGGTGTGGGCGACCTTCACGTCGACCTTGGGATTGGCGGCCTTGGCGCCGAGCACGAAGCCGCGGTCGTAGCGGGCGGCGTCGCCGCCGTCAACGGGTCCGACGACGCCGACGATGTTGCTCTTGGTGACCATGCCGGCGATGATGCCGTTGAGGTAGCCGGTCTCTTCGCTTTCGGGCATGTAGGTGAAGACGTTCTTGGGCCCGATCTCGCCGCTGGTGCCGAACACGAACGAGGTGTTGGGGAATTCGTTCGCCATTTCCAGGACCAGATTCTTGTACTGGGCGCCGTGGCAGATGATGAGGTCGAATTTCTTGGAAGCGTACTGCCGCGCCGCGGAACCGGCGTCCACGGGCTTCATCTTCTCGCTGTAGCTGAAGTTCACCAGGGCCGGGCCGTAGGCCTTCTGCACGGCCTTGATGGCGTCGTACATGGACTGGCACCAGCCCTTGTCGTCGACCGTATCCTGCACGATCAAGGCGATGTTCACCTTGTTCTTGGGGGGCGCGGCGGACAGACCGCATGCGTATGTGAACAAGGCGGAAAGAACGATCAACTTCTTCATTGCCTGCCTCCAGAGGTGGGTCGATCGTTAAGCTTAGCAAGCTTTTTTTCGAAAAAAAATTATTTACCGCGGTAATAATATTTTACATTTGACCCCGAAGGATCCCCAATGGTCCAAAGCCTCCCCCCAGCCCCGAGCTTCGGCCAGATGGTCCGCCACCTGCGCCGGGCCAACGCGATCGCCGCGCGGGCGGTTGCCATGGGCCACCACCCGTTCGGGGCCATCCTGGTGGGCCCGGACCATGAGACCGTGCTGCTGGAGCAGGGCAACGTGAGCGCGGTCAACCACGCCGAGGCCGTCCTGGCGCGCGCCGCCGACATGAACTTCGATGCCGCCTTCCTCTGGACCTGCACCCTCTATACGACCGTGGAGCCTTGCGCCATGTGTGCCGCCACCCAGTACTGGGCCAACATCGGCCGGCTGGTCTACGGCATGGACGAGCGCCGGCTGCTGGCCCTGACCGGCGCCAGCGCCGAGAACCCGACCATGGACGTGCCGGCCCGGTACATCTTCACCCACAGCCAGAAGGCCATCCAGGTCGCCGGGCCGGTGGCGGAAGTGGAGGAAGAGATCGCCGTGCTGCACCGGGGGTTCTGGGGCAAGGGCTAGCTCAGGCACTCCGCTGAATCATATTCCGGGCGGCCTGGATCAGGAAGGCGCTGCGCGTCAGCCCGTGCGACTTGGCGTACCGGTCGATCTTCGCCAGATCTCTTGAGGAGACAGAGATGTTGACCCGTTCCATCTTGGACTTTGCCCCTTCAAGGGTAATGACCATCGTTGCAAAGATGCCTTCCTGATAGGTGGCCTTGATAGCCTCTTCGAGGCCCATGGGGGCTGGTAACGGCTGCCCTTCCTCCTGCAGAAAATCCGTGTAGGCCTCCAAGGCTTCCTGCCCCATGGCCCGTGCCTCGTCCAACGTGCTCCCGGCGGAAATGCAGCCGGGAAAGTCGGGGAAACTGACCCCGTAATCAGAACCAACGTCTTTGTGAATGATGGCGATGTAGCTGGCCATGATGCGTCTCCCAAATGCTGCCCTACTTGAAGCCCGCAAGTTTCAGGATTGAATGAAGGGTTCCGGTGGCGAGGTCTCTCCTTGGATGAGGGACGGCAATTGGTGGGAATCCATCTTTTGTAAAAATCTCATGATCACCCTTGCCCCTGCCTTTGGCATGAACCCAACCATTTTTTTTAAGGAGCTGGATGAGCGACCGCGAATCCATACACACATAATACACATCCATATCTGACGTGCAACCTTGATGGCCTCGTTCATGGTGGCCTTCAACGGGTGCGCACGTCCTTCGCTGGCCTGGTGTCCAGGTCCAGCAGCAGCCTGCCCATGGTCTTCTTGATGGAATCCCGGTGGATCGTAAAGATCGCACTGAGGATGTAACTCAACTCTATGTAGCTTATTCCAATGGCCTTCGGGTTAACCTGCCCGTTGTGCGGCCGGCAGTGCTGGTCGGTTTGCTCGGCGAGGTGCGCCCGGCATACCAGCGGCCGGACTGGCCAGATCATGCAGGACCCGTCCGCCGGGTCCAGGAAGACGCAGGCCTGGTCCGCCTCGGGCTGGTCGTTCCAGGTGGTGGCGCCGGTGTGGTCCAGGCGCTCGTCCGTCACCACATGGCGCAACTGGCGCGCGATCCGGGCGTGGTCGATGGCAATGCCCGCAGTCTTGCAGTGGCCATGGATGCCGCGGGCCTCTTCGTCCGTGCAATAGACCAGCTCATGGCAACAATTGGAGCAGCCCTTGTGGCAGAACGGCGGCGGGTAGCCGAAGCGCTGGTCCCGGCTGACCAGAGCCTCGATCAGGGCATCCACCTTCCGGTGCAAAACGGCCGTTCGCTCCGTTCCTCCGGCCAGGTATGGTTCAGCGGCGGCCCGCAGTTCCTGCCAGATCTCCCCGGGCGGGATCTCGTTCATCTCCTCCAACAGCCGCCCGTACAGCAGGAGATCTCCCGACCCCAGGACATGCTCTTCCAACCAGGCGCGGTCCTCGTTCATGCGCCGCTCAGCTCTTCAACCAATCCACCACCCGGTTCAGGTCCGCCTCCTCGTGCCAGCCGTGGAAGGCCACCCGCAGGTAGCCCTCGCGCACCGAGCCGTAGACGCCCCGGCGGAAACCCCGGTGCAGGAGTTCCTGCTGGGCCTCCGGACCGAGTTTGCCGTGGTGGAAGGAAAGGATCGAGCCGAGCCGGTCCCGCTCCAGCAGGCCGCGCAGCCGGCGGACTTCGCCGGACCAGGCGTCCAGGCCGGCCAGGGCGTCCAACAGCGCGCCCTGCAGCCCGCGCACGTGCTCGGAGATGGCCGCCACCCCGGCGAGGTGCAGGGTCTTCAAGGCTTCCAGCAGGCCCACGCAGGCCATCACGTTCGGAGCGCCGGGCTCGAGGCGGCGGCCGTCCTCCAGCCACGGGCGGTGGTGGTCCGTGCCGGGACGATTGGGGTTGCTCGCATCCTCCACCGAAAGCCAAGTGCCGGTCGGGGTGAGCGTGCGCCGGAAGCCGGGGTCGGTCCAGAGGAAGCCCTGGCCCTGGGGGGCGAGCAGGCCCTTGTGGCCGCCGGTGGAAAAGGCGCTGGCGCCGTAGAGGTTGGGCACGGCGGTGCCGGCGCCCTGGATGCCGTCCACCACCAGGTGGATGCCGCGCCGCCGGCAGGCCGAGCCCAGCTTGGGCAGGTCCAGCTTCAGGCCGTCCTGGAACCGGACCCAGGACACCGACAATACCCGGGTCCGCGGGCCCAGGCCGTCGATCAGCCTGGCCTCGGGCTCGTCCGAGGCGGAAGGCGGGGTGCTTTCCCATCCGGAAGCGCCGGCCTTGTGCCCCTCCCAGAGCGGCACTTCCCGGAGCATGACGTTGCGGTTTTCCAGCGCCTTCCATGGATAGATGTTGCTGGGGAATTCTCCCAGGGGCACCACCACCTCATCCCCGGAGCGCCAGGGGTAGCCCTGGGCCACGGTCACCAGGCCGCTGGAGGTGTTGGGGGTCAGGCTGATGTCCGCCGCCTCCCCTCCCACCAGCCTGGCGGCTTCCATCCGCAAGGCCTCCGGGATGCCTAGGGATTCCTCTTCCCAGTTGAGTTCCCAGGGCCAGAGCTCCTTGTGCATGAAGGCCCTGACCAGCCGCACCACCGAACGGGATACCGGCCCGTCGGCACAATGCATGAGCCACAGGTGATCGGTGTCCAGGTGGAGCAGGGCCGGGTTGAGGGGCGGCAGGAGCATGGATCTACCTAAGGAGAGCATTCAGTCCGGCCGGGAATACGGCTTCCACCACCTGGCGCACGGCCTTGGCGTACTGCTGGATCTCCCACTGGGCGTGGCTGTCGGTGCGCAGCCGGATGAAGTGGGCGGCGGCCTGCAGGCTCACCGTCCAGTAGACCTCGGAGTACAGCCCCAGGGGGAGCACGCAGCGGGCCTGCTCCCGGCAGACCCCGAGCGCGATCAGCGCCTTGTATTGATGCACGGCATTCCGGCAGGCCGCCAGGTACAGCTCCCGGGCCTGGGCCCCCTCGGGGCCGTCCACCGCCCCCTCCGATCCCTGCTTGTTCACCTTGGCCTGGCGCCGGAAGCTCTCGGGAACGAAGAATTCATCCTCGGGAAATTCCACATAGCGCCCGGAAATCTCGTTGAACTCGCTGGCGATGCGGTGCTTCATCCACTGCCGGAAGACGAAGATGGGCGCCTTCACGTGGAAGGTCAGGGCGGTGTGCCGGAACGGCGAGGTGTGGTCGTGCTCGGCCAGGTAGTCGATCAGCTTGGCGTCCGCGTCATCGAACACGTCCTTGCGCTTGCCGAACGAGACCCGGGCGGCGTTGACCACGCTCAGGTCCGAGCCCATATGGTCGATCAGCTTCACAAACCCACGGTCCAGCACGGAAAATTCGGTCTGTGGCATGAAAAACTCCGATCCGACCAAGTGTAACCTCACACCGGCGCGACCGGGACTCTGCGATAATGGGGGTGCTTGGCAGGCACCCCGGCGCCCCGGCCCACCGTCAGTGAACGGACCGGGGCGCTGCCCAGAAAGCCCACAAGCCTGGAGAAACCCATGAAATTCTTCATCGATACCGCCAATATCGCCGAGATCAAGCGAATCAACGAGTGGGGCATCCTGGACGGGGTCACCACCAATCCCAGCCTCATCGCCAAGGAATCCGGCAAACCTTTCGAGGCGATCATCGAGGAGATCTGCGGCATCGTCAACGGCCCCATCTCGGCCGAGGTCATCGCCCTGGACGCCCCGACCATGATCAAGGAAGGCCGCCTGCTGGCCAAGATCCACCCCAACGTGGTGGTGAAGGTGCCGCTCACCGCCGAGGGGCTCAAGGCCACCCACGCCTTCCATGCCGAAGGCGTCAAGACCAATGTGACCCTGTGCTTCAGCGCCACCCAGGGTCTCATGGCCGCCAAGGCCGGGGCCACCTACGTCTCCCCCTTCGTCGGCCGGCTGGACGACATCAACCTGGTGGGCATGGAACTGATCCAGGACCTGGTGGAAATCTTCGCCAACTATGACCTGGCGACCAACGTGCTGGCCGCTTCCATCCGCAGCCCCAGGCACGTCACCGACGCCGCCCTGGCCGGGGCCCAGGTGGCCACCATCCCCACCAAGGTGTTCGACCAGATGCTGGCCCACCCTCTCACCGACAGGGGCATTGAAGGATTCCTGGCCGACTGGAAAAAGAGCGGGCGGTAAATACACTGGATTTCCAGCGCCCTGGGGCGTATAACGGCCCGGAGGTGAATAATGACCCCCGAAGCCCGAGGTGAACTGTTAATGACATACGCCAAGGGGCCGGAGGCCCTGAAAGCTGCCTTGGCGAAGTACCCCAAGGAGAGCCTGGACTTCTCGCCCGGCCCGGGCAAGTGGAGCATCCAGGACGTCGTCTTCCACCTGGCCGAGGCCGAGCTGCACGGCTACGTGCGGGGCCGGACCATCATCGCCGAATCCGGCGCGGGCATCCAGGCCTTCGACCAGGACCGCTGGGCCCGGAGCCTGGACGTCAGCGCCCAGCCCATGGACGAGGTGGTGGACCTGTTCCGCCTGCTCCGGGAGATGATGGCCCGCCAGCTGCGGGCGCTTCCCGAAGCGGCCTGGGGCCAGCACATCGTCCACCCGGAACGGGGCAAGATCACCCTGGACCGCTGGCTGGAGGGCTACGTCGGCCACCTGCAGGTGCACCTCACCCAGATGGAGCGGACCTACCAGGAATTCCGCGCCAAGCGTTAGCGCCATTGAACGCTTCTTTATTTTCCAAGGGGCGCCAAGACTTCACCTGTCCATTCCCGGCGCCCCGCCCCACCTGGGACCGCCGGGCAAGGCTTACCGTCGCTATGCCGGCATGCCAATGACGCGGCGATCTTCCCGTTCTGTTCGCCTATCCCTGGGCAAAAAGCTATAATGTGGCTTTTGCGCACAGGAGTATCAATGCCCCTTCAGGAAAAGATGGATACCTTGCGTTCGCGCTATGCAGCCGCGCTGAAGGGGGGCGGGCAGGCGCGAATCGACAAGCAGCACCAGGGCAACAAGCTCACCGCCCGGGAACGGATCGCGGCCTTCCTGGATGAGGGTTCCTTCGAGGAAGTGGACGCCCTCGCCATGAACCCCTTTGAAGGCGGCGAACGCATCCCGGGGGACGGCGTCGTCACCGGGTTCGGCCGGGTGGATGGTCGGCCAGTGGCGATCTTCGCCCAGGATTTCACCGTCGTCGGCGGCAGCCTGTCGCTCACCCACGCCCGGAAGATCTGCAAGGTCATGGATATGGCCATGAAGGTCGGTTGCCCGGTGATCGGCTTCAACGATTCGGGCGGGGCGCGCATCCAGGAGGGGGTGAACTCGCTCGCCGGCTACGCCGAGATCTTCCTGCGCAACACCATGGCCTCGGGGGTGCTGCCGCAGATCTCCCTGATCATGGGCCCCTGCGCCGGCGGCGCGGTCTACAGCCCGGCCATCACCGACTTCATCACCATGGTGCGCAACACCAGCTACATGTTCGTCACCGGCCCGGAGGTGATCAAGGCGGTCACCCACGAGGACGTCACCAAGGAGGAGCTGGGCGGCGCCAGCGCCCACGGCTACAAGTCCGGGGTGGCCCACTTCATGGTGCCTTCGGACCTGGCGGCCCTGGCCCACACCCGCGAGCTGCTCTCCTTCCTCCCCTCCAACAACCTGGGCCAGGCGCCGCGCCGGGCGCCGCTGATGGAGATGGCGCTGGAGAACCCGGACCTGGACGGCATCATCCCCGAAGACCCCAGCAAACCCTACGACGTGCGCAACCTCATCAAGGGCATCGTCGATGACGCGCACTTCTTCGAGGTGATGGAAGCCTACGCCGGCAACATCGTGATCGGCTTTTCGCGCATGGACGGCCGCAGCGTCGGCATCATCGCCAACCAGCCGGCCCACCTGGCCGGGGTGCTCGACATCGCTTCCAGCGAAAAGGGCGCCCGGTTCGTGCGGTTCTGCGACTGCTTCAACATCCCGATCATCGTCTTCGAGGATGTCCCCGGCTTCCTTCCCGGGGTGCACCAGGAGCACGGCGGCCTGATCAAGAACGGCGCCAAGCTGCTCTACGCCTTCTGCGAAGCCACGGTGCCCAAGCTCACGGTGATCACCCGCAAGGCCTACGGCGGCGCCTACATCGTGATGGCCTCCAAGCACATCCGGGCGGACTTCAATTTCGCCTATCCCACCGCCGAGATCGCCGTCATGGGCGCTGAGGGCGCGGCCAACGTGCTGTATGCCAAGGAGATCGCCAAGGCGTCCGACCCCGCGGCCAAGCGCACCGAGATCATCGCCGAATACAACGAGAAGTTCGCCAACCCCTACGTCGCCGCCGGCCTGGGCTACGTGGACGAGGTCATCATGCCGCGGGAAACCCGCAAGAAGCTGCTGCGCGCCCTCAACCTGCTGGAGGGCAAGCGCGAGTCCATGCCGCCGAAGAAACACGGTAACATTCCCCTATGAATGAACTGAAACCCGCCCTCCTGGCGGTCATCGGTGCGACCGCCCTGCTGGCCCGGAGCGAACCGGGCCTGGACCCGGGTTTCTTCCTGCACGAGCCCGGGACGATCATGGTGGACTGCGCCGACAAGGCCCGGGCCGCCGCGCCCAACAACAGCCGGATGCTGGCCGAGTACGGCCGGATCTACCTGGCCGCCGGAGCCAAGGACCGGGCGCTGGACGCTTTCCAGCGGGCCGCCCGGATCGGCAGGCGCGACGCCGCCACCTTCGCCCTGATCGCCAAGGCCTGGCTCGGCCACGGGGCCAAGGCCGAAGCCGTGGCCGCCGCCAGCCAGGTGACGGAGCTGGCGCCAAAGAACAAGACGCTCCTCGCCGACCTGGGGGTGCAGTTCACCGATGCCGGATTCGCCAAGGAAGGCGCCGCCTTCATGGAGCGGGCCTACCAGCTGGAGCCCAGCGACTGGGAGATGGCCGTCGACTTCGGCCGGGCCTGCCTGCGGGCCAGGCAGCCGGAACAGGCCGCCACCTGGTTCCGCCACGCCCTCACCGGCAGCAACGCCGACAACCGGATCTACCGGGTCGTGGGTCTGGCCTACGCCGACCGCGGGGCACGGCCTTAACGACGATTGAATGACCCACCTCTTTTTCGGACCCGACGGCACCCTGCGCAGCGGCTGGAAGGCTCTGCTGTTCGCGCTGGGGGCCGGGGTCTGCAATGGCGCCGCCTTCGCCTTCCGCCAGGAAATGCCCTGGCTGGGGGCCGCGGCACTCTGGCTGCCCGCGCCCTGGTTCTCCTTCGCCGCCTTCCTCTGCCTCACCTGGTGCTTCCTCCAGTTGGAGGGCCGGTCCCTGGGCACGGTGGGCCTGCGCCTGGACCGGCGCTGGGGCCGGGAGCTGCTGCTGGGCGCCTTGGCCGGCGCGGGGCTGATCGCCCTGATGGCCCTGGCCGGGTTCCTGGGCGGCGGGTTCCACCTGATGCGCAACCCCGCGGCGGGGCCCGGCAGCCTGGCCGCGGGGCTCTGGCTCTACCTGGCCGTGGCGTTCAGCGAGGAACTGCTGTTCCGCGGCTACCTGTTCCAATGCCTGGGCCGGGGCCTCGGCGTCTGGCCCACCCAGCTGCTGATGGCCCTGCTGTTCGCCTGGGTGCATTGGGGCAACCCGGGCATGACCGGCGCCACCCGGCTCTGGGCCAGCCTCAACATCGCCGTCGCCGCCATCCTGCTGGGCCTGTGCCGGCTCAGGACCCGCAGCCTGGCCCTGCCCATCGGCCTGCACCTGGGCTGGAACTGGGCCCAGGGATCGCTCCTGGGCTTCGCCGTAAGCGGGCTGCCCAGCCTGGGGTGGTGGAGCCCGGTCATCCAGGGCCGGAACCTCTGGCTCACCGGCGGGGCCTTCGGCCTGGAGGCGAGCCTGCCCTGTGCCATCGTCGGCACAACCGCCTGTCTGGTGTTGGCTTTGGGTTCGTTCAAAGGTTTACTGGATGAGTAAAGTATTGTTTTCGATGGAAAAAATTTAACTATAGAGGAAATTTCTTGACCATGAAAACCTTTGAACCTAGAATTGTGCGTGGATTGCTAGGTCTTTCTATAACAATCGTTTCGGATGAATGTCACGTTCAGGCGGAGGGCTTCATGGTCCCTCGAGTTGCTGGCGGCAGGCACCGATAGCTTCAGTGGCGGGTCCCGGCCGGGCCGCACGCGTCACCGCATCACGTCCCCCATAACGCAGTCGCCTAAGAGGGAACCATGGAGTTCACACTCAACGGTCAAGCCACACGCTACGACGATGATCCCGGCATGGTGCTGCTCAGCTACCTGCGCGACGTGGCCGGGCTCACCAGTCCGAAGGACGGTTGCTCGGGCGAAGGCATCTGCGGCTGCTGCACCATCCTGGTGGACGGCAAGGCGCGGCTCAGCTGCCGGATGTCCATGAAGGACGTGGCGGACCGGACCGTCACCACCCTGGAAGGGCTCTCCAGCGCCGAACGTGACGCCTTCGCCGACGGGTTCGTGCTCAAGGGCGGCGTCCAGTGCGGCTTCTGCACTCCCGGCATCGTCATGAAGGCCGCCGCCATCCTGCAGAAGAACCCCAGTCCCACGCGCCAGGAGATCACCGACGGCCTCACCGGAAACCTTTGCCGCTG
>Ga0316226_1003637_pt1 | contig 13002 bp, 10 predicted proteins | sample TBH18017metaG_FD_206009 | JGI IMG/M metagenome (GOLD analysis project Ga0316226, IMG submission 206009) | Freshwater microbial communities from Trout Bog Lake, Wisconsin, USA - TBH18017 | ecosystem: Environmental > Aquatic > Freshwater > Lake > Hypolimnion/Profundal zone | place: USA: Wisconsin... | reverse complement strand
TGCGCGCCTGCTGGTGCCGCGTGCCGGCCGGGTCGCCGCGGTAAATCAGGGGGAGTTCGACGTTTTCCAGCGCCGAAGTGCGGTTCAGCAGGTTGAAGCCCTGGAACACGAAGCCGAGGTAATGACGGCGCAGCAGCGCGCGCTGCCGGCGCGTCAGGCTTGCGACTTCGACGCCTTGAAATCGATAGGCGCCGCTGGTCGGGGTGTCGAGGCAGCCGAGGATGTTCATGCTCGTGCTCTTGCCCGAACCGCTGGGTCCCATCACGGCCACAAACTCGCCCCGCTGGATGCGCAGATCCACGCCCCGCAATGCGTGCATGGCGGCGCTGCCGGAGCCGTACACCTTGGTGACGCCTTCGAGTTCGATCAGCGCACAGCCGTCGGGTTTGTTTTCCTGCGATGCGTTCATTCTTACGGTTTGGCTGTCAGAACATCCACCACCACGTCCATGTCCGGCTTCAGTTCGCCATCTGAAATTTCCGTGAACTTGCCGTCCGTCTCGCCGACCTTGACCGGCACGGCCTGCAATTGCCCGTCGCGCAACGTCCACACGCGCTGCTCCCGGGCGGGGGTGGCCGCCGCCTCGTTGGCCTTCGATTCCTCGTGGGGCGGATGGGGCATCAGGGAGCCGATCAAACTGCCGCCGCCGTTCGTCTTGGCGGCGACGGTCTTGGTCGCCGGCGGAGGCTCGAAGCGCAGGGCCGCATTGGGAACCAGCAGCGCCTGCTTCACTTTCTTGGTCGTGATGGTCGCCGTGGCCGTCATGCCGGGCCGCAGGATCAGGCTGGCATTGTCCACCTTCAGGATCGTCGTGTACGTGACCACGCCATCCGTCGTCGAGGAGGCGAAGCGCACCTGGGTCAGGCTGGCGGGAAAACTGTGGTCGGGGTAGGCATCCACCGTGAACGAGGCCTCCTGGCCCTCATGCACCTGGCCGACGTCGGCTTCGTCCACGTTCACCTGCAACTCGAGCTTCGCGAGATCTTCGGCCAGCGTGAACAGCGTGGGCGTCGAGAACGACGCGGCCACCGTCTGCCCCGGCTCGACCGCGCGCGTGAGCACGATGCCGTTGATGGGCGAATGGATGACGGCCTTCTCCAGGTCGGAGCGGTTGACGTTCAGCGTGGCCTGCGCCTGCGTGACGGCCGCCTGGGAACCGGCCGCATCGGCGCGCGCCCGCGCCAGCACGGCCTGCTGCGTGTCGAGATCGTACTGGGAGGGCACCTTGCCGCCGCTCAACTCGCGGACGTGGATCAGGCGCGCCATCTGCGCCTCCGCCTCCTGGACGGTGGCCTGGGACTGGAGCAGCTTGGCCCGCGCCGATTCCAGCGAGGCTTCCGATTCCAGCACCTCCGCATCCAGCTTGGAGGTGTCGAGCCGGGCCAGCACCTGGCCGACCGTCACGCGGTCGTTGTAGTCCACGTCCACGGTCTTGATCGTGCCGGAAACCTCGATGCCGACGCTCACTTCCTTGACCGGCTGGAGCGTGCCCGTGGCGCTGACGGTCTTGACCAGGTCGCCGCGCGCGACCGGCTGCGTGTCATACCGGATACTGCCGTTGGCGTTGTTGCGGCTGTGCAGCGCCCAGGCCGCACCACCTGCCGCGACGACAACGGCGGCCGCAATGCAGACCAGGCGTATCACGCGCCGCCGCGGCTGGGCGGCATCGAGGTCCAGCGTCCGGGTAATGTCCTGTTCCGGTTTCTTTTCGGGAGTGGTCATGCGATGTCCTCTATGGCTTTCCATCTGCCGGCGCGGTTTCCGGCGGCAGGGATGTCCACCCGCCGCCAAGCGCCTTGTATAGACGGATCAGATCGCCGGTGACGTCCGCCTCGCCGGCGGCCTGGCTGTCCTGAGCCGTCAGCAGCGATTGCTGGGCGGTCTGCAGCGTCGAGAAGTCGATGAGCCCGGACGTGTACTTGTCGCGCGCCAGCACGAAGGCGTTGCGGGCGGCTTCCGCCGCGGCTGCCAGCGCGCGCCGCCGCGTCCGTTCGTTGGCATAGGCGACGAGCGCATCCTCGACGTCCTGCAGCGCGGTCAGGATCGTGGCCTGGTAGAGACCCAGCGCTTCATCGCGCAGCGCCGTCTGCTCGGCGATGTTCTGCCGGATCTTGCCATTGTCGAAGAGCGTCCAGGCGGCGGCCGCCGCACCGTTGGCAGTCCGGGCGGCGGCCGTGTAGAGGTTGCGCGCCTCCAGCGCCTCCAGGCCGATTGACCCGCTCAGCGTGAAGCTGGGATAGCGCTTGGCGGCGGCCACGCCGATCTCGGCCGTCTGGGCCGCCAGCTTGCGCTCGGTGCGCCGGACGTCGGGGCGCTGCCGGATGACGTCCACGGGCATCCGCAGCGCGATCTCGCGCGACGCGGCGGGAATGGGACAATGCTCCGCCAGCAACGCCTGCAGCGCCCCCGGTTCGAGGCCGAGGAGGGTGGCGATCTGGTGCCCCGTCTGGTCGAGGCTGGTGCGCAGCGTGGGGATGGTGGCGCGGGTTTGCTCCAGCGTCAGGCGCGCCTGCTCCACGTCCAGTTGCGTGGCCAGGCGGGCTTCGCAGCGCCAACGGGCGATGTCGTACGTTTCGACCTGCGAGGCCAGGTTGCTCTCCGTGATGGACAGGCGCGTCTGGTAGGCGCGGAGGTTCACGTAATTCAGCGCCACCTCGGCGCACAGGGTGACCAGCGTGTCGTGCAAGTCCTCCTGGGCGGCCTGCCAGGTGGCGTCGGCAGCCTCGATCGCGCGGCTTTTGCCGCCGAAGAAATCCAGCTCCCACGAGGCGTCCAGACTGTTGGCGAACTGGTTGGCGGCCTTGCCCGATCCGGACTGGCGGCTGGCGCGGGTGCGCGCAGCGGATCCATTGGCATCGATCGCCGGCAAACGGTCGCCGCGGGCGATGGCCCATTCCGCGCGCGCCTGGAGCACGCGCGCCTGGGCCTGGCGGAGATCCTGGTTGCCGGCCTGCGCGCGGGCGATCAGGTTGGTCAGGATCGGATCGTCAAAGACCGTCCACCAGCGTTCCAGCGCGTTCGTTTGCGCACTCCCGTTGGCCGGAGGCGCGAGGTCCGGGGCGACGGGAGCGCTCCAGGCGGCGGGATGCGGTGTGGCGGGTGCCTGATAATCCGGCCCCGCTGTGAAGCAACCGCCGAGCAGAAGGGCAGCGCCCAGCAAGGACGCCTTCCAGGCGGCTGTCCGGACGCCGGCCGGCGTGCCTGTCGTGTCCTGCGCGAGCGATTGGGTGAACGTTGGTTTCATGGGTGTGTTGTGCAATGACGCGTGCGGGCCGCAGGCAGATCGGAACCTGTTGCCCGCAGTCCGGCGGCGGCAAAGGCCACCAGCCGCTTCTCGATGCTTGCCAGACTCAGTAGGCGCCGGAGCTGCGGGGGCGGCGGCCGGTCCATGACCATCAATTCATGGTGCAGCGCGCCGACGATGAGGTGCATGCGGCACATGAGTTCGCGCCGCGGCAGGGAAGGCAGGGCGCGTCCGATCGCCGCATCGAACCGCAGCACCAGGGGTTTGAAATGGCGGCGCAGGACCTTCGTGAGGGCTGGATTGGGCTCGCCCAGGCTACGGCCCAGCAGGCGGGCAACGGCCGTGCCGCCCTGCGCCGGGTCAGCCGCCTGCAGCAGGGCCGGGCGAATGAAGGCGGTCAGAATTTGATCCAGCGTCGGGGGGCGGGGCTGATTCTCAAAGGCGTCCAGCATCTCCAGACGTGCCCGGTCGAGCGGCGTCAGCCGCCGCTCGAATACCGCGACGACCAGCGCCTGACGGGTGCCGAAGTGGTAGTTGATGGCGCCCAGGTTGGCCCCGGCGGCGCGGATGATGTCGCGCACCGAGACGGACTCGATGCCGTGCGCGGCGAAAAGCCGCTCGGCGGCATCCAGGAGTTGCGTGCGCGTGCCGGACTCCGGCGGATGGATTGATTTCCTAGCTCGGTTCATGATTCAAACATACGTATGAATGATACGGATGTCAAGGGGAAGCGTGTTCCCATGGGTCGCTCACATAAGGGCGGCCCCGGCGGGTTTATCCCGCCGGACCGCCCCTATGTCACTGACGCCTTACTTCCCGTGTGCCAGTCGTGGGCAGTCCGTGGCTACGGGTTGGCCGGCGGCGGGGGCGTGACCTGCACGGCGAAGTCGGCGCAGCAGGCGAAGCGGCTGGCGTTGGTGGCGCATTTGACGTAGAGGCGCAGGAGGTAATCGCCGGCAGGCAAGGGCGCGATGAACAGGTTGCGGCGGTCGCCATCGATGCGGAAGGTGAGTTTGCTCGAGGCCGCCGCGCCATTTGTGTCTGAGAGCGTGGCGGCGACGATCATCTCCTCAGGCGCCGTGAGGGTGATGCCTGCTGGTTGGTCGGTCGTGGTGTGGAGCGTGTCGCCGTCCGGTTCTCCGAGCTTCAGGTCGTTGGTAAAGAAGGCGGGCTTCAGGTTGGGCTGCGTGTGGAACTCATTGTCCGCCACGGGGTCCGAAAGCACCTGCCAGGCGGGTGATTCGGGCAGGTGGTCGTAGATCAGCTGGCTGGCGGGTGTGGCGAAGTAGTAGTCGCGCCGCGGGAGGTAATCATCGACGGCCTCGCCGGCCTGTTGCGCACCCCAGGTGGCATCCAGCAGCGTCCAGGCGCCGTCGATGTTCACACAGTTCCACGCATGTTTGTACTTGCTGATCAGCTCGTCATCGGCCGTGCCGCGGTAGCCGCGCACGTCGCCGATCACGAATGTGGCGCTGAGCCCGACACTGCTGGCGAACGCGTCGTAGAGCCAGGCATAGCCGGCGCAGACCGCCGTGCCGCGCCGGATGACGCTCAGGGGATCCTGGGGCTCCGTATAGGTGCCGGCACCGGCCACGATGTCGGCCCAGACTTTCCAATCGTAGGTGATGTGTGACGTGGTCCAGTCATACAGGGCCCGGGCGCGTTCGGCGTTGGTCTTGCAGTTGCGCGTGATTTCGCGGGCGAGGGCCGCGACCTCAGCGGGCACGGGTTGTCCCAGGCTGGCGCGCAGCGCGGCAAAGATCGGCCACTCGCCGGAAGCACGGGGCTTCGATTTGACCTTCATCCACGTTCCGGTGGTCAAACCGGCAACGGAGGCGACGCCAAGCGGCGCGTTGGCCGGCTCGTCGACATCTTCCGCTGCCCATTCATTCTGAACGCTCGGCCAGGCATGTCGCGGCGTGATGCGCGCAGGGTGCTTGGATGGCTTTGCCGCATCGACCGTCGCGTCGTCGATGGCGGGGTTGGTCGTTGGATCGCGCAAGACCAGGACGCCCAGCAGAACGACGGTCGCGGCAAACACGCCAACCAGCAGTTTGAACCGCTGGCTTTCATGGTTGTCTTTCAGCGTGGGGGGGAGTTCGCGCATGTGCATGAGACAATGCCTGCCAAGATCGGTGTCCGTGCACCACCAGAATGATAACGCATGCGTGACGCCTGGTCGATGCCCATGCGCACACTTGGCAGGCGACCAAGTAGGGGTGCGATAGGGCCTGAACGAGAATATAGGTGCGGCGCTCTGCCGCCGTACGCTCGTGAATCCGTACGCCGGCAGAGCGGCGTGGCTGCAAGCCGGGGATCATGCTGCTTGAGCCGCGAACTACTGCTCCTCGGGTGGTGGCGGCGGCTGGCCACCGCCGGACCGGCCATCCGGACCGCCGGCAGGGCGGAGTTCGTCTTCGGTCAACTTGCCGTCGCCGTTCTTGTCCAGCATCACATCAGGTAAACGGTGATTACGTTCATGGGTTTCTTCCTTTCCCGCTGTTGCTTCAGCGGCCGCCATCCATGGGGGGGCGGGGTCCTTCGTTGCGGTTCTGTGGCGCACCGGGCGCGTCAGGGCGCGCGCGGTTGGCGTCCGCTGGCGGCGCGGCGTGCTGCGGGCCCATGCCCGGGGCCTGCTGATCGCGCGTCCGCGGCGGCATCGGCGGCCCCATTGCGCGCAGCTTGCGCATGGTCTCGTCGCCAAGCGTCTGCCGCACCTTCAACTGGGTTGTGATCTCCAGTTTGAAGAGCTCGCCGCGCGCCTCGTTTAGCGCCGCAACAGCCGCCAGAACGGTTTTCTCGTCCACCGTTGCAGCCTGCATCTGGTGTCCGAGTAGCAACTCCGCCTTTTGCAGTTCAGCCTGAAGATCGATGCGCTTCGACTGCTGGGCGAAATCCAGGTCGCTCACCGCCTGGATCTGCGCCTCGGTGGCGCCGGCTTTCTTGAGTTGGTCGCGGTCCGGGGCGGCAGGCGGGCGCGGCGGCTGATGCTCCATGCCCATCTCACCCTGTCCGTGCATCGGGCCGGATGCCGGTCCGAGCTGCCGTGCATCGCCCGGCATGTCGGAACCCTGGGCCTGCGGTGGTTGGGGCGCGGGCGGTTGCAGGATGGCCGGGGGCTGCATGTCGGGTGCGGCCGGCTGTTGCGCAGCGCACAGAGCCACTCCGCCCAACAGGGCGATGGCCGATGCCGTTGCGAGTTTGATCGCGTGTTTCATGAACTGAACCTTTCTGTTGTGAATCTGCGGCGGCAAACCAATGCCGTCTTGTTACGTGTCAGTAAACGGGATGCAGATGACAGCGGCAGGGACCGCGGGATGACAAAACTGTCATTGGTCTTTGGCGCGTGCGGCTGCTAACCTTGGATCATGCATGTGTTGGTTGTTGAAGACGAGCGCAAGATCGCCGGCTTCGTCCGCCTGGGACTGGAGGAGCAGGGGTTCACCGTCGACGTCAGCGGCGACGGCGACGAGGCCTACACGCTGGCCACCACGCGCGCCTACGACGCGCTGGTGCTGGATATCATGCTGCCCGGCCGCGATGGCCTGAGCATTCTCAAGAACTTGCGCGCGCGCAACAACACGGTGCCAGTGATCCTGCTGACCGCGCGCACGGAACCGAACGAACGCGTGGAGGGGTTGAACCTCGGCGCCGACGACTACCTGACCAAGCCTTTCTACATTGAGGAGCTGATCGCGCGTCTGCATGCCGTGACCCGCCGCGTCACCGGCGAACAACTCAGCCTGCTGCAGGCAGGTGATCTGACGATGAACCTGATCACGCGTGAGGTCAAGCGCGGCGCGCAGGCCATTGAATTGACGGCGCGCGAGTTTGGCCTGCTCGAGCATCTCTTGCGCACGCCGGGACGCGTCTTCACGCGCACCCAGCTGCTGGAACACGTCTGGGGTTACGACTTTGATCCCGAGACCAACCTGGTCGATGTCAACATTCGCCGCCTGCGCCGCAAGATCGGCGACGAAACATCCGCGCCGCTGATCGAAACCGTACGCGGCGTGGGCTACCGCCTGCGTAAACAGGGCTGATATGCTGCATTCCTTCCGCGCGAAGATCGTTTTGCTGGCCACGCTGCTCTCCGGCGCGGTGCTGGCAGGGCTGGCCCTGCTGTCGCTGCATGCGGTCAGCGGCATCGGGCTCGCGCGCATCGATCGCGAACTGCAGGCGCTGGCCGACGCCCACCTGCACAAGCCCCAGCCGCCGCAGCACTGGCAGCGCGTGGACGAGTCGCTGGCCGCGATCTACGGTGGCGATCCGCTGGCGCTGCATGTTCTCAGAGTCAATGACCAGCAGGGACGGCGGCTTTACGTCTCGGCGCGCTGGCCGGCCGGACTTTCGGGCGCATCGTTTGGACTCCACGAAAGCGACCTGCCGGCCGCGCGTGAACCTGCCCCCGATTTTGCCCAGGCGCCGCCGCCTCCGGCGGACGCCGAGGAACCGCCGCCCCAGCGCGAGCCTGACGGGTTCCAGTATCAGCCGCGACCGCCCGGACCATTCCGGCCCGGCGCGCCGCCGCCCGTGCTGCGCGTGACGCCGCCGCGCGACATGAGCGTGGTGGCCGACGGCCGATCGTGGCGCTTTGCGGTGATTTCCAATGAGCAGGTGACGCTGATCATCGGGGCCGATCTTGCCGGATTCCATGGAGAGATCCGCCACCTGCGCAACGCTTTCCTGGTCGCGGCACCGCTGGCGCTGTTGCTGCTGGGCTGCGTGGGGTGGGTTCTGGCGGGGCAGGCGCTGCGCCCGGTGCGGGTCATCACGGAGGTGGCCGGTGGCATTGGCGCGCGTGAACTCGACCGCCGCATGCCGGCCATGCCGGCTGACCGCGAATTCGCGCAGCTGATCGAGGTGATCAACGGCATGCTGGCGCGCATCGAACGCAGTTACCGGCAGGCCACGCGCTTCAGCGCCGATGCGGCCCATGAGCTGAAGACGCCGCTGACCGTGCTGCAGGGACAGCTCGAACAGGCCGTGCAGGGTGCGCCCGCCGCCTCCCGCGAGCAGTGCACCTATGCGGGCCTGCTGGAGGAGGTGCAGCGGCTCAAGTCGATCGTGCGCAAGTTGCTCCTGCTGGCGCAGGCCGACGCCGGGCAGTTGCGCCTCAACACGACGCGCGTCGATTTCTCCAGCGTGGTGCAGATCACGGCCGAGGACGTGCCAAATCTGGGCAGCGGCTTGCACGTTGAAGCGACGGTGGCTCCCGCCATCGTGGTGATGGGCGATGTGGACCTGCTCAACCAGGCCGTGCAGAACCTGGCCGCCAACGCGGCGAAGTTCAACGATGCGCGCGGCATCGTGCGCGTCTCCCTGCACGCGACCAACGGCCGGGCCGTCTGCACCATCGCCAACACCGGCGCCGGCATACCGCGCGCCGAGCAGGATCGTCTCTTCGCGCGCTTCTACCGCGCGGATAAGTCCCGCAACCGGCGCGTCGATGGCACGGGTCTGGGCTTGAGCCTGGCGCGCGAGATCGCGCGGGCGCATGGCGGCGACCTGGTGCTGGAACGCAGCGACGAGGAGCTGACGGTCTTCGCGCTCTCCATCCCGCTGGCATGACCGGAGGCTACTCGCCCCGCAGCGCTTGCAGGAGTTCGGTGCGCGAGGCGGCGCGCACGGCCGCCAGAATGCCGATGAAGCCGGCGATGAGCATGGCGGCAATCATGGCGGCCATGGCCTGCACCGGCATCTCGGCGTGGAGCGTACGCATCGCGGGCTGAACGGAAACCAGTGCGGAGAGGGTGCCGGCGCCCAGTCCCGCCAGCAGCAGGTAGAGATGTTCCGCCAGCAGGTACGCCAGGAGCCGGCTGGACGGTATGCCCACGGCGCGCAACACGGCCAGCTCGCGTCGCCGGGCCAGGACATTGCGCCACACCACCAGTCCGGTGCCTGCGGCCCCGAGCGTCATGCCCAACCCGCCCAGGATCAGGAACATGTCCAGGTAGCTCGATTCGACGGCTCCCAGGGCATGCAGCCGCGCGCGGGTGGGGGTCACCAGCGCGCCGTTGCGCCCCAAGTTGTGGCGCAACGCGTCGGCCAGCGCGTCGCCTCCGCCGTTCGTCTGCTCGCCGCGTGCCAGCCAGAGACCATGGCCCGGAGCGGATGGATAGAGGCGTGTGAAGAGGTCCTCATCCACGATCAGGCTGCCCTGGAGCACGCCCGTGCGCACCGGCAGCGCGCCGACGACACGCAGGTTCCAGATCGTGCCGTCCTCGCCGGTGTAGCTGAAGACGCCGCCGGTGCGCAGGTCGGCCACGGTATGGAGCCCGTAGGTCACGGTGGTCTGGTCGCCTGCCAGCGCGGGCAGCGTTCCGTCCGACATCGGGTGCTGGAGCAGAGACCAGACCGAAGGGCCTCCGGACGAGCCGTCGAAGGCCTGCAGGGCGGCGGCACCATCCGGATCGACGCCCAGCAGGCGGGGCTGGCGCGCCTGGTTGAGGTTCAGGCAGCCTGCCTCATCGCCGGCATGCACCCGGAAAGGAAGCAGCCGCGCCGTCGCACCCAGCGTGTGACGCAGGATGTCGTCGACCTGCATATCCGGCGACGGCAGCGCGGTTTCGACCATCCAGTCGAAGCCACCGCTGCCCGATGAGCGCTTTCGGGCATCGGCGGCGGGATCCTGCTTCATGGCCAGCACGCCCACCGAGAGAAAGCTGCCGGTTGCCAGCAGCACCATCACCAGCAGGCTGCGGCGCGGGTGTCGGATGATATTGAGCACCCCCGCACGGATAGGCCCGCACGTCGGGTGGGTCGAGCGGCATTCCAGAAAGTGCACCAGCAGACGTGCCAGGCAGAGGAGCGAGATCATCAGCAGCAAACCGGCGCCGAAGAAGAGACCGGCCGCAGCCTCGGCGCCGCTGAGGCGAATGCCGGCCACCAGCAGGCCGAGTGCGGCGGCCGCCGCGCCCATGCCCAGCGCGAACGCACGACGGATGGCCGCGCGTGCGCGCTCCGGCAGGCTGGTTTCACCGCCAGGTGCGTCAGCCAGCAGGGTGCGCAACGTCTCGCGCGACACGCGCCGGACGCTGCACCAGACCGCCAGCAGCGACGCGACCAGCGCCAGCAGGACGGCGACGAGACCGCTGGCGATGCCGATCGAAAACGTGACGTGCGTCGCAGCCAGCGCGCCGCTCCAGACATGATTCAGCGCAGCCACAAGCAGCCAGGCGCCGCCGAGCCCGAGGACCAGGCCTGCAACGACACCCACCAGCAGCGCCGGCAGGGACTCCGCCACCCAGAGGCCGGCGACTGCATGCGGCGTGAATCCGGCAGCGCGCAGGATGCCGATCTCTCCGCGGCGGCGCGTCACGCCCAGCGACGCCAGCAGCGCAGTGAGGATCAGCGCCGCAACCATGAGCACGACGGCCATGCCGGTGAAAAGCACGCGGAAATCGGTGGCCTGCGCAACCGCCTGCAGAGCCTCCTGGCGCACGGCGCGCGCCGTCAGGCCGAGGGCCCGCGGATCGACCCGGCGGAGGGCATTCGTGATGGCCGCCGCAGTGGTCTCCGGCGGCACGCGCGCAACCATTGCGCCACCCAGGTGCGTGCCGAGCATCAGGCGGCCAGCCGCCAGGGTGACGAAGGCCTTGGGCGTCGGGCCATAGAGCTTCCAGTAGGCTTCATTATCGGGGTCGGCCAGTTTCGCCTGTTCGAGCGGCAGGCCGATGTCCCAGTCGGCGCAACGCTCAACGCTGGTCAGCCCGGGGAAGAGGGGCAGCCGTTCCCGCTCGGCCGCCGCCGTCGGCATGTCGATCACCTGCACCACGCGCAGGGTCGTTTCGTCAGGCGTCAAGCGACCGCCGGATTCGAACCGGCGCCAGCGCAGCGTCAGGTGGTCGCCGATGCCGATGCGCAGTTTTTCGGCCAGCCAGGCGTTAATGACGACCTCATCGTCAGCCATCGAAGCAGGTACCACGCCCAGGCGTGGGTCGACGGAGGGCGTCAGCGCCGAGATGAAGCCATAGGGCGTCTCGCGCGCCGCGGCGCCTGCGCCGGCCGCGAACGCATCGGCGAGGTGATGCAGCGCCAGAACAGGCGTCGGCGTGAGCGAAGACAACGCTTGAGCATGGGCGTCATCGAGGAAGACGCGGTCGGAACGCACCAGCCAGAGGCCGTCGGGTGCGCGGGTCAGGTTGACACCCACGTCACCGGGGAGCAGCGCACGGCGCAGCGCCGCCTCCAGGACCGCCGGCTCGGCATCGCTCAGGAGCAGATTGGCGCGCTGGCGAGCGTCTGCCGCGGTCGCCAGCCACTCCCGCGCGACAAACGCGTTCAGCGGGGGGATCTGGTCGGTCAGCAGGGAGAATCGCCCGCCATCCGCGTCGTCCTGCACGCCGCGGACCTGCACGGGGCGGCGCACGGTGCGTGCGCTGCGGTGATCGCCGAGCGGCATGTCGAACGGCAGGTGTGTGGGCGGGGCGAAGCGCAGCGCGCCGTCAGACGGCGTGGCGCCCAGCGCGTCGGCAAGGCTGCGCGAAAGCCAGGCGGTGCCGGCATCCGGCTGCGAACGACGGGCAGGGGTCAGGGTCAGCGCAAGGAAACGGTCATCCACGCCATAGGCATGCACGCGGTCGATGCGTCGTTCTTCGTCGCCATCCAGGGTCAGGAAGGCGGCGGGCAATTGGAGCACGGGCGCGACGCGGGCGCCGGTCTCATGCGCCAGGCGGTCGGCCAGCGTCACATCGATAAGACGTCCCTGGAGTTCGACGGCGGAGCGGATGGCCCCCACGCGTTCCAGGGCCGTGCGGCGCAGTTCGCGGTTGAGGGCATCGCCGGCCAGCAGCGCCGCCGCCAGCACGGCCGTGGCCAGGGCGGTGCCACCTGCCACAGCCAGATGCTGGTTGCGGTGGAAGCGCAGGCTGCGCAGGATCCAGAGGCGGGTATTCATAGGCTCAGGGCGCATCCGGCGCAGGGACCAGCAGGCCGTCGCGCAACAGCAGGCGGCGGGAGAGGCGGGCGGCCAGTTCGCGCGAGTGGGTGGCGACGATCAGGGTGGCGCCGGTTTCGCGGTTGAGTTCCAGGAGCAGGTCAGCCAACGCGGTGGCGCCGGCATGATCGAGCGAGCCGGTTGGTTCGTCCGCCAGCAGCAGCGGCGGGCGGAGCAGCAGCGCCCGCGCCAGAGCCACGCGCTGGCACTCGCCGCCCGAAAGCTGCGCGGGACGGTGGTCGCGGCGCGGCCAGAGCCCGACGCGGGTCAGCAGGCGCCGGGCCTCATCCATGTGCTGCGCCGCGTGGCCGGCGGCCCAGGCGGGGACCAGCACGTTCTCGAGGGCGGTCAGTTGCGGAAGCAGGTGATGAAGCTGGAAGATGAAACCTATGCGCTGGCTGCGCAGCAGGCGGCGGCCGGTTTCATCGAGTTGCGCCAGGTTACGGCCGTCGAGCGTCACGCTCCCGGCATCGGGGTCGTCCAGAGCCCCGATCAGTTGGAGCAGGCTGGTCTTGCCGGAGCCGGAGGGACCGAGCAGCGCCACGCTTTCACCGGGCGCGACATCCAGGTCGATGCCGCGCAGGACCTCGACCGGCGGTCCGTCGGGCAGCATGTACCGCCGGGTGACGCCGTGCAGGATAACGGCCATGCCTGGGGCGGCCGCAACTGAGGGTTTTGGTGCTGCCGATGTCGGGAAGGCGTGCATGGTTGCCCCTGTCTATTCACCGGCCACGGCGATGATGTTGCCGCCGTCGTCGGCGACCGTGATGATGCCGCGGTCGTTGCAGACCGGACCCAGCACGTTGTCACCCACGGCCAA
>Ga0316226_1003632_pt1 | contig 13008 bp, 6 predicted proteins | sample TBH18017metaG_FD_206009 | JGI IMG/M metagenome (GOLD analysis project Ga0316226, IMG submission 206009) | Freshwater microbial communities from Trout Bog Lake, Wisconsin, USA - TBH18017 | ecosystem: Environmental > Aquatic > Freshwater > Lake > Hypolimnion/Profundal zone | place: USA: Wisconsin... | reverse complement strand
GTCAGCCGGGTCGTTCTCTAACATATTGATGGAAATGCTTGGGCATCATAGACCAACCGGCTCGCGTGCGTCAATGCTGCCGTCTGTATTTCACCGCTGAGGTTTCGCATAGCGCTTTTGTGCCGTTTTTGACTCTAGCCAAGGCAACAACGTGATGCTAATATCCGATTTTTCCCGCCTTAGTGGTATTGTGCCTGCATGCCACATGGTCATCGAAGCCGCCCGAAACTGAAGAGGAGCCGACCATGAAAGTTCGCCAACTGCTGCAAACGGTTGTCGTTCTGTTTGCCACACTTGCCACCGCCTCCGGCTCTGCCGCCGAGCGGCAAGTGATCCAGCATCGTCTCGCGGCCATGACCAGCCGCATGCAGGCCGTGGGCAGTTTTCCAGCCACCAACCGTCTCCACGCCGCCATCTGCCTGCCCCTGCGCAACCAGGTGGCGCTCAGCAACCTCCTTAGCCGCATTTATGACCCTTCCAGCCCGGACTTCCACCATTATCTCTCGTCCGATGAGTTCGCGGAACAGTTCGGTCCGACCAAAGAAGATTACGCCGCTGTGGTTGCATTCGCGCAGGCGCAGGGATTGAAAGTCACCACCACACACCCCAACCGTACGCTCGTGGATGTCGAAGGCGCAACGCCCGATTTCGAGCGCACATTTCATGTGCATCTGAAGCTTTATCAACACCCCACTGAAAATCGCATTTTCCGTGCGCCGGACGCCGTTCCTTCGGTTGATCTCACCGTTCCTGTACTTGCCGTTCACGGGCTAGACAATTATTCCTTGCCGCGCCCCGCCGGAATTAATCCGGTTATGAACCCGCCTACAGCACAACAATCCGGTTCAGGGCCAGGCGGTTATTTCATGGGCTACGATTTCCGCAAGGCCTATGCGCCTGACGTTAACCCTAATCTCATCGGCACCGGACAGAGTATTGGACTTGTGCAATTTGCAGGGTATTACGCCAGTGACATCGCCAATTACGTGAATCAAGCAAACTTACCAGGCGTTCCCACGCTTGTGAATGTTTCGATTGACGGGTTCGACGGCGTTCCACCTTCAGGCTACGATCTTGGTGTTTCTGAAGTATCACTGGATATCGAGATGGTCATTTCCATGGCACCGGGGCTTAGCAAGATACTCATCTATGAAAGTGACCCACAAAACTCACAGCCCATCGATGTCCTCAACCGCATGGCAACGGACAATGCAGCCAAAATACTGAGTTGTTCCTGGACATGGGGAGATGCGCCCTTGGTCGGAACAGATCAGGCCTTGCAACAATTTGCCGCGCAGGGACAATCGTTCTTCACCGCATCCGGCGATTACGAATCTTATCCAAATGCAAGATTCTCTGTTGTCCAAACCCCGGCCGATAATCCATATGCCACCGTTGTCGGCGGAACATTCCTGTTTATCACTAATTCCGCTTGGAATTCCGAAAGTGTATGGAATCGAAAAACGCTTCAGCCACCTCAAACTGCAGGCACCGGCGGCGGCATCTGCACCAACACCCCCATCCCCGCTTGGCAGCAGGGGATCAACATGTCCGCCTGCCACGGCTCGACCAGCAAACGCAATATTCCGGACGTTGCCATGGTGGCGGACAATATTTGGCTCATCTGTTGCAACGGAATATCAATGGCGACTGGCGGCACCAGCGCTGCGACGCCGCTCTGGGCTGCTTTCACCGCCCTGATCAATCAACAGAAAGGCGGGGGAAAATCCATCGGATTCATGAATCCGCTTCTTTATTCAATTGGCAAACAATTCTTCTATACCAATGCCTTCCATGATATCGTTTCCGGAAATAACGTTGGGTTCAACGCCGTAGCCGGCTACGACCTCTGTACCGGTTGGGGCACACCCCGGGGACAAAACACAATTGGAGCGCTCTTATTGTCGCTGACTAATGGAGACGTGGTTTTGAATGGCGGGTTTGAAACCGGAGATTTCTTCCTCTGGCAGCAGTCCGGCAACCTGGAAAACACCTCTGTCTGCTCGACCAACCCACCTTCCGACACGACCTTTATCAATTCCGGTGACCACGGAGCCAAACTTGGCCCGAACAATACCTTTGGCTACCTCTCCCAAAACCTTCAGAACACAACAGCGCTCTGTTACCAGATCTCGTTCTCGGTGAACTGTCCGCATAAATACATTAACAACGAATTTCAGGTTTTCTGGAATGATCTGCCGGTTTTCGATCAGAGAATCGGCGCTGACACCCCTGGCTGGACCAAGGTGCAGATTGTCGCTGCCTCCATCGGTCCGACTAACACGCTCAAGTTTGGTTATAAGGTAGATACTGGATTTAATTACTTCCTTGGCTTGGATGACGTCAGCGTAGTTCCGATCAAGTCCCCATACCCGGTCCTGACCGTGAAGTCAACGTACGGAGGCGCCTCTCCCGGCAACATGACCGCGCCGTCCAACACCGTCCTGTACGAATCGATCGTCAATTCCCCGGTGATTAATGGTTTGGTCGAACACATCTGCACGGGCGCCACCTTGGTCGGCAATTCCTTTACACAAACAAGTCCCACCAACGTCACCCTCACGCTCACCAATAATGCCACCTTAACCTGGAACTGGTTGACCATAACCAATTCGTATATACCCACCAACACTTTTCTTCTGAATGGCGACTTTGAACTTGGCAGTCTTGCCAACTGGTTTGCATCCAGCACTGGCACCATTGTATGTACATCCAACGCTCCCTATGTTCACTCCGGCACTTTTGGGGCACAAATTAGCCAGCACGTTGTACCGGCATACCTCTACTACAACCACTACATAAACCTTACGGGAATGAATTACCAATTGACGTTTTGGGTGTATTGTCCGGCGTCCTATGTGAACAACCAAGTGCAGGTCTTGTGGAACGGCGTAACGGTTTTCGATCAACGGATACAAACACCCGGCTGGAACCAGGAGCAGGTGGTTGTCACGGACGCCAACAAACTTATGAATGACGGACGCCAGATTAATGAACTGGTTTTCGGGTTTATGGTGGATCCTGGGTATAGTCTTGGCTTTGATGATGTCAGTTTGGTTCCCTATGTTTCCGCAAACCCAACCCTGTCAGTAAAACACTGGTTTGCTGGAATAGTTTACTATCACCCCGACATTATTGATGACTACTCTGAGGGAACTTACGCGTCACCCGGCAGCATTTGCGTGCCGTCCGGTACGCCGCTGGACGAACAGCTCTTCAACTCCCCATACACTAGAACATATTATGACGGCATTAAAGAATTCACCTGTATAGGCGCCTCCATGGAAGGTAATGACTGCACGCAGGTCAGTCCGACCGAGGTAACATTGTCGCTTACCAATAACGCCACGTTGACATGGCTGTGGGACATAAATGAACTGTACACCCCACCGGCTTCGGTGAGAAACCTGGTTCAGAATGGCGACTTTGAATATGGTGATTTTTCCTTCTGGACAAGATCTGGTAACACGACCAAAACTACCGTCTCCGCCACAAATTCAACATATATTCATTCCGGATTGAACGGCGCTCAACTGGGCCCGCAGAATACCTTCGGGTACCTTTCTCAAAACCTGAATACGACTGCGGGAAAATTATATACGATTTCATTCTGGGTCAACCGCCCCAATTCCTACATACCTAATACATTCCGGGTGTACTGGGGTGACCAACCAACACCGATCTTTGATCAAGATATCGGTGTGAACGGATGGACCTTTATTCAACTCCCCGCGATTCAGGCGACCAATTCGGTCACAACGCTCAAGCTCGGGTGCAAGATTGCTTCGTCTAGTTCTTACTACCTCGGATTGGATGATATTAGTGTGACTCCTCCGCCTCCGAGCCTGGTGGTACACACCGACCATGGCACCTCTTCGCTCACCGATACGAATGTACCGTACGCCACCTATTTGTGGGGATGGATCGACTCCCCGGTGTTCAACGGCACTACGCAATATGTGTGCACCGGCGCAACCGTGGTGGGCAATGATTATTCGCAGACGAACCTACCACCCACCGTTTGGCTTGTACTAACCAATGACGCCGTCCTGACGTGGAACTGGCAGACGCAGTATTTGCTGACAGCGACCAGCATTGGTCCCGGCACGGTAACGACCGGCCGGTGGTTCATCGCAAACAGTAACGCAACTCTGACGGCAACAACCAACGCGCATGCGCATTTTGTACAATGGATTGGCGACATCAATGGCTGCAGCGGTGTTAATCCTCTCACGGCCCCCATGACACAAGCGCGCAGTATTACAGCTGTGTTTGCGACCAATACTGAAACATTAACAATCCTATCCGCACCAAGTGTAACAACGCCGGGAAGCGTAACCGTCGACTATGCCACACCGATCAGCGAATGGATGACGAATTCTCCCGTGGTCGTCGGCGCCACGCAGTACGTTTGCTCCGGCGGCGTCGTTGCCGGTAACACGTTCAATCTCATCAGCCCAACCAACATCACGCTCACCCTCACCAACAATGCCACCCTTACTTGGAAATGGACGACCAACTACTGGCTCCACGTGGATAAAATCGGCCAAGGAACCGTCACTACCACGGACGTTTGGCTGGCCACAGGGACAAACATACACGTTACCGCCACAGCGGCAGTCTATTTTGTGTTCGGCAATTGGGGCGGACAAACGAACGGCTGTACAATCACGAGCAACCAGATCATCGTGGTGATGGACTCTGGTCGGTCAATTCAGGCGATATTCAACGCCCTATTGGCTACCAACAACGTTCCGAAATGGTGGCTGGCGCAATATGGGCTGACCAATGGTGGATTCGATGCCAACGCGCTGGCTGATTTCACCGGAGACGGCCTGCCGACATGGAAGAAATACATCGCCGGGGCAGATCCGACCAATGAGACGACCATGCTGCACATTATCCATATCGCGCCGGACAGCGTTACCTTCACGCCTTCCTTCACGGATCGTGTCTACGTCTTGTTGTGCGCAACCAATCTGCTGTCCTCCGATTGGGCGCCCGTATCCACGTATCTGCCGGGTACGGGCGCTGACATGCGGCTCCCCGCGACCACCACCCTGGCGCCGCAGATGTTTTACCGCATCGGTGTGCAATTACCGTAAAGTCGCAGTCCGCGCAAAGGCTGCAGCCGCGTGCCGGCGTTCGCACAGGATCAAACTGAAACAAATACCCTGCGGCTGTTCCTGGGCACGCCCATTCAACAACCCGTCCGTACGATTTTTTTTTCAATCTTTCATTTTGCAACCAGTCTCAATCTCGACTAAACTCATTGCCTTCAACGTGGGTCATCTTTTTGTTCGCAAGGCTTTTTCACGCGGAGATGCTGCCATGAAACAAATCAGCGGTTGGATGCTCGCGGCCATCAGCGTGCTGCTGATGAGCACGGCTGCGGACAGGACTTGGGCGCAGGGCAGCACCATGTCGTACGGGGATAAAAAGGTCGCGATCCGTCGCCTGCCGAGGATCTCCGCGGCCAAGCAGTACACGCCGCAATTTTCCTCGACCACCCCCATGCCGGCAACCGTCAACCGTCCCCGCGAATGGGCGCTTTTCGATGTCGTTTATGACACCACGCCCGAGTGGATGGATGAAGTGGTGGTCGCCTATTATCTGCTGGCCGAACGTACCAGCGAGGGCCGGAAGGAATACTCCTTCTATAAGACAACCGTGCATTATCTCGATGTTGCCCGGGGCGAGCACCGCGGCTGCGTGGCGCTGCCGCCGACTGCCCTGCTGCGCAACGGCGACCGGTTTATCGCCATGGCGGTTGAATTTTCTGCCGCCGACAACACGCCGCTGGCGGTTGGAACGATCACCACCGGATCAGGTTCCTCGCTGCCGCCGGACTGGTGGAAGAATCCCAAAATCACGGAAGACAAAAGCGTATTCAAGCGCGACGGCTTGGTGGATCGCTCCAAGACACCGTTTGGCTTGATCAATATCGATGATTACGAGGTGGTAAAGTAGTGTTTGCGCAAGACCGAATTCTCGCGCTGAACGTGGGCGCCAGCAAACTCGTGCTGGCCGAGTTCGCCGTCCGTTCCGGGCGCTCCCCCGAATTGCTGAATTATGGCATCGGTAGCCTGGGTGTCGAACCGGACAATGAAACCGACGTTCTGCCGTATATTGTCGTGGCTCTGCGCGACATCATGCGTGTGCATGGCATTCGCCCGGCGCCGCTTTTGCTGGCGCTCTCCGGCCAGGTAGTCTTTCCGCGTTTTGTCAAGCTGCCGCCGGTCGCCCGGGACAAAATTGCGGAAATGATCCGCTACGAGGCCGAGCAAAATGTGCCGTTCCCGATCGACGAGGTGGTCTGGGACTATCAGCTCATCGGCGACGCCAGCGAAGGCGAACAGCTGGCGATGATTGTGGCGGTGAAAGCCGACAACATCATCGAAGCTGCGCAATGCGTTGCCGCCACGGGTCTCGAACCCGAACTGGTGGATGTCGCGCCGTTGGCCATTTACAATTGCGTGCGCTACAACTATCCGGATCTGTCCGGCTGCGTTATGGTCCTGGACATCGGCGCCCGCTCCACGAATCTGGTCTTCATCGAACAGGGACGTGTCTTCAGCCGCACGATCGCCGTGGCGGGCAACGCCATCACGCAGGAGATCGCCAAGAGTCTCCAAATCGGTTTCAAGGAAGCCGAAGCGCTGAAGCAGCAACATGCCTTTGTGGCCCTCGGCGGTGTTTTTTCCTCCGGTGGCGATGACGAAATGGCCGACCGGATTTCCAAGATTGTGCGCAATGTCGTCACACGGCTGCATGCGGAAATCAGCCGCTCGATCAATTTTTACCGCAGCCAGCAGGGCGGATCCGCGCCCGTGCGCGTGCTGCTGACCGGCGGATCGTCCGTGATCCCCCACATGGACACCTTCTTCCGGGAGAAGCTCCAGGTGGACGTGGAGATTCTGAACCCGTTTATCAATGTCCAGGCTGGCGCCGCGCTTGATCCGCAGCAGGTCGCGACGGATGTCGCCTGCCTGAGCGAGGTCGTGGGGCTGGCGCTGCGGCGTTCGCTGGCTTGTCCGGTCGAAATCAACCTGATGCCTCCCCACCTGGTACAGGCCAAAAATTTCCGCAACCGTCTGCCCTTCTTTGGCCTGGCGGCGCTGGGCCTGCTTCTGACCATGCTGGCCTGGGCCGTCTATTTCAACCAATCCAAGAACCTCTTCACGGAAGAGCAGGCGATTGTTGTGAACCGCCTGACCAAACTGCAAGCCGACGATCAGCTGATGCATGCGGCGCTCCTGGCCCTCAACGGCGAGCGGGAGAAAGCCAATAACCTGCGCAACCTGATCGCCCATCGGACCGATTGGATTCGTATCGTCAGCGGCACGCGCGAGTGCCTCGTCAGCGGCATGTGGTTGTCCTCGGTGGATCCGATCGGCAAGGGAACCAACGGCATGACCAAACTTCAGCTGACCGGCTGCGGGTTTGAGGATGCGTTGGAAAAGGCCGTCGGCTCCGGCGGCAACGGCAGCAATCTCACACCCGGCGAACTGCTTCGCGACCGTCTGTTGAGCCGCAAGGACCTTTTCAGCGAAGTCGTCATCAAGAACGAACAAACGACCAGTGATCAGAAATACCTCTATGGCTTTACGGTTGAGGTGACGCTCGCAGCACCGCCGGTGCGGTAACGCGGCAAACGGGATTTTTTTCATGAACGTCCGGAAAAACGTGATTTTGGCGAGCGTAGCGGTCGCATTCATCCTGTGTGTGATCGGCTTTGTGGTCGCGTACCGCGCCTATGACGACGCCTGCACGGTCAATGCCTCTCTGGATGGCGCCGTCGCAAAACTCAAGACCATTTACGGTGAAAATCCATTCCCCAGCCAGACCAATCTGGTGGTGCTGCGCAACGACACCGCATGGCTGGCGAACTGGTATAAGTCGCTGACTGGAAAACTGCGCGCCGCTGTTGTGTTGCCGGAAACACCAACTCCGCCCGCCTTCAGCCGTGAAATGCAACGCGAACGTGTGCCTGCCTTGCAAAAAACGGCTTCTGAAAAGGGCTGCACACTTTCATCGCCCGCGTTTGCCTTTGGTTTCGACTCGTACGTGGGTAACAACAGCCGCATGCCCGAACAGCGCAACGTCCGGCGTCTGGCGCTGCAATTCATGCTGGTGGATGCCATCGCACGTGAAATTTTCGACAGTCATGTGACCGAACTGCAGCAAATCCGGCGCGATGAATTCGAGGGAGCCGCTTCCTCCTCCGACACGTCGATGCCCACGCGCCGCCATGACCGGTCCGCCCAGGCAACCGTGTCGGCGAACGAACCGGTCGGCGGCGTTGCTGACAGCCGTTATCCCGGAGAATCCTTCATCTTTAAAATCGCGGCGGATGAAAAGTCCCTTGGCGAGCTGCTCAACCGTCTGGCTAAAATGCCGTTGTTCGTGGTGGTCAGAGATCTCTCGGTCGCACGGGAAAAACCGGGGCTGCAGGCCTACCCCGAAAAAGCCGCGTCAGAAGCCGGCAAGACCAAGGCCGCTACGCTGCTGCCGGCGCAGCGCATGGCCTCCGGGCCGGAAATTGCGCCCTTGCTGGATGTCCAGCTGCGCGTGGATGTATACACCTTTGAGGGAGTCTAGCCCGTGGCACAAAAACGAGGCTTCAGTTTTTCAATATCCCGCCACTACGACAAGGTTATTGTCGTGGTCGTTCTGGGCGCATTGCTGGCATCGTTATTCATACTTGCCCGCACCGTGGCCAAACACAAGGACCAACAGCGAAGCTACGAAACCGGCGTGCGCACCATGCAGCCCAAGTTTGACCACATGGCTTCGCTTCCGACAGCCCCGTATGACGCGCTTGTACAGAATTTGTATCGCCCGGAGACGGTCCAGGCTTCCGCAACTGATTCCGGTCTCTTCGTTCCCCAGCGCCGCGTCTGGTGTGTGGTTTGCATGAAGCCCATACCGATCACGGCTACCAACTGCCCATTTTGCGGATCTGAACAGCCATTGATCTCCAATCCCACCAATGAATTGCGCGACTCCGAAGGCAAGGGTATTCCAGACACGTGGCGTACAAAGTATTTCAACCACCCTGATGCCCGTGCCGAGGATCATTCGCGCGCCCAAGATGACGCCGATGGGAATGGGTTCTCAAACCTGCAAAAATACCAGGCCGGCAACGATCCGCACGACCCGAAAGACCATCCCGACCTTATGGAGATCCTGCACTGCAAGGAAATCGCCACCAAACCCTATCCGTTCGTTTTCACCGGCGCGAGCATCATGCCCGGCGGCAGTTTCCGCCTCACCTTCAATATGAAGGGTGAAGACAACCGCACGTACTTTACGAAAAAGGGCGATGAAATCGGAAAAACCGGCCTGTTTTATAGTAATTGCGTCCAAAAGACCGAAACCGTGCAGGATCCGATCGTAGGCCATAAAATTGTCACTCGCTTTGAGGCGCTGTTGTTCCGTCCTGCCGACGGAAAAACGTTTGTCTTGCTGGACAACGATCCCCACGCCATGATGGAGCAAGAAGTCGTGTTGACGCTGTCGGCCTTTGGAAAGACTACCGAATACCGCGCCTCCGCCAACGGACTTTTGGATTTGGAAGATCAGAAATACCGGGTTGCCGTCAATATCGGAGTTGACGACAAACCCATTTCTGTTGTATTAGAAAACATTCTCACGGGAAGAAAGTCTCCGCCGTTAAGCATCGGGTCTGGGTCTCCATAAATCCAATTTCGCTCCGCGAATTAGATGCAATTGCTGTCATGCGCCGAGGAGTTCAAACAATGATGAGTGCAACCAGATTTCTAGCTCTCTCTTCTGCCGTTCTGTTGGTCGCTACCCAGCTATACGGGCAAACTGTCCCCACAAAACAAATTTGGGACCCCGTCAAGGGCTGGATCACTATCACCAACCCATCGGTCGCATCGTCGGCATCTCCAGCCGTTCCCGCAGCCCCGGTTCCAGTCGTCGCTCCGGTTCCAGTCGTCGCTCCGGTTCCAGTCGTCGCTCCGGTTCCAGTCGTCGCTCCAGTTCCAGTCGTCGCTCCAGTCGCCGCTCCCGCAGCCACGGTTGTAACACCCGTAAACAATTCCGAAGATGCGACCGTATCCGAGGTCGTGGCATTGGAACGGTTGCGCAAGAACGCCTTGCGCGAGTTTGGCGCGACCAGCCTCGCAGCCGGCCGCAAAGCGCTCCGTGACGGTAATTTTGATGAGGCTGTCAAACAGTTCACCCTGGCCGATTCGTATACACCTGAAACTCCTGACAACCGCTCCCTACACCAAGAGGCGCAGCACGGCATCCGCCAGGCGCTCTATCTCAACGCCGAGGCCACCTGGAAAAGGGGCGACCGCGAAGCAGCCCTCAAACTGGCCAAACTGGCCTCCGAAAAAGGCCACCCCGATGCAGCCGCACTGATTGTCGATATCCAGAAGGAAATTAATAACCCGCCCAAAGTCGAGATGCCCAAGGAAACACCGCGTATCCTTGAAGCGACCTATAAAGACGATCGCGACGCGGTCATGCATCACCTGCGCGTGGCACGGCAGTACTATATTGTCGGCGATTATGACCGCAGCCGTCTCGAACTCGAAATAATCCTGCGCGATCATCCGTACAACACGGAAGCCATTGAGATGTTGAAGAAGCTTGGCGATCGCACCTATGACATCTCCAACGAAGAGTTCGAAGCCACCCGTACCCGCATGATCCGCGACGTCAAGGCCTCCTGGACACCGCGTCGCTACGCCGTTGACACGATGGAAATCAAGGAAGCCTCCCTGGGGCAAGCCGCGGGCAAAACGCTATCTCCCAGCGGTGAAACAAGGGAACAGGAAATTGAAAAGAAGATGAAGAAGATCGTGATTCCTGAGATCAACTTCCGCAACGCGAACATCAGCGACGTGATCGCCTTCTTCACCTCCAGCAGCCGCGAATTCGATGATCCTTCCATTCCGGCCGAAAACCGTGGCGTCAACTTCCTGCTCCGCGGCATGACCACGCCCACCGCGACCGACGTCACCAAGGCCCCGACCGACCCGTTTGCCGCAACCGCCGCAACCGATGCGGGTGCCACAGGCATAGCTAACGGCGCGGCTTCCATTACGTTCTCCGCACGATTTATGACACTTTGGGATGCGTTAAAGGCCGCCACCGAAGTCGCCTCCTACCGTTTTCGCATCCGCGGCAACATGGTGTTTGTCATGCCGCTGAACATGACCGATGAACAGATGGAAACTCGTTCCTACACCGTTGTTCCGGATCTGATCGCACGCGCCACCAGCGCGGCGAGTGCGCTGAATTCCGCCAGTTCCGCCGGTGGCGGAAGTACGCTAGGCGCCGCCCCAGCCGCTGGCGCTGCCCCGGCAACCCCCGACGCCCAGCAGGACCTGAAGAAACTGTTCGGCGATGTCCAGTGGCCCGTTGGATCGTCCATCATCCACATTCCGTCCATCGGCAAGTTGCGCGTAGTCAACACGGTCGATAATCTGGCGCAATTCGAAAAAATGCTCGATGAAATGAACGTCACGCCTCGTCAGATCGAGATCGAAGCCCGCTTTGTCGAGGTCGAACAGGCTGATCTGGATTCGCTGGGCATTCAATGGTCGCAAAACGCCGTTTTGAGCAAAGGATTTGGCAATGGTAATTCACTTACCGCGTCTCCTGTCGACAATAATCCCCTCAGCCCATCGCAAGGCTTGCGCTTCTTGGATTCGCCAACGTCGCCCCTAGGAATACTCGATGCCAATCCCGCACTTGCTGGTAATGATAGCTTGATTAGCCTACAGGGTGTTTTCAATGATTTGAATGTTTCGGCCGTGCTCCATGCTTTGAGTCAACGCTCCAGCACAGATCTCCTTTCGGCGCCCAAGGTAGTCACCAAGGCCGGCAAGGAAGCGGTCATCAAAGTCGTGGTTGAGTATATCTATCCGACGTCCTTTACCGTGATCGCCGGACAAGCTGCCTCCGGCGGAATTGGTGGTGGCGGCGTAACCACCCCGCCGGCAGTCGAACCGCAGAACTTCCAGATGCGGGAAGTTGGCGTGATCCTGCAGGTTGTTCCGGAAGTGAGCGCCGATGGTAAGATGATCACCCTTGAAATGCATCCTCAGGTTGTTTCCGATCCCACATTGCACGACTATGGGTATACCGCCGTGGACTCCAGTGGCAATAAAACGGTTCTTCCCATGTTTCAGCCGTTCTTCCCGGTACGTTCGGTACAAACCAGCGTATCCATCTATAACGACTCCACAGTCGTAATGGGCGGCATGATTACCGAGAAGCGCACCGCCGGAGAGGACAAAATTCCGTTCCTGGGCGATATCCCGTACATCGGCCAGCTTTTCCGCAGCAAGGCGGAGAATACCGACAAGCGCAACCTGTTGATCTTTGTGACCGCCCGCATGGTTGATCCGGCTGGCCGTTCGGTGAAAATGGAGTCTGCTGCACGATAAGTTGACCTCGACGCCTCAAGTGTGGCAGAATCATTAAGCGTAATGGTTCTGCCCTGAATTTCAGGTGACGCGTTGTGCCCGTTGTTATTGTCCGGGCAATCGGAATTCAGTAAGTCGGCATTCAGAATTGAACCGCCCAGACTTCTGTATTCTGGTTTCTGACGATGGGATCAGTGACCAATTACCCTTGGTCGACGGATGATCCTGACCTGCCGAGTCCTGATGACGTATTCCCACTGCATCAACGGCAGCAGGGCAGAGCACCTTCGGCAAGAACGCTACAACCGGCTGGCTTGCCGGAGCGTCATGACCAATGACCTTTTCGTATTATGAATAATTCATCTGCGCCACGCTGTGGCGATCCCATGCGCAAGGAATTGCCGAAAGCCGCCTGTACGCAACTCCGTTCGCGCAATTCATTTTAGTTCCCAACGGCTGAATCACGATGATGAAACGTATCGCCCTGACGGGAGGCATTGCCTGCGGCAAAAGCGCGCTGGCGGATTTTCTTTCCGAGCTTGGTTGTGCTGTGCTGGACACCGATTCGCTGGTACATGCGCTTGAGGGGCCCGGCGGC
>Ga0316226_1003631_pt1 | contig 13011 bp, 9 predicted proteins | sample TBH18017metaG_FD_206009 | JGI IMG/M metagenome (GOLD analysis project Ga0316226, IMG submission 206009) | Freshwater microbial communities from Trout Bog Lake, Wisconsin, USA - TBH18017 | ecosystem: Environmental > Aquatic > Freshwater > Lake > Hypolimnion/Profundal zone | place: USA: Wisconsin... | reverse complement strand
AACGGTCTGCTTGTCGGTACTGACGCGGACGTATCCATAAATCATAGACCATCACGCTAAACAACGTCACCCGCGAAGGCTTTGTGGAAATTAAACGAGCCTTTTTGTGCGACAACACGCCACGCCTTGCCAATTCAACACGTCCGCAAGCTGGGTCATCCTCAATCCTATCGAACGAAGCATCAAAGCAAAAATCGAAAAAATTGGCATTCCGCTCAAAGACTGGGACATCTCCATCAACTACGGCATTAAGACAGGTTACAATGACGCCTTTATCATCGACGAGGCAATACGAGAAAATATCCTCGCCAACTGTGCCGATGGCGAAGAGCGCAAACGCACTGACGAAATTATACGACCCATTCTTCGCGGCAGGGACATCAAGCGGTATTCCTACGAATGGGCGCATCTCTACATCATCGCGACTTTCCCTGCGTTGCATATAAACATCGAAAAGTATCCGGCGGTAAAAAGGCACCTTCTTTCGTTCGGCATGGGACGCATTGAACAGACAGGAAAGACCCACACCATCAACGGCGAGAAAATCAACGCTCGAAAAAAAACCGGCAACAAGTGGTTCGAAACCCAAGACCAGATAGGTTATTGGGACGATTTTTCTAAACCAAAAATCGTGTGGGGAAATTTGGCGCTGTCAGCGCAATTCGCGGCAGCCCCAGAAGGAATGTTTGTCAACGCGCCTTGTCCGATGATTGTACCGTTCAATGGATACCTTCTTGCGGTTCTCAATTCCAAACTCGGCGATTGGTATATTCGCCAACTCGGAGTAACGCGCAATGGTGGATACTTTGAGTACAAGCCGATGTTTGTTGAGAAGCTGCCCGTCCCATTGATCGACCCGAAACAGCAAGCAGTCTTTGCAAGCATGTCTGCATCATCAACTAAAGCCAATCAACATGCGATTGACAAAATGGTGTTCGGTCTGTTCAATCTTTCTCAAGAAGAAGTCGACGTCGTAAGTAATTGCACTCCTGGTCGGTAAATCCGATTACCCTCGTTCAAGCGGTTCAGTAAGAGTTTCTTGCAGGAAACATTGCTCGGCTGGCGAAATTCCAAAAACATTAAATATAAGCGCATCAATCTCGGTTTCGTCCTGTTCATTTGTGGCGCTATTCCCATTAAGTAGTTTTTCAACTAGGAGAACCAACCGCGCCTTGGTCTTTGTGTCCACATTGCAAATTCTGGTTTGTTCGACATAAATCTTCTGCATAAGATAACCCCCATTGTCCATCATGGCGACTGTCCTGCTAGATTGGTACCGTCCGACTGTAGAATTTAAAAATGCAAGCACCAGCTTCAGATCGTTCCCAACCGCCATAAAACAGGTTTTATCAGTAAAAATAGGTTCCGATGAATAGGAAAACCGAGGGAAGCGTTCGTTGTTTTCGCGACGTATCCGCATGGTTTCTGCCCACACGATTTTTGGTTTAGAAAAATCGTCCATATAAGCGCAACTGCGGAGGTGATAGGGTGTGTCGCCTTGATCGGCGCGTTCCTCTATTTGTCCCCAATGGGAATCGAGGTGTGCTTTGATGGCGGGGTATTTCTTGATGTCAATGTTTGGAATGCCTTTTTTGGGAATTCCATTGTGCGTCGCAATGAGATACAACCCCGCCCAGTGGTATCCGTAGCGTTTGATATCCCTGCCTCTTAAAATCGGTCGTATAATCTCGTCAGATTTGGGATCTTGAGCAATGAGTTCCTGGCGTTTGGCCTCATCAATAATAAATGCTTCGTTACAGCCGGTAAGAATGCCGCGATAGATTTTTACATCCCAATCTTTAAGAGGCGTTCCGACGCGCTCAATCTTCTCTTTAATGCTCTTTTCAATCGACGACAAAATCACCCAACTTGCAGATGTATTGAACTGGCAGGGCGTGGCGTGTTGTCGCACAAAAAGGCTCAAATTTTCTCGACACTCAGCAGTAGCGATCACGGCTTGGGTGAAACAGGCGCTCTTGTCCGGCTTTCCCGAGCGGTCGTCAGCACCACCTTTGGCGAACAATAAGATGTTGGTGTCAACAGTGGCGGACTCGAAGATTTTTAACCCAGCGAAATCAATGAGTATCTCGGGACGCGTCTTATCGGAGAAGAATTTGCGCAGGCTTTCGCCGTAGCCGGCGCGCATCCATTTGTTGGAAGTTATGAAACAAAGGTGGGCGTTGCCACGGAGGAGTTGATGTCCGCGTTCGTAGAAGAGGGCGTAGATGTCGCCAGTGCGCTCGAAGGTATCAAAGCCAATGTCTTTATATTGGTTGGCAAGCGCGCCACCATTGTTTTGAAGTTGGACGTAGGGCGGGTTGCCGATGACAATGTCAAAACCGTTGCTTAGTGACCGTCCAAACATCCAGAGTGGGTCCAAAAAATCGGAAGTCGCCTGTGGATCGAAGGGATCCCATTCGGCGACATGTTTAGATTTCGCCGGAGACATGAGGCTTTCGGCGAGGAGCTTGGCCAGTTCTTGGCGCAGGGTTCTGATTGTTCGCTGGAGGGTGAGTTTCTGATCGCGGCGCTGGATGGAGAAGTGGCTGTGGTAAAGGGTTTCAATCTCCTTTTCAATGACACCGACGCGGGGATCGACAAGCAGGGACTGCGTCATCTCGGGCAGGCCGACGAGGGTGTTGGCGGCGACGAACTTGGTTTCCAGGTTGGGAAGCGGGCGGATGCCGTGGTTCTCCTTTTTATTCCGGTTCGTCTTCTGGTCGCAGACGAGGGAGATGAAGAAGCGGAGCTTGGTGATCTGGATGGCGATTGGCTGGATGTCCACGCCGTAGAGGCAGTTTTCGATGAGGTAGAGCTTACGTCCATAGTCGTCGTTGTTGTCGGCGAAAACGCGTTCGAGTTCCTCGCGCATGGGGGAGGAGTCGAGCTTGACGAGCTGGGTCTGCTTCCAGCGGGCGTTGTCGGGATCGAGCTTGCCGAGAATATAGACGAGCTTGTGGAGGACGCCCATGGGGAAGGCACCGGAGCCGCAGGCGGGGTCAAGGATTTTCAGGGCGTCGATGGCGTCGATGAGGGTGCCGACTTCGGCGGGGGTGAATGCGTGCTCTTTCTCGGTGTAGGCGAAGAGGATGTCGAGTCCTGCGCGGGCGTCGGGTTCATCCATGCGGGCCTTTTCCACGAGGGCACGGGTGAGATGGGCTTTGAGGGATTCATCCACCATGTAATCCACGATGGGGCGCGGGGTGTAGAAGGAGCCTGTCTGCTTGCGGGCGGTGGTCTTGGTTTCCTCGTTGTAGGATGCAAGGAGGTTCTCAAAGACCTTGCCGAGGAGTTCGGGGTCGAGGGCGATTTCCTGATCGATTGGGGTGTTCTCAACGATGGTGAACTTGTAGCGGTTCAGGATGCGGATGAGACCGGAGACTTTTTCCTTTTTCCACTTGGTGTCGCCGTAGGCCCCAGAAAGGTCTTCCTCATGCTCGCCTCCAAAGAACAGGCAGTTTGGAACGATAGGACGTTTTTTGGAGTTGCGGGAAAAGCCGTCTAGGTAGCGCTGCTTCCCGCTATCATCTATTGGATCAAGTCGCTCAAAGAGTCCGCCGTTGAGAAACGGAATATCCGCGAATTGAGCAATGATCTCTTCCGGAGCAATGCGGAACAAAGATTCGTAGCGATAGAGGTTATCTGCACCATGTGTGCTGCGGTTCTTCTGAAAGCCCTCGTCTTTGGCAAAGACGCGGTATGGCTTGCCGTTTCCATCCTTGCCCATGCGTTGGTTCAGCGTGGCGAAGAAGAGGTTTTGCAGGATGGCCTGATAGTAGGATGAACTGTCGTTGTCTAAATCCTTGAGGATGCTTTCAAGATCGGTTGGATGAAAAAGCTTCTCGGGGATGAGTCCTTTTTCCTTGAGGAACCAACAGAAGATGAGGCGGGTGAGGAGGCGGATGAGGCTGGTGGCACGGCGTTTTTCGTCGTCGGCTTCGAGGTCGGCGGGGAACTCGACTTGAGGGAGTGCCCAAAAATACCAGTTGGCCAGTTCGCGGTAGAAGCGTTCATTCAGCAGCTCGACGTTGAAAATCTGCTCCCATGCGGCGTGAAGGGTATCGAAGTCGGTGATGGGCTTCTTTTGCGGATGGACGAGATTGGGCAGCGCCAGCGATGCGAGGATGTCGAGGTGACCGCGATGGGGCTGGGCTATGTTGATTTCACGGATGAGGGTGACCTTGCCGAGCACGTCTTTGCTCTCGTCTAGCTTGTTCACGCGGCGGTTGATGACGGCGATGGTGAGGCGGTTCTGATGCCGGAAGAACACCATGACGGGCATGGGGAAGAGGCGATTGATCTGCCGGGCGATGGCGGAGAATTTCCCGCGTGCGTAGTCGCTGCCTTTTAGCTCGATGGCAATGAAGACGTAGGATTTGAGCAGGCCAGCTTTGACCGAGGTGTCGGTGAAGAGATTGGTTTCGCGGCTGAGTTCCTGATCGGTGAGCTGGAAGAGGAGGTCGGCGGTCTTCCACTCGGGGACGAGGGCTTTGGCCTGATCGAAGGCATGGCCGGAGCCGAAGAGATCGAGGAATGACTTCGGCGAGGAGTCGGGGCCGGACAGGGAGCGGTCGGAGCGGTAGCCAAGTTTGTCGAGAAGCTGGAGGGCTGCGTCCTTAAGCGGGAGGGTCTGGAAATTGGAAAGGGCGGATTTCATGGTGCTTTGATGACGAGCCAGGTGATGAGGTCAAAATCAGTGGTTTCACGCGCCTGATCCTTTTGGTTTGGAATCACAAAATCACGTCCGGATTGCAGACCGGCAGCGACGCGTTTCTGGAACGTCCGGGCGATGGAATCCACGGCGGCGTCGAGGAGTTTGCTATAGAGGTCCATGTCCGCGCCGTTGTTCGTCTCCGTATCGAACAACTGGCAGAGTTGGTCGTAGGCTGCCACCTTGCCGGAGCAGAGCAGCCGGAAGATTTCCAGGATTTGTTTGGGCTGCGCGAACGAGAAACGCACTGTGCCATCGTTCAAGACGTAAACAAGATAGTAAGGCTGAAGCGGGTTGACGGTGTCGCCGCTCTTGGGTTCGCCCTTTTGCTTCAGGCAAAAGACGACGCCGGGGCCGATGACCTTCTGCTCGGGGTTCGGCGGAACAACGCCATATAAACCGAGCGGCGCATCTTCGAGGAGTTGGCGGTTACTGGCGATATAGTTGCTCAATTCAATGCGAAAATCGTCGAGGGTGAATTCATTGAGAGCGACACTTTCGCTAAAATCCTCCAGATCGAGCACTTCCTCGCGCAATTTCAGGAGCTGCTTGTCGCGGTAACGCATGTCCTCGTGAATCAATTCCTCAATCTCGCCGGTCTTGAGCAGGTTGTCGTCGAACGTGGCGGAAATATCCACGAGCGCCATGCGGGCTTCGACCCGGTTCTTGAGGTTGACGTATTTCTCCAAGTCCTGCGTGGGCCAGAAGTTCACCAACTGGACGGTGGCGTTGACGCTGCCGATACGGTCAATGCGCCCGAAGCGCTGGATGATACGGACGGGATTCCAATGGATGTCGTAATTGATGAGGTAATCGCAATCCTGAAGGTTCTGGCCCTCGGAAATGCAGTCCGTGGCAATCAATAAATCAATCTCGCCGACCTGCCCCATGGATAGGATTTTGTCGCGGTTTTTGGAGCGCGGGGAAAAGTTGGTGAGGATTTGATTGTAGTCGGTTTTCCCGAACGTGGTCAGATTGCCGCCGCCGCCTGTCACCAGTGCAATATGGATGCCAAGGTCCTGGTGCGCCCATGAGGACAGCGCATGGAACAAATATTCGGCCGTGTCGGCGAACGCGGTGAACACGAGAACTTTCTTGTTCAATTCACCGCGTTTGTTCGTGGTCGGGTTTCTGACCTTGTGCAAGATGAGTTGTTTCAACTCCTTGAGCTTTGCGTCGCGCTCGGGGGTGACGGCTTCGGCAGAGGAATGAAGCAAGCTCAGTTGCTGCTTGTCCCCCTGAAGATCCTTGAGCCATTTGTCGAGGTGAAGATGTTCCAAGCGATATTTGAATTTGCCGCCGACTTCCATCGGATCGTCGGCATCGCCCTCCGCTTCGGGCATCGCGAGATCCAATTCCAGCGCTTCGGATTCCGGGTTCTGATCGGGCGTGGCCTGGTAATTTTGAATCTTTCGCTCCAAGGCTTCAATCTTGCCAATCGTCCGGCCCATGGTGATTTCAAAGGATTCGACGGAACTTTCCAGGCGCTTGAGGAAATTCATCTTCATCATGCCGACGAGAAATGTTTCGCGGTCGGCCTGGCTGAACGGATCGCCGGTATGAGTTTGGTAGAGCGGTAGCGACTTGAACTCGTCCTTGAGGTAGCGGGACGGCGCAAATAGCGACAGCTTGTAGCCACTGATTTCATCGTTCAGTTTGTCGTAGCTCAGGAAGCGGCGTTGCAGGTCAATTTCCGCATAAATGGAAACGGGCTTGTTGCGCGTCGGGAAGCCGCCAAGTTCCGCAACACTGCTTTTGTAAAAGCGCAGGATATGCTTGCGGGAACGCGCAATGGTCAGTTCGTCGAGGAGTTTAAAGAAGGCGGAACTGAGTTTTTCGAGGAGGTCTTTGGTTTTGCGTTCGCTGGTCTGCTTTCCAGCCCAAGACGTGAACGTCTTTTGCGCGGTGGCCAGAGTTTCCTTCAAGCTGCCGATGCCGATGGTGTCCTGGAAAGCAGTGTCGCTGCCTTCGGTCAGAAAATAGATTTGATTACGCAAGTCTTTCAAGTCGTTGTTGACCGGCGTGGCGGAAAGCAAAAGGACTTTGGTCTTAACTCCCTTTTTAATGATGTCTTCCATGAGCCGCTGATACCGGCTCAGACGGATGATTTTGCCCTCTTCATCGCGTTTTCCGGGCGTGTTGTTGCGGAAATTGTGCGACTCATCAATAACGACGAGGTTGAAGTTCGCCCAGTTGAACGTCTCCAAGTCGATCCCATCGGCATCGCCGCCGTCCCGGCTTAAATCGGTATGAGACAACACAGTGAAGCCAAACCTGTCCGCAAGGAATGGGTTGAGCTGGCTGTTGGTGTGAGCCTGATACACGGTCCAGTTCGCCTTGAGTTTATTCGGGCAGAGAACCAACACCTTGTCGTTTTTGAGTTCGAAATACTTGATGACAGCCAGCGCCTCGAAGGTTTTGCCCAAGCCGACACTGTCGGCCAGGATGCAGCCGTTGTGTTTGAGGATTTTGTTGATTGCGCCTTTGACGCCGTCGCGCTGAAACTCGTAAAGAGCTTTCCAAATATCCGTATCAACGATTCTGATATCCTGGTCGAGTAAGCCGCCCTTTTCCTGATCGGCGAGGAAGTTTTCAAAAATGTGGAAGAGGGTTTTGTAGTAAATGAACTCCGGCGCGTGGTTCTGGTAAAGTTGGGCGAGGTAAACCAGGACTTCCTGCTTCACGTCCTCCACCAATTCCTCTGTGCCGTTGGTGCCATCGCTTTTCCACAGTTCATCAAACCACAACTTCAAATCCTGCCGGTCACGATTGCCGTCAACCACGAGATTGAGTTCGATGTTGTTGCTGCCCGCGCCCAAGCCAAGGCCGCGTACAGTGAAATTGGAACTGCCGAGAATGGCTTCATCCACCCCGGCGTTGGCGATGTGATACATCTTGCCGTGGAGCAATTGGGCTTTCCGGATGGAGCGAATGTCCACCTTCTGACGAATCCATTCCGCGCAGTCGCGGGCAACGCGCTTTTGCTCAAGGCGATTGGCAAGGTGCAGACCCTCGTCCTCAATTTTAAACGTCTTCTTGTCGGTCTTTGCCGGGTCGAGCGATGAGATGAAACGTGGCTCGCCGAAAAGAAAGTCCAAGTGCTCAATCTCGTCGAGGTGGCTGCGTAGCGCGTCGTAAGCGTAGATGGTGAAATATGCTGAAACGACCGACAGCCGCGAGCCCGATTGAATCTTCGATTTTAGAAAATCGGCAACAACCCCCCGCTTGTGGTTGTCGCGGATGCCTGAATTATTGGTTGTCATTGGCATTTATTTGGAAGTGGGCGCGGACGGCTCTATGCCTGCAATGCTGGACCCTGCGGTAATTTCTTCGAGTTTCATCATGCTGATAAATCGTCCATACTATTAATGTGGGTAGGACATATGTAGGGCTACCCCTGTTTCTTCTCAGGCGTCGAATCTTCTGCCTTCAGATACCGCGTGACGGCATCCCGGATCACCCAGGCGATGCTGACGCGTTTTTCGTTGGCGATATGTTCGAGTGAGGATTTGTCCTCGGCGGAGATGCTGAGCGAGATCCTTTCGACCTTCTCGCCGGGAACTGGTCGGCGGGATTTGAGAGGGCGCGATTTCATAATGAATCATTACGCACCGCGCTGACGCAAAAAGCAAATTCAAACGCCGTCGAACCGACAAGTTTCTCTGAGTGGCCTGATTACGCCGCCTGCCGGTAATAATGTCGGAGCAAACCGCCCAGCCGGGAATCGCACTCCACCTCGGCGGGATTGGGCGGTCCTTCCTGCGACGGCATCGCCACGATGGGCTGATTTCCAATCCCCTGGTGTGGCCGCACGGTGTTGTAGTGGCTTTCGTATTCCCGGATCAGGAATTCCAGGTGGCGCTCCCCGAACACGACGAACTGGCCCAGGCACTCGTTCTTGATCGATTGCACAAACCGTTCCGCGTAGGCGTTCAGATTGGGCGACGCGAACGGCAGGCGTTTGACCCGAACCCCTTCACTCTTGAATACCTCATCAAATTTCTCTGTAAACTTGGTGTCGCCGTCTTTGATCAGGAAGGACGCTTTCTCGCCCCGGTCGGCCATTTCCATGACCAGGTTCCTGGCTTGCTGCTCGACCCAAGGGCCGTTCGGCTGGCACGTCGCCCCGGCGATCCGGACCCGCCGCGTGCCAACATGGATGAAGAACAGCACGTAGTAGGTGGCCTTGCCAAATAGGGTCCAGACGTCCTTCGTGAAGAAATCGCAGGCCCAAAGCGTGTCCATGTGCCGTTTGAGGAACCGGTCCCAGTCGCCCTTCGTCCGGTTCGGACTCGGGTGAAATCCGTTCTGGATCAGGATTTTCTTGATCGTGTTGCAAGCCACTTTGATTCCGAGTTTCTTGAGTTCGCCCTGGATTCGGGCGTATCCCCAGGCGTTTTCCTTCGCCAGCCGCAGGATGATTTCTTCCACGTTCTGCGGCAACGCCGGGCGGCCTGGTGGTCGGACCCGTTTCCCCGTCTCGCTTTTTTCGCCGCGCACCCACCGCAGGAAGGTTTTGTAATGGACGATGCTCAGAATCTCCTGGATCGCACTGCCGAGGGGAGCACCAATCCGAACCAGAAGTGCGCGTTCGGCGGGAGTGGTCTGAATCTGCTTCGGGCATCGGGACCGGAGAATCTGGTTCTCGGCTTTCAGAAAAGCGATCTGGCGCAGAAGAATCGACTGCGTCATGTGGACGAGGAAAACGAGGATCGGGTTTTGGCGAGTTTTTGGCATCGGAAAAAAGGCGAAGAAGATGGCCAATCCGCCTACTTTTCGATACAAAAATCTCCTTCCCGGAAAAACGGAATTTGCAGAGGCGGCGCGGGAGCAGAACAAGGTTTTTGCATACCACACAACGCCAGAGAATAGTTCCCTGTTCGTTTTGGGTTGTTCCTGGCCGCCCGAATGCTGCTTCCGAAACGAGAATTTCGGAACAACCGATTGGGGGTTCCGGCGGGCGATTTTTCCAATTCCGGTGGGGTTGAGGTTTCTCTGTTCGAGAAGGGTTATCCTTGGTGCCCGATTGGGGCATTTTCGAACTGAGAACCTTTGAGGCGGCATCGCCGCAATCATTGTAATATCCTGATTACCAGCGTCTTTTCTCCTTCCAATCGCGGCGGACCGGAGCGAAGTCAGGGGCGAAAACCATGCTAATTCGCCCGTCACGCACCAGTTTTAAATCTCTCTTGGGGGTAGAGAGGCGAGCTTGGTTAACCGAACTAGGAGAAAATTTCTCCGCCCTTTTTTGTTCGAGAAAGGTTGTGCATGGGGAGCCAGTTTTCACTGGCCCGAACTTGCACAGCGCGGGGTTAATCGCACCCCGCTTAGTATCTGACTTCCCTTCCGCCCGCAACCCTTTGTTGTTGCGGGCTTTCTGTTTTTCGGACGAAGTCCCCCATTCTCTCCGTTCGAGCCGTCGCCCCTCGATCAGCAGAGCCAATCGCGCCCGATGTTTTGATTCTCGGGAGAGAACGGCCAGAAACTCTCAGACTCTCTTGGTTCGGGACACCCGTTGGTTAACAGAAAAATCATCTCTGGTGGCAAAAAACAATGGAACCTTTCGAACCCGTTCGGGAAATACAATAAGTGAGGGAGAACTGCATGTTGCATGGCTCCCGACAACAATGGCCAGATGTCGAACCCGGCGCAGCGCGCAGGTCTGCATGGGACTCAAACCCAAGGATTCACTCATGCCCGACAGCCGCCAGTCCTCAGAATTACAGCCCGAAGAACGCCTTCGCGAAATTGCCATCGTCTTCGCCCGCGCCTACCACCGCTTCCGCCTCGACGGTCCCGCAGCCCCGCCCTTGCCAGACGCTCCCGCGCAATCCGAGCAAAAGGAGGGCGATCAATGAACACCCTCTTAAAGAAGGAATTGTCGGCTCTGGAACGCATGACCGTAAACGAACTTCGCGAAAAGCATCGCAGCCTCTTCGGGGAGGAGAACCGCTCCCGCCACAAGGATTTCTTACGCAAGCGAATCGCGTGGCGGCTTCAGGCGCTGGACGAAGGTGGACTGAGTGAACGGGCGCTTCAGCGGGCCAAGGAACTCGCCAACGACGCCGACCTTCGTATTCGGATGCCCGCGTCGGTCCCCGTTTCGTTCAACGCCCCCGAGCGCACGACCCTAGTCAAATTCCACGAAGACCGGGATGCCCGGCTCCCGCTGCCCGGCACAGTGCTGGTGCGCGAGTATCGAGGGCAAGTCATCCGGGTCACCGTATTGAAGCGCGGTTTCGAGTTCGAGGGCGAAACCCATGGCTCGCTTTCCGCTATCGCCAAAGCCGTCACGGGCACCCAGTGGAACGGGATGCTCTTCTTCGGACTCGTTAAGAAAGGAGCTGCCAATGAGAGCAAGTAATCAGAGCGCGCCCAAGGAGCAGATCCGGGCCATCCGCTGCGCCATCTATACCCGCAAATCAACAGACGAAGGCCTCGACCGGGATTTCAATACTCTGGATGCCCAAAGAGAATCATCTGAAGCATTCATTAAGAGCCAAGCAGCAGAGGGGTGGGTTTGCCTGCCGGATTGTTATGACGACGGAGGCTTCTCCGGTGGCAACATGGAGCGCCCGGGTGTGAAACGCCTGCTGGCCGACGTGGAAGCAGGGAAAGTGGATTGCATCGTCGTTTACAAAGTGGACCGGCTCTCGCGCAGCCTCATGGATTTTTCACGGCTCATGGGGGTGCTCGATCAGCATGGTTGCTCGTTCGTATCGGTCACTCAGCAGTTTAATACCACCCACTCGATGGGGCGGCTCACGCTCAACATCCTGCTCTCCTTCGCCCAATTCGAGCGCGAGATCATTTCGGAACGCACCCGGGACAAAATGAGCGCCGCCCGGAAAAAGGGGAAATGGATGGGCGGTCATCCGTTCCTCGGATACGACGTGGACCCGCAGCGGGCTAAGCTGATAGAGAATCCCGCAGAGGCCGAGATTGTCCGCGCCATCTTCTCCATCTACCGAGAAAAACGCTCGCTACTCGAAACTGTCCGGGAAATCAACGCCCAGGGGTGGGAGCGAAAGCAGTGGCTGACTCGCGACAACCGGCTCTACGGCGGCGGCCCCTGGGATAAGAACAACATCTACAATCTGCTGACCAACATCAGCTACATCGGGAAGGTCCGATACAAGGGCGAAATCTACGAGGGCGAGCAGTCCGCCATTCTCGATGAAGCGCTCTGGCGCGAAGTCCAGACGATCATGCGCTACAACGGCAAGAGCCGGGATACCGAGCGCAAGCCGACCGACGCGCTCCTGCGCGGCATTCTTTGCTGCGAGCATTGCGGGACCGCCATGATCCACACCTACACGGCCAAAAAAAACCGGCGCTATTGTTATTACGTCTGCATGAGGGCGCAGAAGCAGGGCTTCGACGTCTGCCCGAACCGCTCGATCCCGGCTGCCGAACTGGAAAAATTCGTATTGGAGCGCATCCGGGCGGTCGGGCGTGATCCCGGCCTGCTTCGCGCCACGTTCGCGCAGGTGGCCACCATCAGCCGCGACAAGCTCGTGGCTGCGGAAAGCGCAGCGCGGGCCGTGGCGCTGGAGATCAAAGGCATCCAGACGGAAATCAAAGGGAGCTTCCACGCCGCCGGAGCCCTCGTTGAGCTTAGCGACCAACTTTGCAGAGCAGAGCAGAAGCTCGCTTTGACCACAGCCAAGTCGGAACAAATCCGGGCTGAAAAGTTCGATGAAGCGGATTTGGAAACCGCGCTCGCCATGTTCGATCCCCTGTGGGATTCCATGGCTCCAGCCGAACGGGGGCGCGTCGTCGGGCTTCTAATTGAGCGCATCGGCTACGACGGCAAGCAAGGCACGCTGTCCATCACATTCCACGCGTGCGGTATTCGCACGCTCATCAACAACAAGGAGAACGCACAATGAGCCAAGAAGCAATTACGATGGTATGCCCGATCTCGTTTACGCGAGGCCGGGCTGGGAGCAAGAAAATCGGGCAAAAGAGGGACTCGGTCCCCGCCTCATTGACGGAGGGCCGTATCCCGCGAGTGTCGCGTATTATGGCGCTCACCATCAAGCTCGGAGACGATCTCCTGTCCGGGAAACTCCGCGACTACGCGGACGTCGCCCGATTGGGCCGGATCACCCGAGCGCGTGCCACCCAGATCATGAACCTCCAGCATCTCGCACCCGACATCCAGGAAGCCGTGCTGTTCCTGCCCCGCACATTCGCCGGGAGGGACGCGGTCACCGAGCACGATCTCCGGGCGGTGGCAGCCGCGCCGGGATGGGATGAACAGCGACGGCTGTGGAAAAGTCTCTTGTGAGCGATAC
>Ga0316226_1003613_pt1 | contig 13046 bp, 12 predicted proteins | sample TBH18017metaG_FD_206009 | JGI IMG/M metagenome (GOLD analysis project Ga0316226, IMG submission 206009) | Freshwater microbial communities from Trout Bog Lake, Wisconsin, USA - TBH18017 | ecosystem: Environmental > Aquatic > Freshwater > Lake > Hypolimnion/Profundal zone | place: USA: Wisconsin... | reverse complement strand
TTCTACTAATTTTATCACTTTCGTTTATTGTGTATGATAACTTTAATACTTTATTGTATGAATTTGGATTAGGAAGATTTAACCAGCTTGGAATAGAAGATTCCAGGACCGCAATAAATGTTGAATATTTATCTAAAAGTACTGATTCTGGATATAATCTGTTTTTTGGCTGCCCTTTATATGAAGTTCATTCAATTGTTGAAGTAGACAATAATCCTCATAATGCGTATATTCGATTACATATTTTTTATGGTCTTTTCGGGTTTATAATATTAATTTGCGCTATAATATACACTTTATTTAAATATATTAAAACTAAAAATTATTTCTTCCTAATGCTAGCGGTAGCTTTATTATTCAGATCTTATGTCGACTCAACAGCATTTCATGGCCCGTTTGATCCGCTCATTTATTTCCTTATTTTCAACTCAATTAATGAGAATGATCCTTTATTTTTTGTTAACCCGATTCCTGTATTTAGTTCTGAATGACCAGAAAATGTTTTCCTCCAGATACTTCCAGATAAAAGTGGATGATCAGTTCTTGTTGAAAGATTAATTATTATTGATCGCATGTGTTTGATTACAAAGTACATAGTTACATATTAAGGTATTTAGAAAACTACTGGCATATGCTTAAATATATTTTAGGGTTTTTTAATAATTTTTTTAAAAAAAGAGTTTCCTTTTTTTGTCTTATTGATCATAGCTCAGAAGTGAGTAAAAAAACCAGAATCAACTATTTATCTAAAATTGTTAATTCCACGGTTGATTCATATACTTATATTGGTCCTTTTAGTCAGGTAGTATGTGCCGATATCGGGAAGTTTTGCTCTATTGCAAGCAATTGTAATATTGGTTTAGCAACACATAGTATGAATAATATTTCAACTTCCCCGATTTTCACTACAGTCAGAAATGGTACAGGTTACAGCTGGACCTCCTATAATAATTACGATCAGGTTCGAAGGGTTATTATTGGAAATGATGTGTGGATAGGGACGAGAGTTATAATCCTTGGCGGTGTCCATGTTGGGAATGGTGCAATAATCGGTGCCGGTTCAATCGTAACAAAAGATATTCCCGACTTTGCTATTGCAGCCGGAGTACCTGCTAAAGTAATTAAATATCGATTTGATAATGATATAATTGAAAAATTATTAAAAATACAGTGGTGGGAAATGAATGAAGCTGACCTGAGAAATAAAATTCAATTATTCCAAATTGAACATTTTTCAATTCAGGATTTGATTAATCTTAATAATTAAATTGATAAATGAAATAATTCAAATGAATGTCCTTTTCTTAACCATCGCTTTCCCCCAGTCGTTCGAACACCGGAATATTCATTCGGACCTGATGGAGGAATTCGCTGCAAACGGACATCATGTTTATGTTGTATGTTCACGAGAACGAAGAAATGGAGGGAAAAGTGAAATCGAAGAATCCCTGGGGATTAAAGTTTTGCGGTTAAAAACACTCAATATAACACGCACAAGGAACTGGATTGAAAAAGGCATTTCAATGATACTGCTGCCTTCAATTATGATCAGGGGAATCAAGAAGTTCTTTCCCGGCATACATTTCGACCTGGTTCTATACAGCACCCCTCCAATCACATATAATACAGTAATTAAATACCTCAAGCAGAAATATCATTCGATAGCATACCTCCTGCTTAAAGATATAACACCCCAGAATGCTGTTGATCTGGGATTGCTTCGTCATGGAAGTTATCTATGGAAATATTTCAGGATCAAGGAGAAACAATTGTACTCTATCTCTGATTTTATAGGTTGTATGTCTCCTGCTAATATCAAATTCCTTTTAGAAAATAATCAGGATATTCCACCAGGCAAAGTGGAAATTTGTGCCAATTCCATGCGAATACGTGAAAGAATTCTATCGATGCCTATTGAAAAGATCAGATCCAAATATAATATCCCCCGAAACAAAGTCGTGATCTTGTATGGTGGGAACCTCGGGAAGCCCCAGGGTATATGGTTCCTGTTGGATGTTCTTAAAGCGAATAATAAAAATCCCCGAATTTACTTTCTGATTATTGGAAGCGGGACCGAATATGAAATCATTAAAAACAGTATCAGAGACAATAATTATTCCAATGTAAGCCTGATGGATTATATTCCGAAAAAGGAATATGATGAAATACTCAGGGCTGCAGATATAGGTTTATTATTTTTGGATAAGAGATTTACAATTCCGAATTTCCCTACACGTGTTCTTGATTACCTGGAGCACAATCTTCCGGTGCTGGCAGCAACGGATTCTGCAACAGATATCGGGGAAATTATCGAAATCAATAAATGTGGGTATGGTGTCCTTCACGGTGACCTGGATTCCTTTCAAAGCCGTTTGAATAGTTTGATTGCTGATGTGGATTTACGAAATCAAATGGGAACCAATGCCCGTTTACTATTCGAAAGAGAATATTCAACAGGGAAAGCATATTCCACAATAATGGCGCATTCTAAATAGATATCAACAGGGATACAGGTTCAACCTATGACAATTATCAGGTTTTTTGATGTATTTCTCTCGATCATTCTTTTACTTATTTTCCTTCCCTTTTTTTTCATAATAGCAGTTTATCTGAAGTTGTCAGGACATAAAATTTTCTTTTTACAAGCCAGGGTTGGCAAAAACAAAAAACTTTTCCGTTTGATCAAGTTCACAACGATGAGAAAAGACTCTGAACTTGTTGCTTTGAATGATGTTTCTTTCAACGATGATAACAGGTATTTTGCAGTGGGTAAATTTTTGAATAAGATGAAAATCAATGAATTTCCACAACTACTGAATGTTTTGAAAGGCGATATGAGTTTTATCGGTCCCCGCCCATTGGTTGAGGAAACTTTTTTCGATTATTACCCGCGTGATTACCAGGAATTGCTGGCATCGATAAGGCCTGGTTTATCGGGGATCGGTTCGATATTTTACGCGAACGAGGAAAACCTGAGGAAGAAAACTACCATTTCAAATGAAGAATTCGCCAGGAAGTATCTTTTCCCCTATAAAAGTCGTCTGGAATTATGGTTTGTAAATAATTACAATGTAAGCAATTATTTTAAACTCATTTTTATGACGGTTTGGGTAATAATATTCCCGAACAAAAACATTCTTTTTTCAGTTTTTAAGACATTACCTCCACCCCCGGAAGATCTTTTAGAATTAATCTCATCATAAAACATACTACGGAAAAAATACTCTTTAACTGATTATGCAAATACCTAAGAAACAATCTGTAACTGAAAATTATTTGCTGAATATATATTCATTTGAGTCGGCAAGAGCTGCCTTTAGAAATATTCTTTCAAGGTTTCCCGACAAAGAAGTGATCATTCCGGCTTATATAGGTTATAGCACCCGCGAAGGATCTGGAGTTTTTGACCCGGTTGCAGAATCGAAGAATAAATTCTCTTTTTATCATCTTAAGAAAGATCTCACTATAGATAAAACTCATATTTCAAAAGTTTTAATTGATCATCCAAACTCTATATTACTGATCATTCATTACTTTGGATTTATACAGGAAGATATCGACCAGATACGTGAAACAGCAAGATCCTCGAATAGTATTATCGTCGAAGATTATGCTCATTCATTTTTTACATTTTTCCGAAATCCTGCAATTAGTTTCGATTATGCAATCTTTTCTCTTCACAAGCAATTTCCTTTTGAAAAAGGAGGCTTGTTATTATCAAAGAATGATTTGAACATTAAATCTGACGACAAATATCCATATTGGAAATACAACCTGAACGAAATTTCCGGCAGGCGGATTGAAAACTATATGTTTCTTAAGGAGCAATTTGAAACCATGCCGGAGGTTAGCAGTTTGCATCAGGGACTTCCTGAAAATATAATACCCCAAACCTATCCAATCCTGCTCAGGAATAATTCAACAAAAGAAACAATATACTTCGGATTGAACAGTATGGGGCTTGGAGTCGTAAGTCTCTACCACACCCTGATCGATGCTATTACCGACCAATATATTGTTGAACGTAATATCTCCTCGCGAATTTTAAACCTTCCCGTACACCAGGACATTGGAATTGATAGCCTGGCATACCTGGTAAGCAGCCTTAAGGATATGCTTTTACATGTATAAAGTCAATGAAGAAATAACTTACCGGCAAATGACCCTGAAAAGAATCGCATTGTTTAGTTCTGCCAATGGAAGAGCTGCGGCAGAGATTATTCGCCTTTACAGGCAAGGAATTATAAAACCGGACATCGCCCTGTTGTTGAGCACCAATCCCACTGCAATGGTCAATGCAGTTGCGTTGGAACATAATATACCACTGGAGATTATTGAACGAAATTCTTACAAGTCAAAAATTGAATATGAACAGGGGATCCTGAACTTAATGGATCGATATGCAATTGACATCATTTTTCTTTGTGGCTATGCTCCTATTGTTGGCCAGACCATTCTGGATTCATACAGCGACAAAATCATCAACATCCATCCTTCATTATTACCCAGCTTCAAAGGTTTAAATGCGATTGACCAGGCCCTTGCATACGGTGTCAGGTATACTGGTATTACGATTCATTATGTGATCAGGGAATTCGACAGCGGTAAAATAATTGATCAGAGGATTGTTAAAATTAATAAGAATGACAAATTTCCGGATGTCGACAAAAAAGTTTTTCAAGCCGGGATAAAGCTTTCGATATCGGTTTTAAACAAGTATCGTTTTTAACATGAAGTTCAAAATCCTTACCCTCGCCGACCTAATGCTTTGGAAAGAGGAAATTGCTGAGATTGGCGGTAAGTGTAATGATGTCTTTTTCACCCCGGAGTATTACAAAATTTTTGAAGGGACCAACCAAGCCCGGTCTTGTTGCTTCATATTCGAGGATAAGGGCAAGAAAATAATTTATCCCTTTTTACTATACCCAATTGCGGGCTTGGGATATACTTGTGAAAAACCATTGTTTGATATCACCGGACCTCATGGGTACAACGGAGCTGTTGCCAATACTGAGGACAAAGAATTCATTGACTCCTTCAATGAGTGCTTTACTCAGTATTGCAATGAAAATAATATCATTGCGGAATTTGTCAGGTTTCACCCTGTGTTTCAAAATGAGAAGTATTTTACACGTACGCAGAACTCAAAAGCCAATAAAAACATTGTTGTTGATCTTCATGTCAATGACCTGTTTTCTTCATATGAATACTCTGTTCGAAAGAACATAAAAAAAGCTATTCGAAGCGGGTTGACTGTGAAAAGGTACCAGGGCAAACAAATTACCGATGAAATTCTGAATCAATTTTACGATATCTATTGTAAGACCCTGTCCCGAAATTCGGCCGGGCAAAATTCCGTGTTTCAATTTTCTTTTTTTTCATCATTAGTTCAATCTGTATGTGATCAATCCTGTATCTTCTTTACCTATTATGATACCGTTCCTGTTTCTACTGAATTGGTTTTATGGGGAACAAGCGTCGGGTACTCTTACCTGGGGGGCACACTCAGTGAATATTTTCATCTACGCCCGAATGAAATCCTCAAATTTGAGTTGATGAAATTTTTAAAACAAAATGGCCTGCAATATTTTCTGCTCGGAGGTGGAAAAGAGATAAATGATGGCATTTACAATTATAAAGCAAATTTTGCCAGGGATGGAATTTTAGATTTCTGGATTGGTAAAAAAATATATAATGAGGCCGCATATACAAGCCTGATTGATCAGTGGGAAGCAAAATCAAATCAGGACAAGATTGATCAGTACAGAAATTATTTTTACCGTTATAGAATATAGGTTTATCCAAAATTTCCAACACAAGAGTACATTTAAGCAACTATGCAAAAAAGTTTTAATCAATTTATAGAATTCGTAAAAGGTATATATCCTGAATACCCTGATATTATTCCTCTTCATGATCCCCGTTTTATTGGAAATGAAGAGAAATATCTTCTTGACTGTCTGAAATCCAACTTTGTTTCATCTGTTGGAGAGTATGTGGGAAAATTTGAGAAACTGTGTGCAGAGTACACAGGTTCAAATTATGCTGTGGCTTCGGTAAATGGTACTGCCGCATTACATATCTCACTTCTTTTAGCAGGGGTAAAACCAGGCGATGAAATACTCACTCAGCCGGTAACCTTCATAGCAACAGCAAATGCTATCTCTTACACCGGAGCGCTTCCAACATTTATAGATGTTGACATGGATACAATGGGGCTTTCTCCCGGCAAATTAAGAGACTTTCTATCTTCAAATACCTTCAAGGGGAAGGACAATTTCACCTATAATAAAAAAACTAAACGAAGGATTTTTGCCTGCCTGCCGATGCATTCATTTGGATTTCCCTGTAAAATAGATGAAATCCTGAAAATATGCAATGAGCACAACCTTGTTCTTATAGAAGATGCCGCTGAAAGTCTTGGCAGTCTCTATCATGAAAAGCATACAGGTTTGTATGGTAAATTCTCCACCCTGAGTTTCAATGGGAATAAAATAATAACAACAGGTGGTGGTGGCATGATTCTTACCTCAGATGAATATCTTGCTAAAAAAGCAAAGCATCTTACAACCCAGGCAAAAGTGCCACATCCCTGGGAATACTCACATGATGAAATTGGATATAATTACAGGTTAATAAATTTAAGTGCTGCCCTTGGATGTGCTCAAATTGAACAACTGGAGCACTTTGTGCATGAAAAAAGAATACTATCAGCAAATTATAAAACTTTTTTTCAGCAAACAGATATTCAATATTTTGAAGAACCAGCTAATTCCAGGTCCAATTATTGGCTTAACGCCGTTATTCTTAAGGATCGTAAAGAGCGTGATGATTTTTTAAAATTCACTAATGAACATGGGGTGATGACCAGGCCAATATGGGAACTTTTGAATAAACTTCCGATGTTTAATACTTGTGATTGTTCAGATTTAACAAACGCAAACTGGCTTGCTGACAGGGTTGTCAACATCCCCAGCAGTGTCCCGATTACTGATTATTATAAAAACAAAAATAAATGATTCCGGCAATTAATATAGAACAGTTCATTTCCAGGGTAATAACAAGAAGGCCAGTGAGTTTGCTTAGTGAAGATCTTGAATCTTTTCATGCAGGAATAAATGAACAATTAGAGGGAAAGAGTGTTCTTGTAATCGGAGGAGGAGGAACAATCGGTTCAGCTTATATCAGGGAAGTTTTACGTTTTAAAATTAAAGAACTCTTTGTCTTTGACCTTAATGAAAACGGGTTGACAGAACTTGTACGTGACCTTCGAAGTTCTTCAGGACTGAATATTCCGGATAATTTATTAACCTACCCTATTGACTTCAGCAGCCGCATTGCTGAGAAAATCTTCGAGTCACATGGCGCCTTTGACATTGTCGCAAATTTTGCAGCACACAAGCATGTACGCAGTGAAAAAGATGTCTTTTCCATTGAAGCGATGATTGAAAATAATGTATTCAAAAACCGAAAACTTCTTGATCTTCTGCTAAAATTTCCTCCAAAACACTTTTTCTGTGTATCAACCGACAAAGCTGCCAATCCGGTTAATGTTATGGGGGCAAGTAAAAAAATGCTGGAAGAATTGATTTTATCTTATAGTACTAAACTGAATGTTACAACCGCCAGATTCGCAAATGTAGCCTTTTCGAACGGGAGCCTGCCATTAGGGTTTCTTGAGAGAATGAGTAAGCTTCAGCCCTGGTCTTGCCCCTTGAATATTAAACGTTTTTTTGTTTCCCCCCAGGAATCAGGTGAAATTTGCCTGGTTGCCTCCGTTTTAGGCAAAACAGGAGATATTTTTTTCCCGAAACTTGATCCTGAAAAGGACATGATGGATTTTTCCACTATTGCTATTGGCCTTCTGAAATACCTTGGTTTGGAACCGGATTTTTGCAAAAGTGAAGCAGAGGCCAGGCAAAAATCAGCTGACCTTACAAATGAATCGAAAAAATATCCGGTATATTTTTTTGAATCTGATACAAGCGGTGAGAAACCATACGAAGAATTCTTTACAAACAATGAAACACTTGATTTAACGTCGTTTAAAAAAATCGGACTGGTTAAAACTTCCAAGATTCCTGATAAAGATAGTGTTGAAAAAATGATAAATGATTTAAAGACTTTATTTGCAAACGAAAATGTGACCAAAGTCAAAGTTATTGAAGCATTGGGAAATTATATTTCCAGCTTTGAACATATTGAGAAAGGAAAAAACCTGGACCAGCGGATGTAATGATGATAAAGTTAAAAAATCGATAACGAATAACAGGATATGTATCAAATTTTTAAACGGACCATTGATATACTCTTTGCCATCATCCTGTTAATTATCCTTTCTCCTTTGCTTCTCATAATTATTATGATCCTCCCGTTTTTCGGGGAAGGAGAAATATTTTTCCGGCAAAAAAGGATGGGGTATAATAATAAACCTTTTGAGATATACAAATTCGCGACGATGTTAAAAAACAGTGCTCAAATTGGTACAGGAAGTTTAACATTAAGGAATGATTTCAGGGTAACATCTCTGGGCAAATACCTCCGAATGACTAAATTAAACGAGTTCCCCCAATTATTGAATATTCTTAAAGGAGATATGAGTTTGATCGGTCCCAGGCCTTTAATGGAAGTTGATTTTAACCGTTATCCTGGGCGAATCAGGAACTTGATTTATAGGGTGAAACCAGGTCTTACAGGCATTGGAAGTATTATATTCAGAGACGAACAGTTAATAATTACTCAATCATCTTTATCCCCTTCTGAAACTTATGAAAAAATAATCCTTCCGTATAAGGGAGCCCTTGAAGTATGGTACCAGGAAAATGCAGGAATAGGTACCGATATAAAAATTTTTTTTCTGACGATTTGGTGCATAATATTTCCAAAAACGAAGTTACCTCAAAAATCATTCTTAAACCTGCCTGAACGAAATAATCATAATGCCTGAGCTTCAACGGCTAGATAACTATTCTTTTATTTTTCAGAGAAAAACAGCTCTCGGGATCTATCGGTTCTCACTTTTCCTGTTTCTGTTCATTGTAAGCCGCTACCTTTTCTATTATTTTGAACTGATCCCTGTTATCGGGAAAGTAATATCGATGCTTATCCTTTTCCTTACTAAAGTAATCCTTCATGCAACCCTATTGTTCTTCTCTTTCTTTTTCTCAGATCTAAAATTGTATAATGGAAATATTCTTTCAATCTCAGGGCATGCTGTCATCCAGCTTATATTCGGCTGTACAGGCATTATCCAGCTCTTTCAAATTACGATAATACTTTTATTTTACCCGATAAAATGGAGGCAGAAAGCTTACCTTTATCCGCTCTCGCTGATCATTGTATTTATTGCAGCCATAATTCACTTTTTTATCCTGGTACCCATTGCATATCTCGCGCCATCATGGTTCCAAATATTTCATGATTATACCAGCAGGATAGTTTTTTTTAGCATGGTTTTTTTCACCTGGGTTTTTTGGGAAAAGCTTAGAATTGAAAAAAACGGTGCACCTTCAATCCCGATAATAATTTATCTTCAAAAAGCCAGGTCTGATAAAAAAGATATTTTGACTTCCGGTAAAAAAGTAAAGTTTTCAATCCTGTTTATATGGATAGCTTTTCTCATAATAAGCTATTTATTTATTTTCCCCTTCATGAACAATATTACATGGCTTAACCAGATCATTTACATTGACAAAATAGCTTATATCACATTATATGGAATTCTTGCATTTCTTGCATTATGGGCATGTTTGACAATAGTTAAAAGAAAAATATTCTTACTTTATATGATAATTCTTATTCCCTTTGCGGGAATTCTGATTGAGGTATGCCAGAAATTATTTTCTCATTCCATGAGTTTTTTTGATTCTCTGAATATTATTGCGATAATAGCAGGAACCTTGTCAGGTGCATTAATATTCTATTTTTATTTATTTGCACTAATTGAAAGTATACACCTAAACGGTAAAACTGAGGAATTCAAATGAACTTTTGATAAAACCATTCCTATGCTTAAGATGAAATATTTTATTTTCACTGATGACCTGAGGATAATTTTAAGTTTTTTACTGGCATTATTTATTGCCGTGGTCCTGATCCCTTCTATAATCGATATAGCCCGGGCCAAATCGTATGTCGACATTCCCAACGAGAGGACTTCCCATCAATACAAAACACCTACTCTTGGTGGCATTGCCATATTTCTCGGTAGTGTTATCGCGTTCCTGATGTTTGCTAATATCGCCGCAATCCCGACATTACAATATATTATTATCAGTCTCCTGATCATATTTTTTATCGGTTTCAAGGATGACATCCTAGGCATATCCCCTTACAAAAAATTCTGGGGAGAGGTGATAGCTGCATTGATTGTTATTGAATTTGGAGGAATAATCCTTACCGATGTTCATGGATTATTCAACATCTACCACATCAGCTATAATTTTGGATTAATCTTATCTGTCATAACCATCATTGGAGTGACAAACTGTTTCAACCTTGTCGATGGCATTGACGGGCTGTCCGCCAGTTTGACCATCCTGGCCTGTGCAGCATTCGGAACCTGGTTTTACCTAACTGGTCAGTTTGATTGGGCTGTCCTTTGTGCAGGAATTACGGGTTCAACGCTGGCTTTCCTTTATTTTAATCTTTTCAGCAGAAGAAATAAAATTTTCATGGGCGATACGGGTTCACTATTCCTGGGTTTTATCATTTCTATAATAGCCATTAAATTCAATGAAAGCAGTATTGGGATAACCGGACCATATGCGGTTCAGGCCGCCCCGGCTGTCTCTATCGGGATCCTCATTATACCTATATTCGATACCTTGAGGGTATTTGCAACCCGTATTTTAAAAAATAAACCACCTTTCATCCCCGATAAAACCCATATTCATCATTATCTTCTTGATCTGGGTTTTTCACACAAAACGGCAACACTAACACTGACGCTTGCTGGAATCCTTTTCATCGGAATATCCTTCCTGCTTAAAAACCTTATCGTTTCCTGGCTCCTTATAATCCTGGCAGGCATGGCTTCCCTGCTGTCATTCATTCCAATATTCCTCGTAAGAAGAAAAGTAACGAGGTTGTCAGTAAAATGAAAGGCAAGAAACAAAATATCAGGAAGCGGAAACCGCTACCACCTTCAGATGCATTTGAAAAAAGCGGGCTTGTAAAAACTCGGCAAAAACCCTTTAGCACTGCACAAGAACCGTCTTTTGCCAGGTTGATAATCGTTGTAGCTATCCTGGTCGTGACTTTTATAGCGTATTTCCCTTCGCTGCAAAATGGTATACTTAAGGCCTGGGATGACCAGGATTATGTTACAAACAATGAACTGGTTAAAAGCTTGTCATCCAATAATATCGTAAAAATTTTCAAAGAGGATAAAGGACTATATGGGAATTTCCATCCTCTGACTATTCTTTCGCTGGCTGTAAATTACCATTTTTCGCAAGAAGATCCCTATGGGTATCACCTGACAAACCTTTTATTGCACCTGCTGAACACCATCCTGGTTTTCATCTTCATACATATTTTAACAAAAAGAAACCTGGTGATTGCTGCCATTACAACGCTGCTGTTCGGGTTGAGCCCCATCCACGTTGAATCCGTGGCCTGGATATCTGAAAGGAAAGATGTTCTTTACACCTTTTTCTTTCTATCCTCACTGATAACTTATCAGCAGTTTCTGAAGAGATCCGATTGGAAACTGTATGTGGCTTCCTTGCTTTTATTCCTTTGTGCGATGTTATCAAAGGCCATGGCAGCAAGCCTTCCCCTGGTTCTGATCCTGCTATCTTTTATGGAAAAAAGGCGATGGACCTGGAAACTTCTCACCGATAAAATTCCTTATTTTATCCTGGCGGTTTTCTTTGGCTTGTACGCGATAAGATTACAGGGCGAAGGCAACGCGATCACAGAATTGCTGCCGCTTTTCAGGCGTGTTTTTCATGTTTGTTACGGATTTGTCGGATATATCCTGAAAACATTCCTTCCAACCGGCTTATCTGCATTTTATCCCTACCCCTATCCCATGATCAATACACAATGGATCACTAAACCCACTCCCCCGGTTTTTTATCTTACTGTTATTCTCGCGATAGCTGTTTTCTGTTTTTCGATCTATTGTGTCACGTCAAACAAAAAAAATCTGCTTTTCACGGGATTTGGGCTATTGTTTTTCGCCTTTACCATTGCGCTTGTACTTCAATTTATTCCTGTTGGCCGGGCCATCATGGCCGACCGGTATGCCTATATTCCTTCAATCGGGTTGTTTTTTATTGCCGGATATTATGCAAGCCTGCTATATGAGAAAAAAGCGTACAAAATACCTGTAATTACACTTGTCATAATGTATGCCGGATTTTTTTTAATCCTTACCAGGGAACAAATAAGGGTATGGAAAAATGATGAAACCTTATGGAATAATGTGATCCGCACTTACCCATTGGATCCCAGGATTGCAATTGCATATACAAACCGGGCATATTTTCTTATATCGGAAGGTAAACCCCGGGAAGCATTGAAAGATCTTCTCTTAGCTGTTGACTGGAACCCAAAGGATGACAACAGTTTGGAAAAGATCGGTAAAATTTATGGTAAGGAAATGCAGGACCTGGAAACGTCCATAATATATTTTAATCAGGCATACCAGGCCAACCCCGGGAATATTGACGTAATAAAAGATCTTGCCACTGCATATGGTATCAAAGGCGATTATAAATCATCCCTTAACTTTGCGCTCAACGGATTAAAAATAAACGGGAATGATGCATTTTTGCTATATAATACAGGCCTCACATACAGTAATTTAGGCCAGCAGGCCCTGGGCCAGGAGTATATTAATAAAGCATTTAAAATTGATCCCGGTTTAAAAGGTAAATATAAATAATGTAACTTAACAGCTCAAAACAGTACCTTAATTAACCTATCAGCAGCATCATTCACTGACATGATCAAAAGGAAAAAACAGCTTCATTACGGGGAAACAATATGGATGCTCGCCAGGACCGATCTCAAGATGCGGTACCAGGGATCATGGT
>Ga0316226_1003611_pt1 | contig 13046 bp, 9 predicted proteins | sample TBH18017metaG_FD_206009 | JGI IMG/M metagenome (GOLD analysis project Ga0316226, IMG submission 206009) | Freshwater microbial communities from Trout Bog Lake, Wisconsin, USA - TBH18017 | ecosystem: Environmental > Aquatic > Freshwater > Lake > Hypolimnion/Profundal zone | place: USA: Wisconsin... | reverse complement strand
ATTGGAGTTTCCGTATGTAGCTGGCAAGCCGGTTAATTGACTACCATTACCTAAAATGTAATTGCCACTAATGTTACCTGTAGCTGTTACAGTTGCGGCAGTAAATGCGCCAGAATAAGTTGGCAGATAATTGGCCACATTGGCATTACTATAGTTTGCTGTGGCAACAATGCCAGTTAATTGGCTACCGTTACCAATAAAGTAACTAGCTGTAGCATTGCCCACAGCACTAATATCATTTCCGATATTAATAAATCTACCAACAATATTGCCGCTAGCACTAATGTTTCCACTTGAAATATTGCCTGTTGCTGTAATGTTATTACCAGTAATATTACCACTTACTGAAACTTGTGTTCCTTTTAATACATTACCAGTAATATTTCCTGTAGCAGAAATTGTAGAAGCAGAAGTAATTGCTCCAGTTACCGCAAGGGCTAATCCAACATTTAAATTAGCTTGAACAGATGTATCATTAATAATACTATTGCCTGGATCATATAATCCTAAGAAAGTTTGTCCTGAAATATTAGCAACAGTAACTACATTTAAAAATGGACTACTTAATTTGTATGCACTAATATTAGCTGGTGTGCTAATATTACCAGTTACGCTAACATTACCAGTAGCACTCATATTGCCAATAACTTTTAAGTTACTATTAACTTGTGCGTTACCTGTTACTAATAATGAACCATTTGAAGTTAAACTTGTATCAGCAACAACGGTGCCAGATTCAACTTGGCCGCTAGTAGAAATACTATTACTACCAAAAGCAGATAACAATGAAACAACATTAGCATTACTATAAGTGCTAGTTATGCCTGTCAATTGGCTACCATTACCAATAAAATAATTGCCAGTAATATTACCAATAGCACTAAATGCGCCAGTGCTATTAAATCCACCTAATACAGTATTTGCGATGCCGCCGTTATAAAATCTAATATTATCATTTGTGCCAGCACTAATACGAGCTGTGCCAGTCAAATAATCAACTACAACGCCATCTGAATATGGGCCAGGATATGTGCTAGTTGATTCTAAACCATTAGCTGCCGTTACATAACCAAGTGAAATAATATTATTACCAGTAACATTGGCATTAGCTGTAACAGTTCCAGATGAACTTATTGCTGCCGCTAATATAACACCAGATAATGCTTGTATATCACCAGTATATGTGCCACCACTTAATAAACTAGTAACATTGGTGTTACTATATGTTCCAGGTTGAATAGGTAAACCAGTTAGTTGACTGCCGTTACCTAAAACATATGAACCTTGTATATTACCAGTAGCACTAAGATTGCCTGTTACACCAATACCAATATTACTTGACCAAGCATTTGATCCTACATTGTAAGTAAAATTAATTAAACTATTACCAGCACTATTACCTGCTGTAATACCAGCGCCTTGTAATTGAGCAATATTTGAAATATTATTAGCTAACAATACTGACAAATCATTTACAGTAACAACATTGGAATTAATAGTTGTTGTTGTGCCTTGAACAGTTAAGTTGCCAGTAATAATACTATTACCATATACAGTAACATTTGAACTAACAATTTCTGGAGCATACACATTTCCTGTTACAGAAACATTACCAGCAGAAATATTGCCTGTATAAGTTGGCAAATAAGCTGCCACATTGGCATTGCCATAAACATTTCCTGTTAAACTTGTTACTTGACTTTGTAATGTAGTAATGTTACTAGTATTGTTAGCAACATTACTATTTGTATTAGCCGCATTAGCTTGAATACTAATAATAGTTGGATCAGTTGGCAAGTAAGCTGCCACATTTGAATTGCCATAACTGCTGCTTAATGCGGCGGCATAAGTTAATTCATTTGTAGCGGCATTAAAATAAACCACATTGGCGGTATTGCCTGTGTCATAACGAACAGGATTAACATAAAAACCAGCATTGTTACCATTTAACGCATTGGCGCTAGCATTAATCATAATGCTGTTAGCTGGTTGATTATTGGATCCAGCACTATAGCCAATCGCTACGGCATAATTACCTTGTGCGTTATTGGCAGCCAAGTGTCCAATAGCAATAGTTTCAATACCTTGTGAATTATTACCTGCCGAACGGCCAATAGCAATAGCATTAGCATTTTGAGTAGTTTGTCCAGCCGCACGACCAATAGCAATACTATTACCTGCTTGTGTTGTGTTACCAGCATTTTGGCCAATAGCTATTGAACCATCGCCTTGAGTATTAGCACCTGCGCTGCGACCAATAGCAATAGTATTAGCCGCACTGGATGTAGCATTACCAGCCGCTGTGCCTAGTCGAACAATGTTACCTGTGTTTAATAATATGCCAGCTTGAATATTAGCTGTAGCTGACATCCAAGTAGCAGATACTAAGTTAGTAGATATTAAATTGCCAGTAGTAATGTTACCACTAGTAGATAAGTTACCATCTGTAATGTTACCACTTACACTAATATTACCTGCTGTAATGTTACCGGAATAAACTGGCAAATAAGCTGCCACATTGGCATTGCTATAATTTGTAGTAATACCTGTTAATTGACTACCATTACCAATAAAATAATTGCCAGCAATATTACCTGTAGCTGACACATTACCAGCAGTAATGTTACCTGTATATGTAGGCAAATATGCGGCTACATTGGCATTACCATATGTGCCAGGCTGAACTGGCAAATTAGTTAATAAACTACCATCTCCAACAAAGAAATTAGATACAGTATAATTAACGCCAATAATATTGCCAAGGTTGCCAGGAGTTCTTAAAATACTAGCAGTAATATTTCCAGTTGCGCTAATATTTTGAGCTGAAATATTACCTGTATAAACTGGCAACAAGTTTGCCACATTGGCATTACTATATGAACTAATAATGCCTGTTAATTGACTACCATTACCTTGATAATAAGCAGCTGAAATGTTTCCATTAGCTGTAATGTTACCAGTTATAGTAAGTGTGTTACCATAGATAGTAGCGGCCGAAGTAATGCTACCTGTTGTTGAAATAGTGCTAGCTGAAATAGCGCCTGAATAGATAGGCAAGTAATTGGCCACATTGGCATTGCTATATGAAACTTGAACATCAGTTAAGTAATAACCATTACCTAATACATAATTACCAGTGACATTACCAACCGCACTGACATAACCGCCAACACTAACATTTCCTGTAGCAGTAATGTTGTTAGCTGTAATATTACCATTGATAGGTATTGGAGCAATTCCAGTATTATATAAACCAGTATTGTTATTTGGTAATATTGTTGGATTGCTTGTAGTTGTGCCGTATAACCCGGTTGAGTTGCCTGCCATTATTGTTCCTTAATTATTTTACTTGGTATTGCTGGTCGCGTCTTGGTTGGAATATACTAGTTAATCTAGTATTACCGCCTGACCATTTGCCCAAATTGTTTTGATCTTCAACAGTTTTCCAAGCATCAATTGCTTTTTGTTTGTAGATAGCGGCATCGTCTGGGCTGTGTCGCTTTGTATAGTATTCAGCTAAAGAATTATAAACATAACCTTCTGGCCAAGTTTGTAATACTTCGTTAGTTTGAACTGTTTCACCAGGATCTCCACCTGCTACTGGAGTAAACAATAAATCCCAAGCACGATAGTAATACAAGTTTAAAACTTGTCCTGCCGCAATGTATGGCAGGAATTGATAGTATTGTCCAACTTCAGAAAACTTACCGCGAATAACTGCTGGCACATTAACTGGGCTTAGATAAAATTGAGCAACCATGCCCATAGTAATAATATCTCTATCACCAACACGGTCATAAACGATCCATGGTCCAGTGCTAGTTGAGTTGCCACCATTTTGTGTATATTGTCCTTGTTGGAAGAACAAAATAGGTTTGTTCATGTCAGCTGGAATTGGCATTAACTGATTATCGCCAACTACACCAAATGTTTCATACGGATTAGTTCTTAGTGCTGGTAATTCAATATTACGCATGGCTAACTCAGCCATAAAAATACATTCTTTTATTTCATTGTCATCCGAACTGCCAGTAAAATCTTTTAAAAATGTTACTAGCGTATCAGCATTTGGTATTACAAACATGGTTTAGAATCCTTTAAAGAATTTTGTTTCGCCCGACTTGACTGGATATGGAACTTCAATTGGAATAGGTAGTTTGCCGCCGGGAAAGCAAACATACTGTGGATATTCTTGTTGAACTACACGATAGAATTGCGCCTTTAATGTTTTGTCATGTTTGATAACACTCCAAGGCATACCACCAAAATATGTATCAGAAATACGAATAGCAATAACATCGGGTAAATCCATCCATTTATAGCCAATTTTACCATCTGGCATTAGTGGAGCTAATGGATCCAACCAACCTGCTTCGGCAGCCGCACGATACTCTTTACAACGCAATGCTACATAATCAGTATTCATTTGTTCGCGTTGGATATAAAATTTACCATCTTCGCGGCCAGTAGTTACTTTGATATTTTTACTTTTGTTCCAATCTGTGCGTTTCCAATCGCCCTTCATAGAACGATATAAATCATTATTTTGTAATAGCTTATCTGCTACGCCATTGTGTGCTGTTATAATGCCGCCGGCATCTTGGCGCATATAATCATAATCTTTTTCGGGATCCTGGTCGGAGAGATATTCGGGTTTATTAATGTCGTTGTTCATAGATGTATTTAGTGGCGGATGAATATTAGGGGTTTATACAAATGGATTGCTGGTCAAAAAAAAGCACCCCTAAGGGTGCTTTCCAATACACTAAACTATTGCTTAGTATGTATTTGTTGCACGCAATACTAATGTGCTTGGACGAGCTGTAGTTACATTCGCGCCAGTTGTAGAGATGTTATTCAACATACCTACGCCAGCTGGGTTACGCACGATTAATGTGCCTTCCATGATGAACTGGTCTAATGAAGCGTCAGCATTACTGAATACTTCGTTGTTAGGACCTAGGTCACGCAATGAACCCCATTGTAACACTTCTTCGTTCAAGAAGTAGATACTATTACTTACACCAGCTTGATCCATGATCCAAGAATCAAAAATCTCGTATGTGTAAGAGAAGTCGCCTTCGAAAGTCTGGATTGTGTCACCACGCTCAGAATTTACACGGTTGATAGAACGACTTGTTGGGAAAGTATCAGACAACATTGTGCGGAGACTTGTAGGAGCAACTACTGTGCGAATCTTCGCATTGTAACGCTCTTCAGCTACAGTTACCAATTGACGATAGTTAATTGGAGAGAACAATTGGTTAGTAAATGTTCCTGTGTAGAATGTTGTTCCGTCAGCATTAACTGTAAAGCTGTTAGCAGTTGCTACAGGAGTGTCAGTTGTTGCGTTGTTTACATTGGTTGTGATACCTGTTAAGTTACCACTAGTTGTGTAAAAGGATTGTGTGCCAGCAAAAGCGGACAATGAACCCATACGACGACCAGTTTGTGTATTACCAGTAGCACCACCAGCAGTTCCAGTTTGACCACCGTATTGTGTTCCAACTTGGTCGTTACGAACTAATTGTTGTTCTACGTCGAACATTAATTCGATTAACTGTTTAACTTCTTGGTATGCTTGTGGATCTCCACCAGACTGCATTACTGCGCGAGCTGTGCCAGAAGCAGCAACTGTTGTAGCAAAAATCTGTGTGTAGTTAGCTAAGTTGTAACGACTGTTACTTTCAGCTTGACTTGTTGAAACAGGAGCACCTTCTACCCATGCTTGTGTTTGTGGCAAGCGGTAGATGTCATCTGTCCATAAAGGTAAAGTAGAGTTTACTTTACGCTTTTTAGTCATACACATATTTAAAACTGGGGTATCGTCTTTTACACGATTGGATACATCTAAATCTAAGTCCTTGACAACGATATCAGCGCCATAAGCTGTTGTTCCGTTACCAATTTGACTTGTTGTAATTTCTGCCATGTTATTCTCCTTGAATAGTAATTAGGCTAAATCAACGACTACCTCTAGCCGCTCTAAGTTTACTTAGTTGGGCCATGAGTAAGTTGTCTGCGGCTTTTTTATCGCCGCCCTTGGCTTGTTCACGAAGTTTGTTAATAGAGTCTTGTTCTCCCTTGCCATTATTAGTTGACACACCTTTACGGCCTGTCAATTGTGCTAATGAACTTCCAGCAGATTTTGCTTGAGGACGATCTCTAAACTTGAGTCCATCTCTAACTAGTCCTAATAGGAACTCGTCGGATGAAATCAAATCGATATTCTTAACACCAGGTAATGTTTCGCCATTAGCATTAGTCCACGCTTTACCAATTTTCTCGCGAATTTCATTATAGACATATTCGTTTTTCAACTCTTTGTCAGTAAATGATTTGCGGTTTTGTTCGAGTAATTGTTGAACTTGCTGTCTACGCATATCTCTGAATTGATCTAAGTTTGGCTTTAAGCGACCTATCACTTCACTTTGCTGTTGCATATAGCGATTGTTTTGCTCCATGCTGGCTTGTATTCTAGCTTGTTCAGCTGGATTTCTACTATTGCTAAGTTGTTGTTGAAAGGTCACATTATAGTTTTGAGTCTTTAGGATCTCATCATAGGCTTTTTGTAGCTGCGGTGCTATGGTAAACTCCATTGCTAGTGTTAATCCCTCTTGCTGACTTCTTTGCTCACGCAAATATTCATCAAATTCTGCTTTTTGGATTTTTAACTGTCTTGCATCTTCGTGTATCGCTGATCCTTGTCCGAGAATAGCTGCGGCTTTCTTAGCATCAATAACAATCTCTTTACCATTACGCATAAACTTGAACTTGGCGTTCGGATTAGTTTCTGCGAAATCAATAAAGTCAATTAATTCATCTGCTGTAGAGTCTGCGTCTGTAGGTTCACTTACAGTTTCCTGGGTGTCCTGCTCTTCAGTGCCACTATCTAAATCATCATAACTTGAATCGGCAACTTCTGGCTCGGCTTCTTGGCCTTCTGGTGCCACAGGGGTTTCAGCATTTGCCTCAGCTGATTTACCTGTCTCAGTCCCGTCGGTAGAGCGCATCTGGTTACGCAATGTCATTGCTTTCATAGCGTCCATTTTCGCTGCTATTGAGTCCATACTGGGAACTGCGTTGTTTTCAGTGGCCGCGACTTGGTCGTTAGGCATGATATTTTCTGTCATAAGACTTCCTTATATTGTTCGGTGGGATCAACAGAACCATTCTGGTGATTTACCACACGCTTTTTATAATACGCCGCGCGAGTCAGCGTATCAATAAAACTTTGTAAGCCTGCTAGTTGATTACTTATCGCAATGCGTCGATTGTTATCTTCCTCGCTGTGGCCTGTTAGAGCTGACAAACTGTCAGTTAAATCAAATTTGGTAACATGAATAAACATAGCTAATTGCTTATTCAATAGTAATGCTTCGGCTTCAGAACCTTGTGCTTTAATACGATCCAATTGAGAGGGAGTCATAGTCTTAATGTTATTAAGATTGACTTTGACTCTCGAATTAAATGCGTCTAATGCTGATTGTTCTATCATTAATATACCTTAGGATTACCTTGTGCTTGTGCCATGTAGTCCAATTGCGCTGTAGCAGTTTGACCTGTAACTTGTGCTTTAATCTGATCCACTTTGGCTTTGTTGAGATCCGCTTGTGAAGTCTTGTATTGATCTTCTGGACTTGGTCCTTTTTGTTGTTGCATAGCTTGACCTTGTTTAATCATATTCATAACTTCATCATCGGTTGGCAAGTATGTATCGGATTCTTTAACACCCAATACATAAAGCGTATCAGCATAAGGCTTTTTAACTTTTTTGTAAACTTCTGGAGTTAATGTTCCTGTAGCAACCAATTGTGTTAGTTGAGCTTGTAAACCTTGCTGTGTTTGCATAATGATTTGCTGGCGTTGTAATTGGTTCTCTTCGGACATCATGCCCAATGCCAATTCCATATGAATCTGCTTACGCTCACAGAAGTTCATTTCATCCCAAGACTTATAATCTAAGAACACAGGTTCTTTGTCAGGATTATATTGTTGAGCTAACTTCTTAACTCCGTAATCATCACCATACTGGATTAATGTGCGCCATACAATCCAAATCATTTCTTTCAATCCATCAGCGGCATTACGCACAGCGTTGTCTTGAATAAGTTGATTTGGTCCTAATGCCATACTTAACTTTTCGCCTGAATTACCAGCAGCCATTACTTGTGGATTAAACACATCTTGTGGTTGTGTCATACCAATAATAGCCATAGTATCTTGTTGGATACGATTCATGGCGTTTTCCATAAAGCCCAAGTTACCGGCTGGAGCAGGCATAGGATAAATGTCAGTTGATGGATCAAACTTAGAATCTAAGATGAAGATAGCGGCTTCGCCATCTTGTAACATTTCAAAGTCAACCTTATCTGGTTTAACACCTAAGCGTGGAGTAGCTGTTAACAAGCCCAATAGTATTTCAGCGCGATGTCCAGCTGTAGCATATTCCTGCATAGGAACTACTGACTCAGCAATACTCATGCCATAGAAATTGCCTGGTAATGGCTTTGGACACATATTGGCAACAGGAATAAACTCAACTTCCTTAGCGGATATAATATAACTACCAGAGAATATAATTTCAATTAACTCTAATTCGCCATCACCATCGATATCATACTTGTCCCATACTGTTAAGATGGTAACCAAACGGCTATCTGGGTCAGCACCCACACCAGACTCAACAGGAATCCCCATGACAGGCACACTATCGCGAGCATGAATGGCGAGGTTATTAAGGACCGAACCCGCTTGATACGCACCATTTTGATTATACTCCGCATGCATACGGAACTCGTCCATATGGTCATTTAACTCTGGGTAGAGTTGAACTGCTTCTTGGATTGTCATTGGATCATAGAATCCGCAGAATACTTGATCCTTCATTTCTTGGATTGTAGGATCACAAATCCAATAATGTTGAGCAATGTTTCTAAATTTAATTTGTAAGTTCCAGCCAGTTAACTTATATTTGGCTGAGTAAATTGTATTACGATTAATAGCATCATCTAGTGCGGACTGTTCGCTTTCGCGACTATCCATTTGTTCTTCACTAGCCATACTATCCATATCAGGCTCTTCGCCCAATTTCATTCCATTAATGATATCATCCAACTTGCCACCAATACGCTCTTGGGCATCGGCACCAATAGTCTGATGAATCTCTGTCATAACAGCTTGCATATTAACACCTTGTTTGCGGCGACTTTGGCGCAATACAGTTAGGGCCTGATCTTCAGCTTGGCGTTCAAATGCTTTTAATTGATCCAATGTGCCTTGTGTTTCAACATAGCGCACAGTTTGTTCACGGCGTGGTAATACCATAAGCATACCATTTTTGTGCATACAAGCATCCATAATCCAACGCTGTAATATAAAGTGTGGATCATTTTCTTGATTTAATACACGGCTAACCATATTGGTAGCTTGGCGTGCTGCTTCATCATCTTCATCTGTTTCTGGAACAAATTCAAAGTTAATTTCGCCTTGTGGGCAAAGTCCTTTGGCAATAACAGCAGTAACATAATCAACGCATGGTTTAACTACAGGATGGATATAGTCAATGCCATTTACAGGAGCAGTTGATTCGCTAACAGCCAAACACAAATAATGATAATCCGACGCACGATTAACAGCGTTTTTGGTTCCTAAGTAGCGCAAATAAGAAGCGCATTTGGTGTCCAACTGACCTTTTAATCTAACAAATCTAGCTAGTGTAGTATTGTTAGTGTTAAGTTGCATTAGAACTTTGTTTTTAATTTCCAGCATTAGTGAAAGCCTTTAGTGTGATAGTTTATTTAGTGTCAAGTCAAAATCACGATGGATCAAAGGTGCGTTTCCATTCGGAATGAGGTGGTTGTTTAGGTATAATACGATCTCTTTGTGCACGCATACGCTCGCGTGGTGTGCGATTGTCCCAAGGCTCAGCTATGCCCTGCAAACAAGCCATTACACCATAACGAGCGGAGTCGATACAGTCGTCGGGATCGGAGAAACGGCCATGCTCATCTACATAATAGTTTTGTGCTTCACGCAAAAAGTCCACGCAATTTTCATTAACCATCATAGTGCCAAACTCTAACATTTGACGCATTTGATTTATACCATAGCTTTTATGATTAGTTACACGCCCTTGGCTGTCCGGCGGATTCATAATAGCTTTTTGATATACATTTAATTCATACTGCTCAAACAACTCGCGTATCGAACTAGATGACATAGTGTAACGACCAGCAGTATTAGCATCAGCAGGGAGAACGATAGGCGTCCCGAATACTTCTGGTCTAAGGAGATGATTGATATACTGTGTTGGCACAGCTTCTTCCACACCTTGGACAACAATTTGTTTATGTAGGTATATAACTTGTTCATATGGATCCCAATATAATAATGATATAACTGTTTTATCGTTAACCAATCCCAAGTCCAATGATATAACACGATGTATTTGCGGCATTTCTCTAAAGTTATATTCACTAGCTTTGTATGTAGGCCAATCGCGTATTTGAAACACAGCGCCTTTACCCATAACAGGCTTACCAGCAATACGAGCTTCACGCTCATGTGGCAAATAATCTCGTTCTAGTTGGCGTCTAGTTTCATTTAATAAAAATGGTTCATGCCAAGGATCGTATTCGGGAACATCAGTCCAAGCTACACGAATAAAGTTATATCCATCTTCTTTATTCCAAAACTTAGATACTAATCCGTTTAATCCTTTTAGTGGCGTAAACGAACATAACACTTGTCCTTGTGTTGTAGCAGTTCGAGTAACAATTTCACTAAAGAAGTCATCGGGCGGTTGTTCATCAAACACAGCTAAGTTTAATTTGAAACCCTGCATTTGTCTAACTTCTTGTGTATAGTTGGCAAACAACAGATAACTTTTGGCACCGGTGATATGTCTGACTTCTACTCCCAAACAGTTAGCGCCATCGTTACGCATAGTATCCTGTATTATACAATAACGAGGAATGGCTCCAGTTCCAACTTGTTCTTTGATTTTAACATCCTGTGTGCCCAGTAATTCATTTTGGAGAACCATGGCAACCTGACTCCAACCTTCTCCTGCTACCATAGCTGTAATAGGACCATCAAACCTTTTACCTTCCCACCAATCAGGATACAGTCCAGTTAGGTGCATAGCAGTTTCATAGCAAGTGGAAACGGTTTTACCAATTCGGTTAGCCGCTAGTATTCCACGGCGTGCCGAACCACTAGTTTGAAAGAAACGCTTTTGATGTTCAAAGGGTCTAAAGTATTTTAGCTGATTGTATTGCATGTCATCGCATACAGCTATAGCCAAATCCTGAAACTTAACTTGTGAATCATTGTCCAATAACTTAATAGCTTCTGGAGTTAAGTTATGCTGTTCCGTTACCCAGCGTATAGCCCTACGCATTAGTAAGTTTGAATCTAGCATAAGTTAGTTAAGGTCTGAATGGATATTGTAAATGGCTAGCAACGCAGTGGCCAATGACTCAACTTCACTGTTTGATATACCCGCGCTATCCTTACGCAAGCCCAACTGTAATCGTTCGGCTATTAAACGCATGATATGTTCGCACTGGCCAGGAAACTTTTGAACAAAGGCTTCGCGATGTGCCGCCATAACCTTTTGTTGTATTTTAGTTTCCTGAGCCTTGAGCCGCTCGGCATCTTGATCCGAACTGTTAAAGTCTATCACTGAACTTCCCATGGGTTGTTAAGTTCGCCACCTTCCACATTGACAAAGTCACGGTCAATCCACATAGCCCAATGACTACTGTTGTTAACACGCATCTTTTGCATAATGGCTTTTAAGTTACGGCCTTGTGGAGTCATACTGCCATCCGCTCTTTGAACAATTTGTTCTCCAGTGCGTGGATCAACCCAGCTCATTAACTCTGGACGAACCTTGCCCCATTTGTCTAGCTTTTCACCAACTGGTTTAGGTTCAATAGGACCAATAACTTCATATGAAATCATACCGTTCTTATACTTGCGGAATATAGTATGAACCTTTTTGTTACGGGCACGATACTCTTGATCCGGATGTGGAATGAATGGAGTGTAAAATTGATTTTGAATTTCTTTTTCGCCCGGCAAGCTAGGATCACGAGCAGGAGGATCTTTTAAGTCCTCAACTGGAACCATTTCAGCTTTGTCAATATATGGATTGTCGCCGCCCAAGAACTTAGGATCAACTTCAACACCGTTTAATACATCCATGGCCACTTGATACTTTAACTTGTTGGCGCGACCTTTCAAGTTTAACACAACGCCGGTTTCATCAAACACAAAGCGTTCCAAATCTTTAGCTGTTGGGAAGTCTGTCATTAAGCCTTCGATATCGAAATCGGGATGGCTTGGTTGTGGTGCTGCTTTAACTTTAAGTTTAGCTGCTTCTTTGTGGGGTTCGGCTATTACAGGTTGAGCAGGAGCTGCTTCAGTGTCCCAAACATTTTCGTCTGGCGTGGAGGTTGGTTCAGTTTTCTTATTCATTTCGTTTTTCCTTTTCTATAAAATAAGTGTTAAGTGTTTAAGGCACACTTAACAAAGCCTCGGAATGGGAGAGTGACGAGCCATCTCATTCCAGGGTCGAAAATTATTACAAAGCCGTTGGGGACTTTTATAATAATATCCAAGGATAAGTGTAAGGTTTCTCCACTGTTTAGGAAGGCACCTTACCGCCTTCTCAAATTCCGCAAGCTAACTAGGATTAACTTATGTGGCATAAATTGGAAATGCGGAACTGATACTTTTACTACATCAATCTTTACTATAAAACTATTTAGTGTTGCTGATTAAAAATACAACTTTATTGCTGACAATTACAACCAAATCCAACTTGTGGATGTAATGCGCCATTCATTAGGCCTTGAGGTTGGTTTGGTGTTAAAGGTTGTGGACCACTTTGAAGTTGGCCCGATTGTTGATTAGGATTAAAGTTTACGCCATAAGCATACTGCTGGCCATTCTTATCAGTGCCCTGCCATAGTTGACCATCAGCACTTAATGTAGCGCCTTCTGGAACCCAACCAGGAGGAGTTGGTCCACCTGTA
>Ga0316226_1003609_pt1 | contig 13058 bp, 6 predicted proteins | sample TBH18017metaG_FD_206009 | JGI IMG/M metagenome (GOLD analysis project Ga0316226, IMG submission 206009) | Freshwater microbial communities from Trout Bog Lake, Wisconsin, USA - TBH18017 | ecosystem: Environmental > Aquatic > Freshwater > Lake > Hypolimnion/Profundal zone | place: USA: Wisconsin... | reverse complement strand
CCACGCCCGTGCGCTGGCCCGACTGGGATGGTCCTACGAGATCATCGAGGCCGAGGCCCACGAAGCCCGCCGCTGTTATGCCCGGGCGGTCGAACTGGAACCGGCAAACCCCTACTACCTGGCGGAGATGCTCGGCTTCGAGTTGCACTTCGCCCGCGAAGCCGGCCTCCTCGCCAGCTTCCGATCGACCATTCGAACGGCGCTGGACGTTTGCGTGCAGCACGAGGGTTCCGGCACCGAATTGCCCGCTGCCCACTTCACCGCCGGGCGCCTGCGGTTGCTTTTGGAGGATCCTTACGAAGCGCTTCACGCCTTCGCACGCGGCATTCGGTATTGCCTGGTCACCGAGGGGACTGTTCCCTGCGACGCCATCCAGGCTGAGATCGCCTGGCTGCATCGTGTGAATCCAGGCAAAGCCCTGCCAGAGGAATATCACTGGGCCAAAACCCTGCTGGAACTGGGCGATGCCGAATGCACTTGCCAAGCGACGGCAGAGAGATCATCCAAACCGCGCACCCCGTTGACCGGTCCGGTTCTGATCGTGGTCGGCGGGGCTGTCAGCATGAAGCCCGAGCAACTGCCCCCAGTGACGGCCTTCCTCAAGGAATCGCTAGCGGATTTCTCCGGGACGGTAATCTCCGGTGGCACCACCGTTGGCGTGCCCGGTTGCGTCGGGGAAGCGGCGAAGCACTTGGCCGACGCCAACGCCAAGCACTTCCACCTGCGCGGCTACATACCCAAGGCACTGCCAGAGGACGCTGAGAAGGACAAACGCTACGACAAGATCATTGTCAGCGGGGCGGACAAGTTCTCGCCGGCCCAAGTGCTCCAAGGATGGCAGGACGTTATCGCGGCGGGTATCAAGCCGAAGGACGTGCTGCTGCTTGGCTTTGGCGGCGGGAAGCTTGCCGCGTTGGAATATCGTCTCGCTCTGGCGCTGGGCGCGACCGTGGGAGTGGTCTCGGGCACGGGAGGCGCGGTTGAAGAGTTGTTGCGGGACTCGCTCTGGGCCGCCATACCCGAGCTTCCGCTGTTCCCATTGCCGCCCGACGCCAAGACCCTGCGAGCCTTCGTCGTGCCGGACGGCTGCAAGTTCGACCCCGTTGTGCTCGACGAAATGGCCCAGGAGTTCCATGCCCGGTATCGCGCGGACAATCTGCGGAAGATCAAACCGGACAACCTCAAGCTCTGGAAGGACCTGCCTCCGACTTACCAAAACGCCAACCGGGAGCAGGCCGCCTACGCCATCCGCATTCTGGAAGCCGCCGGGTTTGGAGTGCGCAAGGCGAAGGGCCAACCCATTATCTTCCAGGGATTCACCCCGGAGGAGATTGAACTCATGGCCGAGTTGGAACATGGCCGCTGGAACATCGAGCGTCTCCATGACGGCTGGCGCCCCGGTCCGCGCGACGATGCCCAAAAACTCCACAACTGCCTTGTGGCTTGGAGCGACGACAAAGTGCTGACGGAGGAAATCAAAGGCTACGACCGAACCGCCGTGCGCGCCTTCCCGGAAATCCTCGCCAAGGCGGGGTTGGAGGTCTCTAGGCGCTGAGGATCAAGGAACATCGCTATGGCGCGTGCCAATCATGAAAGCTAGTACCTGGAAAACCGTCCGCGTCTTCATCAGCAGCACGTTCCGCGACATGCAGGCGGAGCGGGATTGGTTGGTGAAGCGCGTTTTCCCCGCGCTGCGGCAGCGGTTGGAGACGCACCGGATTCATCTGGTGGACATTGACCTGCGCTGGGGCATCACCCGGCAACAGGCGGACAACGACCAAGTGCTCGCTCTGTGTCTCCAGCAGATTGACGACTGCCGTCCGTTCTTCCTCGGCCTGCTGGGTGGGCGCTACGGGTGGGTGCCGTCAAAATTTCCGGTGGAAGTCGGCAAACGCTACGGCTGGACGCAGCGCCACACCGGCAAGTCCGTGACGGAACTGGAGATCCTCCACGGCGTGCTTAATGACCCCGCCATGCACAGACGCGCCCTGTTTTGCTTCCGCTCCGACCGGTGTCTTGCTTCCATTGCCAATGAGCAACAACGTCGGGTCTTTGTGGAAGGGGCGACCGAGGAAGAACTACGGGAACTTGGTCGTGAGGAAGCCGAGCGCCGGGCCGCAAAACGTCGGAACCAACTCCAGGAACTCAAACAGCGAATCAAGAAGCTGTCTCCTCCCATGCCGTTGTTCGACGGCTATCCCTGCCTATGGCAACCCGGCAGCAGTCAACGTGAGGAGGCTCTGACTTCACTCCCGAAGCCTGTCACTGAAAAGAATGAGCCTCATGACGTCGGCCGCTACGGCAGAGTGGGGCGCATCGTCGGCTTGACCGAGTTCGGGAACTGGGTAATCGAGAAGTTGGAGCAAGCCATCCTCAATGCGCCGGAGCTACAGGAGCATCTCATTGCCGCCCGTACCGAGACGCGGGATGAACTGGCCGAGGAGCGCGACTTCCACGAGCGGTTCATCGAAAACCGCACCCGGTTCTACATCGGGCGACAACAACTACAGGACGAGTTGAAGGCGTTCGTTACGGGCACAGAAGCGAAGCCATGCCTCGTCACCGGCCCGTCCGGCAGCGGGAAATCGGCAGCACTCGCGACATTCGTAGGCGTCTGGAGGACGCAGAATCCGCAGGAAGTCGTCATCCCCCATTTTGTCGGGGCCAGTCCGCGTTCGACCAACCTGCGCGAGATGCTGCGGCATCTATGTGCGGAGTTGAAAGACGCGTTCACGTTGGAAGACGAAATCAAGCAAGATGTCCGCGAGTTGTCAGACCAGTTCCGCGAGTTCCTCAACAACGTACCGGCAGACCGCCGCGTGTTGCTGGTGCTGGACGCGCTCAATCAGCTTGATGAAACCGACAATGCCCATTCCCTCTACTGTTTGCCAACGCAGATGCCACCGCAGGTGCGGCTCATCGTTAGTTGTATTGACGATCCCGACCGCCCCGATCAGCAAGCACTCGTGGCCATGCGCCACCGCACGCCGCACGAGATCAAGGTGGGCCTCCTGACTGACGACGAACGCCTCGGCATACTTTGCGGAATCCCGTCCGTGGCGGCCAAAACGCTGGATACAAACCAGATTGGACTTCTCCTCCAGAATCCGGCAACGAAGAACCCGCTGTTTCTCCTCGTGGCCTTGGAAGAACTACGCGGCTTCGGCTCGTTCGAGGAATTGAACCGGAGGATTGCCGGGTTGCCGCAGACGGGCGACACGCTGACCGCGATTTTTCACCAGGTCATCCGGCGACTCGACGAAGACTTCAATGAGGTCACAGTCAAAAAGGTGCTTACGCTGCTGGCCTGCTCTCGTCGCGGGCTTTCCGAGCGCGAACTGCTGGACCTCATCGAAGGCGACCAAGTGCGCATCGAGGAAAGCGCCGGGGACTTGTTTCCGATCCTGCGCCAGTTGCGCCCTTACATGCAATCCCGCGGGCCGCTGCTCGACTTCTACCACCGCCATCTGGCCAAAGCCATCCACGAGGAGTTTTTCAAGGAAGACGCGCCCCTCACCCCTTCCCTCTCCCCATCGGATGAGCAGAGGGTGTCTGCTGGGAGGGGCGAGGAGAGATCCACAGCTTCGTCCGAAGTCCAAGGGTCAAAACGTCCAAGCCTGTGCCAGACCACGCATCAGCGACTGGCGGACTACTTCGCCAGGTGCGCCAAGGGCATTGATTCCGCGCATGAATGGGAAACCGACAGTGTCCGGGGGTTTGCCGAGTGCGTCTTTCATTTCAGCCGGACCGGAGGACACGACCAAGCCGTCGGACTTCTAACCAGCTTTCCGTTCCTCCTGCACAAGCTCCGGGTGGGTCTGCTTGAGGGTTTGTTTGAGGACTATGGAATCCTTTACCGCGAAGCACCATCGGATGTGGCGAAGCGGTTGGAGGTTTGGGCCGCCTTCTTTCGCGAAAAGGCTCACATCCTCCGACGCGGATACGAAGAATGGCCCGCACACAAGATTCTCCTCCAACTCGCCGTCGAACACGCCGACGACAGCCCTGTAACGCAGGACGCGGAACGCTGGCTTGCCAAGCGCCGCTGCGACTGGGTTTGGTTGCGTCGCAACTGGCGCTTGGAGCGCACCTGCGTCAGCCCTTGTGTGTCCGTCCTTGAAGGACATTCTTCTACGAGCAAAGGTCTTGCGATCATCACTGATGGAGGCGGAAGGGCCGCTACAATCGGGGGTGCGCTAGTTCTGCGTGATCACAGAATCATCTCTTGGGCCAATAACGATTCTAACCTGCGGATCTGGGACCCAAACGATGGCAGGTGTCTCGCGGTTCTCGAAGGACATTCTGGCATGGTCTGCGGCGCGCGGACTTTCGCCGATGGCAGAATTCTGTCTTGGGCATCTGACTACACGCTCCGGCTCTGGGACAACATCAATTGCACGTGCATGCATGTTTTCGAGGGGCATCGTAATGTTGTAGAAGGTGCGCTGGTTCTGCCGGATGGCAGGATTCTTTCATGGGCTAGGACCATGTTTGAGTCGACCTTGGGCAAAGACAATACTCTGAGGATTTGGGATGCGAACAGCGGGAATTGCCTGACGATCTTCACCGGACATGCTACCGAGGTCCGTGGCGCATTGGTGCTCCCCAATGATAGAATCCTATCTTGGGAAAAGGACAACGCACTACAACTCTGGGATAGAAACAGCGGGAAGCGCCAAGCCGTCCTCCATGGACATACCAGCAACGTCAAAGGTGCTGTAGCTCTCCTGGATGGCACACTTCTCTCATGGGCGGATGAACCCACCCTGCGGTTGTGGGATGCCTCGACAGCGAAATGCCTCGCAGTTCTCGAAGGGCATTCCGGCTTGGTAAGGGGGGCGCTATCTTTATCGGGTGGTAGAATTCTTTCTTGGTGTGGTGACCATACTCTACGGCTTTGGGACTCAAGAAACCGCAAGTGCCTTGCTGTTCTTCAGGGGCATGCCAACCCCGCTGTTGGTGCGCTGACTCTTGAGGATGGCAGGATTCTCTCTTGGTCTCAGGATCACACCCTGAGGACTTGGGACTCCAGCAGCGGGGAATGCCTCACTGTTCTCGATGGGCACACCAGTTGTGTCAACGGGGCACTGGTTCTCACCGGAGGTGACATTCTCTCCTGGTCATCGGATCGCACCTTGCGGAGGTGGGACTCCAATGGCGGAAAGTGCCTTGCAGTCCTCGAAGGTCATTCCAGCAAGGTCCATGGTGCGCTGGCTCTCCCAGATGGCAAGGTCTCCTCCTGGGCGGATCAGGAGGACACCCTGCGGCTATGGGACGCCAGAAGTCAGAACTGCGTTGTCAATCGCGAGGGACATTCGGAGAAGGTCAACGGTGCGCTGGCCATGCGCAACGAGAAAATTCTCTCTTGGGCGGGAACTTTGGACGAATCGAGAGATTGCAGCCTGCGAATCTGGGAGGTATGCAGCGGCAGATGCATCGCCGTCCTGAAAGGACATTCCGGCATGGTCAAAGGTGCACTGCTTCTCTCCGACAGAATCATCTCTTGGGCGGATGAGAACTGCCTACGGCTCTGGGACACCAGTAATGGCAAGTGCCTTGCAGTCCTAGAAGGGCATTCAGATGTGGTCAACGGGGCGCTGGCGCTCCCCGATGGTAAAGTTCTCTCCTGGGCGGGATCATTAAGTGAATCGAAGGATCACACCCTTCGAATCTGGGACGCACATAGCGGTAAATGCATCGCCGTCTTGGAAGGACATTCCAATAGGGTCTCCGGCGCCCTGGCTCTCGCTGATGGGAGAATTGTCTCATGGGGCGGATCTCCCTTTGAATCGCAAGATAACGCCTTGCGGCTCTGGCACATTGGCAGTGGCAAGTGCCTCGCCGTCTTAGAAGGACATTCTGAATGGGTCTTCGGCGCACTGGCCTTGCATGACAGCAGAATCCTTTCGTGGGGGCTGGATACCACCCTCCGGATCTGGGATCTAGATGGTGCAAAGTGCGACTACATTCTCAAAGGACACTCGACTGCTGTCGAGGGAGCGATATCTCTCTCCGATGATAAACTTCTGTCTTGGGCAGGATCTGACTCTGTATCGAGTGATAACACCTTGCGTCTCTGGGATGCCCTGAGCGGCAGTTGCCTGGAGATCGTCTCAGAAGACGAAGCCGCCGAGCGCCACCCAGAGTGGCTTTATGCTCGTGGGAAAGCATTAGAACCTAACTGTTACTGCCGTGACTTCTTCACATTCTCGTCAGATCGCGCGGCGTATCTGTGCCATAAGAGCATTCAGTCCGCCTTGGCCTCTTGGCATCCCGACTCATTCTCTACCGCGCGGTGTCTTCTTTCAGACGGCACTGCTGTCGTTACACAGGACAATGGCCAAGTCTGCATCCTGAATCTTTACCACGGAGACCGCCGTATTTCTCTCTCCGAAGTGCAAACGGTGCTACCGCGTTTGTGCCGGCGACAAGAGAACAGGATTCTCGACACACGCGCCCCACATGCGGGCATGAACGATCTGATGCGCGATTGGGTTCAGCCTGGTGCTCAAAATTCATCGGTGGCGCACCAAAGCGCGTCGACTGCTGCCGATGAAGATGTTGTTGGTAGGCAAAATGATGATCTATCCGACATACTTAACAGGGCACAAGAGAGAGAGAATAACTGTGATCTTGAAGGCGGCTTGGAGGCATATGATGAGTTGGAATTCCAGGCTGTGTCTCAATCGGCTAGCGAGAGCCTTATCGCAGAAGCTTTCTTTGGAAGAGCCCGGATCCTTAAGGCAAAAGGTCGTCAACATGAGGCTCTACATGAAGCCAACACTGCGTATGGATTTGCTCGATTGGCCGCCCCAGAACTGGCAAGTAGGATCGATGTGTTTAGAAAGACGCTGCTGGAATAAATGGTTGTCTTTTCCACAAACCAACCTCGCATGAATCGACCTTACCAATTATCGGCCAGCGCCTCGTCGCCCTCCGCCCGACCGCTCCAGCAATCCGCCGCCGCCGCTGACCGCGTTTCGTTGTCCGCGTGGTCCTTTCCTCAACCTTCCGCCACATGATCCAGGATCCCATCAGAATCAATCATATGGTCCAGGTCTTGTCAGTCCTGTGGAGGGTCTGCCGCAGGCGGGCGGAGGAGTCCAAGAAGATGGTTGAAGGCAGAAGGATGAGTGATGAACCCTTTCCCGCTCGCCACCCAGTCCGAATCCAACCGCGCCGACATCCGCGACTACTTGCGGCGCGAACTGGCGATACCACTCCAGAAGCGATCGGACGCCGACCGTCTCGTGGATCAAATCCTGGAAAAGAGCAAAGGCGTGTTCTTGAGCAATCTCTGTTTTGCCAGCGAACGTAATTACGATCAACAGACACTAACAATAGAGTGCCGCCGTTCTCTGGGTGACACCCAATAGAGAGTTAAGGCGACAGGGCCGGGGACGTGAGCGTCGCCGACCGAATGGTGCCTAGTCGCAAAACAAATAGAAAGAAAGTAAAAGTCTATGAAGATCAAGAGTCAAAAGATCGCTATTTCATATGCGAATGAAGATCAGTTGTTTGTCACGGAGGTGTGCGGCATCCTTCGCAGGTTCTATGGACTTGCCAATGTGTTCTGCTGTCTTGATGCGCAACCAGGCACTACCCCGGGACCATCAGGGCAGACGGCAAAGTCCGCGGGACTCACCGCTTTCTATACCTTTCTCCATGACGCTGACGCTTTGGTGTGTTTTACACGGGTACAGGCATCCAGTTACGAGATTACACCCGCGCAAGATGGAGAACTTGAGAAATGGCAAGACGTGATCAACGCGCGCGAGTCCGGAACCCGCCTGAGGCATACAATGCACGTGACGCTCCCCAGTGACCATCCCGGCATGAGCGCAATCAGAATGCCCGTCCGTGGTAAAAAGGACCGTTTGGCGCCTCCACGAACGGCGAACATCTTGATCGTTGTCAGAGACATTGACCGGTCGGCGGCAGAGCAGTTGGCGGAGAGGGTTATTCGTTGCCTGCTGTTCGACCCGGCGGAGAAGGAACGGACAGCCGGGATAGATTGCCAATTGTTCACTTACGAGAAGAACATGATTGACTGCTTCCACGCTCTGGCACGACTGACACCGGAAGCCCCCTTTATCAAATTGCCAGAAGAACAACGGACCGATCTGGTCAAGAAGATTAAGGCGGGGCTCCCCATTCGCTGGCCCCACATTCGTCTAAGAACGGATTCGCTAACGAAGGCGAATCCCCTGATCGATGAGGGCGCTGTTGGCGCTTCACGTAACGGCATATCGTCGCTTACTACAGAAGGAGCACGTGAGCCTCACTGTCCCGACCAGGTCGTCGCGGCTGCGCTAAGCAAGTACCACGATGACAGGGGTCAGCGTCGATGCATGTTGGACGAGACTCTCTGTCTGCTGGAGGCGGGGCCAAGAAAGCGACTCATGGACCTCAAGCGCGCGGTACATGCGGGAATTGTTGTATCAGGGGGCATCGCGCCTGGAGTCAACGCGGTCATTGACGGCATCGTCCAGCGGCACATGTCATACCACAGTGAGTTGGCGCCAAAGGAAAAGCCCAACATTCTGGGTTTTCGCCATGGTTTCTGGGGCTTGGCTCAGCCCGGGGCGCCGGATGGTCTTCGCCTGGAACTCACGCGCGAGATTACAACACAGTATGCCACAGGAGGGGGCGCATTCCTTGAAACATCGCGGCTTGAGGATCTTCAACACGACGAGAGTAAACTAGCGGCCATCATGAGTAGTCTGAGAGGGTTGGATGTTCTCTACGTTATCGGTGGTGACGGCACGATGAAAGCTGCGGAAATGCTTACACGCCGCGCCGCGAAGGAGGGACTCCCACTATCCATCGTTGGGGTGCCCAAGACGATGGACAATGACGTCCTTTGGGTGTGGCAATCGTTCGGCTTTGCGACCGCCGTAGAGAAGGCTCGGGAGGTCATCAGCAATCTGTGGACAGAGGTTCGTTCGAATCCTCGTGTCTGCGTGCTCCAGGTATTCGGATCGGCTTCCGGTTTTGTCGTCAGTCACGCAGTCCTGGCCAGTCAGACTCATTGCGACGCCGCGCTGATTCCTGAGCTCAAGTTTCGGCTGAGCGCGTTGATAGACCGTGTCGCGCAGCGGATCGAGGACGAACAGAGATCGGTCCCATACGGGTTTATCGTTATGGCGGAAACCGCAGTGCCGCTTGACGCTGAGAAATACATGTATGACACGCGGATCGGCCTTACGAAGGGCGAACAGGCGAAACTCGAGGCGTATCTGCCGCTGATGAAAGATAACATGTATGCCGAAGGATCGGCACACGATGATCTACGTTCGGCCGCTCTTAAACTGGTTTCACGAGGCTTGGAATTGGGCTTGAAGGAGAAATTGCGCGACAACAAGGCCATTCATCTGGATCGGCTGCGCGTGTTCACTAATGAACCCCGTCATATTCTTCGCGCAACGGGCCCCAGCTTCTCCGACATCATCATGGGGCAACGCCTTGGCGCATTAGCTGTGGACAACGCCTTGGCTGGCTACAGCGATTTCATGATCAGCCAATGGCTGACAGAATACGTTTTGGTGCCTCTCCGGCTTGCGGCGCTGGGGCGAAAGCGCATTCCGCCGGACGGAATCTTCTGGAAATCCGTGCTTGCGAAGACGAAGCAAGGCGATCTCGCATTGCCTGGTTAGTTCTTGTGACTTTACTTTACATGCATCTTGCCATTCTGACCCCAATGAGCCTTGGGTTGGCTTCGCATCCTGCGGGTTCGCCATGACAACGACGCGAACCAACCGCATTTTGATCAGCTCAACTTTCAGCGCTCTGAAGGTGGAGGGGAATCTTGGGGAAAGGATCAAGGAGGAACGATGAATTATGAAGTCGCCCGCCCATTGTCAGGCGGTCACACCCCGCATAGAGGAAAGGAAGAAGGCAGAAAGAAGAAGGCTGAGTTCCGGCAGGGCTGGCGTCCGTTGCTCGGCGCGATCCTCGCGCTTAGCCACCAGATTCATCGGTCCGGGAATTGAACACCATGAGTAATAACACGGAAGTTTCAGCCGCTGACCCCGTTACGACGCTCGAACAGCGCCTCCAAGCAAGGGCGCTCCGGGCGAATTTCGACATGGACGATGCGCCGGAATTGCCGTGGCTCAAGCCCTTCGCAGCCCTGCATGATGCCTTGGCATGGTTGAATGAGCACGTCACTGCGCTTTGGCGCGAGGCGGACGCGGCGGCGATTCAACACCAGGTCCGCCATGAATGGTTGGCCCGCACAGCTGCAGCTACCGGCGCCGGTGCAATAATCCTCGCCGTGGTGCAACTGGCGCTAAAGCAAAGCTGGCCGGGGTTCACGTTTATCGCCGCTTGGATTGAGGGTGTCACGGTGCTAGCCGGGGTGGTCTCCGTCGGCGTGGGCCTGTGGGCCAAGTCGGATCGCAAATGGCTTGGCTGTCGCCATCGTGCCGAGCGGTTGCGCATGTTGAAATTTAGGGCGCTCGCGCGGTCCGAGCTGTGGAGCGGGCAGGATGCCGAATGGAAGGCCTGGGTCGAAAGGGAAATCGCCGCCCTTCCCGCTGCTGACAGCCTGGACCACATGGAACGTTGGTCCAAGGACGACGCATCCGAGGCCGAATCGCCGGCCACTGCCAAGTTCCCCGCGCCTTCCGACACCCGGCGCACTTTGGTCGTTTATTACCGGCACAAACGGCTGTTGAACCAGGGAGCCTATTTCGAGCGTAAAGGGAAGCAGGCAGGCGCAAGTTGGGCCGTGAAGATGCGGCATCAGCGCGAACGGATATTCTTTGTCACCATCGGCTTCGTGCTCTTTCATTTCGTGGCCGACTACCTGGCCGGTCGGATGGAACATCAGCACCATGTCGAGGCCGCGAGTGTCTGGGAACTGGCTTCGCTGTGGGGTATCGTAGTTGCCGCCGTGTTGCCTGTGGCGGCCATTGGCGTGCGCGCTTGGTCGGCGGCGTTTGAGCTTGCCCGCAAAGCGCGCTCCTTCGACGCCAAGCATCAGGCCATGCACAAATCCGTCGCGCGGTTAGGGAACGGCGAGGATGAATTGCCGGTCATCCTCGCCCACCTTCAGCACGACGAGCTATTCCTGGAGCAAGAACACCGCGAGTGGCTTCGCCTGCTGCTCGATGCGGAGTGGTTCTTGTGACACAACATCTGCCATGCGGTGCTCAACCTCACTGGTAAGTCAGAAGCCTGCTTTTGGCCAAAATCAGTTTTCACATAACAATACAACCTATGCCGAAGTCCACCGAGATTCGTGTGATGATTTCCAGCCGTTGTTCGACGGACATCACCTATAAAAGCAAGACCGTACTACTTTCCCGCGTCAGACTCGATTTGAAACAGGAGGTCGAGGCTATGAGGTTGTCGCCCACGGGGCCGCAGTTATTTGAGTGCTGGATTAATGAGGACAGCACCAGTGCAACGATGGACCAAACGTGGTGGAAGCACTGCCTGCTCCAGGCGCGTCAGGCGGACATCGTCATCATGCTGTATAACGGCGAATCAGGAGGTGGCATCAAGAGCGAACCGATGGGCATCTGCCATTCGGAGTTAGAGGCGGCCATGGCAACGCAGTCAGCGAAAGTCCGCGGCATCGAATTGCCGACCGCGAGTCTTCCGGGTAATCCGGCCCAGCGGAAAAGAGACGAGGCGTTCCGCAAATACGTTAAGTCTCTCGATATTTTTCGTGCGGCGATGGTCACTACAGGTGAGGAAGTGATTGAGCGCGTACATCGGGAACTTCAAGAGGCGTTGGTGGACATGGTCCAGCGGTGTGCCATGACGCCCGACTTGGCACGGTCCAACACAGGCATTGCTCTGGAATGGCACCGCATGACTTTTGAGGCGCGCGCGGAGGCGATGCGTGCGGAGGTCGCTGCGACGCTACTCGACCGCGGCAACACCAAGCAGTTGGACCCCAAGCGCCCCGACATAATGTCGGTGCTGCTGGCAAATACGCATTTGCTCGTGCAGTTGCACGCTGTCCCGGCGGCTTTCTCGCAACCAGCCGCTCGGGAAATGGTTGGTCAGCCTTTCCTGCTTGACAGTCGGCTAGAAAATCTCCTGGCCGGGTGCGATGGCGGCCCGATTCACCTTGTGGCTGGATACAAGACTGTCACGGAGAGCCAAGCGCTAAAGATGCTTGGATTCCCCGATGCCGTCGTGATCCCAGGCACGTTCGGACTCCATGTCGCAGACGCGGTGCAGAAGATTCAGTTTGTGCTTTTCAAGAACTGCGAAAGCCCCACAGCCACGCGCCGCGCCGTTACGGAATGGCTAGAGTGGTTGCAACGAGCCCGGGACGAAGAGAAGCTCGTCGCCGCTCGCGCGGCAGCCCGAAAGCGCATCATAAATGCGGTTGCTAAGGAGAATTGAGTGCGAAAAACAGCAGAACAAGCCTAGAAACGCCATTCCGATGAAACCCCAGTCATTTGAAGCGTTTGTCTCGGAGAACCGCGGGCGAATGGACCAGCTGAAGCGGAATCCCAGGTCCGTTTTCGTGTCGTATGGCTGGGATAGCGACTCGCACCGGGCGTGGGTTGCGAGGCTGGCTGACTGCCTGCGAAGCGACGGATTCGATGTAGTCCTCGATCGCTTTTTAGGTATGGACGTGGAGCACGTGTTTGCGCTGGGCATGTCCTGCCGTAACATTCTGATTATCGGAACAGTGAAGTACACCGAAACCTGCCTGCTGGGAAACGTGCCCTGTTCACGGCGATACTCGCAAACCCCGTCGTTCTCCACCCCGTTTCTGCCGGCACAGGAGGAGTGGTCACTGCAGAACTCGGTACATGCAGCAAATATCCTACTCCACGTCTTCGGACGGCTCCAACACGATCCAGACGCTGATCTAGCCGCACTGATTACGGAGGCCAGGGAGAAACACGCCCTTGAAAGCGAGCAGATCGCTTTTCGGCCTTTTTGGGAAGGTTGGGGCGTGGACGAGAACCAAAGCATTCTGCTGGGCGAAAACCAGGTCGACAGGATCGCGATGGTACTTAGAGACGGTCAGCACTGTATTTGCCGGTATCCGATAATCGATGCCAGGCGCGAGGAGGACTTTGATG